>Ga0105048_10012548_pt1 | contig 13282 bp, 9 predicted proteins | sample MAT05_FD_78382 | JGI IMG/M metagenome (GOLD analysis project Ga0105048, IMG submission 78382) | Freshwater microbial communities from Lake Fryxell liftoff mats and glacier meltwater in Antarctica - MAT-05 | ecosystem: Environmental > Aquatic > Freshwater > Ice > Liftoff microbial mat | place...
ACATTACCAATGCCCACATCGATTTATTCCTTGACGACCCCGAAATCATCGCTGGCCAAGGCTGCGCTCCGCGACCCGAAGGAACCACCGTTTTCTGGGCCCGGGTTGGCAACGACGAGGTATTTCAAATTAACCAGAGCGCCGGCACTTTCGCCGGCGGCGGTTTGAGTAACTGCGCTTACGGAGCTTTTCTCCAGTTACACGCCGTCTTCGGCCAGGCGCTAACCAGCGGTGCTCCGAAACGCTACTATCGGCTTTCAATGCGCAAGGGCGGTGCGGCCTTTGTGCCACTCACTGAAACTCTCGCCGATACCCGGGTGAATAAGGTAACTTTGACCAGCCAGTCCTATACGCTAGGGCCGCAAGTAATCAACAGTGTCCCCGCCCTTTACGAAATTCGGGACATGACCAATTTCTATTGGTACAACGTCGACTTAGCCGGTTACTGGAATACCTTGGGATCCGAGAGCGACGCCGGCCTTTACACGCTGCGCCTCGAAGTTTTTGACGAGAATGGCGTGAAACTCACGTCGGCCCAGGTGGACTATCGCGACGGCACCGTTCCGCCGCCGGGTCCCCTGCCCCCGATGCTTGACCGTTGCGACCTCGTACTTCAGATCGACAATCAGCCCCCGACGCTCAGTCTCCAGGTGCCCGCTGCGGGCGGCGAATGCGGGGTGGTGAAGTGGGCCAACGTTCCCAGCCTCACCATCGAGACCTCTGTGTCGCAGCCGCACGCCCGTTTGCACTCCTGGGCGCTCAGCTATGTGAAGGGTCTCACCGGTGTTTCGAATGGCCTCAATTCGGCCGCCAACGGAGCAGGCCTCGCCACGCCCGCGAATGCTTCGACATCCGGCGCCGCGATGACCGCGGGCATCACCGGCACCTGCGCCTTCGCGCTGACGCTCTCGGCCTGGCCGCTGGTCCGCAATGGCTATGGCCTCATCAACCCGCGTAGCCTCACTAAGGCCATCGCCGTCGAGCGCTGTCCTTAGTAATTGAGTTACACTGCGGCGGTGCGGAACTTACTGCTCGCTTCCCTGCTGCCGCTGTGCCTTCTAGGCCAGGCGCCCTACGACTTAGTGATTTGGAACGCCCGCGTCGTGGATCCCGAAAGCGGACTGGACGCCATTCGCCAAGTGGCGGTGACCAACGGCAAGATCGCCGCCATCAGCGAGCAATCGCTCAACGGCCTTGCGCAGATCGATGCCCAGGGGCTCGTGCTCGCGCCTGGATTTATCGATCTTCACTGGCACGGCACCAACCCAGCCAGCGGGCGCTACGAATTGATGGATGGGGTGACCACGACGCTCGAGCTCGAAATCGGTGTCGCGGATTTGCCCAAGTATTACGCCGACCGCACGAATAAGTCCTATGTTAATTTCGGGGCCTCGATCGGCCATCCGCCTGTTCGCATGGCCGTGCTGGGGGACGAAGGTGAGTTTCTGCCCAGCGGCCCCGGCGGCTATCAACGCGCCACCCCCGCTGAGATCGAAGCGATGAAGGAGCGCATCGAGGTTGGCCTGCGCCAAGGCGCGCCCGCCGTCGGCTTCGGCATCGCTTACACGCACGGCGCATCGTATGGCGAAATTATCGATATGTTTCGCCTCGCCGCCAAGTACAACGCCACGTGCCACGTCCACATGCGCGGCACTTCGAGCGCTGCTGGCGCCCAGGCGGATCGCGAACTCGGCCTGAGTGAAGTGATCGCCGCGGCCACGATTGCCGGTGCTAAGCTCCACATCGTGCACATCAATTCGAGCGGCCAGGAGGCTACCGGGCGTTTACTCGAGCTGATCGCCGACGCCCGCGCTCATGGCGTCGACGTTACTACCGAAGCGTATCCTTACACGGCCGGTGCCACGCGCATCGAATCGGCTTTGTTCGATTCCTGGATGGACAAACTCCCCGCCGACTACCAGCGGCTGCAGTGGAGCTCGACTGGCGAACGGCTCACTCGTGAAACTTTTCTCAAGTACCGTAAACAAGGCGGGCTGGTAATTATTCATGCCAACACGGAGGAGCGGGTTCGTACCGCCATCCTAAGTCCACTCACCATGATCGCCTCAGACGGCTTCGACGTGAGCGAGGGCCAAGGACATCCGCGCTCGGCGGCTACCTTCTCGCGCGTGTTAGCGAAATATGTGCGAGAGGAGAAGTCTCTCAGCCTGATGGATGCGATTCGTAAGATGACTCTGATGCCGGCACAGCGGCTGGAAGGTCGCGTGCCCGCGATGCGGAATAAAGGACGGATCAAGGTCGGCGCCGACGCGGATCTTACGATCTTCGACCCCGCGCAAATTAAAGACCAGGCGACTTACGAAAAACCGGCTCAGTTTTCTACTGGAGTGCGGTATGTGTTACTCAACGGTCAATTCGCCGTGAAGGATGGCATGTTGCAGGAAACTGTTCATGCCGGACAGCCGATACGGGCGCCACTTGCGAGATAGACTTTTCGGTGATCCCAAGAACTCTATTGAGCTAACCAGTTGGGCTGGGCGACAACCACGCCAACGGTACCGAAAAGATATAGGATGATTCCATGCCCAACTTGATTTCGCTCACTGAGGAACTTACACGATCGGAGAGCCAGCCGCGCCGCATTATCGCCACCGGCCCCGGCTGGAAGATGCTGCTGCTCGACCTTCGACAAGGTGGCGAACTCCCCTCGCATTCCGCTCCCGGGCCGATCACTGTCCACTGCCTCGAAGGCCAAGCCGAGTTCGCCATCGATGGCCAATGGGTCACGCTCCGCGCCGGCGACATCCAGGCCGTCGAAGCCCACACGCTCCATGCCGTGAAGGCTGCGCCGGCCGCTGTTTTACTGGTGCACTTGATGTCAGAATAGCCGGAGACTGGCTGGCTCCCAAACGTTCGAAAACAGGCGGAATGATTCTTACTGGCGTTTCGATTTCCAAGCGGTCACCTGGAACCAGGCGGAAACTCGAGTCCCGGTCTAGCCAGAACATGGCGAATAAGTTCCATTGAATGAATCGCTAAACCGCCTAACGCGTCACTGGATCGCCCACATCTGGTAGCTTGGTGTAGTCGATGATCTCCTTTTCTAACATCAATAAACAGTACGGCAAGCAACTGATCTTTGTCGAAGCCTCGTTTCAGCTCAACCCCGGCGAGAAGGTGGGTCTGGTGGGCCCCAATGGCGCCGGCAAGACGACGCTCTTCCGCATGGTGGTGGGTGAAGAAGAAGCCGACGAAGGCCATGTCTCCTTGCCCAAGAAGATGACCATCGGCTACTTCCGGCAGGATGTCGAGGAGATGGCCGGACGTTCCGTCATCGACGAAGCCATCGCCGGCAGTGGCCGGGTCGGCGACCTGCACCATGAGCTCGAAGCGCTGCAGCACGCCATGGAGGACCCGGACCGCGCGGGAGAACTCGACAAGATTCTCGACCGCTTTGGCGAAGTGCAGGATGAGTATCTGCATTTGGACGGCTATACGCTCGAGGCCCAGGCCCGGGAGGTGCTGCATGGCCTAGGTTTCCAGGACGACCAAATCGACGGCGACGTGGGCGCGCTCTCCGGCGGTTGGAAGATGCGCGTCGCCTTGGCGCGCGTGCTGCTGGGCCGGCCGGACGTCCTGCTGATGGACGAGCCCACCAACCACTTGGACCTTGAGAGCATCATCTGGCTCGAGCAGTTCCTGAAAAGCTATCCCGGCGCGCTCCTGATGACTTCGCATGACCGCGAGTTTATGAACCGGATCGTGACCAAGATCGCCGAAATCGATGCGGGCGAAATCATCACTTACTCCGGCGACTATGACTTCTATGAGCGCGAATGCGTCATCCGCGAAACCAATCACCAAGCCGCCTTCGCCCGGCAACAAGCGATGCTCGCCAAGGAGCAGCGCTTCATTGAGCGCTTCAAGACGCACGCCGCGAAGGCCGCCCAGGTGCAAAGCCGCATCAAGCAACTCGACAAGATCGAGAAGCTGGAGATGCCGAAGAAGCGGCAGATCGTGAAGTTCGATTTCCGCGTGCCGCCGCGCTCGGGCGACCAAGTCGCCGTCATCGAGAATCTGCACAAGGCCTACGGCAAGCGCGTCATCTACCAGGGCCTGAATCTCACCATCCGCCGCGGCGAACGCTGGGCGGTGATGGGCCGCAATGGCGCGGGCAAGACCACTTTGCTGAAGATGATCGCCGGCGCTACGCAACCCGACGAAGGCAGCGTCCGCCTCGGCGCCAGCCTGAGCATGGGCTACTTCGCTCAGCAAAGCCTGGACATTTTGGACTCCGATCTCAGCATTATCGATCAGTTGCAAAACGACTTTCCCAACGAGAGCATCGGTAGCCTACGCTCACTGATCGGCGCGTTCCAGTTTTCGGGCGATGACGCCGAGAAGCAGATCCGCGCGCTTTCCGGCGGTGAGAAATCGCGTTTGGCGATGGCCCGGATGCTCTACAATCCACCCAATTTCCTGGTGCTCGACGAGCCCACTAACCACTTGGATCTGGCCACCAAAGAGATGCTGGTGGGCGCGCTCAAAAACTTCGAAGGCACCATGATCTTCGTCTCGCATGACCGCGCCTTCCTGCGCGGGCTAAGTTCCCGGGTGCTGGAGTTGGGCGGCGAAACGGGCCAGGAGCGCGAGCCGCGCGTGTATCCCGGCACTTACGTTGAATACGTGCAGGCCCTGGGGCACGAGGCGCCCGGCATCTACTCATGACGCGCCGTCACCTGCTTCCGCTGGCGGCGCTTGCCGCCTGCAATCGCAGCAGCAAGCGGGTGATCGGCGTGGTGCCCAAGGCCACCTCGCACCTCTTCTTCATGGCCGTCCGTGCGGGCGTGAAGAAGGCCGCCGCGGAGTTCGGCTTCGACATCGATTGGAATGGTCCGCAGGACGAAACCGACCATGCGCGGCAGATCCAGGTGGTGGATGCGATGGTGGCGCAGAAGGTGAACGCGCTGGCCATCTCGGCCACGGACGAGAACACGCTGAGCCAAGCCGTCCAGCGCGCGATCGACGCGGGCATTCCGGTATCGGTCTTCGATTCCGGGGTGAATGCTCGCGGCTACCTCACCTTCGTGGCGACCGACAACCTCGCTGCGGGAGTCACCGCGGCGGAGCGACTGGCCGGTCTCGTCAAAGAGAAGGGCAAGGTCGGCATGGTGATGCACAAGCCCGGCGGCACGTCCACCATGCTGCGCGAGCAAGGCTTCGAAGCGACGATGAAGAGGTACCCGGGCCTGACGATCGCCGCGCGCCAATACGGCATGGCGGATCGGGCCAAGGCTCGCGCCGCGGCGGAGAACATGCTGACGGCGCACCCCGACATGGCGGGCCTGTTTGCCTCCAGCGAAGCCAGTTCCCTGGGCGCCATGCAGGCGATCGAAAGCCGCGGGCTTTCCGGGAAGGTGAAGCTGATCACGTTCGACACCAGCGACTCGCACATTGCGTCACTGAAGGCCGGCACCATCGACCTGATGCTGGTGCAGGATTCGCACCGCATGGGCTATGAAGTGGTGAAGAGCTTGGCCGTGAAGCTTCAGGGAGGCACGCCGCCGACGCGGCTGGACCTGCCGGTGCAGATCATCGCCCGGGCGGACCTCATGCGCCCCGAAGTCCAGGCCTTGCTGAGCCCGCCGCATTAGCTTAATAAAATTCTCGACATGGATTGCACCTAGCCCGCTGCGTCAGTTGTGGGGTAACTTCGCGCCCCTGCCCTGGAAACCCCACAGCTTACGCTGCGGGCTAGAGCTCTAATGCTCTGGGATTTCGCAGCTGGGGTAACTGGCTAACATATTGCCACCTTGAAAACCCAGGGTTTGACTCAGGCCGATTTGCGAAGTGAAATACCCATCACAAGTCAGCGACTTAGTCAGGCGGAAAAACCGCTCGGGCATCGTCTTCACCCGGCCTTTATCTAATACTTCGGAGAGCGGCGTAAGTAAAGCGATGCGGCCGGCGGGATCGAGAGCCGCAAAGTTCTGACTGGCGAGCCAAGCCACACCATCGCGCATCAGTTTCCGGTGCTCGGGGTTCGCGTTCACCACGAGGTCAATGTAACCGGGCACGCCCGCTTTGCTCGCCCCGGGAGTGTCGGTGTCGGGAATAATGACGTCGGTTAGCGTCGAAAGCAGGGCAAATTCAGCTTCGGTAAAGAACTTACGCGGACCCGTCGAAGCTTGCGCCCCTGGAGTATGTCCCGCGTGTGGTTTGGCGTGCTGGCCGTATAACTCATTGCCCGTGTAAGGAAAAGTACAGGTCGCGCTGATGGCACCGATGATCTTGAGGGTTTCGCGGCGTTCGGCCATGTTACATCTCTCCTTTTTTGAAGCGTTCCGCCAAATGCTCCGCGGTGCGCGCGGCCAGGGCCATCATGGTGTGGGTGGGGTTCTTTTCAGAGGCCGAGGGGAACACGCTGCCGTCCACGACATACAAGTTACTAACGTCATGCGTGCGACAATTCCGGTCCACCACGCTGGTTTTCGGATCGGTCCCCATGCGGCAGCCGCCTAACTCGTGGTTGGGCTTCGGCTCGTTGCTGACATCGAGAATTTCTCCACCCGACGCGCGGACAATTTCGCGGCCCCAGGTGGTCATGTCGTTGAAGATCTTCCAGTCGTTATCGCTCCAATGGAGTTCCCGTTTCACTTCCGGTAGGCCCCACTCGTCGCGGTTATTTTCGTCTAAGTAAATTCGGCTCCTGCCGTCCGGAATCTTCTCCCCATAGGGCGACCAAACGACATAGGCCGGGTAAGCTTCTTTCACGGCATTCTTGAAGTCCGCACCGAAGCCGGGGAACTTCCGGGCCCAACCGACGCCGCGGCGATTCTGGTAGCCGAATTGTGCGCCGAAGCTCCGGGCATAGCCGCGATTGCGGGTGTGCATGAAGGAGGGTTGATAGGCATGGTCCAAAAAGCCCTCGTCATTGGCCAGTTGCTTACCCTTGAGCTTCGTCAGTAAGAACTCGATGCCGCCGGTAAAGTGCGGAATAAAGTGCTGCCCCAGTTGGCCACTCGAGTTTGCCAAGCCGGTGGGATATCGGCGAGACTTCGACATTTGCAATAAGCCAACGCTCTGCACGCAGGCGCAGGAGACGACGACCGCTCGTCCGCGAATTTCACCCGGTTTCTTCGTCAACCGGTCAATCGTCGCCACACCAGTTACTCTATTCTCGGCCGATAACAATACTTCACGGGCCAAAGTATCGGTGAATAAGGTCAACTTACCGGTTTGACGAATGGCGGGAATAATATGGACGTCGTAAGAGTTGTATTTCGCCGCCACGTCGCAGCCGGCCATGCAATTGCCACAGTAGTGACAAGCCGGGCGACCGCTCTTCGCCTTGGTGAGCGTCGACTTCCGCACGTGGATAATCTTCACACCCAACTTCGCCGCGCCGCGCTGCAGGAGCACGTCGCTGCACTTCAAAGGCGCCGGCGGCAGGAAGATGCCGTCGGGCAGATCGGTAAGGCCATCGAGGTTACCGCACACGCCCACTTCGCGTTCGATGCTGTCGTAGTGCGGGGCCATATCGGCGTAGTCGAGCGGCCAATTCTCGCCCGCGCCGTCGTCCCAATCCTTGCCCTTAAAGTCACGCTGCGAGAAGCGCCATGCCACGGCATTCCAGGTTTGGCTTTTGCCGCCGGCGCCGCGGGTGCGCTGGGAGTCCATGCCGGCCTTGCCGGGCTTCATGGTCGGAATATGCCGGTTGGCGAATTCAAACGGCATAGCGTGGGTATTGAAGTCGGTACGCGTGTTCAGCTTGGGCCCGCCTTCGATCAAGGCGACGTCCACCCCCTGACGAGCGAGACGCCCGGCGAGCGTGCCGCCGGAGGCGCCGGAGCCAACTACCACCACGTCAAAGATTTTTTGCTGGGCCATTACTGAGTAGGTTTATCACAGTTCAGCCCAACAGTTTCGCGATGCGCGCGCAGATCGCCGGTTCCCGCGCGGCGAGGTTCTCGTTCTCTTCGGGATCGGCAAGCACGTCGAACAGCAGGGGTCCGGCGGCCATTCCCCGGACGTACTTATAACGGCCCTCCATTGCCAGCCGCCAGCCATCCATCCCGGAGAGCACGTGCCCGCGCGTCCGCTTCGACTTCCCCGTCACCAAAGGGCGGAGCGAACGGCTCTCCATCTGGGCCGGGCGTGCGACACCTGCGTAGTCCAGAAAGGTGGCCACCACGTCCAGGGTCGTGGTGGGCGAATCCACCCGCAGACCCTGCTTCACATCCTGGCCCCACACCACCAGCGGCACGCCAACGGAGCCGTGATAGGGATGGCGCTTAGACCACAAATTGCGGTCGCCGAGCATCTCGCCATGGTCGCTCGAAAATACGATTAGCGTGTTCCCCAATTCACCACGCTGCCGGACTTTCTCGATCAACTCCCCCACCCTGCGGTCGATGTTTTCGATCATGGCGGCATAGTTCTGCCGCACGTGTTCGTGGTTTTCCGGAGTGAGTTGCGTATTGCGGTTCGGCTGGGGGAACATCGTACCGCGCCAGCGCTTCTCCATGGCCGCGGTAATGTCCCAAGGATCATGTGGGCCATTGAAATTCACCTGCAGAAACCAGGGCTTGCCCTTCGGAGCCGCTTCCAGCAGCGCCAGGCCGTTGCGAGCGATCCAATTGTCTCCGTAGGCTTCGTCGCTGAGCGGTGTGGGAAAGGTGGCTCCGTGGCCCTTGCGCTGCACGTAATCCTCGACGTGCGCCTGCGCGAGGCCGAGTTGGTTCAGATAGGCCAGAAACGGTCCTTTGGGCTGATTTCCGGCTTGCACAAAGGCGCGGGTACCGTCGTGCTTGCCCTCGTTGTCGATGCCGTCGGAAAAGCCCCAGCTGGCGATTTTGCGCTTCCCGTCCAAACCCCAGTCGAGCTCCGGCTTGTGCAGGTCGAACTTGCCGCAGCCCATCACGTGATAACCAGCGGTGCGCAACATCTGGTACATCGTCGGCTGGTCTTCGGGATAGTTGACGGCGTTGGTGGCGACGCGGCAGCGGTCATACTCCATGCCGGCGGCCAAGCAGGCGCGAGCGGGGGCACACAGCGGCGCCGGCGTCACGGCCCGGCTAAACCAGGCCCCGGTCTCCATCAGCTTCCTGAGGTTCGGCGTGCGCACGGGCACGCCGACCATGCCTGGGCGCTCCACAAAGTCGTGGCGGAGCTGGTCTGGAAACAGAAATAGCAAATTCGGGCGCTGGTTCGCCGCACCCAAGATCGCGGCCGTCAACAGAGTTCTGCGCTTCATATGCCTTCTTACAGCCGCTAGGGCCGGGGCGCCTTGCGGGTCCATTCGGTCACCCAGTCGATCACCTGCTGGTACCATAGCTCGGAGTTTTTGGGCTTCAGAATCCAGTGGCCTTCGTCAGGGTACACCAGCAGCTTCGAGGGGACTTTCATTTGCTGAAGGCCGGTGAAGAGTTGGAGGCCTTGGCCGTAGGGGACGCGGAAGTCCTGCTCGCCGTGGATAACCAGCGTGGGGGTTTTGAAGCTATTGACGTGGTTGCTGGGGGACCATTTGGCGTAGCTATCCGGGTTCTCCCAAGGGAGGCCCTTGAACTCCCATTTGGCGAAAAAGAGCTCTTCCGTTTCGCCGGCCATGCTCTTCAAGTCGTACACACCGGCGTGGGAGACGAAGGCCTTGAACCGGTCAGTGTGGCCGAGCATCCAGTTCACCAGATAGCCACCGTAACTGCCGCCGGCGGCGGCGAAACGATCCGGATCGGCCCAGGGCTGTTTGGCGACGTGGTCGACCACGGCCATGACATCATCAAAGACTTTACCCCCCCAATCGTCATTGATGTCATCGGTGAACTTTTGTCCGTAACCGGTTGACCCGCGTGGATTTGGCATCACGACCACAAAGCCGGCCGCAGCGAGTACTTGAGGATTCCAGCGGAAGCTCCAGCTTTGCCCCCAGGCGCCTTGGGGGCCGCCATGGATCAGAAAGAGGACGGGATATTTCTTCGAAGCGTCATAGGCGGGGGGCTTCATCAGGAAGCTTTGAACGCGGGCTTTGTCGGCGCCTTCGACGGTGAAATCTTCGAGCGGCGTAAGCTGATACTTCTCGAGCAAGGACGTCGAGGCATTCGAGAGATTCACCGGTTCCCCGCCCGTGTTGGGGACTTTGAAGACCTCCAGTGGCGTCGACCCGGAGTTCTGGCTGAAGACCATCGTCTTGCCGTCGGGTGTGAACTGAACGTCGTCGACGTGGGTCTTGCCGCCAAGGATGATGCGGGCCGCGCCACCGGCGACGGGCACCATCTGGACGTTGGTGCGGCCACGGTCCTCGACGACGTAGAAGAGGCGCGTCGAGTCCGGTAGCCAAGTGAAGGACTGGACGTGGCGGTCGAGCGATTGGGTTAGCACTTGGCTCTTACCGGTCTCGCGCTCCATGACGACGAGGCGCCAGCGGTCGCTTTCGTAGCCGGCTTTTTCCTGCATGCGCCAGGCGAGGTACTTGCCATCGGGCGAATACATGGGGCTCACATCGGCGCCGGGGCTCAGGCTGATCTTGCGGCTCTCACCCCCCTCGACGGAGACCGCGAAGAGGTCACTGTTCGTGCTGGTGGCGGGATCGGGGTCGAGGTTCGTGATGTACGAGACCTCTTTGCCATCGGGCGAGATGGCATAGTCGTCCGGGCCGCCGAGCGAAAACGTGGGGACGTCGCGATTGCCAGGCGTGAGGTCGCGCACTTTGCCGCCGGCCACGGCGACGATCATCAGGTGCTTGCGGCGCGCACCCTGCCAGCTATCCCAATGGCGGTAAAGCAGGCCGGTGATCACGCGAGCCTTCACCTTATTGCTTTTCTCAGCCTCCACCTTGGCTTGGTTGCAGGCCTCGTCGGCGCAATCGGGGTAGACTTCGCTCACGAAGACCATCAGCCGTCCATCGGACGAGACGGAGACGCCGGAAGCCTCGGTGGCGAGCGAAGTCACTTGCTGGGGAGCGGTGCCGTCGGCCTCCATAGTCCAGACCTGGGAGTTGCCGGAGCGGGTGGAGATGAAGGCGAGGCGGTTGGTGCCGGGGACCCAGCGCGGACGATCGTTGTTGCCTTCGGTAGTGATGGCCTTGGGCATGCCGCCGGCGACCGGCACCGTGAAGATCTGCCGGGAACTGGTGTTGCCAGCCAGGTCCATTTTGCGGAGAGTGTAGGCGACGACTTTGCCGTCAGGGGAAAGCGCAGGTTCGCCGACGCGATCGATCTTGAGCATGGCGTCGAAGGTAAAGGGCAATTTCTGGGCCCAGACAGGGGACACCAGGAGGGCGAGGACTAGCAAGGTGCGCATCACTCTTGATTCTACGCTTCTGACGGGAATCCGCGCCATTTCAGGGAATTAACCTATTTGGCCGATTCAACGATCTTGGCCATCCGCCGCGGCTCATCAACGACGGTCCGCAACTTTCTGGGTTGGTCGGACTGGGCGGATGAGTCGATACCACAATGACCCATCGCATCGGGTGCCTAGCAAATCTTGCAAACTCTAATGGTCCATGGAGAGGAAATACTTCCGGATATCGCACGGATCGTGAATCTTCAACTCTTTCGAGCCCACCGCGAGAGCGGTGGGTTACAAAGGCCGTCTCATTTGGCAGTAAATACTGGGGTTTCTCTGGCAGATGTAACCCAACGCTTACGCGACGGGCTAGGCGTTTGGTCTCTTTTTATAACTCTCGTAGAACAACGCTCCTCACCCTGGCTAGCCCACAGCGTAAGCTATGGGGTGGCTTATGCTTCCACACCTCCACTCCATCCCATAGCTTACGCTATGGGCTAGGCGGGGGCTATTGCTGGCAGAGAAGCAGATCCCGCCTGGCGGGGGCGGGGTCGGAGGAGTGAAGGCGCGCGGGAGCGGGTGGGTCCATGCAATTTTCAAAGAACAGCGGGTCTCCGAAATACTCCGGCCGGAAGCAATTCCGGGCAGTAAACAGAAACCCAAGGAACCCAAGCGGGCGAAATGTTTGTTTTGAACGAGATCGCCGGGTTTGTTTTCAGATATTTTATTTTTATTTCTCGTTTTTCCTGGTGCTGGCGGGCCGGCGCGCGGGGAAAGGGTTACGCCAACCGCGATGTTCCGCGATGGCGGCGCTAAGGGCTTGGTGGACCTCTTTCTGGACGTCGGGATGGCCGGCAATCACCGGCTGAATCGTTTCGTTCAGGATAGGCCAAAGTTCGATTTGGGTGGGGAGTAAGTGGGGTCAGCCGGCACGAGGATGATTTCGTGTTCTATGGGCAAGGAGGCGAGGCGCTTTTGCTCGCGTGCATTTTCCGATAGATGGGGTCCCCGCGAGAAGCGGGGAGAAAGATCCATGGAAGGTCGGCGTTTAAGTCGGCGACGGGGAATGAGTCGTAATCGATGTTAGTATCGGGTTTTTCTATGAGGGCCTCCGACGATGAGAATAACAGGTGGCGCATCGCGGCTGAGGCGAGGTTTTTGGCTAAGTGTAGCGGGTTGAATCAGTTAGAGGATTGATGTTCGTTGTGACTCAAAAACCATAGGGCGCATGGCTAAAAGGCGGGGTGTATCTCGGCACCTACGATCTTTAGGGACTCTACGCGCTGGAAGAGTATTATGCACGCGACTTAAAGACTCTTTACGATGCGTTGGCCGTGGGCCGGTCTCATAACTATTATCTAGGGCGCGCGGAGGCGGACATCACCGGTTGGGGCCGGCTACTTTTTGGCAGGGATGGCCGACGCCTTCGAACGGGTGCGCGGGCCACCCGCGAAGCCGTCGCCGGAGCCCGCGACGACTCGGCAGCTTTGGGGCAATCCATCATGGCGCGTTTCTGCCCAATGGCCTGAGCAATCGCGGGAAGATTAATGAGCAAGAACAGCATCATGAAGCACGCTCCGGCGTGAAATCCTGGCGGCAGAAGGACCGTTGATGACTCGGTGGTCTGCGATTCCCCGATCTTGGGTGGCAGGCGCGGGTCTTGATTTGGAGGAAAATGCATTTCGCGGACTTTTTTGCGCAGAACGAAGTCGGTAAGAGCTTGATTGCAGTGACGTTCTTGGAAAAGCGTACCACCCGGTGCACCCAGTGGATGGTCCTGTTTCTGGTGGCACTGAGCGATCATTTGCCCGTGCTCGCGGCGTTTGCCAACGTGCCCTGAATGGTATGCGATTGCGCGCACCCCCCCTCGGATGCCGATAGTCGCATTCAGGGGTGTAAGTTCCCTCGAAACAAGAGCTTGGAGGCGGCAGGCCACGAGATTATGGGAGATAGGTGTAGGAGCGTGAGCGTGAGTGACCCCGAACTCGTGACCCCGAACTCCGGCGATCAGCGAATGGAGAAGGGATCGGTGCCG
>Ga0105048_10012551_pt1 | contig 13280 bp, 8 predicted proteins | sample MAT05_FD_78382 | JGI IMG/M metagenome (GOLD analysis project Ga0105048, IMG submission 78382) | Freshwater microbial communities from Lake Fryxell liftoff mats and glacier meltwater in Antarctica - MAT-05 | ecosystem: Environmental > Aquatic > Freshwater > Ice > Liftoff microbial mat | place...
GAGCGGCGCTGGCCGACGCTCGACCTCGACCGCGAGCAGGGCTGCATCCGCTCGGTCGACCACGCCTACCGGCGCGACGGCGGCCTGGGGGTGCTGGCCGGCAACCTGGCCCCCGACGGCTGCATCGTGAAGACGGCGGGGGTGGTCGATGCGCAGCTCACGTTCGCCGGACCGGCCCGGGTGTACGAGAGCCAGGACGACGCCGTCGCCGCCATCCTCGGGGGCGAGGTCGTGGCGGGCGACGTGGTGGTGGTCCGCCACGAGGGACCGCGGGGCGGGCCGGGCATGCAGGAGATGCTGTACCCGACCACCTACCTGAAGAGCATGGACCTCGGCGCGGCGTGCGCCCTGGTGACCGACGGGCGCTTCTCGGGCGGCACGTCGGGCCTGGCCATCGGGCACGTCTCGCCCGAAGCGGCCGCCGGCGGTCTGATCGGCCTGGTCCGCGATGGCGACCTCATCGCCATCGACATCGCGACCCGAGCCATCGGGCTGGAGGTGGACGCGGACGAGCTCGCCCGCCGCCGGGCCGACGAGGAGGCGCGCCCGCGACCGTGGACGCCCGCGACCCGCGACCGACGGGTTTCCGCCGCGCTGCGGGCCTACGCCACCTTCACCACCTCGGCCGACCGCGGCGCCGTTCGCGACGTCCCCTGACCCCGGCAACCGGCGATCGGCGTGACGCGATCGGCGGCTGATGATCAGCCCGGGACGACAACCTCGGTCGGGGCGGCACCGTCGATGGTGGTGAGGTCGCGTGCGACGACGATCGTGCCGCCGAAGTGCTCGGCGGCCTGGGCCACCCACTCGGCCTCGCCCTCGGGCGGCGGCGCGGGCACGGGGTGGTTGAGGATCAGGGTCTTCACGCCGGCGCGCGCCGCGGTCTGCGCGGCCTGCTGCACCGACGAGTGGTAGTCGAGGACGTCGAGGAGGCGGGGGAGGTTCACGGCCTCGATGAGGTCGCGGCGCACCACGGTGTGCACCAGCACGTCGGCACCGGCGCACAGGGCGTCGAGGCCCGCGCAGGGGACGGTGTCGCCGGCGAGCACGACGGACTGGTCGCCGTCGTCGACCCGGTAGCCGACGGTGGGGTGCACCGGGGCGTGATCGGTCGGTCCGGTGGTGACCGTGACCTCGCCGTCGGTGAGCACGGTGCCGTTCGTGACCTCGTGCACGACCGAGTCCGGCCGCCAGTTCAGGTCCTCGTGGTGGGCGAGGCGGTAGCCGATGTCGGGATCGAGCATGGCCTCGGTGGCCCGCACCACGGACTCGGTGCCGATCGGGCCGTAGACGGTGAGGGGGTTGGGGGCGAAGGAGGTGACCCAGCGCGAGGTGATGACGTCGTTGAGGTCGGTGATGTGGTCGCTGTGCAGGTGGGTGAGCAGCAGCGCCTCGAGCATGCCCGCCGCGGTGGCGGCCGCCGCGGTGCGCATCAGCACCCCCCGCCCGCAGTCGAACAGCAGGTCGCCCGCCGAGGTCCGCACCAGCGTGGACGGTCCGGCGCGCAACGGGTCGGGAAGCGGGCTGCCGCTTCCCAGGATCACGGTCTGCATGGCTGTTCCCCCCGAGTGGTCACCGAAAGGGTAAGTTCTGGCAGTCTCACTGTCAATAGATGGTGCGGCCGCGTGCGTTCCGGCGGTCGATGGCGCGGCGTGACGAGAACGTGGTTGGCGGCGGCCCGCACACCCGCGAGTATGGGCGGGTGACGGACACGACGAGCGACGACACGGTGACCCACCGCACCCTGAGCGAGCTGCGCGACGGCCTCGACGACGTGCGACGGTCCCCGGCCGATCATGGCACCCTCGAGCTGGTCGTCAGCCGCCCGGGCCGGGGCGAGCGGGAGGTCCTCCTGGTCGCGCAGCTCGACGAGGAGGTGGGCCTGATCGGCGACAACTGGCTCGAGCGCGGCAGCCGGCGCACCCCGGACGGCTCCGCCGAGCCGCTGGCGCAGCTCAACATCATGAACAGCCGGGCGGCCACCCTCGTCGCCGTCGACCCGAGCCGTCGCCCGCTCGCTGGCGATCAGCTGTACCTCGACCTCGACCTGAGCCCCGAGAACCTCGCGCCGGGCACGCGGCTCGCGGTCGGCGACGCCATCATCGAGGTCAACGCCAGTCCGCACACCGGCTGCGCCAAGTTCGCCCGGCGCTTCGGTACCGACGCCGCCCAGTTCGTGAACTCGCCCGACGGCAAGGCGCTGCGCCTACGCGGCATCTGCGCCACCGTGGCGCGGTCGGGCATCGTCCGCACCGGCGACGCCGTCCGGAAGCTCTGACCTCGTGGGATCCGACCGAGTCAGGTAGCGACGACGGGGCGGCGGAGCACGCCGGGACCGGACGGGTCGGGCACCCGGTGCGCGTGGTGGAGCGACGCGCCCGGGACCATCGCCTGGGTCACATCGGTCGCGATCTCGTCGGCATCGAGCAGGTGATCGCCGGGCCAGGCCTCGACCACCCCGACGAGGGTGGTGAGCGACGCCCATCCGTCGCGCACGACACCGTTGTCGGTGTCGGGCTCGAAGTCGGTCTCGGAGAGCTGGAGCGACATGGTGAGGCGTCGCCGGTCGCCGCCTCCATCGGTGCGGGGGCCGACATCGGCGGGCTCGGCCACCATCGCAGCACGCGTCTCGCCGAAGGGTGCCAGCCGCGCCCACCGGATGCCCCGGACCTGCTCCCGGGGGAGGGCGGGGACGTTGAGGTTGAGCGCCGAGCGGGGCGGGGCGTCGATCACCAGCGGGAGGACCTCGACGGCGACCGCCGCGGCGGTGGCCCACTCCCACGGGTCGGCGAGCGCGGTGCTGACGGCCAGGCCTGACAGACCGAAGTTCTGGCCGGTGAGCACGGCGCCGACCGTGCCGGAGTGCAGGACCGCGCGGCCGGTGTTGAGCCCGGCGTTGATGCCCGACACGATCAGTTCCGGGCGGGGGCCGAAGCCGCCGAGCGCCGCCGCGAGCACGCACATCGCCGGGGTGCCCTCGAGCGCCCACGCCTCGACACCCGGAGCGTCGGGGAGCTCGACCGCGGTGATCTCGAGACCGCCATCGGCGGACGAGAAGCTGCCGAGCGAGGCGCCGGTGCCGCTGCGGTCGTCAGCCGGGGCCACCACCAGGACCTCGTGGTCGCCGGTCGCGGCGATGGCTGCGGCCAGGAGCTGGATGCCGACGCTGTCGACGCCGTCGTCGTTGGTGATGAGCACGCGCATGGGCTCACGGTACCGGTGCCCGACCGCCGGGGCGGTCGACGTCGCGGATCCTCACCGCGCCGCCACCTCGGTGACGGCCGCGCGCCACCGGTCGTTCACCTGGCCGGATCAGCCGGGCGGGTTCGCTCCGCGCCGCGCGAGCACGAGGGCGACCACTCCGGCGATCACCAGGGCGGCGACGATGCCGCCGATGACGAGGGGCGTGCTCGAGCTCGAGGTGCTCGACGCGTTCCGGGTGGCCAACGCCGCTTCACCCGACGACCCGGGTGCGGTCGTCGGTGCGGTGGTCGGCCCCGTGGTGGACGACGGCGAACTGCCCGGCTCGTTGGTGGTCTTCTCGGGCAGCGTGGACGAGGGATCGTCGCCCCGAGCGGGGGTGACCACGACCGGACCTGCGGTGATGCGGGGCGCGGCGTTGGTCGCTCCCGGGTCGTCGGACCGGTCGATCCAGTCCTCCTGGGCCGGGCCGCACTGCTGGATGGTCGGCAGGAAGACCGTGGATCCCTCCGCGTCGGCGAGGGTCATCGTGGCGACGAACGTGGCCTCCTGCGCATCGGGGACGCTCCCGCCGGTCCAGGTCAGCTCGCCGCTGCCGACGGTGCTGGACCAACCGTCGGGGTCCTGCGGCTCGACGTCGGCCGCCCCCGCCGGGAGCTGGATGCGTAGACCGGTCGTGGGTGCGCCGTCGCAGCCGTGGTGGAAGCTGAACTCGACGGTGGTGGTGCCGCCGACGGTCTCGCTGCCGGCCTCGACGTGGGCGCCCGCGGCCGCAGGGAGGGCCAGCAGGACGGCGGCGCCGGCCGCGCCGGTGACCAGGCACCGGCGCAGGACATGAGCGGGCATTCGGGTTCTCCTCGGATCTGTCGGTACCGGGACAGTCGTCTCCCGCCCACGGAACGTTCCCACCCCGGTTCCGGGACCCTTCGTCACGGGCGGGCGGGCACCCGACGCTCCCCGGTCGGCTCGCCCGTTACCGCAGCGGGTTCGACCGGCCCGGAGTCAGGCATTTCCGGGTCGCCCGCGAGCTCCTCGATGGCGTCCTCGACGGCCACCTCCGCCTCGCGGTCGGCCACGGCGTAGTGCTCGCTCCCTCGCGACCGCCGGAGTCCCCAGAACCCGGCGCCGAGGGCGCCGACGGCGCCGATGGCCAGGCCGTACCGCGCCCCGAACTGCTCGCACACCCACCCGAGGATGGGCCCGCCGATCGGGGTGCTGCCGAGGAACACCATCGATTGCAGGGCCAGGACCCGGCCGCGCATCTGGGGGTCGGAGCGGATCTGCACGATGGCGGTCGAGGCTGTCATGAAGGCGATGCTCGCCGCCCCCATGGCGATGCCGACGGGCAGCGCGATGGCGAGGTTGGGCGAGAGCCCGAGCAGGCCGATGGCCACGCCGAAGGCCAGGGCGCACCCGGCGACCTGCTGGATGCTGATGCTCCGGCGGCGGGCGGTGGCCAGCGCGCCGCTGAACGAGCCGATGCTCACCACGCCGAGCAGGACGGCGAACATGACGTCATCACCGCCCAGAGAGCGGTTGACGAACACCGGCAGCACGGTGTTGAAGTTGAACGCCAGGGTGCCGACGATGGCCATCATCACCAGCGGGATCCACAGCTCGGGAACGCTGCGGGCGTAGCGCATCCCGGCGCGGACCTGGCCCTTGGCCCGGGCGGCCGCGACCGACGGCCGCAGCTCGGCCGTGCGCATCATCGCCAGCGCCACGAGGACGGCGACGTACGAGATGCCGTCGACGAGGAACGCCCACCCGAACCCGACGGTGGCGATGAGGAAGGCCGCGATGAAGGGCCCGACGACGCGGGACAGGGTCATCAGGGCGCTGTTGAGGCTGACGGCGTTGTTGATGTCCGATTCCGGGACCATCTCGGTGACGAACGAGCGTCGGGCCGGGTTGTCGAAGGCGATGGTCAGGCCGCCGATGAACGCCACGGCGTAGATGGCCACCAGCGACGGTTCGGGTTGGAACGCCAGCGCGGCCAGGGCGAACGACTGCAGCATGGCGATGCTCTGGACGACGAGCAGGATCGTGCGCTTCGGGTACCGGTCGGCGATGAGCCCGGCCCACGGGCCGATGACGAGCACCGGCCCGAACTGCGCCGCTGCGAGCAGCCCGAGCAGGAAGGCGCTGTCGGTGAGCTCGTAGATGAGGAGCGTCATCGCGATCAGCGACAGCCAGTTGCCCACCTGCGAGATGAGCTGGCCGCTGAAGAAGAGGCGGAAGTTGCGCCAGCGGAGCGAGCGGAAGGTCTCGAGGAACCCGGTGGCGAACCGACCGTGGCTCGGCGGCGGGGTGGGCACGACGGTCGTCATCGGCCCGCCTGCTCGGTGAGGTGGTCCAGCACGTCGAGGGCCTGGTCGAGCCGATCGCGCTCGGCCGGGGTCAGCCCGGCGATGCGCGAGGCGAGCCACGCGTCCTTGCGGGTGCGGGTCGTCTCGATGAGCTCGGTGCCCGCCGACGTGGCGGTCACGAGTGACGAGCGTCGATCGACGGGGTCGGCCTGGCGCGAGACGAGGCCATCGGCCTCGAGCTTGGCCACCACTCGGGTGGTGGTCGGTGGCGCCACCCGCTCGTGGTTCGCGAGGTCGCCGAGGGTGACCGGACCGTGGCGCTCCACCGCGGCGAGGGCCGAGAGCTGGGTGGGCGTGAGCCCGCTGTCGGACTCCTGGCGCAGACGACGAGCCAGGCGGGTGGCGCTCAGCCGCAACCGCGCCGCCATGTCGGTGTCGTGGTCGGAGGGGTCGATCGCGGGCGTCGGGTCGGCGGCGCCAGCGGGGGTGGTGAGCGGGGTGGAGCTCATGCGGGTGGCCTCCTCGGTACTTCGCTTGGCGAACTTGTTGCTTAGCCTTGCAAACTACCCGGGGATCGGCGAGGTTCCACCCCGTGAGCCGCACGCCGCCGGCCCTGGCAAGATCGGCCCATGACCGCTTCGGATCAGGACCTCGACGACCTGCTCGCCCAGCTCACCCTCGAGGAGAAGGCGGCGCTCACCGCCGGTGCCGATTCCTGGCGGACCGTGCCCGTCGAGCGCCTCGGCATCGGGTCGCTCAAGGTCACCGACGGGCCCAACGGCGCCCGCGGTGACGGCGCCTCGGGGGCGAAAGCGGCGTGCTTCCCCGTGGGGGTGGCCCTCGGCGCAACCTGGGACGTCGAGCTGCTCGGTCGGGTCGGCTCGGCCCTGGCCGACGAGGCGCGGTCGAAGGGTGCCCGGGTGCTGCTCGGCCCGACGGTCAACATCCAGCGCACCCCGCTCGCCGGCCGGAACTTCGAGTGCTACTCGGAGGATCCCCTCCTCACGGGTCGGCTGGCGAGTGCGTTCATCAACGGGCTCCAGGCCGGCGGCGTCGGCGCGTCGCTGAAGCACTTCGTCGCCAACGACTCCGAGCACGAGCGCATGACCATCAGCTCCGAGGTCGACGAGCGCACCCTGCGCGAGATCTACCTGCGTCCGTTCGAGATCGCGGTGGCCGATGCCGATCCGTGGACGATCATGTCGTCCTACAACCGCATCAACGGCACCTATGCCAGCGAGCACCGGTGGCTCCTCACCGAGATCCTCCGTGACGAGTGGGGCTGGCGTGGGATGGTCGTGTCCGACTGGCACGCGGTGCACGAGACGCGGCGCACGGCGGTGTCGGGGCTGGACCTCGAGATGCCCGGCCCGGCGGCCCACCTCGGGCCGCACCTGGCGGCGGCGGTCGCCGCGGGTGACGTCGACGAGTCCGAGCTCGACACCTCGGTGCGGCGGATCCTGCGGTTGCTCGATCGCACGGGGCGGCTGTCGGTGGCCACATCGGCCGACGAGGGCGAAGGGGAGCGCTCCGAGGACCGACCCGAGCACCGGGCGCTCGCCCGGGAGGCGTCGGCGGCGGGGATGGTGCTGCTGCGCAACGAGGGTTCGCTCCTCCCCCTCACCCCCGCACCGGGCACGACCGTCGCCGTGATCGGCCCGAACGCCGAGGTCGGCCGCTTCCAGGGCGGCGGGAGCTCGCAGGTCAGCCCCCACGACGTGGTGCACCCGCTCGCGGCGCTGCGCGAGCGGTTGGAGCCCGCCGGGGTCGCGGTCGTGCACGAGCCGGGTTGCCTCGCCTACCGCTTCGTCCCCGTCACCTCGCCGAGAACGTGGTCCGAGAACGTCCAGGGCGGCAGCCCGGAGCGCCCAGTCCTGCTCGAGTACTTCGCCACCACCGACCTGACCGGCGACCCGGTCGACACCCGTTGGGTCAAGAACATCGGCGGGGCGTTCTTCGGGCGCACCGTCGAGGGGCTCGACCCGCAGCGGTTCTCGTGCCGCTACCAGGCCACCTTCGTCCCCGCCACGTCGGGGCTGCACCGCTTCGGCGTGTCCGGAGTCGGGTTGACCCGGGTGCTCGTCGACGGCTTCGAGGTCGCCGACAACTGGACCGCGCCCGTGCTGGGTCGGTCCATGTTCGGGTGGGGCACCGAGGAGGTCGTCGGCGAGGTCGACCTGGTCGCCGGGGTGCCCCACGAGGTGCGGGTCGAGTACGCCCACGACGTCGGCCACCGGGCCGAGGCCACCGCCGTCCGCCTCGGTCTCCTCGAACCAACGGGTGATCTGCTCACCGCCGCGGTCGAAGCAGCCCGCGCCGCGGACATCGCCATCGTGGTGGTGGGGGCCACCCCCGATTGCGAGTCGGAGGGGTACGACCGCGCCGACATGGCCCTGGTGGGCGGGCAGGACGACCTGGTGCGCGAGATCGCGGCGGTGAACCCGAACACGGTGGTCGTGATGAACGCGGGCAGTCCTTTCACCATGCCGTGGATCGACGATGTGGCGGCAGTGCTCCAGGTGTGGTTCGGCGGCCAGGAGATGGGCAACGCGCTGGTCGATGTCGTGCTGGGCGACCGCGAACCCGGCGGCCGGCTGCCCCACACGGTGCCGCACCGCCTCGAGGACGTCGCCGGCTGGCTCTCCTACCCGGGCGAGGGCGGCCAGGTCCGGTACGGCGAGGGCGTGTTCGTCGGCTACCGCGGGTTCGACGAACTGGACCGCGAACCGCTGTTCCCGTTCGGGCACGGTCTCGGCTACACGACCTTCGCCTACGAGGACCTGGTGGTGACCACCCGGGCCGACGGGGCGACCGTGGCCGAGGTGACGGTGCGCAACGCCGGTGAGCGCACCGGATCGTCGGTGGTGCAGGTCTACGTCGACCAGCGCCGGGCGACGGTGCGTCGTCCGCCCCGCGAGCTCGCCGGCTTCGCCCGGGTGCCGCTCGAGGCGGGCGCGTCGGCGCGGATCGAGGTGGTGCTCGACGATCAGGCATTCGCCTTCATCGATCCGGCGAGCGGCGCGTGGACCGAGGGCGAGGGCGACTTCGCGGTCACGGTCGGCGCGTCGTCTCGGGACCTGCGGGCCACGGTGGTCATCACGCGGGAGGGCAGCGGCACGGAGCCCTGAGCCCGCCCGGGCCCCCGTGCCGCCAACCTCCTCTTCCGAGCCCGCTCGTCGTGCTCTCCCCGAAGGGATCCCGCACATCGCCTTGACGAGCCTGCATCCGGATGCCGCCAGGGCCAGTGTCGCGACCCGCCCGAACAGTCGCGTTACACCCCCACCCCCGGTAGGGATGAGGGGGCTGATCGCGACCTCCCGACGCCCACCTCCTCGCGCCGCATCAGCGACCGACCGGCCTCGCGATCGAGCATCCGGGCGGCCTCGATGTCGCCCCGCCGGCGACGGGTTCGGCGCAGGGCCGCACCGGATCGGGCGGCGCGCCCCGACCACCGCAGCGCGCCGCGCCGGCGGTCGGCCAGGTGGGCCTGGTCCAGCAGGTCGATGGCGCGGTCGAGCTCGCCGAGGGTGGCCCACGCCAGACCGAGGGTGCGGTCGGCCGCGCCGAGGTGCAGCAGGCCGTGAGCCGAAAGCGCGGTGCCGGCATGGGCGCTGAGCTCCGCGATGATGGTCTCGGCGAGACGTCGCTCATCGGCGAAGAAGGCGATGTCGCCGGCATGGGAGGCGATCGCCGACCAACCGGCGCCGGCGCCGGCGAGCAGGGTGGGAACGTCGCCGAGTCGGGCGGCCATGTCGCGCGCCCGCGTCGCGTCGCCGAACTCGATGTGCAGGAGCGCGCGCGCGGTGAGCTGGTACGGCGAGGCGTTCTCCGCCAGGGACGACAGGAACGGGGTCATCACCGAGAGGTCGCCACGCTCGTACTGCAGCATGAACAGCTGAGTGACCCACACCGCTGCCGCGGAGCCCACGCTCAGCTCCCCACCGGTGAGCTGCGCGGCCAGGATGAGCTCCTCGGCGAGGTCGAGCTCGCCGCGGGCGAGCGCGTGGCCGGCCTTGGCGGCCTGCACGGTCCAGCGGACCTCGGGCTGCGGGAAGCGGATCACCAGCTCGTCGAGCGCCTCGATGGCAGCGGCGTGGTCGTCGAGGGTGCCGTCCCGCACGGCCTGGTCGAGGGCGAACAGGCGCCACCACGCCTCGGTCCTGGCCGTGGGGTCCTCGTCGGCGAACGACCGGAGCTCGGCGAACCTCGTGCGCACGGTGGCCGGCGGGGTCTCGACCCCGGAGGCGACCTGCAAGCGGACGCCCAGGATCATCGCCTGCATGGTCGGGTCGAGATCGAAGCGGTTGTCGCCCTCCGCACGGTCGAGCGCCTCGAGCGCCTCCCGGCCGCGGCCGAGGAGCGCGAGGTGGTGGGCGATCCAGCAGCCGAGCTGGATGCGGCGGCCGAGCGGTGTCGGGTCCAGCGCATCGAGCACCAGCCGGGCCTGGTCGACCCGAACCGCGAGACTGGGATCGGCGACGTTCGCGGTGCCGCGGGCGATGATCGCATCGGCGGACAGCGCGGCGTCGCCCTGTCGGCGGATGTCGGGGTCGATCTGGTCGAGGAGCGACGTCCCCCTGCCGTAGGACCCGGCGGTCAGGAGGGCAGAGGCCAGCTGCACGCGTGCGGCGAGCCCCGCAGGGGTGGGGCGACCGCCAGACGTGCGCTCGAGGTACTCGGTGCCCACGCGGATGGCCTCGTGTTGCGCGGAACCCTCGTTGAGGTGACGCAGCGCGGCAGCGGCCGCTTCGTCGAGCTCCTCGGCGTCGAGCTCGGCACGCCCCTCGAGCAGGTTGCGGAGGGCCAACGGGCCGAAGCGGGGGGCGGCGCGGGTCAGCGCGCGACCGATGGCGGTGTGGAGGTCGCGCCGCCGGGCGGGACCGATCGTTGCGCCGACGGTCTCGGTGAGCAGATCGTGGGCCAGGCCGGCGCCGGCCGCCGAGGCGGCGACCAGCCCAGCCGCGCCGAGCTCGGCGAGGGCAGTGTCGATCGCGTGGCCGTCGAGCGAGCACGCGGCCGGGAGCGCCGAGAACGGCAACGGGTCGCCGGCCACGGCGAGGACCTCGACCACGCGGGTTGCGGACGGTTCCAGCCGGCCGAGGCTGGCCTGGACGAGCTGGGTGATCCCGGGCGGCACCTCGGCGCCCTGCCCACCGGCGGTCAGGTGGCGCACCAGCTCGGTGACGAAGAACGGGTTCCCCCCGGCGCGGTCTACGACGGTCTGGGCCACCGACGCGTCGGCCAGCGGCGCGATCTGCTGCACGAGGTCGGCCACGTCGGGCGCCTCGAGGGGCGTGAGGCGGCGCCACACCGGTTGCCACCGGGCGATGTCGGCGAGGAGCTCGACCGCGGCCGGTGACCGCTCTCCCTCCCGCGCCAGGAGCAGCCAGCGGGCATCGCTGCGCTCGATGAGGTGGTGGAGGAACCGGGCGCCATCGGTCGACACCCACTGGATGTCGTCGACGACGACCAGCACCGGCCGGCGGTCGAGGCGCGCCAGCGCCTGGGTGGCCGCGTCGAAGAGCTGCAGGCGGCGGATCGCGGGGTCGGGGTCGGCCACCGGTGCGGTGCCGCTGAACGCCGACGGCACCAACGCCGCGAGCGCCTCGAGGCCGCGGTCGTCACCCACCGGAACCTGCGCCAGCGCGTCGGCGACGATGTCGGCGACGGCGGCCACGCTCGAGCTGCCGTCCCGCGGGCAGGACCCGATGAGCGACGTGCCGCCGGCTGCGGTGACCTGGTGCGCGACCTCGGCGGCCAGCCGGGTCTTGCCGATGCCCGGGGGGCCGTCGACCACGACGATCGCTGCGCCCTCGTCGCCGAGCGCCGATGCCGTGATCTCGTCGAGGAGAGCAGCGCGCCCGACGAACGGTCCGTCGTGGCGCCGAGACCGGTTGAGGGCGGGTCGGGTCGGGTCGGGCCGGGCTGCGTCCTGGGGGCGATGTGTGGGGGCGAGGAGGGCCCGGCCGATCTCGGGGTCGGGGTCGCCGGCCCGGATCGCCTCGGCGAGCGCGGTGATCATCGCGCCCGGAGCGATCGCGAGCTCTTGGTCGAGCAGCTCGGCCAGGTGGCGGTACCGGGCGACGGCTTCGTCGCGACGTCCCGCTCGGGCCAGCGCGTACAGGGCCAGCCCCCAGGCGGACTCGCGGTACGGGCTGGCCGCGAGGAGCAGGTCCAGCTGGTCGATGGCCTCGTCGAACCGGGCAAGCTCGAGGAGCGCGCTCGCCCGTTCCTGCCAGAGGTCGCACCGGAGGGCCTCGAGCCGGTCGACCTCGGGGCGCACCGAGGCCAGCTCGGCGACCCCTTCGAAGGCCGGGCCGCGCCACCACCGGTCGGCCCGGTCCGCCTGCTCCAGCGCCGGAGCGATCCGACCCTGGGACCGCAGGGTGGCCGCCAGGCGCGCCTCGGCGACGAAGCGGTGGAGGTCGACCTCGTCCTCCGCGAGGTCGAGCGCGTACCCGAGGGTGTGCGACATGATCGGGTCGGTACCCGCCACGGTGAGGAACCGGGCCCGCAGGCGGTTGACGTTGACCCGCACGGCCGACTCGCTGACCCGTTGTCCGTCCCAGAGCTCGTCTTCGATGCGCGACGTGCGCACGACCCGGCCGACCTCGACACCCAGCAGCGCCAGCAGGCCCGCCTGACGCGGTCCCCGCAGCTCGACCGGAGCGCCGTCGCCGGTAATCGCGGGTCGACCCAGGAGACGGACGCGCATCGTCGGTCAGCCTACTTCGGCCACTGCCGGGTGGCTGGTGTCGGCTCAGCGGTCCGCGCGCTGGATCCGACCGCCGTCGGCCCGGCTTCGAGCGGTGCCGGACCCACCCCTCCCTGCCCACTGGGCCGTACAGATCACGAGGATTCGGGCGGTACGGCCCATCTCGATGGCCGCCGATCTGACGATACTGATGGGTATGGGTCCCGTGAGCGCTGCCGGCCGCCGGTCCGGCGACGCCCGCGCGCCGCTGCGCCTCCAGCGGAGCTTCGCCAACGCCCCGCGCCGGTTGTTGGTGGTGGGGGTCTCGGCCATCGCGTTGGTCCTGCTCGTCGCCTTCGCTCAGATGATCCGGTCGGCCGAGCGGGCCGGGCGCGACAGCCTGGACGAGCGGGCGGTGCAGCGAACCGTGATCGCACAGCGGTTCATCGAGGCGTACAACACCGACCTCAAGGCGAGCATCCGGTCCCATGCCGAGCAAGCGCTGGCGGAGCCGGCCCCGACCCCCGAGGTGTTCACGCTCGTCAACGAGATGATGCGCTTCCGCGCCGGCGTGTTGCTCGACGCCGACGGCCGGGTCTTGCAGACCTACCCGACCGACCCTGCCCTCGTCGGCACCGACCTGACCGGACGGAACGACCACCTGCGCCGGGCCGTGAGCGGGCAGGAGGCGGTGACCGGTGTGGTGCCCTCGGCCGTCGGGGGTGATCCGATCGTCGCCTTCGCCGTCCCCTTCGAGACCGCGTCGGGCCGACGGGTGTTCAGCGCCGGCTACCGGGCCGAGGACTCGCCGCTCGGGGCGTACCTGCTGAACGCGACGGTCATTCCGGGCGAGGCCCTGTACCTCGTCGACGACTTGGGGAACATCATCGCGTCGAGCGCCGCCGTCGTGGCGCCGACCTTGGCCGCGCAGGACCCGGACCTGGCGCGAGTCGCCACCGCGACCGGCCGCGGGACCTACACCGCGGATGGGGTGGACGCCTTCTTCAGCGCGCAGGCCATCGAAGGCGCGCCGTGGCGGTTGGTGCGAGCGGTTCCCACCGAGGCGATGTACGCGC
>Ga0105048_10012552_pt1 | contig 13280 bp, 12 predicted proteins | sample MAT05_FD_78382 | JGI IMG/M metagenome (GOLD analysis project Ga0105048, IMG submission 78382) | Freshwater microbial communities from Lake Fryxell liftoff mats and glacier meltwater in Antarctica - MAT-05 | ecosystem: Environmental > Aquatic > Freshwater > Ice > Liftoff microbial mat | place...
GATTAAGTTCTTTTTCTGTCAATTTTGAGCGAAGACCTAATGCCCCCATGTTGGTACCTCCATGCCCTGCATCAATAGCAACGGTAAGATGTTTGAGTTTGAGTGATTGGGGTTGTTGTTTGATTCGTATCACCAATCTGCGACCTTCGTAACCAATGGCATAGCCCCAATGCTGCGCGTGGTAGAGGTGAATAGTTACCCGAAACTGTTCGTCGGCTACTTGTTCATAATCAACGTGTTTTATTTCTTTGGCAGAAGTCAATTGCGTAATCCAGTTAGTATTGGCTGTTGCGCCAAAAATATCAACCATGATTCTTGAAGGATTAATTTCTTGCCAACTTCGATAAGGAAGGCGTTCGGGTAATGGAATCGAAATATAATCATATTGCTCGTTGCCCCAAGTCCGCCAGGAGGTCGTCAAGTATTGGATGGGGATTTTAACGGTGGTATCCCTTTTAGTCAGGCTTTGGGGTATCCAAGCGGAAAGGACATCGGTGAGTCGAACACGAAATTGGTCTCTGTATTTTCCTATTACTTTCAACAACACCAATGAATCCAAATGCCCCATTTTAGCTCCTCCGAGGCGATCTTCGCCCAAACCGTAATTGAGATAGGCCAATGGACTCTTGGTACGAACATAAACAAGAGAATCCTTCGGGAAAACCATAACGGTATCACGATTTTCGGCAAAAAGGGGTAATTGAAGGATACAGAATAAAAATAAAAAGTTGAAACGAACCATAAGTGCAAGATTCTCCCAAGAATAAATAAATTAAAGCCATTTCCGCGATGAAAATACCATTTTCATCCAACTTAATAACCCTCTGCCTTGAAAAAGGTTATCTTTTAAACAGTTGTTATGTCGTGGGAACGATTTTTAAATCTATTGCCTGAAAGTGAAAGGGAATAATTTAGTAAACTAAATACTACATTTGCTTGTTCACCTTTTTAAATCTCAATATCAAGCAATAGTAGATAAAATTTAATCAATGCTTCAAAATCGTCTTGTCAAGCGTATTTTGGCTTACTTTGTTAGGGGACTTGTTCTAATAGCACCCACCTATATTACTTTTCTCATTATTTCGGAGAGTATTCAATATTTGGATAACATTCTGCCTATTTATATTGACTCTAATGGGAAAAACCCACTTTATTTGCCAGGATTAGGATTGCTAATTATACTTTCCAGCATCGTATTTCTGGGATTTATATTTTCTCGGTTTGTCCCTCAATCGGTATTTAGTTTGGGAGAGAGCATCCTAAAAAAGATGCCTCTGGTTAGTCTGATATATTATGCCATCAAGGATTTAATTTCTGCCTTTGTAGGCGATAAACGCAAGTTCAACCAGCCTGTATTGGTCACAATCAATCAGCAATCAGAACTCAAAAAATTAGGTTTTATTACCCAATCTGACCTCACCCATCTTGGTGTTGAGGGTTATGTGGCTGTTTATTGCCCTCATTCCTATGCATTTTCAGGGGAGTTGTTTGTTGTGCCAACAAAGTGTGTGCAACACCTTGACAACCTATCTAGCACAGAGGTGATGAAGATGATAGTATCTGGTGGGGTATCTGTCAAGTAGTTATAAAAATCGAATAACACGGCGAGCCCATGAACGCTTGCTGGCGGAACTATCAAGGCTTCCAAAGACTTCCGACCACTTCAAATGTTTTTTCATCTTTACCGCCCGAATTTTCAAGACATAGCCTAGCGTCAGATACAAACAAAAAAGACCGACCAAAACAAAGAAGGCTTGTGTGTTGGTAATAAACCGGTAAGTCAAAAAATAACCAAGGGCATTTAAGATTGTCATTCCCCACATCGTGATGGACACTTTAAAGTGGTTGAATCCATTTTCAAGAAGTACATGGTGCATATGATTTTTGTCAGCTTTGAAAGGCGAACGACCATTTAGAATACGAACCAGAAATACCCTTAGCGTATCAAAAATGGGGACAATTAAAAGCACTACTGCCAAAATGGGTGCATTAAAAAATAGGTTGGCATCGTTTTGGTGAGGCACATTAAGGCGAATAAATTTTACGGCAAAAAACGCCAATAAAAATCCAATTATCAGCGAACCCGTATCACCCATAAATATCTTACTGGTTTTAGAAAAATTAAAACGTAAGAAACCCAATAAAGCTCCTGACATTGAAAATGCCATACAAGCCATTGAGAAGTGATGGTTAATCAAAAACCAAGAACCAAAACTTAACCCTGCAATAAAAGCAATCCCGCCAGCAAGCCCATCTACGCCGTCAATGAGATTAACTGCATTGATAATTGCAATAAAGATGAATATGGTAAATGGGATGCTAATGATATCAGGAATATGATACCACCCAAAAATCCCAAAGAAGTTATCTACTTTTAGTCCTCCCAACAGAATCAAGGTTGAAACGGCAACGATTTGCAACAATAGCTTCTTATTAGGGTCAAGTACCAAAATATCATCTTTAAGCCCTAGAAAAAACAAAATAGTCAGTCCTACTACTGCCAAACTGGTAAGATACGCATCGGCTTGCTCGTTGGTATGAGGCCATAAAAAATGAGCAATCAGCAGCGAGGCATAAATAGCGATTCCTCCAAATTCTGGAGTTTCTTCTTGGTGTGCGCTACGGAAATTAGGTTTCTTCTTAAGTTCTAATAATCCGCTAATGTTAATGATGACAGGAATAGAAGTAATAGCGATAGCGCATGCAACCAAAAATGAAATAAAGCACTGATATACCTCATGTTGAAGTATATTTTGGTATTGGCTTCGAAGTACGTCTAGTAGTATATCTGCATTCATAAAATTCTGATTCTAAACTTTTCTGCCTTCCATAACGAAAGGACAAAAATTATAAAAAATAGCTTAACACGCAAAAAACAAGCCCTAAAATACACATCTATTTATTATACGGTCATTTTGGCTTGTAGACAAATTGTAAAACCTTACGTAAAGGCTTCAAATAAAGTGTAAACCAATATGGTTTTAACCCATTTCGCTGCCAAGCTGCTCGGTCGTTGTGATTAGCTTGGATACGATTCCCTATGGCTTTGTTGCTCACTCCTCCTAATCTCATTATGGTGATGACTTCTGGAAGGTAGGCTATTTTCACATGCCATTTATACAACATCCTTAGCATTAACTCATAATCTGCGGCACTTCCCAAATCAGTACGATAGTTCCCAAACCGCTTATACAATGCACGTTTCAAAAAAAAAGTTGGGTGTGGAGGCATCCAACCATACAAAAATTGAGTTCGACGAAATTCTCCCGATTTCCAATAACGCTTTATTTTCGTGGTATTTTTATTATCCACATACACCAAATCTCCATAGACCCCATCGGCCTGAGTGGCGTTCAGGGTGGCGACTATTTTCTCAATTACAAAGGGGTCACGGTAAAAATCATCTGCATTCAAAATCCCAATGATCTCTCCCGTTGACCGAGCAATGCCTTTGTTCATGGCATCGTATATTCCATTATCTTTTTCCGACAAGAATACATCAATTTTCGTGCCGAAATTTGCAATAATTTCTGGTGTCTTATCAGTTGACTTTCCATCAATAATGACATATTCAATAGCTGGATAAGACTGCCCAATTACCGATTCAATACAATCTCGAATGGTATCTTCCCCATTAAATACGACTGTTATAATAGTAACTTTCAAGTGGTTGTGATTAGCTTTCAATTACTCGTTCCCGCACCCGCTGAGCGGGATTTCCTTGATACGCTCCGTAGGCTTCCAAATTTTTTGTGGCCACTGAATTAACTGCCAATACTGCGTGTGAATAGCATGTTATACCCGGGCATACTATTGCTTTTGCACCAATCCATACCCCTTCTTCTATCACAATTTTTCCTATTTTTAAGTCAAAAGTACTGTGGGTATAATCATGGTTGCCTGTCAAAAGCATTGCTCCTTGAGAAAGGCAGACATTATTACCCAAGGTCACTTCAGCCAAGTTGTCAATCCAAACCCCCTCTCCTATCCAGACGTAATGGCCAACTGTAAGTAACGAAGGGTATTTGATATTCACCTTCGGTTTAATCATAACGCTCCTCCCAATTTTCGCTCCAAATCCCCTTAAAATCAAGCACTTTAGGCCTGTTGGTAAGGGAAAATAAGAGTTCAAAAAAACGGCATTTACGACAAACCATAGTATATTTTTCCAAAACGGCGGATGCTTATACCAACTATTGTCGTACCGAGAAAGGTCGGTTTTGAACCGATGTGAGGTCTTTTCCGTATTCATTTCGGAAAAATTCAATGATTGCTTGTTTGTCTTGTCCAACATGGAATTTTACTTCATGAAGTTTGGCATCTACCAAAAAACGGTACCAAAGTCCTTGCAAAAAGTGCCAAATTAAGCCCTTTTTACCATCTAAAAAGCCCAACTTCACAAAATATCGATACAAAAAATACAAAAATGGACGAGTAAAGAGGGGTAAAGAAGCATATTTCAGCTTGAGGAAACGCTTTCGCTGCTCCTGCGTGCCGAACAACTTCGCTATAACGCGCTCTGACCCTGCAAAATTGTATTTCATGTCCAATAAATCAATTACTTCTCTAATGGCATAAAGGTTGTGCTTCTGTGTCCACCATGTCAAGTTATTGAGGTTATGATCAACAATATCATTTTTAAACTGTACCGTTTCACCCTCAGACAGTTTAATATGCTCATCCATCCAAAGTTCTTCGCAGATGCCTTTATTTCGTCGCCAGAGTCGTAACAACCATATTGGGTAATAACCTCCATATCGAATCCATTGATTCATAAACATCACCCGCCGTTTTACATAGATACCCGTAATTTTGTCATTGAGTGTTAGCAATGTTTGGTTTATTTCGGCAGCTAGATCAGGCATAACATACTCATCGGCGTCCATTCGCATCAGCCATTGGGTCTGGAAAGGGTTATTTTCAATCCCAAAATTAAACTGAGCTGCATAGGTAACCCAAGGATTAAAAACAACTTTTGCTCCCAGCGATTCTGCCATTTTTACTGTATTGTCGGTGGAGCCTGAATCTACAATAAAGACCTTCTCCGTAAAAGTCAAAAGACTTCGGATACATCGTTCGATGTGCTTTTCTTCGTTGTAAGTCAGAATAATAACCGAAATATCAAGCTTCACTGTAAGGCTGTTTTAGGCTACAAAATTGTACTTTTTTAGGTTGTAAAGCAAAAAAATGCCTTTAACTTTGTAAAATTATCAGAATTTAGATATTTCATGCAAGCCGTTACTGTTTACCCACCCACCCACCCCATCCGCGCCAGTATTCAGTTGGCTGCTTCTAAAAGCGAGAGTAATCGCGCTTTGATTATCAACGCATTGACCCATTTTCAGGGTCAATTGGAAAATATCTCTGCCGCCCGTGACTCTCAAACAATGATGCACCTGTTGCAATCAGCTGACAGCATTGCAGATGTACTTGACGCAGGGACAACCATGCGATTTCTGACAGCTTTTTTTGCTATAACAGGTCAGCATAAAACCATGACGGGAACGCCCAGAATGTGTGAACGCCCTATTGGTATCTTGGTTGATGCCCTGCGTACGCTTGGGGCTAGGATTGAATATCAAGGTCATGAGGGCTATCCGCCTTTGTCGTTAGAGGGGTTCACCTATTCAGGAAACAATCATATCAAAATACGTGGCGATGTAAGCAGTCAGTATATTTCGGCCTTGTTGATGATTGCCCCCACCCTTCCTGACGGTATCGTGCTCGAACTCACAGGCGACATAGGTTCGCGGCCTTATATCAAAATGACGCTCCAACAAATGGCAGCCTTTGGCATAACTTTCAATGCCGATTGGATTTCCAAAACAATAAAAGTAGCTTCCCAACCATACATCCCCGCCCACTATCAAATTGAGTCTGACTGGTCGGGAGCAAGTTATTGGTATAGTGTAGTCGCATTAGCAGAAGATGCAGAAGTAGAGTTGTTGGGTTTGAAAGAAAACTCCCTACAAGGTGACAGCGCTATCGTACAAATCATGGAGAACATGGGTGTAAAAAGCATTTTTACTAAAAACGGTGTTCTGCTCACCAAAATTCCTACCCAAAAAGCCTTTTGTTGGGATTTTACAGATTGCCCCGACTTAACGCAAACCGTGGCTGCTTGTGCAGTTGCCAAAGGTGTTACAGTAACGATGACAGGTATCGAAAGTCTCAAAATTAAGGAAACAGACCGTGTCGCTGCTCTCCAAGCCGAGTTGCCAAAAATTGGCGGAGAGTTGGTAGAAATAGCGGCTTGTTTAGAATATGTAGTTTCGGCGGTCGGCAATCGGCAATCGACAATCGGCAATGAGCCGTCAGAACTCGAAACCCAAACCGCACGGGCGGCCATGTCGGAGCTTACAACTCTCAACTCCATTGAGACCTATGACGACCATCGTATGGCTATGGCTTTTGCCCCCGTTGGAATGCTACTTCCAATTGAAATTATCGAACCGAATGTTGTAGCAAAATCCTACCCAAGTTTTTGGGACGATTTGAAGAAAGTGACTAAAATTAGTTTTAAATAAATACCAAAATTTAACCCATAAATCATATCTTTATTCTGCATTTGTTTCAATTGTATTAATATTACGTTGTCCCTTCCTTAAACTCTTTAAAATAATGAAAAAAATAATTGTAGTATTGGTTTGCTTCATAAATACGACAACTTTCGGGCAAGGAATCATACCCAATTTCAAGATTCAAGTTGTTGATAATCAAATATCTATTGGATATGGGCTGGCGATTGGCGATGTAGATGGCGATAAAAAACCAGATATACTTGTAGCTGACCAAAAGGACATCGTTTGGTATCGCAATGGCGACTGGAAACGATTTGTCATGGCCACCAATCTAACGTCTAAAGATAATGTTTGCATTGCTGCCCGCGATATAGACGGCGACGGTCGCGTAGAAGTGGCTGTGGGTGCGATGTGGAACCCAGCCGAAACCAACGACCTAACCCAATCAGGCGCAGTGTATTATTTGATACGTCCACAAGATCCAACACAAACTTGGAAGCCTGTTCAGTTACATCACGAAATCACAACACATCGGATGCGATGGGCAAAGGTTGGTAAGGATAAATATCAACTTATTGTCGTTCCTTTGCATGGCTTAGGCAATACCAACGGTGAAGGAAGAGGCGTCAAAATATTGGCCTACGATGTTCCTAAAAACCCACAACAACCATGGCATTATCAGCTGATAGACTCTACGTTGCATATCACCCACAATTTTGAAATTTGGGAAGACACCGATGCTACCAAAATATTGATTGGAAGCAAAGAAGGCGGCAAAATCGTGACTTATAAAAAGAATCAGTGGCTATCGTCGGGCAAGTGGGTAGGTGAAGGTCTGGGCATAGGTGAAGTACGGCGAGGGTATTTACCCAATAAGCAGCCCTTTGTAGCGGCAGTGGCACCTTGGCATGGCAATCAGTTAGTCGTTTTAAACGCAACCACCAACTCTAAAATGGTTTTGACCGACCGCCTCAGTCAAGGTCATGCGTTGGCTTGCGGCGACTTTCTTGGGTTGGGGTATTCCCAAATCGCCGTAGGATGGCGTAACCCCAATGGTGATAAAAAAGTAGGGATTCGACTTTTTATTCCCAAAGATAAAAATGGAGAAAATTGGGAGGAGTTTATCCTTGATGAAAGTGTAAGAATGGCCTGTGAAGACCTCCAAGCTGCTGACCTAGATGGCGACGGCGATTTAGATATTATCGCTGCAGGGCGTGCCACACTCAATGTATTGATTTATTGGAACCAACGTATCCAATAACTATTTCCTAACGCAAACCTTTCATACCTCTAAGCATCTCGTGGGCTACCTTTTCGGGTTCAAAAGAAGCTACAATTTGGCGCGAAGCTTCTCCCATGCGAGTGAGATGTGAAGAATTCTCAACGAAGTAGCGCATTTTTTTCACTAAATCTCGCCTTTGGTTTGGATTAAAAGTAAAGCCGTTTTGCCCCTCTTTTACCAAATCTTCCACACAGCCCGACGGCTTTGAAACCAAAACGGGTAAGCCACAAATCATGGCTTCGTTCACGACCAAGCCCCAAGGTTCTGATATACTTGGCAAAACTAAAACATCGGACATCGCCAAGTATTCAGCCACTTCAAACCAAGGAACGCCCGCCTCAAAATGGATACGATTCAAGTTTTGAGCCAAGCTTTGCAAAGTCGTTTTTTGTTCGCCTTCTCCCAATAACACCAATCCCCAATCGGCTGCTTCATGGCTAACTTCGTTGAAAGCTTCTATGAGCATCACTAAATTTTTGGGTGGGATTAATCGTCCTATAAAAATGAAATTGTATTTAGCCCAATTCTTTTGGTTTTTAAGGACTTCTCGCTGTATCATTGCCCGTTGATAATGAGTTAAAATCATTTCATTATCTACTACTGCTGCTTTTTGGGTGAGAATCTGCGAAGGAGCTACCCCTAAATCTGTTAGGTACGCTGCCGACGATGTTCCAAAACAGAAAAAACCATCGGCTTGTTTCAACAAAAATGCCTTAAATCGCTCCTTTACGCCTTTTCGAGAATGATCACGTACGTTGGATTCGTTCGAGATAATTACTTTTATTCCCCATAATTTGGCATAAAACAACAGCACCCATTGTGCTGGGTCATAATAGCCTGTGAGGTTTAATACATCGGGGCGATAACTACGGATTTTTTTAAGCAGTGCCTTCGTTCTTGGCCATGATTTCACTTGGTCGAGCGAGGCATTGAAAAGTACTTCGTAATCATAATCGTACTGAAAAGCGTCTGCATCACCCATATTGGTGCGACTTTTCTCCGACAAAGCAATTTGCACTACGTGAATTTGAATACCATACTGCGGCGACAGTCGATGCAACTCGCTGAATAACTTGGACTTATAATGCGCCCAAAGCTGATTATGGACGATGAGTACGCGCATGATGTTGGGCAAAATAAGCGTCGAGGTATTGTTTCAATAATGGGTATAATTGCTTAGCTATGAAGGCTTGTCCTTGGGCATTGTAATGAATACCATCAAACTCAGGACTACGAAATAAATCAACAGAAGGTCGTAATTTTAACTCATTGATGAGAAGAACACGGTTTTTTCGGGCAAAGTCTATAATTTCTTCTCCTTGGCTATCATAACGATTTTGCTTAATTTCGGCCAGTTCGGGGTGTAAGTATATCAAAAAGGGGATGTGCATTACTTTAGCTGTATCGGCCAACTGCTGAAAACCAAGATTGAAGGTTGTTCCAAACTTATGAATAACGTCATTGGGCGCATGTTGTATGGCAGGGCTCAACCACTCTTTGACTGGAACTTCCAAATAGTGATAGACAAACAATGAATAGATGTACCGATGCCAAAACTCATAAAGGGCTACATGGTACTGTTTATCAGGATAATTGGGATTTTCCCCTACTACTTTATGATGGCTCATATTGTCGTAGGCATCGTGGCTGCTTGTCACTAAGCAAAGTACATCTGCCCCAAAAAAACCCTTCTTTTTTAGAAAAGCAAAGGCATTGTCTGGCCCCCAAGAGCCCGCTGAAACATTGAGTATCCGCACAGGCTGCTTATAATGTTCTGTAAATTGCTTTTCCAACAACGTGGAGGCTAAATCATCGTGATCTGTAGGGTTTCCTCCATTGATAACCGAATCGCCTATCAATAAAATCACGATGGAATCGGTAGGATTGATGGGGTCGCTTCGCATTGAGAATTCGTTGGTACGTACGACATTACGAAAACGAAATCTATATTGATTAGGAGCAAAAACATACTCAAAATCAGGGTCTTCGATATAGAGAGGTGCATTACAAAAACCAAATACGAAACGTAGAATTAACTCGACGAACAACAGTGCAAGAGCAAAAAGCAACAATTGTTTTCTATGGAAAAAACGCATGTTTATAATTGTTTAAGCTTATGATGACCCACTCCCAAAAACCTTAAATAGACCATATATATCATCCAGTTTCCAGCATCCACTGGCCTCCCACCTGTAACCAACCCAATCAGAAACAAGAAAGATAAATAAGCTAAAAAACTGTTCCATAGCGTGGAAGGTTGAAAGATTTCTCGAACTGCAAAGAAAAGTAGCATAAATGAAAATCCCCCAAAAAATAAAAACCCTAATATACCTTCATTGATAAAAGCCTCGATGACAGGTATATCCAAAAAGACGGATTTGTACCCCTCTCCGAATAGAATGATAGATATGCTATCGCTCCCCAAAAAATTTTCTTTAAAATATTGATAACTGATAATCCTATTGATAGAAGAGTAATCAATAGTAGCAGTCGTTGCACCATCATCACCGCCAATATTTATATTAGATGTCGTATAAACTGTATTTATGATACGTTTGTAAACGATATGCCAAGTATTTTCTATAACGTACAAAATTGAGGTGAATTGCGCCGAAGCAAAAGCAACAATTCCCAAAAAAAATATGAAAAAAGACAAAGCGTATTGACTAAAAGTAGCCGCTAATAGCTTACGGCTATGAAACAAAGTAAAGATACCGAAAGCTATTCCCAGGGACAAAATACTTGTATTAGTTCTGGTCAAAAGTATAATCACGACCGAAAAAATGGTGCAGCAAATAAAAAAAAACTTTTGCCATAATTGTTTACTCATATATGCACAGATACTAGAAGCAATTGCTCCCCGTACGGCATTGTTTGCAAAAGTGTGTGGATTACCCTCATGGCTAGGCGCAAATGCCACAAACTTAATGGCTGCCCGCTGCCCAATATTCCATGTAGGATCTCTTAATATGACATACAGTAGTCCAAGTGAGCCAATGAGCGCAAAAATGGCTGTCACTTTGAGCAAAACCTCACCTTTCTCGTCAGGATAATATAACATACCAAACAAAAATGCCGTGGGGAAAGCGTAAGTCAATATTTCTCTTGAAAAATCAGTTCTAAAATTATACCCAATTGATGGGTAATATAACATATAGGCAACTGATATTACGGCAAAGCTTCCCCAGAAAAATACGAGGGTTTTGTTGGGTGAATAAATTCGCTGAAATATATTCATTGGAAACAATAATAATAGCCCCAGCAGCCAAAAAGAGGGTGTCATAAAACTCCCCAATGGGTTTATGCCAAGGCCGTCGCGAATAAAAATAACAATGGCATATCCATTCCAAAGCATGTTTATTCCTAGTGCCTGTCGGTAATACTTAAAATCACTTAACATATTCTCCATCACTTATTTGAATAAACCATACCTCAATATACAATAGATAGCTCGAAAGCCATCTCGCCAACCAATCTTTTTACCTTCGGCATAAGTGCGACCATAATATGAAATACCTACTTCATAAATTCTTACATTAGGAATCCGTGCAATTTTCGTGGTCACTTCGGGTTCAAAGCCAAATCGTTTCTCTTTCAGGTCTAGTCCTTGCACCATATCAGTTCTGAATAATTTATAGCAAGTTTCCATGTCGCTAAGATTTAAATTACTAAACATATTACTTAGAAAGGTCAATATCTTATTCCCAATCGAATGCCAAAAAAACAAAATACGGTGGGCTTTCCCCCCCATAAATCGCGAGCCAAATACTACATCAGCATGGCCATCTACAATAGGCTGTAATAGAATATTGAACTCTTGTGGGTCGTATTCTAAATCAGCATCTTGAATCACGACATAACTACCAGTAGCTTGCCGAATTCCAGTATGTAATGCTGCGCCTTTACCCTGATTTATTTCATGTTTGAAATAAGCTACCAATGATTGCGGATGTTGAGCCTTGAAGGCCAAAACTTGGCTTTCTGTGCCGTCGTTTGAGCAGTCGTTTACAACAATAATTTCTTTTTCAAATCCACCAATGAGTTCAACCGACGCAACAGCTCTTAAGACTGTCTGAATCGTTTTTTCTTCGTTATAGGCTGGAATAATAACACTTAGTTTTCTATCCACAATTTATCAAAATTTTGCAAAAAATAGCATAAAGAGGTGTTTTGAACAAGTAGCCACACGGTGCGCATTTAAAATATTTACTTTATTCTGAATTCATTACTAAGGCTTTTTTGAAATAGCATTTAAAACAATATTTTCTGACAAAACACCTCAGCACTATGGTCATTTAGATATTCGCTACCATCAATCAACATGTTATTGTTATTCAAATATTTATTTATTGCTATGGCAATCTCCTCTGGGCGGTGCGGCGATACAGTTGTACCGAGTTTGTACTGCGTTACGAGCCCTTCCATAACACCCAAATTGGAGGCAATCAATGGTTTGTTATATTTTGCTGCTAGACCGAGTATATTGCTAGAACTAAAAAAGTTGATATAAGGTACAAGCACTACATCCGTAATTTTGAATACTTCGTTGGTATCTGAAGGGTCGAAAAAACGAAAATGTTTAACAAAGTTCACCTCCGGGTGTGTTTTTTCAGCCACCTCAATAGCTGAAATTAGCGTTTTTTCGTACCCATTCTCGGGCTCGCCACAAATCAACATGGTGATTCTCTCCTTTTTTTCTTGCCTAACACTTTTCAGTGCCGCTAAGATATTGGGTATATTTTTGCGAGTGGAAAGATGACCATATATTAAAAAAACAAGTTGATTGGGGGCAACACCATACTTTTCCTTCAGTTCATTCTCTGAACCAGCAGCTATTTTATCTAATTCGATAGGGTCGGGCAAGTGTGTAAATCGCTTACCATATCGATGGTTATATGCTTTTACTCCTTTTTTATCATTCAAGATAAAAATACGCTTTAAATTTTGATTTCTAAGCATCCACCTGATTTGCAAACCTTTGCGTAATCCACGCCATTCGCGTCGCAACTTTGCTTTCAGCGTATCTCCATCTTCAAAGTTTTTTCGAAATGGCAAGAACAATAGACCCGACATCTCCACTCCCAAATCTCTCACAGCTGCTCGACCAAGTTCGTACTGAAATGCATCTATGTGCATAAAGATAAGCCGTTTGGCACCATATTCTTCGAGCAATTTTGTCAAATACCGCATTTCAACTGCTGCTCTTCGTAGTACATTGGTATGAGACAAAATCGTTACCAGCTGCTCCGACTGAATATAACGAAACTCTATTTGCGACTCATCCTTTGTAAAACGACCTTTTGCCCCTTCATTTAATACAAAAACAAACTGTTTTTGTATTTCAATAGGCGTTTGTTTAAGAAACTCTACTAGAAACTGTAAGTAGTCTAGGTGGTGGCCGCTAATATCGCGGTCATATATGAGCGTACGCGCTGGAATTTGACTCATGCCTTTGACAATTCTTTATAAACCTCCAC
>Ga0105048_10012554_pt1 | contig 13278 bp, 13 predicted proteins | sample MAT05_FD_78382 | JGI IMG/M metagenome (GOLD analysis project Ga0105048, IMG submission 78382) | Freshwater microbial communities from Lake Fryxell liftoff mats and glacier meltwater in Antarctica - MAT-05 | ecosystem: Environmental > Aquatic > Freshwater > Ice > Liftoff microbial mat | place...
GGAGGGGAAAATTCAGTTGCGAGGCATGCTAAAAAATGATGGTGAGGTTTACCGGGGTAAATGAGCGATTATTTTTTTACACAAAGGTAAAAATGGAGTTTTTAACCAAACACTAATTAAAGATTTGCGAGCAATGCCCAAGGGCTCGCAAAAAAAATTATTTTGAAAACTGCCTTCCTAAATGATAAATCAAGCGTTCCTGCTTTTCGGTTTTTTTAAATATCGATATTTTATAAGCGTTTTTGTCACTTAAAATATTTCTAAAACTTAGCCATTCCTGCAGTGTCGTTAACGCCACTTTTTTTTGATTGCTCATAACGAAATCCATTTGTAACCCAAAGTTACTATGTTTTATTGCTAAACATTGCTATTATTTGTAGTATTAGATATTTTTAGCGCTTTCTTGGCCTACTCAGTCACTTGAGAGCCCTAGTAGGTTTGACATTGTACAATAAAATGTCTTTATTTGAGAAAATAAAAAGTATATGGCGAACATTTTTGAATTTATGGGGTATAAACCCGTGGTTGACCGCAGTTCTTTTATTCATCCCAACGCAACGGTGACCGGGCACGTCATAATTGGAAAAAATGTTTACGTGGGTCCCGGGGCAGCCATAAGAGGAGATTGGGGCAAAATTATAATTGAAGATGGCTGCAATGTTCAAGAAAATTGTACTATTCATATGTTTCCTGGCACCACTGTTCTACTAAAAGAGGCTGCTCATATCGGACATGGAGCAATCATTCACGGAGCAACCATCGGCAAAAACTGTCTGATTGGCATGAACAGCGTGATTATGGATAATGTGATTATTGGCGATGAATGCATTATAGGTTCTTTGTGTTTTGTACCTGCTGAAATGATTATCGAAAGGCGAAAGCTCGTTGTTGGAAGTCCGGCAAAGGTCATAAAAGACGTGAGCGATGAGATGATCGCTTGGAAAACAAAAGGCACAGAACTATACCAGAAACTTCCAACCGACTGTTTCGCTACTTTAAAGCGCTGTGAGCCCTTGAGACGAGAACCGCCCTTTAGGCTTAAACATCAGGACGAATACCAGACCTGGAAAAAAGAAAAAAAAAGCGAAAAATAAATCATTTTTGAAAATGACCCAATTGTAGTTGCTAAAATTATTGATGTTGATCCAGAATTGAATTTTTAAAATTCGAATTTTTATGTTAATTTAAAGATCTTAAATTGTAAAAACAATGACCAAACTAAAATCCGTTTTAAATGCCAACTCCACAAAATTCTTATATGCGTACTTAAATAACCCATCGCCGACCGGTTTTGAAAGTAAGGGTCAAAAGATCTGGCTCGACTATATCAAACCATACATCGACGACTACATAATAGACACTTATGGAACAGTTGTAGGAGTTATAAACCCAGCCGCAGAATTTAAAGTTGTGATAGAAGCGCACGCCGATGAAATAAGTTGGTTTGTTCATTATATCACAAACGATGGATTCATTTACTTGCGCAGAAATGGCGGAAGTGATCATCAAATAGCCCCTTCTATGCGGGTAAATATTCATACCGATAAGGGGATTGTAAAAGGCGTGTTTGGCTGGCCAGCAATTCACGTAAGAGACGCAGCAAAAGAAGAGACGCCAACTTTAAAAAACATATTTTTGGATCTTGGTTGCAAATCGGCAAAAGAAGTCGAAAACCTTGGGGTGCACGTTGGCTGCGTTGTTACTTATGAGGACGAATTAATGGAACTTAATAGCCTATATTATGTTGGCCGTGCGCTTGACAATAGGATTGGTGGATTTATGATTGCTGAGGTGGCAAGAATGCTTAAAGAAAACAAAGACAAATTACCGTTTGGTTTGTATATCGTTAACTCGGTGCAAGAAGAGGTGGGCTTAAACGGCGCAACAATGATTGCACGAAAAATAAAGCCAAATGTGGCTCTTGTTACGGATGTTTGTCATGATACACAAACGCCTATGATGAATAAGATAACCAGTGGCGATCTGGCTTGCGGAAAGGGGCCAGTATTAAGTTATGCCCCAGCGGTGCAAAATAACTTTCTAAAATTAATCATTAACACTGCTAACAAGCATAAAATAAAGTTTCAAAGGCAGGCTGCTTCCAGATCAACAGGAACAGACACGGATGCTTTTGCCTATTCAACTGACGGCATAGCGTCGGCGCTCATTTCATTGCCTTTGCGTTATATGCACACAACGGTAGAAACAGTTCATAAAAATGATGTAGAAGAGGTCATTAAACTCATTTATCATACTTTAAAATCAATCAAAAATAACCATGATTTCCGTTACATAAAATAATTAGGAACGACGACGAAGCATAGTTGACTAATGCTAGCACTTTACTAATTAATTTCATCTCAATCGAAAGCAAAAAATGCCAATACTAGGATCCATCATAAAAAGCGCTATAGGTATCAGATCCCGCATTCCGGCTCGAAAAAATGCCTATAAGCAGCAAGTAAAACAACTTCAGAAATTAATTACGAAAGCACAGTTCACGGAGTTTGGAAAAAAATATAATTTTGAGAGCATAGCGTTACTAGAGGATCCAATCGCTACGTTTCAAAAGAACGTCCCAATCCATGATTATCAAAGTATCTTCGAGGCTTGGTGGCATAAAGCGTTAAGAGGAGACCGCGACGTTTGCTGGCCAGGAAAAATAAATTATTTTGCTTTAAGTTCGGGCACTTCAGACTCGGCGAGTAAACATATTCCTATTACAAAGGATATGATCAAAGCTATACAAAGAGGTTCAATTAGGCAGATCATTTCTACCCGGCATTTTAATTTTGATATCGAACAATATGAGTCAGAAATTCTATTCGTTGGCGGAAGCACGAATTTAAATTATAACGGCACCTATTTTAGCGGAGATTTAAGTGGTATTACTACCGGAACACAGCCGAGGTGGTTCCAGAATTTTTCTTTGCCGGGAGCGGATATTAGATCGCTTAAAGATTGGGAAAGGAAATTACAAGAGATTGTAGACAATGCCAAAAGATGGAATGTGGGGTTTATTTGTGGCGTACCCGCTTGGATACAGATTTTATTTGAGCGCATCATAAAACATTATAACGTAAAAACCATAAACGACATCTGGCCTAACCTGTCTGTTTTTGTTCATGGAGGAGTTTCAATTCACCCGTACAAAAAAAGCATCGACGCGCTTTGCATCAAGCCTTTAATCTATTTAGACACCTATATGGCTTCTGAGGGGTTTATCGCTTTTCAAGAAAGGCCAAATGAAGGTCAAGCCATGAGGCTGTTGACAGATAACAAGCTCTTCTTTGAGTTTGTACCCTTTAATGAAGAAAATTTTGATGATGAAGGCAACGTTAAACCAAACGCGAATGCATTAAATATTATTGAAGTAAAAACAGGCGTGGAGTACGCCTTGCTTATAAGCAGCTGCGCTGGTGCCTGGCGCTATTTAATTGGTGATACTATCAAATTCACCGATTTAATACGTTGCGAAATTATTATTACTGGACGCACAAAACATTTTTTAAGCCTCTGCGGAGAACACTTAAGCGTAGATAACATGAACCATGCTGTAAAACTTGTTTCTGAAGAAATGGATCTTGAGATTAACGAATTTTGCGTGGTTGGAATTCCACACCACGGAATGTTCGCGCACCATTGGTTTATTGGTACCAATAAAATAACCGACGAAAACCAGATTAAAGAAACGCTCGACAAACACTTAAAAAAACTCAATGATGATTATGCTGTGGAGCGCACATACGCCTTGAAAGAAATTATTGTAACAGTGCTTCCTAACGCAACGTTTATCGATTTTTTAGAAAGTAAAAATAAGTTAGGCGGGCAAAGTAAATTTCCACGCGTATTAAAAGGAAAAAATCTTAACGACTGGAAGGCATTTCTGGAAAACAGAAAAATATAAGTTGATTTTAAACCTCATATACTCGTCGATAGCAATCGTTTTATTGCTTACCTTTTCGTTTGGCCCTGCATTTTTTGCACTTATCAATATTGGCATTAAAGAGGGTTACAAAGCAGGGTCTCTCTTAGCTTTTGGCGTTGTTTTTAGCGACTTTATAGTTTGCATGCTCATTATTCTTTTAGTTCATTTTGGCGCAACAAATTTTATACAGGACGAAAAAAGCCAACGCTTTATGGGTATTCTTGCAGGAATCGTTCTCGTGATTTTTGGAGTTCTTCATTTAAAAAAAGCTGATAGTAAAAATGAAGATGCAACGATCGAAGTGCGAGGCCCCTCTGCTAGTTCTATGGTATTCAAAGGTCTTTTGTTAAATACTTTAAACCCAACCGTTTGGTTGTTGTGGTTAAGTAACGTAACACTGGTAAGCAAAACTTTAAAATACAAGGTTTTCAACATGGTTATTTATTTCAGCATCACACTCGGCGTTGTTTTGCTAATAGAGCTTGCAAAGGTTTCGGCAGCCGGACGGTTAAAGAGGTTTTTAACGCCCAAAACAATGCACATTGTTAACTTTGTAACTGGCGCATTACTTGTTATTTTTGGAGTTGTTTTAATTTACAATCACTTTTTCGAAAACACATGACGGAAGAAGACCTAATTAGGCTCAAAGTGAAAATTGAGGAAACAATGAGTTTTCCGGGGGTTTATATGTTTAAGCTTATTGTGCAAAGCGAAAATAGGACGATAGCACTCGTTGAAAATATTTTTGGCGAAGAAGCCGACATTCTCACAAAAGAAAGCGACAAAGGAAAATACACGAGCATTACGGTGAAACAGGTAGTAATAAATTCTGAGGAAATTATAGATGTTTACAGGAAAGCGGCCCTCATAAAAGGGGTTATATTTTTATAAGATCAAAATCATGCAACACAAGCTAGTTTCTGATCTATTAACGGTTAGAATTAATTCTTTTGGCGCCGAGCTAGCAAGTATTAAAAATAACGCTGGCCTTGAATTTATTTGGATCGCAAAAAAAGATGTGTGGGGCAGGCACGCACCGATACTTTTTCCAATTGTTGGCAGATTAAAAGACAATAAATATACGTTAAACAATAAAACCTACGCGCTCGCTCAACATGGTTTTGCGCGCGATAACGACTTTACCTTGACACAAGGAAACGATCAAACCTGCACCTTTCAATTAAACGCGTCAGACGAAACAAGAAAAGCGTACCCATTTGACTTTCATTTACAAATCACTTATACTTTAAATGGCAATGCGCTAACCTGCGCCTATAAAGTAAAGAATCCCTCACAAAGCGAAATAATATTTAGTATCGGCGCGCACCCTGGCTTTAATTGCCCGCTTACAACCACCGAGACATTTGAAGATTATTACCTAGAGTTTGAAAAGAATTCATTTGTACAAACAACTTTGGCTGATGGATTAACATCAGGAAAAAAGGAATTTGAAACATTTTGTAAAATAGTTTATTTATCTAAAACACTATTTGAAAATGACGCTTTGGTGTTTGAGGATAATCAAATTGATAAGATCGTATTACGTTCTTCCAAGTCTTCGCATCAAATAGTTTTGACCTGCAAGGACTGGCCTTGTTTTGGCATTTGGACGAAAAAAGGAACCACAGAATTTATTTGTTTAGAGCCTTGGTTTGGAATAGCGGATGATGTTAACAGCATGCATGAATTGCGTCATAAGCCAGAGATGATTAGGCTTGGCGCCCAAAAAGTGTTTGAATGTAACTTTTCGATACAGGCAGAATAAATTGTTAATTTTCATTATTTACTGTGCTGGAGAGCCGAAAAAGCAAGGAATAATTCTTATTTTTGCCGTCCTAAATTAAAAGTCATGAACATTACCAAGCACGATATCGATAGCCTGAACGCTGAAATTAAAATTTCGGTAACGCCTAGCGATTACGAAGAACGCGTAAGCGAAGCAATTAAAAAAGTTCAGCGCCAGGCAAACATGCCAGGCTTTAGACCCGGTAAAGTACCAACCGGCCTTATTAAAAAACAATACGGCACGCAGATTTTGGTAGACGAAATCAATAAACTATTGAACGACTCAATTTATAAGTACATTGCCGAAAATAAGATTGCGATCTTGGGAAATCCATTGCCTAAAGATCAAAAATCTGTTGATTTTGTTAATCAGAAAGATTTTGAATTTATTTATGAATTAGGACTTGCCCCCGAGTTTACTTTGAATTTAAACAGCAACAATACGTTTACTTACAAAACTGTAAAGGTAGATGATGAGCTCATAGAAAAATATGTGAAAGACGTTCGCCGCAATTATGGTAAACCCGCCTATCCAGACACAGCGGGCGAAAAAGACATTATTTTTATTGATATCAATGAATTAGACGCCTCTGGTGAAATTAAACCAGGCGGAATTTTTAAAAGCACTAGCGTTAGTTACGAACGCACAAAAAACGAACAAGCAAAAGCAAAATTGTTAGGCGTTAAAAAAGATGATAAAATCATTGTGAATATTAATGAACTTTACGAAAGCGCCGTTGATAAAAGCGTTTCATTAGGCATCGATAAAGAAACAGCCGATAGCGTTGATTGCAATTTACAGCTTAAAGTAAAAAATATTTCCCGGTTAGAAGAATCAGCGTTGGATCAAGACTTATTTAATAAGGTTTATGGTGAGGGGAAAGTAACTTCTGAAGAAGAGTTCAGAAACAAAATCCGAGAAGAATTAGGAGCCATGTTTAACGTGGATGCAGAAAAATTCCTAAGAGCAGAAGTGGAAAAAAATCTTATTGAAAAAATTAATATTCAATTGCCGGATTCGTTTTTAAAACGCTGGTTGAGTGTTGCCAACGAAAAGCCCATTACTGAAGAAGAAATTGATAAAGAATACCCCAGTTATGCCAAAGCAATGCAATGGAAATTGATTGAAAATAAGATCATCAAAGATAATGAGATTAAGGTAGATGACAGCGAAGCCAAAGATGAGGCGAAAGCCTTTATTAGAGGCGAGTACGCGCGGCATGGACAGTCAGCAACGGAAGATGATTTGGAAAAGATTTCTGTGGACTTGCTAAGCAAAGAAAAAGAAGCTCAGAAAATTTTTGAAAACGTATATAGCCGCAAAGTTATCGACTTGATTAAAGAAAAAAGCACGTTACAACCAAAAGAAGTAAGCTACGACGATTTTTTTAAAAACTAAACCATTACTAAGTCGCTATCAACGATTCGGGCTTTAATAGTTTATGTTGAATGCGCACAAATAAAATCTTTTTTTGAACTTATCAACGCTTGTGCAGCAGATTTAAACGATTAATAGAGTTTAACGCGCATCAAACAGCCAGCCGCCGGGATCCATTGGTTTTTGGCCCTTCCAGATTTGTAGGTTCATGGATGTTTTGCCTTCATCTTCGTTATACATTACAAAACCTAAGGGTTGCTTCACATTTACTTTTTGGCCAGTTTTTACCATTACATCACCAAGATTGCTGTAAACACTCAAGTATTCGCCATGCCTGATAATGACGAGTTTACCTCCAGTTGGCGAAATAGCAATTCCAGTTACCTCTCCTTCAAAAACCGCTCTTGCTTGCATACCTTTTGTAGAGCAAATCTCAACACCATTATTAAACATCATAAAACCTTTAATAGCCGGGTGCTCGTGTTCGCCATAAGTTTCGCATATAATGCCTTTTGCAACGGGCCAAGGCAACTTTCCTCTGTTATTTGAGAAGTCGGCGCTGAGTGCTTCTGCTTCAAGGGTTAGTTCGGGCACTGTTGGGTTTTCTTTTTTCTCTGGTTTTAGAGGCGAAGGGGTTTCGTTTTTATCGGTATTTTTTGTTTTACGTTTTTTTTCTTCTTTTGCTTTTTCTTCTCTAGCTTTTTTAGAAGCAGCTACCAGCACTTCACCTTTTGGAGCCGCTTCCTCGGCCTTACGCTTAATTTCCGCGTCTATCATTCTTTTGATTGCCAATTGCAACTGAACAGCATCTTGTTTTTTCTTTTCAAGCTCTATTTTTAATTCTTTTTCTTTTTTCTGTAATTCGGTAAGCAATTGTTCTTTTTCTGTTTTTTCTGAACTTAACATTTGTTTTTCTTCCACTTCATTGCCCAATAAAACGTTTTTTTCATGCCGTTGCGCTTTCAATTCGTTTAATTTACCGAGCAAAAGCGTTTGTGTGTTGATAATTTCAGCCGCCTGCTTTTTCCTGAATTCCGAGTACTGTTGCATATACTTTAATCTTGAATAAGCCTGGTTAAAGTTCTCGGCAGCAAAGAGAAACATCAACGCACTGTAAGAATCTTGGTTTCTTTGCGAAATGATAATCATACGCGCATATTGCGCTTTTAGTTTTTCGAGATTGTTTTTTAGTTGCTGTATCTGTATATCGTTTTGTTTTATCTCTTTATTGAGATCTCGTAGCTGCGCGTTTATGGTGTTGATAAGATCTAGTCGCTTTTCGAGCTTGATGTTAATGTGAACGAGTTCTATAATCGATTTTTTTTTATTGCCTTTTGTTTCGCTTAGCATCGAGTTAATTTCATTAATCTCGTCGTTAATTTTTTTCTTTTTATTTTCAAGAACGTCCTTTTTAGGATTTTTATTGGTTTGAGAAACCAAGGGCGGGAGACATACAAATGAAAATAAGAGCACTAAAAAAAGCGCCGGATTATTTTTCTTGTATTTGTATTTCTTCATATTTAGAAGGGATGTTAATGCTAAGCTTTTGAGGCGTGTTTTTCTCAATGCGAACATACTCAATTTTAACGCTTGCTTTCTTTTGTGCTACCACATCAATATCAACATGGTATGGTGCAAAAACACTATCTTTTGCGGTAAAATTGTTATATGTTGCAACAAACCTGCGATTGGTGGTAGGATCGACAAACTCATTGATCAAAATTTTAAAATTATCGGGATTTAAAGTAAGTGTTTGTAAAGCAGTTTTAATCTCTCTTCCGCTTTGAATTTTCCTTAACCTGCGTGTTCTTTCTGTGCTTAATAAATAACGGCAGTTTTGCCTATCGGTTACAGGTTTTAACTTTGTGTCATCTTCAGAAAACTCTGCACTATTTCCAAACAAAACAGCTTGCAAAAGATCAAAATCGATGTCGGCATTTAATAGCTCATTGATATAATTAAAATCGCCTTTAAAATAATTTTTACTGATATAATTTACAAATTTTACAGAATCTTTTGTGATGAGCACTTTGGCCACTTCAAGCCCAAGAATGTACCGGATGGAAATAAGCATAGCGCTGTCTTTTTTTACCGACAGTTTAATATCAAAACTTTCTTCTTTTCCATCGATGTTAGACTCTACATTAGCTTTAGCATTTACCCAAGCAAATTTAAATTCATTTTCTTTCGCGTATTTACTTAAAGCTTTCGCGGTTTTAAAGTCGAGCTTACATTTGTTGTTAATAGTGTCTTCAAAAGGTACAACCACAACGTTTTCCGTTTTACGCAACTTTTTTCTATTCTTGCAAGAAAAAGATATAACGCTAAACACAGTGAAACACAGTATGAGTTTTATAAAAAAAGAAAGCTTAATCATCAATTTTTTTGTTTTTTATCTTTTTAAGTAAAGATTCCGAATCACCGCCGGCCCTTTTTGCGGCGAGCCATTGCATTAGGGCTTCAGAAAGATTGTTCAAACGGTAAAGCGCATCGCCATAATGTTCTAAAATATTGGGATTTTGCGGCGCTAGTTTCGAAGCGTTCGAAAGCCATTCAGCAGCTTCTTTATATTTTTCTTGTTGATAGAGGATCCAACCATAGGTGTCCATGTAATTCCTGTCATTAGGCCTTAGCTCAATCGTTTTTTTAGAAAGCTTTTCTGCTTTTTCAAGATTTTCGTTTCTAAGTGAAAGAAAATACGCGTAATTATTCAAAACATAGGTATTGTCTGAGTCGAGCTTTAGGGCGTCTTCAAAGACTTTATCAGACCTAGCAAAATCTTTCAAATAGTTAGTTGCATCGCCCAACGATTTATAAAAGTCGAGGAGCAACGATTTATTATCTATTACAAATTCAATCCCATCGTTGAGCGATTGAGCTGCTTTTTTATAATTCTTTAGCTGCATGTTGGCAATACCATTGTATAAATAAACAGAGGGCTGGCTTGGGAAAATTTCTATGGCCTGAGAACTATGGCGTTCCAAAGAGTCGTAGGCGTTTATTTCGTACTCAACTATTAACAGTTTGCTCCATGCGGAGTAATTGTGCCCGTTAATGGTCGTGGATACATAATAATATTTCGCCGCTGCGTTAAGGTTCTTTTGAAGGACTAAAAAGTCCGCATAAAAATAATTGCTTTCAGCAGAAGTAGGGTGTACTTTTAGCATGATCTGCGCCAGCTCAAAGCCCTCGTCTTTTATTTTTAGATCATTTAAACCAAGCGCCCTTTTGTAAAATGAATTTACAATGTTGGCTTTTGTAGAAACATCGAGATCGGGGTTGCGAAAAGCTTTTTGTAGATAAACAAAAGCTTCATCATTTTTTCCCTGCGAGCTGTAATAATCATGCAGAGCTAAGTTCACAAGCGCGTTATCAGGCTCTATGCTTAAAATTTTTTCGTACATCGCTTTGGCTTTTTCGAGCGCGTTGATTTCCATATAAAATTCTGCGAGATAAGCGTAATATCTGGTTTCTTTTTTATTAGAATCTGAAAGTTTTAAAAGTTCCGCTTCAGCTTCTTTCAGTTTTCTTTGTTCTTTTAATAATTTTACTTTATTGATGGATATCTGGTCGCTAACGCCATAAATGGTTTCAAGATTCTCGTAAATTTTGAAGGCCTTGTCGTAACGGCCGGTCAAAGAATATTCGATGGCAAGCTCTTCTTGAAATTCCGGCTTGTTAGGAAAATTTTTTATCAGCTCTTCCCTTATTTTAATAGATTGGTCGTACTGCTTAATGCCGTTATAACATTCGATCAACAATAATTGATACCATTCATTTTTTGGATCAGCGGCCGCGCAGAGCTTTGCATTGCTAAGAGCTTGCTCGTTTGCACCAAGCAACTTATAAATTGTTCCGAGTTCATAGTTCACAGCCGCACTTGTTGGATCGATGCGCTTGCACGCATCAAACAATTTAAGTGCTTCCTGTAAATTGCCTTTCATGCGCTCTGCACAGGCGTCAACATAAGTAGCGCCAAAACTAAGCTGCTTGTAATTTTCGCTGGTCCGCATGTCTTCAGGCACAGGCACAGAAAACTTAGCTATTTTTTTACTTTTGCAAGCAACAGCAAAAAACAGCTGGACTGAAACAGCGAGGCAATAAAAAATATATTTAAAAGCCTTAAACAATAATCTGTGTATAGTCGCTAATACTAAGCTCAATAGCTTTGCCAGTGATTTCGGCACCTACACCCAACATACTGTTTGATATATTTGCACAAATAATTTTTGCAGCCTTTTGAATAATAGAGTTTTTAACAAGACTATTTTCCAATTTAGAATCTGGGCCAATACTGGCATGAGGACCAACAATTGAATTGTTTAACTCAACATTGTCGCCAATGTAACAAGGTTCGATAATAATGCTATTGATGTTTTTAATGTTTTTACCTCTTAAAAAGCCTTTTCCTTTATCGAACTCAAGCACCCTTTGGTTGGTATAAACCGTAGCGTTTTTGTTGCCACAGTCGAGCCATTCAGTTACCTGCCCGGGCATAAACTTTGTACCCTTGGTTTTCATGTTTTCCAAGGCGTTTGTAAGCTGATATTCACCTTTTTCAGTGATGTTGTTATCTAATAAATATTGTAGTTCTCTTTTCAGATAATCACCATCCCTAAAATAATAAATACCGATAATTGCCAAGTCGCTTACAAACTCAGTTGGTTTTTCAACAAACTCGCTAATGCTGCCATTGTCGTCTAATTTTACAACGCCAAATTGGCTTGGATCGTCGATTTTTTGCACCCAAATGACACCCTCTTGTTCGGTATCCATTATAAAATCGGCTTTAAACAAGGTGTCTGCAAATGCAACAATGGTTTTTCCTTTAAGGGCATCTTTGGCGCACATAATGGCGTGAGCAGTGCCCAAGGCTTTATCTTGGTAAAAAATAGTTCCTTTCGCGCCTTGACTTTGAGCAACTGTTATTAGGTTTTGTTCTACATCAGCACCAAAATCACGGCCAATCACAAAAGCAATTTCGTTTACTTTTTGCCCGCATACTTTGGTGATATCTTCTACAAGTCTTTGCACGATGGCTTTTCCGGCAACGGGGATTAGGGGTTTAGCTGTTGTAAGTGTGTGAGGGCGCATGCGTTTGCCCTTACCAGCCATGGGAATAATAATTTGCATAAACGTTTTATATTCTCACAAAAATAGCATAATTTAATGATGTTGTAAGTGAGAAAAGCCGTTAAAAAATACTTTATAGCCATTGTCATTCCAGAGCCGCTGATGGAGCGAATTGAGGATATAAAACGCAGCCTTTTTGAGAATTACGGTTTAAAAGGGGCATTACGCAGTCCCTCTCATATCACATTGCACCGACCATTTGAATGGATAGAAGAAAAAGAGGCACATTTAATTGAAAAACTTGCGGAGTTTAAATTCGACAAAGCTTTTGAAATCGCTTTAAACGGATATGGGTTTTTTGAGCCAAGAGTTATCTACATTAAATTGTTGCAGGAAGCGTTGTTATTCGATCTTCATGATCATTTAAAAAAACATGCAAGAATGGAATTAAAGCTTTTAAATGAAGTAAACGATTTAAGAGGCTTCCATCCGCATATAACGGTTGCTTTTAGGGACTTAAAAAAGCCTTTGTTTTATGAGTTGCAAACGTTTTTTAAAGATAGAAATTTTGAAGGAAAATTTTTTAATGAAGGATTTTCGTTGTTGAAGTTTGAGGGGAGATGGGAGGAGATAGAGCTTTTTAAAAGGCATAACTGAGTTGGGTCACCTAGAAGAAGCAATAATTCAATAGATATTTCAAGTAGTCGATATACTTTTTGTCACACTTTCTTTTAAAACCCTTCATGCAAATCTAATTACACAACTAAATACTTCACTTTTCCGACAATTTTATTTTACACCGTAAGAAATATTAAAATATTCGAGAATTTTTACCTAGAAAATAATTTTTTTTCTTAGTTTTAAAATCAACTTAACACTTTACTCTCAAAATATGTAAACAGATTTGTATAGATAAATTTGTTATGCAACACTTTAAAATTGATTTGAAAGTTCAATTAGTACTATTGGCTCTAAGAAAGCACAAAGGATTAAAGCAAAGCACTATCTCCTTACTCCTAAATTTAGATCGCACCTCCTACAGTCGAATTGAAAATGGGAAAGCAATAATTTCTTATGGCCGTCTTCAAGCCATTGCACAGGAATTAGGAATAAC
>Ga0105048_10012555_pt1 | contig 13278 bp, 9 predicted proteins | sample MAT05_FD_78382 | JGI IMG/M metagenome (GOLD analysis project Ga0105048, IMG submission 78382) | Freshwater microbial communities from Lake Fryxell liftoff mats and glacier meltwater in Antarctica - MAT-05 | ecosystem: Environmental > Aquatic > Freshwater > Ice > Liftoff microbial mat | place...
CCGGATATTAACCTAGTATTGATGGACATAATGATGCCTGAAATGGACGGTTACGAAGCAATGAAACGAATTAGATCTAATGTGAAGTTCAAAATTTTACCTGTAATTGCGCTCACTGCAAAAGCCATGAAAGACGATAAACAGAAATGTATTGATGCGGGAGCCAACGATTACATTACTAAACCTATCGATGTAGAACGCTTGCTATCACTGATGCGTGTTTGGTTAAGTAAATGATTGAGAAAAACTTACTCGTTGTCAGTTATTCGTTAGCACTGACAAATAACAAACAACCGAGAAACTAGATAAACTGTATATAAAATGAAAATGAAAGAAAAAAACCTTGTTAAAATTTTACTGGTTGACGATTTGACCGAAAATTTGTTTGCCTTGGAATTAATTCTAGCGGACAAAAATTATTTTTTTGTGAGAGCAAATTCAGGAAATGAAGCATTGAAAATTCTGTTACGGGAACAGGATTTCGCAATCATATTAATTGATGTTCAAATGCCGGAGATGGATGGTTTCGAAACAGTAGAATTAATTCGCGAAATAGAACCACTTAAACATGTTCCAATTATTTTTTTAACTGCAAGTATGGATCGTTCTATGTATATTTTTAAGGGATATCAGGCCGGTGGAGTTGATTACATAGTTAAACCGCTTATTCCTGAAATTTTAAATGCAAAAGTGGCAGTTTTTGTGGAACTATATCTAAAAAAACATGAATTATTAGTTCAAAACGTTGAAAGAGAGAAGCAAGCTGCTGAGTTAGGCGTTGCCAACAAAGAACTTGCTTTTCAAAACGGCGAAAAAGAAAAACGGGCCGCTGAGTTAGGCGTTGCCAACAAAGAACTTGCTTTTCAAAACGGTGAAAAAGAAAAACGGGCCGCTGAGTTAGGTGTTGCTAACAGAGAACTTGCCTTTCAAAACGATGAAAAAGAAAAACGGGCCGCAGAGTTAGGCGTTGCCAACAAAGAACTTGCTTTTCAAAACAGTGAAAAAGAAAAACGGGCCGCAGAGTTAGGTGTTGCTAACAAAGAACTTGCCTTTCAAAACGATGAAAAAGAAAAGCGAGCTGCTGAGTTAAGCGTTGCCAATAAAGAACTTGCCTTTCAAAACAGTGAAAAAGAAAAACGGGCCGCAGAATTAGGCGTTGCCAACAAAGAACTTGCTTTTCAGAACGGTGAAAAAGAAAAACGGGCAGAAGAGTTAGGCGTTGCCAATAAAGAACTTGCTTTTCAAAACGGTGAAAAAGAAAAACGGGCAGAAGAGTTAGGCGTTGCCAACAAAGAACTAGCTTTTCAAAACGGTGAAAAAGAAAAACGGGCAGAAGAGTTAATATCTGCTAATAAAGAGCTACTTGCATTTACGTATATATCAAGCCACGATATGCAGGAGCCGTTGCGAAAAATTCAATCGTTCATCTCAATCATTCTGAAAGAGGAAAAAGAAACCCTGTCTGACAATGGCAAGGATTATTTCCAACGGATTAAATCATCTGCCGAAAGAATGCAGAAACTAATTATCGATCTGCTTGCTTACTCTCGCATCAACGAAACCGATCGTAAATTTGAAAAAACAGAACTCATTACAATTATTGATGATGTAAAAGCTGAATTAAAAGACACCATTAAAGAAAAAAACGCCACCATCGAGGCTATTGAACTCTGCTCTGCCAACATAGTTCCTTTTCAATTTCGCCAACTAATGTACAACCTCATAAGCAATGCACTTAAGTTTTCGCGGACCAACATACCGGCTCAGATAACAATAACGAGTAAAATTGTAAAGGGCAGTATATTAAATGTCAAAAAACTTTCACCTGAAACAAATTATTGCCATATCGTTGTCAAAGACAATGGCATCGGGTTCGAACCCCATTTCAGCGAACACATTTTTGGAGTGTTCCAAAAACTTCATAGCAAAGAAGAATATGTGGGGTCTGGAATCGGACTTGCCATCGTAAAAAAAATAGTAGAGAATCACAAGGGTATCATCACCGCGACAAGCGAATTAAATAAAGGAGCAATGTTTGATATTTATATTCCTGCTAATTAAAGAAAGCTCGCATTGTAGAAAAATAACTTTCACTGGTTACAAAACAAATTAACCAACTTTCATATCAAAACACTATACTATATAAATAAACCTAACAGCTTGCATTTTAGAACAAAACGCTTTTAAAATAATTGATACCGCTTACAAGTTAAAACTTGTAAGTTTAAGTTTAGACATAATCGCCTAGTCAATAAAGGAAACGGCTTACATTTCATATCTCACCAGTTTCATCTAAAATATATGGTGACCTAACCGCATAGACCAATGAACTCGGTTGACCTGTGTGTAATAGATATTAAAACTGCGTATATCGAACTATGTGTAAGCCTCCCTGCATTTTGCAAGTTTATTTGACAGTAAATTTTAAAGGCAATAATTTTAGTTTGCGCCACATAAGTTTGCAAAATTCCCTCCCTGCCTGTGGGTGCTACTAGAACAAGCAATTTTTCAAGTCGGCTCCCTATCGCGCAGTAAAAACTAGCAGTGTTCCAAAATAATAAACATTCGAGATTTAGACCACCTAAACGCATAAAAACTATACGGACAGGTACCTGTGTTTATACTGTGTAAGGAGCACTAAAAGCTAACCGCACCTTTGTGCATGCAAGCAGAAGTATACGTTTTTTGCTTACACTTTGCCTGCTTCGCCCAGAAAGTTTTATTATTAGGCAACCAAAAAGAGGCAGCATTTGGGCAACTAAAAACCATTTAGGTGTTTAGAAAAGAGAGTGTTTCAAAAGTCGCACAAGGCAAAGTTCCAAAACGGTCAGATGAACCTTTCCCTTATGGATCGGACCTTCGGCGTAAATCTGATCGAATTCTATGTGGTGTTGCGAATCCAATGTACATTCGCTGCAAAAATAAACGAATGAGAAAGATTGCACTCTATATTCTTCTTGGCGCAACCATTTTTTCCTACAGTTGTAAAAAGAAAACCTGTGATGAAAAGGCGTCTTCTATGGTCGCCTCTGCTACTGAGATCGCCGCGATCAAGAATTACCTGACGGCAAACAGTCTGACAGCAACGGAACATAGTAGCGGTTTATTTTATTCAATAAATAGCCAGGGAAGCGGTGATCGCCCGGATCTTTGTTCGAGTGTGACTGTAAAATATAAAGGTTCATTGCTGAATGGATCGGTATTTGATCAAAGTATTGCAAACGTTTCCTTCCCATTAAAGAACCTGATCATAGGTTGGCAGAAAGGAATTCCGTTAATACAAAAAGGAGGAAAAATAAAATTATATGTTCCCCCTAGTCTTGGTTATGGAAGCTCTGGAACTTCTGGAATTCCGGGCAACAGTACATTAATATTTGAGATTGACCTTGTGGATGTGGTTCAATAATACAGAAAACCGTTCGCTTACAATGCATTTTTTACAAGGAGAATAAGAGAAATTTATACAAAGAGAATAAGACAGGTGCCTTGAGAGTATATGCATTGAATAGGTGGTCGGATGAGAGTATATACATTGAATAGGTGGCCGGATTTATTTCCTCTTATTCGATTATTACATGTCTTATAGACAGGCAGATTATTGTCAAGCAATTATCTTGGATTTCTAAAGGTCTTAGTAATTATTTCTTCCACTTAATTGAACAACCCACCGCTTTTGTAAAATTTTGTGTAATCTCTTTCCCTTCGATCAGTTCTCTTAAAGCGTTATCAACATATTTGGTTTTAACTAATTCAGGTTCGTTGGAGTTATCGTCGATCGCTCCGATATAGACTACCTTAAATCTATCATTTACTCTTTTAAGGATGAATACATGGGGCGTTTTAGTAGCACCATAAATCTTTGCGTTGGCCTGACTTTCATCATGTAGGTAGGCAAACGGGAATTTTTCATCATTAGCTCTTTCCTTCATATTTTCATAGGAGTCTGCTGGATACGCCGCCGCATCATTTGAATTTACAGCGACAACCGGATATCCTCTTCTGACATAAGCAGTGTGTAAGGCTTTAATACGATCCTGATAGGCAATCGAAAATGGACAGTGGTTACATGTAAAAATGAGAATGATTCCTTTGGCGTCATTATAGTCCTTCATAGAAACAAACTTTCCATCGACGTTTTTAAGACTGAAATCGGTTGCCATATCACCGACTTTATAACCGGTTTGAGCGAACGCTGTTGAACATGCAAAAAGACACATAGCGAGAATTGAGTAGATAGTTTTCATTGCTTTGTATATTAATTTATTGATGAAAGAATTTGATCTATCTCAGTAAAGGTAGTTTCATTTTCAATAAAATGGTAGAACTTCTGTTGGTTATTAAAGATCACTGTGGCAGGAATGGAACCTCCCCAGGACTTGTCTACCTTATTGATCCAGGAATTATAATCGGGTTCATTCAAGAGTACAACATCCGATTGTATCCTTTGTTTCTCAAGATAAGGAAGCAACGTTATTTGTAACTTCTTATAAAAATCGAGACTGACCAAGATCACTTTTACTTTTCTATCTTTATATATTTCCGTAATTTTTTCGAATTCCGGCAACTCAGCAATACAAGGCATACACCAGGTTGCCCAGAAGTTAATCACATACGTTGTATCATTTGCAGTAGAACGAATATTTGTATACCAATCAAATTTTACAACATCAACTTTCTTTTGTGCATTCATGGAAAAAACAATGCTGATAAGAAGTAAAGTAAAAACAATTTTTATATTTTTCATGACTCCAAAAATAACTGATAGCCCTTAAAAGCAACGTTAATTTTCGATAAAATGGGTTAAACCATCATCAGGCTGCAACCGCGAATGTCTGTATTATCCATTCGTCCATTAACCAGAAAAGAACCATTGCTAAAAACTTCTCCAACATCTTCTGTGGCAATAAAACTGCATGAATCAATATTGGCCAGATCAATTATATTCAAGGCTCCTTTTCCTGAGGTTGAAAGGTGGAACGGATCATTCAAATCTCTAAGCAACACTTTCATCCAAGGTTGTGCATTAAAAATTCCATCCTTGATAGAATAAGCCTGTGATAACAATTCGGTCATTCCGTATTCTGAATAAATAGTCTCTAAAGAAAATGCTGTTTGCAGACGTTGATGCACTTCATCACGAAGTAATTCCTCTCGCCTGCCTTTCATCCCTCCTGTTTCTATAATTTTTGTTGAATGAAGAGGGAAGGAAAATTCTTCCGCGAAATCAAGCAAGGCATAAGCTACTCCGATAAAAAGAGAGGATTGTCCTGCTTCCTCCAGGGATCGTATGTTGTCATGAAGCGACTGATGATTATTCAAATAAAAGCCTGAGTCAGGGTGCCCGCTTTCTTTGATCAAGTTGTTAACCATATACACCAACGAAGAATTTCCCCGCTCCAGGTAAGAAGGCAAAAGCCCGAGAATACAATACTGCCTGACATCTCCAAAGAAATTTTGAAATCCATTTCGAAACGACTGTTCATAGATGTATGTGTCCTTTACAAAATGCCTGCTGTTTATCTGCCCGGTAGTGCCGCTACTTTCAAAGATGGTCATGTCTTCATAAATTCCTCCTGAAACCACCTGATGAGTTTTAAAAAACTGTATGGGAAGAAAAGGTATTTGTCTTACAGAAGAGACTTCATTGACCTTGATCTTTAATGCGTCCGTATATTGCTGATAAATGGAGTTGGAAGTATATTGATAATGGAAGACTTCTAGAGCCAATGCGTCAAATCCACTTTCATCCAGCTTAAATATTTGTTCCGTCATCGTCGTTATACTCATAGTATTTAATGTAAATTTGTTAGCATGAACAGGATATTCCTTCTATTAATGATACTCACCGCTTTCTCGTGCAGCAAGTCGCGTTTATCTAAGACACCCAAAATTACGTACAAAAGTCTCTTTCCACGCATAGTAACTGCTGGTGCATCCAATGAACGTACCACTATTTCATTTATAATTGAAGACGGCGATGGTGATATTGGTTTTAAGTCGAACAATATTTATATGAAAGACAGTCGCGACTCAAGTACGGTGGTCCTTCAGATTCCAGTGATCCCTACTGAATATTCGCCTGAGAGAGGTATTAAAGGAACTGTTGTCATCGACTATTTAGCAGCCCTTTTGATATTACGGCCTGATACAGCTCATATCGAGAGCGACACCTTGCATTGGGAGATCTTCATAAAAGACGAAGCGGGGAACATGAGTAATACCATTATTACCGAAGACTTACTTTTAGTGAGGCAGTAAGGTTTCGATGGCGATCTGGTATCCCTTCAAACCGAAGCCACATATAAATCCATCGCAAACACCTGAAACAAACGAATGTTTTCTAAAATCTTCTCTTGCAAAAATATTGGAGATATGGACTTCAATCACTTTACAATTCACAGATAATACAGCATCACCAATGGCGACTGAAGTATGTGAATAGGCGCCGGGGTTTAAGACAATTGCGTCTACAACAGAACCTTGATCCTGTATTTCGTTAATGATTTCGCCTTCCACATTACTTTGAAAATAAGAAATTTCCTGGTTCGCATATTTCTTCTTGAGTGAATCTATCCACTCATCCATTGATTCATTTCCGTATACTTCCGGCTGTCGTTTTCCTATCAAATTTAAATTTGGTCCGTTAATGATCGCGATTTTCATATGAAAGTATTAATCCTGCAAAACTAATTAAATAAGTTTACACTAAAATTTTAGTCAATACGCCTGTCCGGCTGATCCATTCAGACGGGCTTCCGTTACAATCATTGCATTCATGTTTCGCTCCAATGTTGACCTTATCGACGGCAAAGGATTCCATTCTGCCGCCTGACAGGTCAACTTTCCCGAATCTTAGGGATTACCGCAGTGCTCGTAATAAAAAAACTACCCCTCTTAGTACAACTATTACTTACTCCTTAAATTAAAAGCAACGGATAAGTCTATAAATCAAAGTTTCCTGATTGCAGACTATGTTTGCATCACAAACTTCTTCTTTGAACTGGACTCCATATATCAATGGCTTTAAAGCATTTCTACAACTTGAGAAATCGTTGAGTGATCATTCGGTGGAAGCCTATTTACATGATGTTGAAAAACTTACGCAATTCTTACTTCACGAAAAAAAAGACTACGCTCCCGGCGAGGTCACGTTGGATACTTTACAACATTTTCTTTCTTGGATTCATGAACTCGGTATGACAGCGACCTCACAAGCACGGATCATTTCGGGACTAAAATCCTTTTTTAAATATCTGATTCTTGAAAACAGTATACAACATAATCCAACGGAATTACTGGAAGCTCCCAAGTCACGACGAAAATTACCTGATACCTTATCGGTCGAGGAGTTGGAATTATTGTTCAATGCGATTGACCTCAGTACACCGGAAGGCACACGTAACAAAGCGATCCTTGAAACCATGTATAGCTGCGGTCTTCGGGTAACAGAACTTACTGAATTACAGATCACGAATGTGTATGCAGATGTCGGATTTGTACGAGTAATAGGAAAAGGAAATAAAGAACGTCTGATTCCGATTGGGTCTTCAGCCATAAAGCATATACAGATCTACATGGAAAATATTCGTAATCATAGGACACCAGCAAAGAAATGTGAGGATGTTCTATTTCTCAATCGAAGAGGTGGTAAGCTCTCCCGTGTGATGATCTTTTATATCATTAAAGCACTCACCGAAAAATCCGGTTTGCAAAAAAATATTCATCCACATACATTACGTCATTCGTTTGCCACACATCTTGTAGAAGGTGGTGCCGATCTGAGAGCTGTTCAGGAAATGCTTGGTCATGAGAGTATCAACACGACCGAGATCTATACACATCTCGATAGAGAGTTTTTACGTGATACTGTTCACAGATTTCATCCAAGATATAAGTGATGATAGGAAGCTTCAGCCCCTCATTACGGATAGGAAGCAAAAATAAAGTTATTGATATTCTCTTCAAATGATGGCGAATCCAGCAGATCCACATTTCCATCTCCATTAATATCAGTAGAAATATATCCTGAAGCGAATATTTCGATATCGTTTTCCACCATGACATGGTCTAACAGATCAATATTTTCATCCTTTACGATATCTCCTGAAAAAATCGCCCAGACGCCCGGCTCTACAAGCTTCATATTTCCGCCAAAGGCTTTATTCGATGAGGTTGAGAAATCATAATTCACCAATACGGTATTGAACATCACAGGATTTGCACTCCATGTTACCAACCCATTCCTGTGTTTAAAAACAATATAATACGAACCTGGAATGACTGTAAATGAAAGAGTGGCAGTTCCATTTGTTTGCAAGATGGCGATTGATGAACTTACCAAAGAGTAAGGAGGAACAGCACTATGAAGTTCTATTTGTATCGAATCGCAAATGGATTGATTCAGCGAAACACCTTCATTAAACAGAACAGGTTGCATCATACTTCCACCATTATAGTAACCTTGAATAAATGCTTTTAGATTCATAGTTACAGGACATGGGTTTACTGTCACCGCAGGAGCCACAAAGGTAGACACACAAACAGTACCATCTGTCACCTCCACACTATACGTTGTCGTGGAAAGAGGATTCACTATTTGCGTGGCACCATTCAGATTACCGGGTAACCAGGTATACGAATAAGGTATGTAAGGTGTAAAGCGATAAGCATCATTGGAGGCTGCAAACAACGTGGCATTTCTTCCCGGAACAGCGACACCTGAACTTCCTGTTGCATTCTCAACACCTTGAGTGGTCGTTGCATCAATATCAAATGCAGATACATCGCTGATTGTTGTTGTATGAATCTCGATCAAATTCGTGCCCTCATATAAAATGGCCTGAACAACAAAAGGAAGGGTGCCGCTCAGGTAATGCGTTGTTGAATATTTTACAACAAGTTTTCTGTTGGGAGCCGTTCCTGTTGTAAAGTAACTTACTGAACTTCCTCCCACAGAAGGATTCAGATCATTCCATGCAAGTGCAATTAAATTATTTGGAGCCGCTGAGCTTGGAATCGATTCTCCATATACAACATTCGCCGGCATAGAAGGACTGAAAGTAATAAAACCATTTGAACAGATATAGAAATTAGTATAATTCTGTCCATAAAAATTAAACGTAAATCCTATTGGTTTGGATGAACTCATCTGATCATCATTTAATGTAAGCACCGTACCCGTGCCACTTACAGGAGCATAGGAAATATTGCTTACCTGATAAGATTTATTTGAACTTCCACTGGCTACTGCAATCAGCGTAACAGGATCTCCACCACAAATCGATCCCGGCGTGGTGCTTACAATCGCAGTAAATGTTGGAGTAACTGTTATGACATGAGTAACCGAATCTGAACCTAAAGGATTATTCACCACAAGTTTCACAAGATAAATACCCGGTGATGAAAATGTATGAGAAGGGTCTTGAAGAATAGAGGTTGTCATATCGCCAAAATTCCACGACCAGTTAAAAGCTTGGACAGATTGATCTGTAAAATGAACTGTTCCTCCACATCCGATCGATGTTGAATCAGAAATAAAAGCCGCATCCGGCAATTGCGTCGCAGGCATACAAAATGGCGGCATCTGAAAGCCTGCCGTCTCATCTGCTATTGCAAAAGCACTTCCTTGTGATGCATTGAATCCCATACCTCTTCCTGCAAAAGCTTCCCACAAAAGACAACGATGTATATTCCCATATATCAACGCCTCAGCAGTCATGATGGCATCACGTGCATCGAGAAATCCAGGGTTACAAGGTTGCAATTTCATCCCTTCAATAACCAACCGCATCGCAATATTATTTCCTGCTGTCAATACATTTGGATTACTGCTATAGCCATATATATTGATCAACTTCCAACTCATATCCCAAAGCACATCACACCATATTTCTCCTGTCTGATGGGCCCCTGTACTTGAGGCCAATGTTGCATAAGTTTGTGGATTGATTGACATATTGGTAGAATACGGGTAACGTCTGATACCGCCACCTGTTGTTGCTTGATTTAATGCAAATGTGCCAATCCCTCGTGGGTTTGGACCAAGGTCACCCGGTTCAATTGTCATCATTAATGCCAGCCAGTCGCTCCATCCTTCACCACCTTGCTCAGCATTCGAAAGACAACTTGATTGAGAAGGACCACCTGTCAAACGATTCGACAAACCATGACCATACTCATGAGCCACAATACCATTATCGAATGAACCATCTACAGGATACACCGTACATGTATTAATACTCGCATTCACCATTCCACTTAACAGAGCAGCTTTAAGCGTATTGCCATCGGCCAAAGAAATTGAAACACAAGGAATTGTCAATGCAGGTGTTCCTCCCATATTGAGTACCGCACCACTTACATTATTTGCAATGATCACACCGGCGGCACCCGCTGTCTGGGCCTCCTGGGCTTTCGCAATGTATGAGCAGGTTCCACCACGGTCAACCAGGACAATCTTACCTGCAACATTATTGATCAATGGAGAACAGGCATCGGTTAATGTTCCCGAGCCATCATTGGCGAGAATCACATTGGCAGTAACGCTTGCCTGCGGACTGAAGGTGGCTGTACCAACGGTCATTGAACCATTAAATGAATTGGAAGAGATACTCAAATTTGTACATGGGGCCGGGCTTCCATTCCACAAATACATCTGCATGCGTCCGGGACTACCATCGCCGGGCGTACTGAAATTTGCATTATTCATACCCGCGCCATCTAAGCCTTCTGCTTTTACCCCATCATTTCCTGAGCCACCATTGCCATAATTATTTGTCTGGAAATTTCCCGCTGCTTCTGTAAAACCAAATGAATAGAGATAATCGTGAATGGCATTATTGGTATAGAATAAATTAGTGAGTGATGCGTCCTGGTTAGAGAGCGGTGAAGCACCGTTTGCAAAAGGAAAATCGAATAGTAAACTACTCCCTCCGCTGGCGGAATACCCGGGTAGATTATTATTATCTGCATCCTCGTAGGCATAGACATTATTGCCCCGTGTTATGCTATATTCTTCTCCTGTAATACCATCTGTATCATGCCATGCAAATGGAGATGCAATAGGACTTGAAGGGTCAGTAAGTAAGGAACGAGAACCAAAACTTGGGGCTTCTACAGGAAATGGAAATACCCGGTAACCCGGAATGGCTGACGAAGGAGTGGCAGGATCGGGCGAAGGGGATGGACCTGCTTCTGTTGAAAATTCGTTGTTCTCATGAAGATGCGCATCACCAAAATAACATTGTGCCGTAAAATCATTCTGATCGATAAATTCACCAGTGGCCGCATCAATCCTGACATTCCACCAATGAGGCTGGCTGCTTAGTTCGATACTGACATCCCACGCGAGGCGAAATACATTATTGATCTCCCTGTAAACCAATTGCACACTAACCGGACTTGAAGCGATATCGGACAGATCAAAGAATTGCTTTTCAGAGGCGGCTTTGCGAACAGTCATATCGATGGTGTTCCTGCTTATCAGATTAAGCTTTGATAAGGTATTCACTACCGCCCGACCGGCAGTAATGGAAGGAATAGGGCTATTCGATTTCTCCTGGATATGGGAGATCAAACCCGGTTTGAAATGAAGCACATCATTTCCCTTTAACAGGAATACACTGATGGCATTGAAGACATTCACATTGTGAAGTTTCTGCTGAACATAGGCATGGGTAAGCCCGCTTGCAGGATCTGTATATTGATCCGAGATCACCCAATCCTGGATATCAGAGGGCAACCATTTATTCTTTTCTCTTTCTTGCTGAAAATGAGCTCCTATCAATCCCTGTGTTTGTTGTGCCCCTGCTGTTATTACCATACAGGTTAACAATAGCTGAATCATCAGTGCGTTTCGGAGTAGCCTGTTTGTCATGTTTATAATTTAGTGTTGCGGAATGATAAATCTGTCGTGTTTTATTATTAAAAATCATGCCCAAAGACGAGAAGTTGTTTATCTCCTGACAAACAAAACGCCTCAAGGAGGAATTATAAAGGATGAATGGTAAAACTCAGGCCTATATAATTTAAGTTTAATCTTCAAATAGCGAATCATTAATCCTTTCTTTGTGGTGAAGGAGAAGTTGGATCGAGCAGAGTGGATAATTAATAGTAATTTTATTATCGAGTAGGAAGTAAGGGATTATTTCCCTTACTGTCCTCTCACACCACCATACGTACCTGTCTGGTATACGGCGGTTTGTTAGAATAATGTTGCTTTTTTTTGCAATAGTGTCTGTTCTAATGTTGCATCCGTTGGCTTAACTCCTCTTACTTTTTACTTTCGGTTACTGACCTATCCTCAAATAAGTAGTTCTCTTACGTGGTTCGGTTGATAAACTCCAATTGATAAAACTTGTATAGACCATTCGCCTATTCTAACATTCAGTCCTTCGGCTAGTCTGTGAGTCCTCTGTCCGTTTATTCCTTTTGAACAGCTCGTTCCCTTCCTACTATGACCTCGGCTGACTTCTGATAATATCACTTCATATTGCTTTTACACTCTATCAAATGTTGTTTCTTTAGCATTCGCACATACCATCGACAACTTATTACCAGACCTCTCAGGGTAAGATTACTCACTTTCCATTCATGTAGCCTCGTTATTTACGTTCCTATGTTCTGTGCAGTATAGGACTTTTGTTTCTTTTGCAACATCATCCACAAAGACACGCCTCGTATGAAGTTTCTGTTCAGTTTACCCTGAGCTCTGTCGAAGGGTAGGCTCAAATGTTTGTCTCTTGCTTCCTTCAGATTCCACTTCACGCTGGACACCCTTGCATTTGGCTAATGATAAGTACTGCAACTCTCATTCGGGACTTCCACCCTAGAGTTAGTAAGCATGCCTGCTCACAAATAGTCCCGACATTTCTGTCGGGACTATTTTAATAAGACGGCGGCTATCGGATTTTATCCCAACCAAAGTGTCGGGACTTTCAGGATTGTGTCTAAGTATCATTGGCCATAAGGGGTTTAAATGCTAGCAGAACACCCTCTGTAAAACTACATGAATTCAATTAAAAGGCAGGAAGGTTTATCAGGATTGCGCTTTCAACCCTACGTGCCTGCTCACAAAAAATCCCGACATTTCTGTCGGGACTATTTTAATAAGACGGCGGCTATCGGATTTTATCCCGACCAAAGTGTCGGGACTTTCAGGATTGTGTCTAAGTATCATTGGCCATAAGGGATTTAAATGCTAGCAGAACACCCTCTGTAAAACTACATGAATTCAATTAAAAGGCAGGAAGGTTTATCAGGATTGCGCTTTCAACCCTA
>Ga0105048_10012561_pt1 | contig 13273 bp, 13 predicted proteins | sample MAT05_FD_78382 | JGI IMG/M metagenome (GOLD analysis project Ga0105048, IMG submission 78382) | Freshwater microbial communities from Lake Fryxell liftoff mats and glacier meltwater in Antarctica - MAT-05 | ecosystem: Environmental > Aquatic > Freshwater > Ice > Liftoff microbial mat | place...
TTGCGAGAAGTGTGGGAAGAAGTGGGCATTAAATTAGCTTTAACTGATCTACAACATCTATTTAGTGTAACCGAACCGGATTTTAAACAGGAGACTGCCGTGTATCTCGTCGATTTGCCTAGCAAGCCAATTGTACAAATGCGTGGTGAGGAGCTATTGCGCATGTCCGCGGACAATAAATACGAACTTGCCTGGGTCAAATTAGATGCAACTGATTGGCAGTTACTTCGCCCCAAACCATTGAAGGATAGATTGCTGAAGATACTACGTCAAGGTTGATTTTGCCCCTGCGAGGTCAGAAATCTATCAATTTGTTCCAATTCTTGCGTAACATCCTTGGCTATTAATGACCTTAGATATTCGCCGTAAGTCATTCCAAATTTATTTGCCTTAATTCTAAGCGCTTTAAACAACTTTGCCGATATAGTAATTAGTTTCTTTACTTTAATTGGCGATTCCGGGTAACCAACAAACTCGAAGGGTTCGTTAAAGTGATTGATATGGCGCATAATTACTAGTATTTAAAGTTACTTGTAAACTATAACCTAGAACAATTATCGAGAAATTAAGCGATATATTGGACTGATAGTATAGGTTCTTGGGTAGATAACCTCATTTCTACTACCTTACGCAGAAATGATCCAACTGCATAGCCCGGGTTTATTAGAAGATATACAATTTATGAGTTTCTATATATCAAAATATGCAGGGCGAAAAAGCAAGCTGGTTAGGTGGTTTCGGTTGCGTCGCCAGTTCCGCATTCCTCGTTTAGGTTGCGGCGCTAGCTAATTCGGCGCACATGTTTTTATATCTAATTACTATCTAATTTAACTCGTCAGTGTTAGTTATAGCTATAGTTTGATAGCAGTTCATATAAGCGAGTCACGTGATTAGTTAACACGAGTAGTGTAATGCTTTTGGCAGAGGTGCAGAACTGAAGCCACAATGCTGAAATCGAGATAACAAAGAATCTCAGTTTTTGTCGTCAACTTTGGCTAGAGCAGCATCGACTTTTGATTGTTGAATATACTTCCAGATGAGCTGTCCACCCATGAGTAAAACTACGCCTGCATCATCAATTATTCCTATTGGACCTAGCAAAGCCTCAGGTATAATATCAATAGGACTAAGAACGTATATTATTGATAGAATGAGTATGAAATTGGTTTTGATGAATTTGCCCATTAGTTTTAGCTAATTTATTCCCTGTATTATAGCATTATGGCAGTAGGACATTACAAAGCGGAAGTGGAGTCAAATGAAGTGATTAATGCCAAAATTAGACTGACTAAAGTGAAGTTACTACAGCCAGAAACCCTCGATTTCTCAGCGGGGCAGCTAATTAGTTTGCGAGTAGGAGGTAATTTACGCCGACAGTATTCGATTGCCTCAAGTCCTGCGCAAAAAGACGTATTGGATTTCTACGTGGATATTGCCCCTGGCGGAGTAGGTTCGAAACAATTTGACGCCGCCAAGCCGGGGGATATTTTTGAATTCTTAGCCCCTTTGGGTAGATTTATTTATCATCCTCCCGTCAATCCACAAGCGCCTGTGGTATTTCTTGCGACCGGCACCGGGATTGCGCCCTTTTTAGGTATGTTCAAACAACAATTATCCTTACAAAAAGATAACCGTCCTTTTTATCTTTTTTGGGGCTTACGCTTTGAAGAGGATGTGTACTTGAGAGAAGAATTAGCAAACTTGGAAAGAGATTACAGCAATTTTGACTATAAGATTTGTTTGTCACAACCCAGTGAAGATTGGCCGGGCGCCAAAGGTTACTGTACGAAAAGTTTATCTACACATTGGTCACAGATTGCCCATATTCAAGACGCCCACTTTTATCTGTGTGGAGCTGGTAGAATGATTGCAGATGGAGTTATGCAGCTGCGAGAGCAACAAATTCCTGAACAACAAATATTTTTTGAAAAATTCTATTAGTAGGATTGCATGAATTATACGGAGTTTTTTACTTTCCTGAAAAAGTGGCGTCAGGCCAAACGCTATCCGCCGGTGAGCGCTTGGCCGCGTGAGATCAGCCTTGATAGCAGGGCTTGGGAAGGGATTGAAAAGCTTTACAATCTGACCCGCTCGGACAATTTTGAGTACGAGACTGCATTTTTCTTTGCGGGTGGTGAGACTTTCTTGACACCGCCATTGCGTGGTACTAGAGACCATGTTAGTGCCAGTCACTCCATGCAAATTCGCTATGATGTTGATCACAAGAAACAGCTTTACTTTCAGAATGTTGTGCTAGATGGCAAAATAGTAAGCCGAGTGGCTATCAAGCCTGAAAAGATTAGTACGCAAGTACAATTACAGGCAGGGTATTTGTTTAATGTTCATACTCACCCAGAGCACATCAATCAAGCTCAGCAGCAGACTTATAGCTTTTTTTCTGACACCGATTTGAGGACTTTACTGGCGTCAGATGGACTAGTCTCGGGCTTGGTTACCAATAAATTCTGGTTGGTGGGCAAAACAGACGGTGCGATTGCTAAGATCGGAGAAGTAGGGGAGGAGCTATTGTACAAAATAAGTGAACAAGCTTTTGCCGGAGAAGATTATTTAGACGAAGTAATCCAGGCAAACATGGCGCGTTGGGGGCTAGTATTTTATCGGGCTGAGCTGCGCAGGCATCTAATTAAGGTCAACTAGTTTACGACAATTGTAAGAGTTTTCTTTGAGTTAGCTAAGAACTTCTTTAACCATTCGTTCTAGACTCAGGTATGTATCAATTACCGAGTGTTGATAATAATTATCAGCTTATGCCTCGTGAGAAACTATCACATGCCGGGATAGAGGAACTTAGCAATAGCGATTTACTAGCCTTGATCTTTAGTGTGGGCAATCGCAAGGAGTCTGTAATGCAAATGGCTCAACGCGCTATCAAGGACTACACTGTGAACGCATTGTTGCACGTGAGGGACTATACTAAGTTGAGCGAGGCGTTGGATCTGCCTCCGGTGAAGGCGATGCAGCTCTTGGCTGCTGTTGAGCTGGGGCGCAGATTGTTCAAGCCTTCAGAACATACCAAGCTATTACTCAATTCGCCAGAGAAAGTTGTGACACAGTTCCAGCATTTGCGAGAAAAGTCGAGAGAGGAACTGTGGGCTGTTTATTTGAATACCAGGCAACTACTGCTAGGCAGTGAGCTGCTGGCGATGGGTTCGAAAAATATGCTGATTGCAGAGCCGGGGCAAATACTCAGTCTCGCACTTGAGCTCAATGCCAGCGGGATTATTCTATTGCACAACCACCCCAGTGGCAGCATTGAGCCAAGTGAGCCAGATCTGGATTTTACTAACCGTGTAGTTTCAGCATGTAGACTTTTGCAAATCCAGCTGGTGGACCATATTATCATCGGGCAGGGATATTATAGTTTTGCAGAGCAGGGGATTTTGAGCAATGAATCAGCATTCGCTAGAGCGCCAGACTAATCAGCTTGATATAGCTTAGATCTAGTAGCTGCCAATCATGACTAACTGTATATGTAGAGATGTTTTGCCTAATTTTTGCTGCCAGCTCAGGGCTTTGCAGGAGAGCCTTTATTCCAGCAACGATAGTGCCTGGTTGGTTAGTATTAACAACATAGGCAATATCTTGTAAGTCACTGAGTTGGGATGACTGAGTAATAATAGTTGGTATCTTAGCACTGAGAGCCAGTCTGATAGCTCCGCTAGCAGTTTCTTTAGCTTCAGGATAGGCAAAGACTGCAATGTCAGCAGTGCTCAGGATGGTCTGAATCTCGACAGTCTCAAGAAAATCCGGAATATGTAGAACATTATTCTGTAGACCAAATTCTAAGATCTGCTGGGAGAACTGTTTGTCCATCGCTGCTGAAGAGATATTTCGAGGATTAACGGCGTTCAAGGCTATGTAGAGTAGGTTGGGATATTCCTTTACTAAAATCTTGATAGCTTCCAGAGTTTCAAGCAGGCCTTTGTTCTCTACCATAAACCCATGGGAAGCAATGATGGGACCACTCTCTGGCACAATGTCTAGCCTCTGCCTCAAGCGTGACCGAGACTGGCCTGGGAAGCTGCTATTTCCATGGGGGAAATATGTGCAATTAGTTAGGCCTAGATTGCGCAAATAATCCAGATCTTTGCTATTCAGTACATGTATTTGGCTACATAATAGTAGGTCGGCCTTGATTTCTGCAATCTCAGCTCCAGAAACCTGCACTGAATGAGCCGTCAGGATGATCTTGACTCCTCGGCTATGCAAACCCTGAATCAGTTTAGATAGACTAGGATAACTAAAGTGGCCGATACTAAATTGAATATGCACAACATCTAGTGGCTTGCGTCCCAATTTCTGCTCTTCAGCATCAAGCCAACTGAAGACATCAGCAAAATCGAGTTCGTTATATTCCCAAAGTCGCACAATATTACCAGCGTCAGGAGCAACTCTGCCGACAACATCATTATTGGCAATAATGATGAGGCTTGCAAAAGAACTTCCCAAATGTTTGTATAAATATTTACTATACTCAGCGATTCCGCAAACAGTATTGTAAGTGCTTAACACGCCTAGATGGATTTTCTTGGTAGCTCTCAATCCCTGTGAATTTTGCAGGCACTTGAGTAAGGTAGCTGCGCTTTGCCCCCAGGTGTAATTTTGGGTCAAGCCCTTGGCATTGGCAATTAACGCGGCCTGTTTGTCACCACCTTTTTCGCTATAGACTTGCCTAAGTTTATTGCGCAAGTCTTGTCCATTAACCTCCGCCCAAAATGCGCCAGGATTATCCAAATGACTTCTGGCTGGTTGCAACTCGTAGTCCAATAAATAAGCATTGCTGTCGTCACAAAAGTCCATTTGGCCACTCCAGGCAGTGACCAACAATGTTGTACCCAAATACATTGACTCTAATGCAGGCAGATTGAATCCCTCGGCGCGTGAACAGGATATTGTGGCGTCGCAGGCTTGGTAGAGGGCTGCCATGTCTTGGTCAGTGAGGTCATAGTCCATGATTAGCTCAATCTCAGGACAACTGACACGAGTCTGTGCAATTTTGATCAGCTCCGGCAAAGCATTATTTATATTCGGGAAGCTTTTGATGACCAGGGCAACGTCGTCATTACTGCTAAATTCATTTGAAAAGGCCGTGATCAAAGCTTCGGGACTTTTTCGGCTCATACCGGAACTATTGTGAAAAAATTTATAACTCTTCTTAGTTTTGATAAGCTTCTGTGCAGCAACACTGCCTTGGGCAGCTGAAATTGCCTGTCCATAGCTTAAGAATTCTTGCGATAAAGCATTAGGAATAATCACAATCGGGACTGTGACTCCGGAATTTTCCAATACTGTGCGGGTATGGAGACTGGCTGCGAATACTCCATCAAGATTGGCGTTAAATTCATTTACCCAACGTTCAGGTAAGCGACTTTCTTCCCAGGCCAAATATGCAAATTTCTGCACAGAATTCAGATTAGCCAAGCCGTGCAAACTATTGGCATCCTTGGGGAAATTGTTATAAATGATAATATCCCATTGTTTAGCAGGATCAAAATCTTCATAAATATTTTCTAAGTCAGGATAATTCTGAAAGTCTTGTTTATTTGCTACCCTGGATACTGCGCTGGGATCAGCAGATAATTTCACCTGCCAGTCTGGCTTTTCAGCTGCAATCTGCTTTGCTAGGGCGATCGCTAGGCCTCTATTGACTTTAGCCAAAGAGTACTCGTCTGCATGGGGTCCATAGATTAAGATCTGCGCCATAATTAAATTGATTTAGACTGAGAGTTTAGTTTAGCAATTTCTGCTTTCAGCGCTGAATTTTCCATTTGCAACATTGTCAGCAAATAATACACTTGTTCATTGAATTTTTGCTGAGTTTGCAAAGGTCGCTCCAGAGTATTCCTGACAATATTGGCAATTTTCTCAATAATCAGATTCTTGAGTTTGCGCGCTAATCCTTGCTCTGACTTGCGAAAGTCATAATAAAGTCCACCTAAGATTGACTTCGAGTCTTTAGCAATTTCATACACCGCTGCCACTAACTTTGGGTCGTAAGCATCAAACTGGCCACTCTGCGCTGATATTTGCTCAGTTACACCGTATGCTTTCACCTTCTGCAAGAACTCAGCAGTATCGATAGGGACCATAATAAATACCTAGCTAGTTGAGTTAATTATCCGCCACAATGCTTCTGCCAATTTATGGCTATCATGTCTGATAAGACTACGCTGCAATACATCACCTTTTACCGTCTTGGTAACTTCACTAGAGAGTAGATCTGCGCGCACTACATTGCTTAATTCTAAATCATCTGTGACTGGAAAACTATTTTCAGCTAAATAGTGATTTAGTACTTCTAGAGGCAGCTTAGTGCTGTTCAGTATAATAAAGTTAGGTTGTCTTTGAGTGTATTTCTCTAATTCAGATAAATAGTCCTGTTGGGTCATTCCATGTGTTTGCCCGAATTTAGAAACTAGATTGGCGACATAAATAATTTTAGCCTTAGTAACTTTCAGCACTTCAGGCATGCCCCCAATCACCATATTCGATAATAAACTAGAATAGAGGTCACCAGGCCCGATGATAATGAAGTCAGCCTCCATTAAAGCAACTCTAACCTTTGGATTTAAAGTAGCAGAAGGTTCAGTCCATAGATTTACCAATCTGGCAGTACTATCATGTGACCCTTTGTCAGGATCATCAATATTTTTTTCACCATAAAGCTTTTCACCATTGGCATATTCAGCTACCAAATGTACGTTATTGGTAGTAACTGGTAAGATCTTGCCGCTGACGTTGAGAATCTCTGCTGCTGCTTCTATGGCTGCTTCTTCAGATCCGAGCATGTCAGTAAGCGCTGTCAAAAATAGATTGCCAAAATTATGTCCAGCTAATGAGGAAGATTCACTAGCGAAACGGTATAGGAAAAGCTCGCGTAGCAATCGGCTAGCCTCGTCTTCCCTTGCCAATGCGACTAAAGAGAGACGTACATCGCCAACGGGCAATATACCGAATTCGTCGCGCAGCCTACCAGTACTGCCACCGCTATCAGTCATATTGATCACGGCTGTTAATGCTAAACTCGGATATAGCTTTAGCCCTGTCAAGACGGTAAAAGTTCCTGTCCCTCCACCAATTACTACCACATTTATTTTCTTCATTTAACTGTTACGCTTTTGGCTAAATTTCGAGGGCGATCAACATTATTACCTTTAGCTTTGCCAAGATAATAGGCAAGTAGTTGTAAAGGCAACACATTCACTATAGCACTGGTTTGGGGCAAGTTAGGAACCGGAAGATAATAATCAAATAGTTCATTTGGACTACTGGCCAGTCCGATTATCTTGCCACCACGCGCTTTGACTTCTGCAGTGGCACTGAGCATATCTGCCTTCATTTCGTCTTCACTAATGATTGTGACCACTGGAGTGCCCTTTTCGATTAAGGCAATGACGCCATGCTTGAGTTCTCCTGCGGCAAAGCCTTCAAAATGTTGATAACTTATTTCCTTAAGTTTCAATGCCCCTTCTAAAGCAATATAGAAATTCTGTCCTCTCCCTAAGATAAAGCCATGAGGCTGGTTAACCAGATAGGCCACTACATCGTCTAAGGCATTTTGTAGAAGTGGGTTTGTCAAAAGACTATCGATTGCACTAGCAGTCATTTCTAGTTCAGATTGGCCTTGTTTGTAGTTAGAATTAAGTGTGGAAGCAAGCAAGTATCCCCAACTTACCTGAGCAGTAAAAGCCTTGGTGGAAGCAACACAGATCTCAGGCCCAGTACGTGAAAAATATGGAAAGTCGGAGACTTGAGTTAGCTTGGAACCCAGCATGTTTACCAGGCTAGCAATCTTGCCCCCACGCTTACGCATCACTTCCACAGCATCCAGAGTGTCAGCAGTTTCTCCACTTTGTGAAACTGCCAGTATCAAATCTTGGGAAGAAAAGTGTTCTTGATAACTATCAATTTCATAAGCTTTGAGCTCGATAGCGTTGATATGCGCATACTTTCTTAAATAATAGGCTATTTGTCCAGCTGCTAAAGCAGCAGTTCCGCAACCCAGAGTATATACTGTTCTTGCAGCTCTAATGCTTTCCAGGATAGGTTCCAATTCTGTTTCGCTATAATTGCTGATCACTCTTACAGTGTGTTTTTGTTCGTGAATCTCCTTCAACATAAAGTCTGCAAATTCGCCCTTATCTACTTGACTATCCTGAATCTCCATAGATTCATACAATGCTGTTGCTGGTTTGACTTCGGGTTGATTGAGCGAGAATTTTTCTAAACCCTTCGTCGAAATTAGCACGCCCTCCATATCATCCAGTTGTAGGATTTGATTGGTGTAATTGGCAAAGGCTAAGTAATCCGAGGCTAAATAATAGTTATTTGCATCAGAAGCAGAAGCCTTACCTGCAACCAATGGTGAGCCGTTACGGATGGCAATAACCTTGATATCATCGTTTTTCAGGTTAATAATGGCAATAGTATTACGACCAGCTAGCTCTGTAAATGCTGCTTTGACTGCCACAAATAATGATTGACCTTTTTGTTTATGATCCTCAATCAATCTTACAATAACTTCAGTATCTGTTTCAGTGGAAAACTGCACACTTGGACCTAATTGAGTTTTTAGGGCCTGATAGTTTTCTACAATACCGTTATGGACAACTGCAAAGCTTGAATCTGTGGCCAAATGCGGATGTGCATTATTGCTCGTGACTCCACCATGTGTTGCCCAGCGCGTATGTGCTATTCCAAAATAATTTGTAGATTTTGTTTTAGCCGTTGCAGATGCTATCTTGCCATCCTGTGGATAGGGCAGGCTATATTCTTTAAGTCCTAGCTCTGCTCTAGAAATAGGCACTAGGCCTACATCTTTACCGAAATAGAAATTTTCTGATTCCTGCTGCTTAAAGCATAATCCCCAGGAATCATAGCCTCTGTATTCAAGTCTTTGTAAGCCTTTTCGTAAAATTTCCACTGGTTCTTCAGAGCCTGCATATACAAATATTCCACACATAATATTTAGTTGTCATTATTAGTTAAGCTAGCATAGCCCTTGGGGTAACGTTTTTGCCATTTGTATGAATGCTCTAGAGTATCAGCAAGCGTATATTTGGCTTCCCAGCCCAAGACTGCTTTAGCTTTGGCATTGTTGGCAACATAACCTGAAGGGTCACCGGGTCTGCGCGGACCAATCTCCCAATTGAACTGACCATGAATTTTCTCTAAAAGCTTAACTACTTCTAAATTGGTGGAACCTATACCAGTTCCTACATTGATAATGTCACAACCCTGAAAGCCTTCAAGATAACCTAAAGCAGCAGTGTGCGCTCTAGCCAGATCTTCGACATGAATATAATCTCTAATGCAGCTCCCATCGGGAGTCGGATAGTCATCGCCGAAAATAGTTAATTTCTCACGTTTGCCCATAGCTGCTTCAATTGCCACTGTGATAAGGTGAGTTGGTTTAGGATAATCTTGGCCGATTAATTGCTCGGGGTTTCCACCAGCTGCATTGAAATAACGTAAAATCACGCTATCTATTTGTTCAGATCTGGCAGTATGTTCTGTTGCCAGAGCCATAAGTAGGTTCTCAACAGTAAATTTGCTCCAGGCATAAGAGTTTTCAGGTCTACGAATAGATGTCTCGTCCACTAAAGTAGTCTCAGGGGTTCCATATACCGCAGCTGTGGAGGAAAATACTAGCTTGCGAATTCCGTTGACCTGCATAGCCTGTATCAGGTTAATACTGCCAGTGACGTTATTCTCGTAGAATCTAGTGGGGTACTCCATAGAGACACCTGCCTCGATCAAGGCTGCGAAATGTATGACAGCCTCTGGCTTATGTTGTGCACATACATCCATGATAGCTTGCTTATCAAGGAGATCACCAGGGATGAGCTCGATATCAGCATTAGTATTCTTGCGTACAATTTCAATAGCTTCTATATGGCCATTTTTTAAATTATCGAATACAACCAACTTATATTGGCCAGTACGTGCCAACTCTAGTAATGTATGCGAACCAATATAGCCTGAACCCCCCGTGATTAGAATTGTTTGCATGAATAGCTTTAGTTATTAATTAAATTAGCCAGCATTGGGAATAGTTAGAGCTTCTGATAAGACTTCCTTATCTTTTCTAAAGACCAAGAATTTGTAAAACAAATAACTAGAAATGACTTGAAAAGAGGTGGCTAATATCTTGGCACTGCTGGTAAGCGGGAATTGACCACGTTGCTCAGCGCTAAAGACACCAAACATCAATGTTCCGAATAAGAAGTTATTGAGCAGATTATTAAAAACTGCTACCAAAAGATACCTTGAATATTGGCTGGCAATTTTCTTTGACTTATTTTCGAAGGACCAATTTTTGTTCATGATAAACCCCCAGATACTGCCCAAAGCTACTGCCGTTAGATTGGTAAGTGAGAGAGTAAATGTAAACTCTGGAGTAATTTGAAAAAGGCTGATTGTCGCCCGGAAATTAAATATATAGTAAAGCGTATTAAAGATAATGAAGTCTAAGATAAATCCAGTAGCACCAACTATGAAAAATTTAAAGAAGCTTTCAGGGAGTTTATTGAGTATGGGTAGTTTTTTGCTAATAACGATCAATTTATCAAAAAAACTTAGAAGTAGTTTCATTAAGTTGTCATTGTAGAAATTAATTTTTTCGCCACTCTCTGCCAATTGTACTTTTTAGCTAGCTTTCCTGCAATCTCAGGGCTGTTGAGTCGCGCTCCATTTTCTACTGCTTTTAAAGTGCTAATTATGTCTTCCAGAGAGCCAATGTCTACGAAGTGAGCCACTTTCGCAAAAGTCTCTTGAAATGGCGCGATATTACTGCAAATTATTTCTTTACCAATCAAACTAGCCTCTAGTAACGGCATTCCAAAACCTTCATACTTTGCCAATGCCACTAGTGCAATTGCATGTTTAGTCAAGACATTGGCAGTGCTATCTTCCACAAATCCTAAGTAATTGATAAACTTACCCTCTACTGGCTGTGTTAACTTAGCAGAAGCCACTAACTCTTGGAGCTCTTTCTCTAATTTTTGGGCGAGTTCTAGAAATTGTGCATAGTCCCAGCCTAATTTGCCAACAATGACTAACTTACTTAGGTGTAGAGCTCGGTCTTTGCTGACCTCGGCCAGCTTAGTTTTGAGATATTCTGCGTATGCCTTTAGTAGAAATTCGTAATTTTTCCGAGGGCTAACAGTGCCAATACTTAAAAAATAATTATTAGGAATCAGGTCGTATTTAGCTAAAATCGACTCGCTAGTTTCGGCGGCGATTTCTAGATCAAGCCAGCCGGCCGCGCCTGCTCCGATCACCTCAATTTTACTGACAGGGGCTTTAGCAAACTCTGTGATTTCCTTGCCTACAAATTCGCTGGTGACGAGGATTTTCTGGGCAGAATTCAGACCTTTTCTGAAAAGCCAGTTGAATAGCTTTTGCTGCAGGCCGCCAGTGCTCAAGTTGTAATATTGTGGATGGGTTAAAGGTGAAATATCATGTACTAAATAGACGCAGGGTTTGAAAAAAATTGGTAATAAATGTGAATGAGTCGACACTAATATATCTATCTTGGCCAGCTTGGCCGCTTGGGCAATTGCACGGGCAGTTTTGACCCCAGAGAATGGTTTGTTCGGAAGTGCCAACGCTAGCAATTCACATTGCGGGAACTTTAACTTGGCTCTTTGTAAATAATCTACGTACACAAAGAGCACAGGTACTATGTCCTTGGCGCTGGCCAGATTATTCACTGCATTGATCAGTTCAGCCACGTAGTTGCCTATGCCTTCTTTGTTATAGCTTAACACTGTAGCGTCAAAGCCAATGCGGAGTGGTTTTGAGGCAGTTGGCGTATCATTAGTCATTGGTTCAAGGTTCAATATTTCCAACCTAGTAAATTATTAACTTAACTCTCTGACTCCGCTGCGCAGTCCCGCTAATACCTGCTGAAAGTTGCTGGCACTTAGCCTCCCATATTCTGGATCAGCTGGATTTGTAACGTGGTGGGTCAGTTTGAATATTTGTTTGTGCTGTTCGCTGAAGCTAGGGTTGGCAGTGAGTATCCAGTTAGCTAATTCTCTGAGCATGAAATAATTACTTAAACGCCAATCTCCAATTCCATCTATGACTCTTTCTGCTGCAGTTTTATCGTGAACCCTGTACAGAGGCGAATCTTGGATGTATTGGTATAGCTGTGGTTGTTTAATCTCAGCCAGAAACTGCGCAATCCTGCCAGCTATGTAGCGAGCATGTTGGGGAAATTCTCGAACTAGATTGATGTAAGTCACATAAACTATCCCAGGACGAAAATTATGAGCAAACTTTCTAATTTCAAAAAAGTCTGGATCAGTTAACTCTGGGATTTCTTGTGAATACGTACCTTTATAGAAAACTTTTGGAGGCAGGAAATCTACATAGCAAAATTCGGCAGCTCTATTGTCATAGACAAAATTACGCAGTACTGGATCGATCCCAGCACGCAGATAATCTTCGCTAGTTGATAGTAATAGGGGACGATACACGTCTTTGAGTAATTTGTCCAAGTACATTGGGAAATTATCATTGTCTACGACATCCATAAAATCTAAGCCAGCAAAGACCTCACGTACAGTGATTACAAATTTGCCAGTGGCTTGTTCGGGGAATACCTCGATATTTACCAGTTTGGAGGTAGGGATCCGTAATTCTGTGAAAGCTTCACGTTGCAATAAGATTTTCTGACGCACTATTTCTGCCTCGTCTCGTCCAATAGCCAAATACAATTTCTTATCAATGTATTTAACATTATCTATAGTTTTAATTTCAATTTGGGAGTAATACCCCTTACTCTGCAGCTCTGGCATTGTTTACAAAAAAGCTAAAGTAGTTTTGCTAATTCGGTGCCTTTAAACTCCTTCAGCATTTCTTTAATCCTGCCGATGTCCTTTTTATGACAAACTAGAAGCGCGTCTGGTGTATTCACGACGATGAAACCTTCCAGGCCTAGAGTAGCGACTAATTGTTTATTCACATAGTTGTACACTAGCGAATCGCTACTGTCGTAATTGTAGACCAGTCCTTTGCAGACGTTGTCAGTGATTTTTTCTTGCAAGAATTGCTTCAGCGCATAGAGAGTGCCAGGGTCATTCCAGGCGAAGTCACCTTCGACAATTAATGCTTGATCCTGCTTAATATTGTCTAAAACAATATTGTCAAAGTGAATAGCGGGCATCTGGGGATAAAATTCTTGCAATGTGTCATTTTGATGTTCAGTACCTATGCTAGCCTTAATCTTTTGAAGCAATCCAAA
>Ga0105048_10012563_pt1 | contig 13272 bp, 10 predicted proteins | sample MAT05_FD_78382 | JGI IMG/M metagenome (GOLD analysis project Ga0105048, IMG submission 78382) | Freshwater microbial communities from Lake Fryxell liftoff mats and glacier meltwater in Antarctica - MAT-05 | ecosystem: Environmental > Aquatic > Freshwater > Ice > Liftoff microbial mat | place...
ACGGAGCCGTCGATCGGGCGACCGGACTCTTCGAACCACGAGTCCGGTCCGAGGGCTCGATGGAGATCGGCCACAGCGTCATCGACGCGTTGACGAAAGCCCGCGTCCTGGGCCAGTGCCTCGAGGCGATCGGGATCCGTTCGGGCCAGCAGTAGCCGCGGGTCGTGCCCACACTCTGCCCAGGCCTCGGGGTCGATCGATCGGAACAGCTCGCGCGTCGGGCGGTTCCACGACCAGCGGAGGTTGGCCGCCAACTCGTCGAGTCCGCCGATCGGCCCGGGGAGGTGTGGTCGGATCGTGAAGCTGGCAACGGCTCTCATCCGGCGACAGGCTAACGAGACGTCGACGTGGTTCTGAACGTGGGGGCTCCGGCCATGGACATCCTGACGGGGATTACGAGGGTGAGGTGGCCCACGCCATGAGGTCATCTACCCTTGAACGCGGCCTGGCACCAGGCCGATCTCGACCATGCGCGCCTCCTCACACAGCCCAATTGGGCCCAGCCCAATTCGCAGACGACTTGCCGTGCTGGCGGTCGTCGTTCCCGTGGTCGGCTTGGCGGCGCTCGGCTCGGAGCCGATGGGCGCCCAGGTCAGCCCGACCTCGGTACTCCAACCGGCCGCACCGACGTCCAGCCCACCCACGACCGTGTTGGGCGACGGCGGAATCGGCACGCGTCCCGGCCGGATCGCGTACGTGACGTTGGCCGGCGATGTGGTCGTTGCTGCCAGCGACGGCAGTTCGCCGGTCACGATCGGCACGTCCGCCGCCACGAACGCTGCCGGCCTCGCACCACTGGCGTGGTCCCCGGTGGGATCCCAGATCGCTTACGTCCGAACCGATGGGGCGCTGGTCCTGGCCGACGTCAAGGCGGCGGCCCCGCCCCAGATCGTGGCAACCGATGCGGTCGTGCCCCCTGATGCGTCGGAGGACCTGCTGTCCTTCGACGTGACCGGTGTTTCGATCTCGTATCTCGCCGCCGGCCTCAACGGTGTGGCTCAGGCCAAGTTGGCGCTCTACGACGGTGCACAGAAGGGCGAGTTCATCGCGTTGTCGGATCCGGCGACGCGGCGTCCGCTGGCCATCCAGTACTCGCCGCTCGACCCGTACCTGTTGCTGCGTTCGGCCGACGTCGAGACCGGCAAGGAGTTCTCCGTTGCCGTGGTGGAACCGTTCAGCGGCACCCCGTTCGCCACGCCGTTCTCGGTCGACGATCCCGTGTTCGCTCCGGACGGCGCTTTCGTTTACGGCGTTGTAGCCGCCAAGGGACGTGAACAACTGGCGCGGATCGACGCCGGCACCGCCAAGGTCGCCGTGCTCGGGGAGCACGATCGGGTCTGTCGTCCCATGCCGTCGCCGGATGGCAAGTTGATCGTGTTCGCCGCGGGTGCATCCTGCCAGGAGGTCTGGGTGATGGACTTCGACGGCGCCAACGAGCGGATGGTCCTGGATTCAGTGGGTGGGAGCTCGTCGTTCGTCGATGGAATCTTCAGCTGGGCCCTCGACGGTTCCCAGGTGTCCCACGCCGCATGTCGCGAACTGGAGGCCGGGGCAGCCTGCGGGGGCGCCTACTGGGACATCCCACTGAACGGTTCCTCCCCCAAGGCCAGAGCGGTGGCCGGCTCGGTTCGCCGGGAGCAGCGGTCGCTGGTCAAGGCCCTCAAGGTCAAGGTCGAGCTGACCGGTCCGATCCAGTACAGCGAGCGCTTGCTGGTGGCCGTCAAGGAGTCCTCGGGCCGGTTGCTCGAGCGTCGACGTGACTCGACGATCGATGTGAGCGGCGTCGACGAGCGCGATCCGCAGCGAATCTTCACGATCCAGGCGGTGGTTGCGAAAGATTCGCGCTGGATCTCGGGAACCTTCCGGGTGCAGGATCCATCCGGGTTCGACCAGAGGGTCACCTTCTTCGGATCGGTCCTGGTCCAGAGCTATCGCTTCGCCACCGTTCGGGGAGTCTGGGTCTCGACCACGGCGATGCCGTTGCGATCAGGACGATTCGACGTGGTGATCTACCGGTGACCGATCGAGGTGCGCCGATCGTCATCCGCGACGTGAGCCCGGGTCGTCCGGGGGGATCACCGGCCAAGGGGCTCCTCGGCGAACCGACCGAGGTGGGTGCCACCATCTTTCGGGACGGTCACGGGATCGTCCGGGCGCAGGCGCGACTGCGTCGGGTGGCCCCCGATCCGGGCGCCGACGTGGTGACCGAGCTTCGGGCGCAGATGGACGACCGATTCACCGCCGAAGTGCTCCCGGACTCGATCGGCAGGTACGAGTGGGTGGTCGAGGCCTGGACCGACCGGTACGCCACCTGGTGCCGAGACCTACGCGCCTGGGATGCGGCGGATGAAGACGTGGAGCCAGAGTTCGCCGTCGGCGCCCAGATCCTCGACGACCTGATCGAGGCGGCCCCACCGGCCCTGACCGACCGGCTGGTCGATGCGTCGTCCGCGCTCCGTTCGTTGAGCTGTTCGCCGCTGGTTCGGCTCGGCGCGGCCCTCGACGACGCGGTGCTGGCCATTGCTGCGGTCTGCGTCGACCCGACCGATCACACGGTGAGCCCGACACGATCGCTCCGGGTCGAGCGTCCCCGAGCGGCGGCCGGCGCCTGGTACGAGTGCTTCCCCCGGTCCGAGGGTGGGTTCGCCCGGGGAGTGTCGGAGCGGCTCGAGGCGATCTCGGCCATGGGTTTCGATGTCGTCTACTTCCCTCCGATCCATCCGATCGGCCGGACCAACCGCAAGGGTCGCCACAACGCCTTGGCGGCCAACGACTCCGATCCCGGCAGTCCGTGGGCGATCGGATCGGCTGACGGGGGTCACACCTCGATCGAGCCGGGGCTGGGCACCCTGGAGGACTTCGATCGGTGCGTGGCAACGGCGACCCGCCTCGGGCTGGAGGTGGCGTTGGACTACGCCTTGCAGTGTGCGCCCGATCATCCCTGGCTGGCGGAACACCCCGAATGGTTCCGTCATCGGCCCGATGGCTCGATCCGATACGCGGAGAACCCGCCCAAGCGCTATCAGGACATCCATCCGTTGGACTTCTGGTGTCCGGAACCGCACCGCACCGAGCTCTGGTCGGCGTGCCGGGACATCCTGGAGTTCTGGATCGAGCGGGGAGTGCGCATCTTCCGGGTCGACAACCCGCACACCAAGCCCTTCGCCTTCTGGGACTGGTTGGTCAACGGAGTGCTCGATCGGCATCCCGACGTGGTGTTCCTCGCCGAGGCGTTCACCCGTCCGGCGGTGATGAGCGAACTGGCGGAGCTGGGCTTCTCGCAGAGCTACACCTATTTCACCTGGCGGGTGACAGCCGCCGATGTTCGATCGTACGTCGAGGAGTTGACCTGGGGCCCTGGCGCTGGGACGTTCCGACCGAACTTCTGGCCCTCCACGCCGGACATCCTCTTCGGCCCGCTCCGGGGCGGTTCACCCGGCGTCTTCCGGGTCCGAGCGCTACTGGCCGCCTTGCTGTCCCCCTCCTACGGGGTCATTTCCGGCTACGAGCTCTGCGAATCCCGACCGGCGTCGCCACTGAACGAGGAATACCACGACAGCGAGAAGTACCGGATCGTCACGAGGAACTGGGATCAGCCGGGGTCGTTGGCCCCATTCCTCACCACGTTGAATCGGATCCGACACGACCACCCGGCGTTTCTCCGATTGGACACGATCCGCTTCGCACCCACCGATCACGCCGAGGTCGTGGCATGGACCCGACACGACCCGACCGGCCGTCCGCCCGTGTTGGTGGTGGTCAACAACACCCCGGACACCACCGCCGAAACCGCCGTGCACGTCGACGCGGCTTCGCTCGGGCTGCCAGCCCAGTACCGGGCAACCGACGAGCTGACCGGGGAATCCTGGACCTGGCACGACGGTGCGAACTACATCAGGTTCGATCCCCAGATCCGTGAGGCCCACGTACTGGTCCTGATGCCGCTCCCGGAGGACCATCGGCCCTAGTGTTCGGCGCCGATGGACGGGATCGGCAACGACGAGTGGTATCGCAACGCAGTCTTCTACGAGGTCATGGTTCGAGGCTTCCGGGATTCCAACGGCGACGGAATCGGTGACCTGCCGGGAGTGATCGAGAAGCTCGATCACTTCGAGTGGCTGGGTGTCGACTGCCTCTGGCTGCTGCCCTTCTTCCAGTCGCCGCTTCGTGACAACGGATACGACATCAGCGACTACCTGGCGGTCCACCCGGACTTCGGTGAGACCGAGGACCTGGGGCGCCTGCTCGACGAGGCGCACCGCCGGGGGATACGCGTCATAGCCGACCTGGTGGTCAATCACACCTCGGATCAGCATCCCTGGTTCATCGAGTCCCGGTCGTCGCGGACCAATGCCAAGGCGGACTGGTATGTCTGGGACGACGACCCGGAGCGATATCCGGACGCTCGCATCATCTTCATCGACACCGAGACCTCGAACTGGGCGTGGGATCCGACCCGACGTCAGTACTACTGGCACCGGTTCTTCTCGCATCAACCCGACCTCAATTTCGACTGCCCGGAGGTGAGCGAGGCGATGTTCGATGTCATGGCTGCCTGGCTCGAACGAGGTCTCGACGGATTTCGTCTCGACGCCGTGCCCTACTTGTTCGAGCGGGATGGGACGAACTGCGAGAACCTGCCCGAGACGCACCAGTGGCTGAAGCGGCTGCGATCCCGGGTCGACGAGCACTTTCCCGGAAGGATCCTCTTGGCCGAGGCCAATCAGCCGCCGGCCGAGGTCGTGGAGTACTTCGGCGACGGCGACGAGTGCCACATGGCCTTCCACTTCCCGCTCATGCCCCGCCTCTACCGGGCGCTGCGGGATCAACGTGGGGCCACCATCGGCTCGGCCCTCGACGACACCCCGGCCATCCCCGACGGGAGTCAGTGGGGCGTCTTCCTGCGGAACCACGACGAGCTGACCCTCGAAATGGTCACTCCCGACGAGTACCAGTTCCTCGTCGCGCAGTACGCCCCCGATCCCCGGATGGTGCGCAACGTCGGGATCGGTCGGCGGCTCTTCCCTCTGATCGGCGACGACCGACGCCAGGCCGAGCTGCTGCACTGCCTGCTGCTCTCGTTGCCGGGTTCGCCGGTTCTGTACTACGGCGACGAGATCGGCATGGGCGAGCGGCTCGAGCTGGACGACCGTGATCCCGTTCGGACACCGATGCAATGGGACGGCTCGCCGAATGGCGGCTTCTCCTCCGCCTCGCCGTCGTCGCTCTACCTCCCGTCGATCATGGACGGACCGTACGGGTTCCTCGAGCGCAACGTCGCAGATCAGTCAGCCGACCCGGAGTCCTTCCTCTGCTGGTTGAGGACACTGATCGCCGCCCGTTCCGAGCTCGGCGTGTTCGGCACCGGGTCCAGTCGGCAGTTGGTGACCGCAGTGCAGAGCGTCTTCGCCCTCGAGCGACACCACGAGGATCGCGGAACGGTCTGGAGTGTGGTGAACCTGGCCGACACGGCGGTGGTCGTCGAGGACCTGATCCTCTCCGATTCCGCAACGCTGGTGGCGGCGCGGGACGCCGACATCGGCTCGGGTACGACTCGACTCGGCCCCTTCGGGTGGGCGTGGATCCGGACCGCTGGGCCCGGGTGATCATCGGCCTTCCGGGCCGCCTGCTAGAACCGGCGCATCGACCCCGATGCCCTCGTCTCGGAACTGAGTGAACGCCTTCGGACCTGGCTGCCGTCGCGCCGGTGGTTCGGTTCCACCGTTGCGCCACGAGTTGCGCTGCCGATCGAGCTGGATCCGCTGACCGAGACCTGGCCGATGCTGGTCCATTGCGTGGTTCGTGTCGAGGAGTCAGACGGGACCGAAGCCACCTATCACGTGCCCATCGGGTTGGACCACGCCCGTCCCGATTGGATCGATCCGGTCGACGTCATCGGCGAGGTGCCGGTGCCCGACGGCTGGGCCGTGGCCTACGACGCTCTGACCGACCCGCGACTGACCCGCCACCTCTTCGGGACCATTGTCCCGGACCTCCGCATGTCATTCCACCGCGACCCCACGGTCAGCGATCATTCGAACACCTCCATCGTGTTCGATGACAAGTGGGTGTTGAAGGTGTTCCGTCGATTGCACGAAGGTCCGAACCCGGATGTCGAGATGACGGTCGCCATGGGCCGCGCCGGCGTGGAGTGCGTTCCGGTTCCGGTGGCCGTGTGGCGTCGGGCGTCATGGGACCTCGGGGTGGTGCGCCGATTCGTCCCGAATGCCCTTGATGGCCTGGAGGTTGCCGCCCGCTCGCTGCACGAGAGCCTCGTCTCGGGTCGTCGCCCGGACACGATTCGGGACTTCCGGGCCGATGCGGAGGCTCTGGGCCGCACGGTGGCCCGGATCCACCTGGCCTCGGCCGAGGCGTTCGGGGTCGAGGCCGTGCAGCCCGGTGCGCTCGTGGAGTCCCTGTTCGCCGACCTGGAGGTGTTCGGCACCGAGGAGCTGGCGTTGGGCCGGATCCGAGCCGCCTATGAGCGTCTCGGCTCGGGCGTCGACCTCGGTCAGGCCATTCGGGTCCACGGGGATCTCCACCTGGGGCAGGTGCTCCTGACCCGTCGAGGTTGGGTGGTCATCGACTTCGAGGGTGAGCCTGATCGAGATGTTGCGTCGCGTCGCCAGATGTCCTCGCCATTGCGCGATGTGGCCGGTGTCATCCGCAGCTTCCAGTACGCCGCGCAGATCCAGCTCGCCGCGGTGCTGGACTCGGCAGCTGCCGAGTCGCTGGCCACTGCTGGGCAGGAAGTCTCCGAGGGTGGGCCGCGTCCCCTCGACCCGCCGGAACGGCAGTGGGCGGTGCTGGCCGAGGCGTGGGAGGACCGGGCCACCGACGGATTCCTCAACGGGTACGCCGGAGTGGACGGGATCGACGCCCTGCTCCCGCCCGATCGGACCAGTCGTGACGCATTGCTCTCGGTGTTCGAGTTGGACAAGGCCGTGTACGAGTTGGCCTACGAGTTGGGCCACCGGCCTGAACTGGCCGAGATTCCCCGCTCCGCCGTGGAGCGGCTGACCTCCGGCGAGACGCCAGAACGGTGGTGAGCCCGGTGGTGCTCGGCCCCCTCGACGTCCACTTGTTCGCCGAGGGCCGCCACCGCCGGGTCCATCGGTCCCTCGGATTGCAGTTCGCGCCCAACGGTTCGGCCCATCTGGCGGTCTGGGCACCTCGAGCGCTGGCGGTCCAGGTGCTCGGCGACCACAACCACTGGCAGGGCGGCACCGATCGGCTTGCTCGCCGCAGCGACTCCGGGATCTTCGAAGCCGAGGTGCCCGGCATCCAGCCGGGCGATCGCTATGTGCTCGAGGTCGAGACCTCCCCAGGGTCGTGGCACCGCCGAGCCGATCCCTTCGCCCGGCAGTGTGTTGCGCCGCCGGGCATCGAGTCGATCGCCGAGCGCAGCAACTACCGATGGATCGAGTCCGATCCGGACGCAGCCCGTGGCCGGCGCAACTCCGGCCGCATGGCCATCTACGAGCTGCACCCCGGTTCGTGGCGGTGGGACCAGGGGAGACCGCTGTCCACTCGCGATCTGGCGGCTCCGCTGGCCGAGCACGTCGCCGAACTCGGATTCACCCACGTGGAACTGATGGCCGTGGCCAGTCATCCGTTCGGGGGGTCGTGGGGTTATCAGGTCACCGGCTTCTTCGCCCCGGACTCCCGTTACGGCACCCCGGACGACCTTCGTCTGCTCATCGAAACGCTGCACGTCGCGGGCGTCGGCGTGCTCGTGGACTGGGTGCCGGCGCACTTCCCGCGCGACGACTGGGCCCTGGCCCGGTTCGATGGTCAGCCGCTCTACGAGCACGCCGACGCCCGCCGGGGCGAGCACCCGGACTGGGGCACGCTGGTGTTCGATCACGGCCGTGGTGAGGTCCGGAGCTTTCTCATCTCGAACGCGCTCAGCTGGATCGAGGACTTTCGCATCGACGGGATCCGGGTCGACGCCGTGGCCTCCATGCTCTACCGCGACTACAGCCGTGGCCCGGGTGCGTGGGAGCCGAACATCCACGGCGGCCGGGAGGATCTCGAGGCGGCCGGGTTCCTGCGCATGCTCTGTGACGCCGTGCACGAGGAGCATCCGGGCGCGCTGGTCATTGCCGAGGAGTCCACGGCGTGGCCCGGGGTGACTGCTCCCACGGACCAGGGGGGTCTGGGGTTCGATCGCAAGTGGAACCTCGGCTGGATGCACGACACGCTCTCGTTCCTGGAACGCGACCCGATCCACCGCTCGCATCATCACGGTGAGTGGACGTTCCCCCTGCACTACGCCTTTGACGAACGTTGGGTCCTTCCGTTGAGCCACGACGAGGTGGTGCACGGCAAGGGCGCCTGGGCTGAGAAGTTTCCGGGGGATCCCTGGCAACGACTGGCCACGTTGCGCTTGGCTCTGGGGTGGCAGTGGGTCCTGCCCGGGGCGCCACTGGTCTTCATGGGAGCGGAGCTGGCCGAGGTCCGGGAGTGGAGCGACGACAGACCGCTCGACTGGGGACTGATGGAGGATCCAGGCCATGCCGGGATCTCTCGGTACATCGCCGACCTGAACGCTCTGGTGGCGCGGACGCCGTCGTTGTGGCGGGGCGACGAGGAGCGTTCCTGTACCTGGTGGCTGGATCCGGGCGACACCCAGTGCTCGGTGGTGTCGTTGGCCCGACGCGATCCGGTCGACGGACAGATCGCCTTGATCGTGGCCAACGCCACGCCGATCCCTCGCCACGGCTATCGGCTCGGGGTTCCGGTGCAGGGCGACTGGACCGAGGTCCTCGGCAGCGACGACCTCCGCTACGGAGGCAGCGGCCTGCGCAACGGCGTCCACGCGGCGGATCCCGACACGCCGTGGCAGGGACAGGCCGGCTCGATACTGGTCACCGCACCTCCACTCGGGCTGAGCGTGTTCGTGCTCAGCGGTGACTGATGAGGCCGCATCAGTCGATCTCGAGTTCCGGCGGCGAACTGTGGGGGAGTGTGACCCGCGGTGACTCTCGGGGCCGCCTCGTCCCTATCCTGGGACGGTGAGCCAGACCGAGCAGCCCATGCTGCACTGCTATCAGCATCCGGATCGGTGGACCGGAGTGTCGTGCCAGCGCTGCGATCGCCCCATCTGCCCGACCTGCATGCGTCAGGCCTCGGTGGGATTCCAGTGCCCGGAGTGCGTCTCGCAGGCAGCTGTGTCCTCGCCGGTCATCTCCGGCCGTGCTGCCCTGGCCGGATCGAAGCCGGTCATCGCCTCGGTATTGGTGGCGCTCAGTGTGGTCGCCTTCCTCTGGGGGGCGGTCTCCGACCGGGCCGTCAGCGCGGTCGGACTCGGCAGCTTCAGCTTCTTCGAGCGTTGGGCGCTGTATCCGCCACTGGTCGGGGTGGGGGAGTGGTGGCGCACCATCACCGGCGGATTCCTCCACGCCGGGGCCTTGCACCTCGGCATGAACATGCTGGCGTTGTGGATCGTGGGGCGAGCCATGGAGCCGCACATCGGCCCGGCCCGCTTCGGTGCGATCTATGCGACGTCACTGATCGGCGGGTCACTCGGTGTCTGTCTGATGTTCAACAGTTCACAGGGCGCAACCGTGGGCGCCTCGGGAGCTGTTTTCGGACTGTTCGGCGCCTTGATGGTCTGGCAGTGGAGCCGCGGGATCGGCCCCATGGAAGGGATCGGCCCGATCGTGTTGTTGAACCTGGTGTTCACCTTCGCCATCCCTGGGATCTCGGTCGGCGGTCACGTCGGTGGGTTGCTCACCGGCTTGGTCTGCGGCGCCATCCTGTTCGCAGGCGGGGCCAGGAACCGGCGGCCGAACACCACCGAGGCCGCGGTCCGGTTGGCCGGCGTGGCCGTGCTGGGCGCAGTGATGTTCGCAGCGACGCTCGCCGTGGCCAACCAGACCGTCTTCGCCTGATCAGCGGTCCTGCTCCCCCATCAGCGTTCATCGCGCCGTGGTGCGTGTCCTGCGGCCGCACCGAGCGTTGGGTGCTCAGGCGAAGCGCGCAGCCAGGTTGCGCAGGTTTCGCCGCCAGACCAGCTTCATGATCGGCGCAGCTGCCAAGGCGCCCACCGGGCCCCCCATCCACCACGGGAACTCGAGTCGTTCGGTCCACACGAACTTCGTCCGGCCGCCGCGCCGCTTCTTCAACCGGAAGACGCCCGTGCCGGTGACGATCCCGACGTGGCGGACTCCCATCTCGGATCCCTCGACCCACGAGGTGATCTCCATCTTGTCCGTCAGGGCGAACGGACCGATCCTGGTGTCGCAGTCGTAGGTGGTCCCCACGCCTTCGCGGCTGGGGGAGGTGAACCTGATGGACACAGCGTCCTCCATCCAGTCGGTGTGCGTCGCAATGTTTCGCACGTCCGCCCAGACAGTGGGGGGCGTGGCATCGAGCGTGACAGCGACGGTGAGGCGGGCCATGGACGCAACCTATGTCCCGTGGTGACGAACGACCGCTCGCCGGAAGATGACGGCGGCTGTCGTGGCGTCGCAGAATCAGCCCATGAGCGCTGCGTACGTGGTCCGGGACGTGCTGGCGGACATCCAGGCGGTTCCCGTGCACGGCATGGCTGGTCGATCCAGCTTGGTCGTCGACGATGGTTGGCGGGTCTTCTACGTCTTCGGCGGATTCACCATGGCCGCCGCCATCCGGGCCGCCGAGGTGGAGCTGGGCAGAAGCGACCTCCACATGATCACCGCCGACGCCACGTTCTGTCAGGCGGTTCCTGCCGGCCCCATCGCCCTGCAGGCCGAGGTGCTGCGGACCGGGCGGCGGGCCGCTCAGGTGCTGGTCCGGCTCTGGGCGACCGACGATCCGGCCGGTCCGGCCGGCAGTGATCTGGTCCTCACCGTCGTCTTCGGCGCACTGGACCCGTCACGAACGGCCAGAATCGAGGGCCTGTCGTTCCCGGCCGACGTGCCGCCGCCGGATCGCTCGCGCTCACGGGAACCGACGGCACCGGAATCTCCGTTCGACGAGCTCCCGTTCCATCGCCAGACGGAGTGGCGCCTGGGGCTGGGCACTGCGCCGTGGGAACGGGCGGACGAGCCGAGCGAGCCCCGCACTGCCTCGTGGTTCCGGTTCAACCACCCGCCTGTGCGGGCCGACGGGACGTGGGACCCTGCGTGTCTGGCGGTTCCGGGCGAGGTCCTGGGTCGGGCCATCGGTCAGGGGCTTCCCGCGTCCGAAGGTTTCTTCTTCGTGCTCTCCTTGCAGATCGGACTGCGGTTCATCGCCCCCATGCGCGGGACCTGGCTCTGTCAGCACACCCGGGCCCACCATGTGGGTGAGGGCTTCGCCAGCGGCTCGGCGGAACTGTGGAGCGACGACGGCTCGCTGGTCGCGCTGGCCAACCAGACAGCGCTGCTGCGTCCCATGGCGCTCGGCTGAGGCGCTCGCCCCGGTCAGGCGGGCGGACGTTGGTACCAGGCCACGATCCGGGACTCATCGGGGGTCCAGGCTGGTGACCCCCATCCGGCCGTGCGCCCGCCGGGGATCAGCCCGGAACCCATGGCCATGGCATCGAGGTCCGCAATGGGCAGCCGGTGAAGCGTCCAGGGCCGTTCGGTCCCATCGGGGCCGCTGTGCACCCCGTGGACGATGCCGGTGACCGCGTCGGTCTCCAAGCGGACCCACACTTCGGGCACGAGATCGCTGGGACTCGACGTGGATCCGGTTTCCAGGTCGAGCAGGTCCTGCTCGACGGCCAGCCACCCACCGGGGTTCAGCCGTTTCGCTGCTGCCCGGATGCACGCGGCCTGGGCAGTGTGTCCCGGCAGATTCAGCAGGAAGTTGAACGGGGCGATGATGGCCTGGAACGGTCCGGATGGCCACGTGTCCTCGTCGGCCGCATCGGCCTGCCAGATGGTGACTGCATGGTCGGGCTTGGCCCGGAGGATGGCCAGCATGGACGGCGAGCTGTCCAACGCGGTGACGTTCCACCCTGCTCGTTCGAAGGGGATGGCCACTCGTCCCGTGCCGGCGCCCAGCTCCAGCAGCGACCCGGGTGGGTGGCATCGTCGGTCCACGTCGCTCACGATCCGGTCGACGTCACCGAGATCGGCGTACCAGTCGTCGTAGACGGCGGCGAAGGTTTCGCCGTAGTGCGTTGGGTCGGGCTGGGTCACCGTGCCCATGATGCCTCGCCCGGTCGTCTAGACAAGGGGGCGAGGTGGGGACGGCCCACCGTCTCTCATCTGGAGCCGAGCAGTCATCAGCGAGACCCCAGCCCAGCAGCACGGCGTGGACGTCCGGGCGCTCTCGGTGTCGACCCGCGACGATTCGACGGCGACCGCGTCGAGCGCGGTCGTTGTCCCGCTGGCACTCCAACTCCGCCCGAGGGTCGCAGGAGCGATCCTCGACGCAGGGTTCGCCCTGCTGCGATTCCGGGCGGGTCGAATCGCCGCGCTGTCGCTGACGGTCATGTTGCCGCTCGTCGTTGTTCCCTCGATCATCTCGACTTCCCAGCAGGCGAGCGTCAACGAGGTGCTGGCCGACGCGGCATTCTCCAGCTCGGCCCAGGGCGGCTTCATCGGGTTCGGCTTCGGGGCGATCGGGCCGTGGGGTTGGGTGGCCCAGTTCGGAAACTGGATCGCCATGGCCCTGATCGGCGTCGGAGTGGCATCGATGTACTCGGGTTGGCTGGTCGGCCGTGATCCGGGCCTGACCGAGACGCTCGGGGTCGTCGTCCGCCGGAGCCCGATCGTGATCATCGCTTTCGTGGTTGCCGCGCCGATGCGAGTGGGTGGGGTTCTCGCCTGTGGGATCGGCTCGCTGTTCGTGGTGGCGCTCACGTTGCCGATGAGTCCGGTCATCGCCCTCGAGCGATTTGGCCCGTGGAGGTCCTATACGCGATCCATGAAGTTGGTCATTCGTCGCATCGGGCCGGTGATCGGTGTGCTGCTCATGACGAGCCTGGTGGCGGCAGTGATCCAGGTCGTGGTCGGGATCGTAGGTGGGGCCATCGGCGCGAGCGCTCAGGACCCCGGCGTATTCGTGTGGCTGACCGGAGGCATCACCCTGGCACTCCAACTCCTCTTCGCTCCTCTGCACGCGGCGTGGGCCTCGCTCGTCTACTTCGATCTCCGTGTGCGCACCGAGGGGCTGGACATCGAGTCCGACATGAGCACTCGATTCCCGAGCCTGGCGAGTCGGCTGTGAGGCTCGAGGTCGATCGGGACCAGATTCGCGATCGTGCGGCCGACATCTTCGCTGGAGCTCCCTACCGGCGGGAGAGGCCCATCTGGCAGCGCATCGTCGAGTGGTTGGCCGAACGCCTGGGATTCC
>Ga0105048_10012565_pt1 | contig 13270 bp, 10 predicted proteins | sample MAT05_FD_78382 | JGI IMG/M metagenome (GOLD analysis project Ga0105048, IMG submission 78382) | Freshwater microbial communities from Lake Fryxell liftoff mats and glacier meltwater in Antarctica - MAT-05 | ecosystem: Environmental > Aquatic > Freshwater > Ice > Liftoff microbial mat | place...
CGTCGTCCTGCCCGAGATGCACGCCGTCCGCCCCGGCCAGCTTCGCAATGTCGGGCCGGTCGTTCACGATGAACAGCGCCCGCGCCTGGCGCGTCCACCGCCGCACGTCGCGGGCGCGGCCGAGGAGTTCGCGGTCGGGCATCGCCTTCTCGCGGAGTTGGAACACGCCCGCCCCGCCCGCCCCCGCCTGCTCGATCACCCACTCCATCGACGCCGCACATTGCGCCGCGGTCAGGAGGACGTACAGCCGGGCGTCGGCGAGTTTCTCGCGCGACGCCGCGCCCGCCGCGACCGCCCGTTCGAGAGTGTACGTGCGATAGCGGATCGCCTCGAAGTCGCGGCCGAAGTCCGGCCCGAACACCTTCCCGAACTCTTCGAGGCTCCGCAACGATTCCTGCACGCGCTTGAGGTTTACCGCCGCGACCTCGGCGGGCGAGGACCGGTCGTACTCGCCGCCGGCGGTGAGGGACGTGCCGACATCGCGCAAGGTTTCACGGGCCGCGAGCAGCAACTTCGGCGGCAGGCGGCCGGCGATCTCGGCCAGCGCGTGCCGCGCCTCCTTGAACTGCTCGGTCAGGAACCGGTCGTCCAGCGCGAAGCGGCAGTAGTCCTCCAACACTCGCAGGGCTTCGCGGCTGCGGTTCAGGTTGGCGTCGAGGACGCGGGCGGCGTCGATCTCGTCGGTCGTCTCTGGCAGGGCGAAAACGGGAACCGGGTCGTCCGGCTCCGCGAACGGGGACTCTTCGCCGGTCATCAGGACGGCGAGGCGGGCGGCGTCGAGGCCCAATTCCGCCGCGGCCGCCGTGAACCCGGCGTCCGCCCGCAACACCGCGAGGAGGAAGGCGTCGGTCATGAACGCGGGGTCGGCCCGGTGCGCGACCGACCAGTCGCGGGCGGCGGCGAACAGCACCCCGACCGGCGGGGCGGCGGGGGCGCTCGCCGGGGGTAGTGCGATCAGGCACTCGCGCACGGCGGTCGTGAGTACCCCGAGGCGGTCGAGGAGTGCGACGGGGCGGCCTTCGTCCTCGTCCAGCAGCCCGAGAACGAGGTCGGGCAGCCGCACGGCGGACGCCCCGAGCCGGTCGGCCCACGACCGCGCCGCCTCGACCGCCCGTTCGACCCCCGGACTCGCGTGGTGCATCCGCGTGGCTCCCGATTCGTACCGCTCCTGAATGCTCAATTGTACGCCCGACTGCCCTTAAAGAGATCATGCGGCTCAGCCGCTACAGCCCGCTTTTCCGGCACCGCCGCCCACGGATTCATCAGTCCCGCCCGGCCGACGGTCCAGCGAGCTCCGGCCGCGGCCGATGTTAACGGCACGGACGCTCCCGCGGCGTTCACCTCATACCGTCCGAAACTCCCGCCCGATCCGCCGTCGCAAGATCGGCGTGGATCGCCCGGCGCGAGCGGCCAGGGGATCGGCCATGCAGCGACCCGCAACGGCATTCCGTCCCCCCGTTCGGTCGCGGGCCGTGACCGTGTTCGGCCTGGCACTCGTCCTCCTCCTCCCCCTCGTCCACGTCCCCGGGCGTGGGTCCGGCCAGCCATCCGCCCCGCTAGCGCCGACGGTCCGCATCCCGGGCGTCACCGCGTATCGCGTTCCCACGACCCTGGCCGCGATCGCGGCGACGGCGATGCCGCCCGCGGACCCGGACAAGAAAGACGGGTTCCCGGAACTCTCGCTCGGCGAGTGCATCGCGGTCGCGGTCGAGCGGCAGCCGGCGCTCAAGGCGGTGCGGGCGAGCCAGGAGGCGACGAACGCCGGGCGGACCGCCCTCGGCAACATCGGGCGGATCGGCCAGCTCGTCAGCCCCGACCTGTCGATCCGCAAGGAGCAGTCGGCCCGCGGGGTGATCGCGGCGGCGGCCGACGTGCAGAAGCTGCACAACGAGGTCGTCCACGACGTAACCCGGCTCTACTACACGGTCGTCTACGCGCGGCAGGCCGGGCAGATCGCCGACGACGTGGTCGCGCAACTCGAACTCCTGGTCAAGATCGGCCGCGACCTGCTCAACTCCCCGCAGCCCGGGGACATGACCAAGGCCAAACTCGACGCGATGGAGATCGGCCTGGCCGAGGCCCGCATCCTCCAGAACCGGGCCGTGCAGGGGGAGAAGCAGGCCCACGCCGCCCTCCGCGAGGTGATGGCCGTTACCGAAGCGACGATGCCTTTCCGGGTCAAGGACCAGGAGCTGCCGGTGATGGCCCAGAACGTCCCGCTCGCGAAGGAGGCGGTGGTCGAACTCACCCTCTGCCGGCGGCCGGAACTCGCCCTCGCCGCGGCGGGGTCGGACGCCTTCCGGCTGGAGGTGTACGCCCAGGAGTCGATCCGGTTCCGGCGCACCGTGCCGACCCTCGGCACCGGGTCCGACATCCACGCCCGCCTGCTCCCGACCGGCAGCCGCGACCCGGGGTCGGCCTACCGGCCCGAGCCGATCGCCCCGGAGATGCCGCCCCAACTCGTCGGCAACAAGGCCGACCGGGTGACGCGGGCGCTCGCCTACAGCCGCCGGGCCGACGCGGTCTACGAGAAGGCCCGCAACCTGATGATCCTGGAGGCCGAGAACGCCTTCATCAACTTCGAGCAGATGTCGCGCACGGTCGAACTCGGGAAGATCAAGTTCGACCGCGGCCGCGACCTGATGGAGCGGATCAAGGAGGGGGTGGACAACCCCAAGGCTCCGAAGGACCAACTCGTCATGGGGTACGCCCAGGCCGCCAAGGCGCAGGCGGATTACGTCGAGGCCGTGTACCAGTACCTGCTCGCCCTCGCCGCCCTGGAGCGGGTGACGGCCGGCGGGGTGCGGCCGGCCTTCCCGGGGCGGTGAGGCGGGGTCGGAAGAACCTAACCCCCCAACCCCCTTCCCTAGGAAGGAAGGGGGAGTCAGACGAAGAGCCTACGGCTCGTCGGGTTTTTCCGGCTCCCCCTTCCTTCCTAGGGAAGGGGGCTGGGGGGTTAGGTCGCCTTTGCGTCGGACGGATCGTTTTTCCTGGCTCGGCCAGTCAAGGGGGTGGGACGTGGTTCGGGCGCGATGGATCGTGTCGTTCTCGCTGGTCGCCGCGGTCGGGCTGGTGCCGCCGGCCGGGGCCGACGCGCCGCCGGCGACGATTCGGCTCGGGGTGCTGAGCGGGATGTTCCGCGGCGTCCCCCCGGTCCTCGTCCAGTCGGCCGCCACCCCCTTCCGGGAACTGTTCAAGAAGCACACCGGGCTGGAAGGGGACATCGCGGTCGTGGACGACTACGAGACGCTCGCCGCCCGCCTCGACGACAAGTCGCTCGAACTCGGCGTCTTCCACGGGTTCGAGTGGGCGTGGGTGAAGGACCGCCACTCGGACCTCTGCCCGCTCGTGGTCACGGTCCCGGCGCGGAAAATCCAGGCGTGCGTCGTCGTCCGCGCGGACGCGAAGGCAGTGACGCCGGCCGACCTGCGCGGGGCTAGTGTCGCCGTCCCGGTGGGGACGAAGGCCCACGTCCAACTGTACTACGAGCGGCTCGTCGAGACCTTACCGGCCGGGTGCTGCCGGCCGGCGAAGGACGCCGACCGCGGGCCGGACGAGGCGATCGAGGCGGTGATCGAGGGCACCGTCCCGGCCGCACTCCTCGACGCCGCCGCCCTGTCGGCGTACCAGAGTAACAAACCGGGTCGGGCGATGCTGTTGAAGGTGCTGGTGGAGAGCGACCCGTTCCCGCCGACCGTGGTCGCGTACCGCAAGGACGGCCTCGCCGCCAAGGACGCCGCGAAGATCCGCGCCGGGCTGGTGAAGGCGACGACTAACGCCCAGGGCAAGGCCTTCCTGTTCCTCTGGAAGTTGAAGGGGTTCGACGACGTACCCGCCGGGTTCGACGCCGACCTGCGACAGCTCCTCAAGGCCTACCCCCCGCCGCGCCCGGCCGGGGCGACGACGCCGGAGTAGTTCGCCCCGCTCGACGCGCCTTCGCACAACCCCCGCCGCCGGGGGTTGCCGTCGTTTCCGGCCCGCGAACCGACCTTAATATTGCCGACCGTTGGGCTATAGTTATGTGACCAGTTGTATAGTATCGAGTCGGGCCGGTGCTGAAATCGTTGCGTATGATGGAGGCGGGTCCGGTTCGAGACGACCGCACGAGGCACGCGATGGCGGAGACGTTCCAGACGGTATCGATCGCGGCCGAGGCCCGCACCCGGTTCATCCGCTACGCCATGTCGGTCGTCACCGGGCGAGCGCTGCCGGACGTGCGCGACGGGTTGAAGCCGGTCCAGAGGCGCATCCTGTACGCGATGTACCACGACCTGAACCTGACGTTCGACCGGCAGACCCGCAAGTGCGCCAAGATCGTCGGCGACGTGATGGGGAACTACCACCCGCACGGGAACGTCGCGCTGTACGAGGCGCTCGTCCGGATGTCGCAGTCGTGGGTGCTGCGGGTGCCGCTCGTCTTCGGCCAGGGGAACTTCGGGTCGGTGGACGGCGACCCCCCGGCCGCCGACCGCTACACCGAGGCGAAGCTGACCCGGGCGGCCGAGAACCTCCTGAGCGAACTCGACCAGGAGACGGTCGGCTACCAGCCGAACTACGACGCCACGCGGCGCGAGCCGCTCGTGCTGCCGGCCCAATTCCCGAACCTGCTGGTGAACGGCACGTCGGGCATCGCCGTCGGCATGGCGACGAACATCCCCCCGCACAACCTCGGCGAGGTGCTGCGGGCGTGCGTCGTCCTGATCGACAACCCGGACGCCACCCTCGCCGTCCTGATGGAGAAGGTGAAAGGCCCGGACTTCCCGCTCGGCGGCAAGATCGTCTCCGACAAGGCGACCCTGCGGCGGATTTACGAGGAGGGGTCGGGCAGCATCAAGGTGCAGGGCGAGTGGAAGGAAGAAGACCTCGGCCGCGGCAAGACGCAGATCGTCGTCACGTCGATCCCCTACGGCGTGGACAAGGGGGAACTCGAGAAGACGATCGGCGGGATGATCGAGGACCGCAAACTCCCGCAACTCCTCGGTCTGGCGAACGAGACGAACGACAAGGACGGCATGCGCATCGCCCTGGAGGTGAAGCCGAACACCGACCCGAACCTGGTGATGGCCTACCTCTACAAGCACACCGACCTGCAGAAATCGTTCTCGTACAACATGACCGCCCTCGTCCCCGGGTCGGACGGGAAGACGATGGTGCCGAAGGACGGCCTCGGGCTGAAGGCGTTGCTGCGCTACTTCCTCGACTTCCGCCACGCCACCGTCCGCCGCCGGTTCGAGTACGAGCTGCGCCAGTTGCGGAAGCGGATTCACCTGCTCGAAGGCTTCGCGATCGTCTTCAACGCCCTCGACCGGGCGATCAAGATCATCCGCGAGAGCGGCGGCAAGGCGGACGCGGCCGAGAAGCTGATCGCCGTCTTCAAGCTCGACGACGAGCAGGTCGGGGCCGTCCTCGACGCGCAGCTGTACAAGATCGCCCAGATGGAGATCAAGAAGATCCTCGACGAGCTCGCCGAGAAGCGGAAGGACGCCGCCAAGATCGAAACCCTCCTCGGGTCGGACCGGAAGCTGTGGGGCGTCGTGCGGGACGAGTTGGAAACGCTCGTCGGCCTGTTCCCGGAGCGGCGCAAGACGCGGATGGCGTCGGACGAGGACGTGCTGGAGTTCGACGAGGAGGCGTACATCGTCCGCGAGAACGCCAACGTGGTGCTGACGCGGAACGGGTACATCAAGCGGGTCGGGCGGCTGGCGTCGGTCGAGACGACGCGGGTCCAGGAGGGCGACGAGGTGGTCGCCGTCGTCCCCGGCAGCACCCTCGACCACGTCGCCTTCTTCGCCGACGACGGGACGGCGTACACGATGCGGGTCAACGAGGTGCCGGCGACGACCGGGTACGGCGACCCGATCGCCAAGTTCTTCAAGCTGGCCGACCAGGTGCGGGTCGTCGGGGCGGTCACGACCGACCCGCGCTTCACCCCCGCCGACCTGCCCCCGGCCGGCGACCTGCCCGGCGGGCCGTTCGTGCTGGTGGCGACGAAGACCGGGAACGTCCTGCGCACCCCGCTCACGGCCTTCCGGGTCGAGTCGTCCAAGACCGGCCGGCGGTTCGTGAAGCTCGAACCCGGCGACAAGGTGGTGATGGTCAAGCTCGCCCGCAGGGACGAGGACGGCGTGATGCTCGCGTCGCGCCGCGGCCACCTGATCCACTTCCCTCTGGAGCAGGTGAACATCCTCACCGGCGTCGGCAAGGGCGTGATCGGGATCAAGCTGGAGGACGACGACGAGTGCCTGGGCGGGGTGCTGGTCGGCAGCCGGTTCGACAAGCTGGTGATGGAGACGGAGAACGGCAAAACGCAGGACTTCGGCCCCGGGGCGGTCAAGTCGCAGAACCGCGGCGGCAAGGGCGACAAGCCGGGCGTGCGGACGAAGTTCGGCCGGGTGGTGGCTCCGCCGATCGAGCTGGTGAACTGGGACGAGGTGGACGGCAAAGTCCCGAAGGCGAAGGACGCGGACAAGGGCGACGGGTCGTTGTTCGGGTGAGGACGCCGGATGGAGTCGGAGGCACCGACCGCCACGGAGTTGGAGGCCCACCCGGTCGTGCGGGCGGCGTTCGCGGCGGCGTGGGCGGACTCGTTCCCGGACGACCCGGCCCTGCGGCACGAGGAGGGCGGGTTCGTGTACTACAACCCGACGAACGCGGACGTGGCGGTGCGGCGCGTGTTGCCCGGGCGAAAGGACGAATTGCGGCTACCTGCCCCGCCCGTACTCCAAAACTACTATGTCGTCGCGACGTTCCACACGCACCCGAACCCCTCGTCCGAAGGGTGGATACCCGATCCCAGTCCCGAAGACCGGGAAGGTGCCTACGAAACAGGAGTGCCTTGGTTCGTCGTCACCGAGTTCGATGTCTTCGTCGCCGGCCCCGAACGCCGCGTCGGCGGGCTCAACGGCCCGTCCGGATACCCCCAGTGAGGAATACCCGTGGTCACGGTCGAGTCTGTGCCAGCAGTGAGTTGCGACCGGGCGCTTGCCGTCGCCCACGCCGACGCGGTAACGGTCTACGATCAACTGCAGAGATACCGCATCGAGGTCGAACTGGAACCCGACGGGTGGCATATCGCCTACCACATCCGCGAGAAGCGCGTTGCGGGCGGCGGGCCGCATTACGTCATCGACGCCACGACCGGCGCGATCGTGTCGAAGAAGTATTACCAGTAGCGCAAGGAAGCGGGATGGACGCGCTCGTCCCAACGGTCGCGGAATTGGAAGCAAACACGGTCGTGCGGGCGGCGGTCGAAGCGGCGTGGGTCGATTCCCTCCCGGCCGACCCGCAACGACGGCACGAAGAAGGCGGGTGGATTTACCTCGATCCGATGACCGGAGATTGCCGTGGTGCGTGCGCGTCCGGGTGCTCGGTCGGCGATCAACCTGAGCAACCCGCCGGAGAGGGTCGGATGCTTCGTGGTCGGGAAGTTCCACACGCACCCGAACCCCGCGGCCGACGGGTGGGCTACCGGCCCGAGTGCCGGCGACATCCGGGCCGACGACTCGCACGGGGTGCCGGACCTGATCCGCGCCGAGAACAAGATTCATTACTCAGGTCCGGAACGGCGGCGCGGCGGGCTGGGTGGTAATCCCGGTTATCCGGCATGAGGAGGTAGACGTGGCGGTCGGCACACTGACGCAGCAGCAGACCCCGACCCCCATCACGGCGGCCCGGGCGCTGACGACGGCCGAAGCGGACGCGGCGGCCGTGTACGGGGATTTGACCCCATTCCTCGTCCAACTCCGGCTCGAACCGGACGGCTGGCACGTCGATTACGAACTCGCCGACCAGAACGTCCAGGGGGGCGGGCCGCATTACGTCGTCGACCCCTCGGACGGCCGCATCGTCCGCAAGCGCTACGAGCAGTGACCCCCCTGGCACGTTCACTCGATTCTTTCCGTCAGGGCCGACCACATGAGCGCGTTGTCCGCAGGCCGGGCCGGGCAGTACCGGACCGAAGACATCCAGGTTCTCGAAGGGCTAGAGCCGGTCCGCAAGCGGCCCGCCATGTACATCGGCGGGGTCGACGGCAAGGGCCTCCACCACCTCGCCTGGGAAATCCTCGACAACGCCGTGGACGAGTACATCAACGGCTTCGCCGACCACATCACGTTCACCCTCCACAAGGCCGGCGACGCCGTCACCGTCGGCGACAACGGCCGCGGCATCCCCGTCGAGGTCCACCCGAAGTACAAGAAGACCGGCCTCGAACTCGTCCTCACCGTGCTGCACGCCGGCGGCAAGTTCGGCGACCCGGGGGGCGGCTACCTGCACTCCGGCGGGCTGCACGGGGTCGGGGCGTCGGTCGTCAACGCCCTGTCGCGGAAGCTCGTCGCCACGGTCAAGCGCGACGGGTTCGAGTACCGCCAGACCTACGCCCGGGGCACCCCGCAGGCGAAACTCGAACGGGTCGGCCCGTTCCGCGGGCACGGCACGACGATCTACTTCGAGCCGGACGACACGATCTTCAAGACGACCCGGTTCGACGCCGACACGCTCAAGGCCCGGCTCGAAGACATGTCGTTCATCCACAGCGGGCTGGCGATCACGTTCAAGGACGAGCACGGCGGGCACACCTACGAACTCGCCAACCCCGGCGGGCTGCCGGCGTTCCTCGCCAAGCTCGTGGCCGACGCCGGCAAGCCGGCCGTCACCGACGGGGCGTTCGCGGCCGCCCGCGAAACCGGGAGCAAGATCGAGGTCGCGCTCCAGTGGACGGAATCGACCGAGGAGACGTACCGCTCCTACGTCAACGGCATCCGCACGCCGAACGGCGGGACGCACGAGAACGGCCTGAAGAGCGCCCTACGCAAGGCGGTCAACGGGTACATCGAGACGCACGACATCAAGATCAAGGGGTTGAAGATCACGTCCGACGACATCCGCGAGGGGGTCGTCGCGGTGCTGTCGGTGTTCGTCCGCGAGCCGCAGTTCGAGGGGCAGACGAAGCAGCGCCTCAACAACCCCGATATCGAGGGCACGGTCGATAACTTCGCCCGCCCTGCCCTCGAAGCGTGGCTGAACAACAACAAGACCGCGGCGGACGCCATCATCGGCCGGATCGTGTTGGCGGCGAAGGCGCGCGAGGCGTCGCGGGCGGCCGTGTCGGAAGTCAAGCGTAAGACGCCGGGGAGCCGGCGGCTCAGTCTCCCGGGGAAACTCGCCGACTGCAAGTCCACCGACCGCGACGACACCGAGTTGTTCATCGTCGAGGGCGATTCGGCCGGCGGTTCGGCCAAGCAGGGGCGGAACAACGCCACGCAAGCCGTGCTGCCGCTCCGCGGGAAGATCCTCAACGGCGAAGACCTGCCGACCTCGAAGGTGCTCGGCAACCAGGAGATCGGCGACCTCGTGACCGCCCTCGGGACCGGGGCCGGCGACAAGTTCCACTACGACGGGCTGCGCTACGGCAAGGTCATCCTCCTTATGGACGCCGACGCCGACGGGTGCCACATCAGCACCCTCATGCTCGACTTCTTCTTCCGCCACGCCCCCGAGCTGATCCGCAAGGGGCACGTCTTCATCGCCCAGCCGCCGCTCTACCGGATGAACGTCGGCAAGGAGACGCACTGGGCGCGCGACGACGAACACAAGGAGGAAATCCTCGCCGGGCTGCGGGCGAACGCGAAGCCGGAGATCACCCGGTTCAAGGGGCTGGGCGAGATGGACGCCAAAGACCTGTCGCGCACCACCCTCGACCCCCGATACCGGACGCTGTTGAAGGTCGAAATCGACTCGAACCTCGACGCCCACGACGCCTTCAAAGAGTTGCTCGGCAAGGAGGCCGAACACCGCTACCGGTTCATCATGGAGAAGGCCGACCAGGCGATCGCCGAGGAATTGGACGTCTAATGGCCTTCAAGCCCACCCGCCGCGACGGGTGGGCTTGGTGTGGGGCTTGCGGCACTGGAAACACCTCCCCGACTTCCTACCCTGACTCGTGAATGACACGGGGGCCGCGCCGGGCGGCGGCGGCCGCCGGTCGCCTCACGGGAGATCGCAGGAGATGGCAGCAGTCAAGGTCGGGATCAACGGGTTCGGGCGGATCGGGCGGCTGGTTTTCCGGGCGCTCGTCGAGCAGGGGTTGCTCGGCAAGCACCTCGACGTGGTCGCGGTCAACGACCTCGTCCCGGCGGACAACCTCGCGTACCTGCTCAAGTACGACTCGACCCAGGGCAAGTTCGCCGGCGAGGTGGCGAGCAAGAAGTCGGCCCCGTCCCTCGCCGAGGACGACGTGCTCGTCGTCAACGGCCACGAGATCAAGTGCCTGGCGGTCAAGGAAGGCCCGCAGGCGCTGCCGTGGAAGGAACTCGGCGTCGAGTACGTGATCGAGTCGACCGGCCTGTTCACCGAGGCCGCCAAGGCCCGGGGGCACCTGACCGCCGGGGCCAAGAAGGTCATCATCTCGGCCCCGGCCAAGGACGAAGACATCACCGTGGTGATGGGCGTCAACCACGAGAAGTACGACGCCGCCGCGCACCACATCATCTCGAACGCGAGCTGCACCACGAACTGCCTCGCCCCGCTCGTCCACGTCCTCCTCAAGGAGGGGTTCGGGATCGAGGAGGGGCTGATGACGACCGTCCACAGCTACACCGCCACCCAGAAGACGGTGGACGCGCCGAGCAAGAAGGACTGGAAGGGCGGGCGGAGCGCGGCCATCAACATCATCCCGAGCACGACCGGGGCGGCCCGGGCGGTCGGGCTGGTGTGCCCCGAGGTGAAGGGCAAGCTCACCGGGATGTCCTTCCGCATCCCGACCCCGACCGTGTCGGTCGTGGACCTGACCGTGCGGACGGTGAAGGAGACGAGCTACAAGGAGATCTCCGCCGCCATGAAGCGGGCGAGCGAGACGTACCTCAAGGGCTTCCTGGCGTACACGACCGACGAGGTCGTCTCGACCGACTTCATCCACGACGCCCACAGCAGCATCTTCGACGCCGGCAGCGGCCTCGAACTGAACAGCCGCTTCTTCAAGCTGGTGAGTTGGTACGACAACGAGTGGGGCTACAGCAACCGCTGCGTGGACCTGCTCAAGTACATGGCGTCGAAGGGGTGACTCGGACGCAGCCCACCCGTCCCAACGGGTGGGTCTTTTTTGGCATCAGAACACTTCTACGCCCCGGTCGCGGTCAGCTTGGCGAGTTCGTCGGCCCCGGCCGTGAGGATCGCGCCGTAGTTCGGGATGTGGCCGATCTCGCGGTTGAGCAGCCGGGCGAACTGGTCGATCTTCGGCCACACCCCCTCCATGAACACGGCCAGGTCGGCCCGCGACAGGCCGAACCGCTCGTCCGCCACGGCGAGGATGCCGTCGAGCGCGTCCGGGTACTCGACCACCGTGTCGAGCCGGGCGAGCCGGCCCGCGAACCAGAGCAGCTCGGCGGCCGCGAAGTGCGGGGTGCCCGCCAGCCGCTCCGGGTGGTGGTGGTGGCGGATCGGCTCGACCACCTCGGCCGGTAGGTTCCAGCCCGATAATACCTCGGCCGCGATCTCCGCGTGGTCGATCCCGAACACCCCGCGCTCCCGCGCGCATTGTTCGTCCCCGAGCGGGTCGCCGGGCCGGGCCGCGAGCGCCGCCCACTCGACGGGATACGTCTGTTGGAGCAGGAGGGTGCCGATGTCGCGCAGCAGCCCGCCGACGAAGAAGTCGTCCGCGGCCGGGTAGCCGAGGCGGGCGGCGAGTTCCCGGGCCGTCAGCGCCCCGCCGACCGACGCGAGCGAGTGGTCGCGGGCGGCCGGGTCGAACCGGCTCTGGGGGCGGAGGGCGGGCAGCGACAAGCCGAGGGCGAGCGACCGCACGCCGTTCAGCCCGATCACGATGACCGCCCGGTCGATCGAACTGATCGGCCGGATCAGCCCGTACTGGACCGAGTTGACGGCCTTGAGTAGCTTCGCGCACAGCCCCGGGTCTTGGCCGAGGAGGGCGACGATCTGCCCCGGTCGGCAGTCCGGGCGGCTGGCGGCCTCGACGACCTGGAGGGCGACCGACGGCGGAGTCGGCAGCCGGTTCGGGTCCAGGACGGCGGCGAGGACGAGGTCGCGGCCGGCGGGCAGGGGCGGGGCCGGGAGGGGCCGGTTGATGGCCGCACGGGTGATCCAGCCGGTCGTCGAAGCCGTCATCGCGTCGTCCCCGGTCGCCGGCCACGTCGTCCCCGCCCGCCCCCGGCAAGGTTGTCGAAAGTTATCGACGTTAACGGGGGGAGAATTGCCCCGACGCGATCGCGCGCTGAACGCGGAATTGCCAAACGCGATCCACGACCGAATCCACGCCGGCACCGCCGTGGCGGTGTGGACGATTTTCGCCCGTGCCGCCCGCCAACATGCCGCCGTCGGCGTGGGATCACCCGGCGACGCCCGAACCGGGTCAACCAAGGCACGAGGACTCATAAGCCCAGGCGTTGGTCGGCGCGACTCGCCAACTCGGACGGTCGGAACGTCGGGATGACTTCGACGAAACCGTCGGGAACGGCCGGTTGTCGTGGTGGTCGTCGCGCTGTCGGGCTTCGGCACACGACGAAGTGGACGGCAGCGCCGTGGTCGGTTACGATTACCGAACCAACCTGCCGCCCCGTCGCCCGAATGTGGGACTCGTCATGCCCGACGACCGACTGCCGCCGACGCAACCGCGGGTCACGCCCGTTCTCGCAGACGAAGCCGCTCCCCTCACGCAACCCGCCGCGCGTCGGCCGACGACCCAGCCCGCGAACGACAGCATCGTTACTCGCTCGACGGCACCGCAGGAGCAATCGACCACCCCGCCGGCACCCCTGGCGGCCGTGCCAGACGAGCGCACGGCCGTCGCCGACCCGTCGCGGAGGTCGGGCGAGACGGTGGCACGACCGGCGGTCGTCATCGCCGGCTACGAACTGTTGGAGAAGTTGGCCGAGGGCGGGATGGGGGTGGTGTACAAGGCCCGCGACGCCAAACTGAACCGCATCGTCGCGCTAAAGATGATCCTCGGCGCGGGCCATTCCGACGAGCGGGCGCTGATCCGGTTTTTGGCGGAGGCGCAGGCGGCGGCCGCGGTCAAGCACCCGCACGTCGTGCCGGTCTACGACTACGGCGAAGCCGACGGCCGGCCGTACATGGCGCTGGAATTCTGCCCCGGCGGGACGCTCGCCGACCGCCTCCGCGGCGGGAAGCGCCTCGACCCGCGGGAGGCGGCCGAATTGGTCGGGCCGATCGCGGCGGGGGTGGCGGCGGCGCACGAGCAGGGGATCGTTCACCGCGACATCAAGCCGGGAAACGTGCTGTTCGACGCCGACGGGCA
>Ga0105048_10012567_pt1 | contig 13270 bp, 8 predicted proteins | sample MAT05_FD_78382 | JGI IMG/M metagenome (GOLD analysis project Ga0105048, IMG submission 78382) | Freshwater microbial communities from Lake Fryxell liftoff mats and glacier meltwater in Antarctica - MAT-05 | ecosystem: Environmental > Aquatic > Freshwater > Ice > Liftoff microbial mat | place...
ACTCGCCGCCCAGAATTTCCTCCCAGTTCGGTCCCCAGACTATTCTGTCCATCTGCTTGCCGGTGATGAGGCTGCGCGGGCGCGCCGTCGGGGTGGCCCGCATTTCGGGCGCCGACTGCAGGTGCTGGTAGTCGAAGGTGAAAGGCTCGTAGTAGTCGTCGATCTCGGGCAGGTTGGGGTTGGCGAAGATGCGCATCAGCAGCTTCCACTTCGCGCCCTGGCGAAGTTCGGTCACGCCATTGGCCTTGCGAATCCACCCGCCATTCCACTTGTCCTGGTTTTCCCACTCCTTCGGGTAACCAATGCCAGGCTTGGTCTCGACGTTGTTGAACCACGCGTATTCCATGCCGGGGCGGCTGGTCCACACGTTCTTGCAGGTGACCGAACAGGTGTGGCAACCGATGCACTTGTCCAGGTTCAACACCATGCCGATTTGGGCGCGGATCTTCATGCGACTTCTCCTTCGGCCTGAACCTTCGGGATCAGCTCATCCGCGACGGGTGTATCCAGCCAATCGACCTTGTTCATCTTGCGCACCACGACAAATTCGTCGCGGTTGGTGCCGATGGTTCCGTAGTAGTTGAAGCCGTAACTGAACTGCGCGTAGCCGCCGATCATGTGGGTGGGCTTCAGCACGATGCGCGTCACCGAGTTGTGGATGCCGCCGCGTGCGCCGGTGATCTCGGAGCCCGGTGTGTTCACGATCTTTTCCTGCGCGTGGTACATCATCACCATGCCCGGCTTGACCCGCTGGCTGACGACCGCCCGCGCAGCGATTGCGCCGTTCAGGTTGAAGAGTTCGATCCAGTCGTTGTCCTCGACGCCGATGAGCTTGGCGTCGTCTTCACTCAGCCAGACGCACGGCCCGCCGCGGCTCAGCGTCAGCATCAGCAGGTTGTCGGTGTAGGTGCTGTGAATGCCCCACTTCTGGTGCGGCGTGATGAAGTTCAGCGCGATCTCTTTATTGCCGTTGGGCTTGACACCATGGATGCCCGCTGTGGCCTTCAGGTCCACCGGTGGCCGGTAGCTGGTGAAGCCCTCGCCGAAAGCGATCATCCACGGGTGGTCCATGTAGAACTGCTGGCGCCCGGTCAGCGTGCGCCAGGGAATCATCTCGTGCACGTTGGTGTAGCCGGCGTTGTACGAGACGGTCTCGCTCTCGATGCCGCTCCAGGTGGGCGAGCTGATGATCTTGCGCGGCTGCGCCTGGATGTCGCGGAAACGGATCTTCTCGTCTTCGCGGTGAATGGCCAGGTGGGTGTGGTCCAGGCCCGTCTGCTTACCCAAGGCCTGCCAGGCCTTGACGGCGACATGGCCGTTGGTCTCGGGTGCGAGTTGCAGAATCATCTCGCAGGCATCGATGTCGGTCTCGATCTTCGGCATGCCGCAGGTCACGCCTTCTGCAGTGACCAGGCCGCTCAGTTCGCCGAGCTGTCTCACCTCGGTCTGCGTGTTCCAGGCGATGCCCTTGCCGCCGTTGCCTTGTCTGTTCATCAGCGGCCCCACGGCGGTAAAGCGCTTGAAGACATTCGGGTAGTCGCGCTCGACGACCTGGATGTTCGGCGCCGTCTTGCCCGGAATCAGTTTGCATTCGCCGCGCTTCCAGTCCTTCACCTCAAAAGGCTGGGCCAGTTCCGACGGGCTGTCGTGCATCAGCGGCATCAGCACCAGATCGCGCTCGACGCCGAGGTGGCCGATGCAAACCTCGCTGAACTTCTGCGCGAAGCCCTTGTAGATGTCCCAGTCGCTGCGCGATTGCCAGGCCGGGTCCACGGCAGTGGATAGTGGGTGAATGAAGGGGTGCATATCACTGGTATTGAGATCGTTCTTCTCGTACCAGGTGGCGGTGGGCAGCACGATGTCGCTGTACAGGCAGGTGGTGCTCATGCGGAAGTCCAACGTCACCAGCAGGTCGAGCTTGCCCTCAGGCGCCTTGTCGTGCCAGACGACTTCGGTTGGCTTCGCCTCCTCCGCCCCCAAGTCTTTGCCTTGAACGCCGTTGCTCGTGCCCAGCAGGTGCTTCAAGAAGTACTCGTGGCCCTTGCCCGACGAGCCCAGGATGTTGGAGCGCCACACGAACATGTTGCGCGGCCAGTTGTCCGGGTGGTCGGGGTCGGTACAGCTGAGCTTGACCGTGCCGTCCTGCAATCCCTTGACGACATAGTCCTTGGGCTCCATGCCCGCGGCCACCGCGTCGCGTACCACCTGCATGGGGTTGGTCTGCAATTGCGGCGCTGAAGGCAGCCAGCCCATGCGTTCAGCGCGCACGTTGTAGTCGATCATGCTGCCGCCGTAGACAGCCTTGTCGGCCAGTGGCGACAGCACCTCTTCCATGCCCAGCTTCTCGTAGCGCCACTGGTCGGTGTGGGCGTAGAAGAAGCTGGTGCTGTTCATCTGGCGCGGCGGGCGCACCCAGTCCAGTGCAAACGCCAGCGGCGTCCAGCCGGTTTGCGGGCGCAGTTTTTCCTGGCCCACGTAATGGGCCCAGCCGCCACCGCTCTTGCCGATGCAGCCACACATCATCAGCATGTTGATGACACCGCGGTAATTCATGTCGCTGTGGTACCAGTGGTTCATCGCCGCGCCGATGATCACCATCGACTTGCCCTGCGTCTTGTGCGCGTTCTCGGCAAACTGCCGCGCCACGGTGATGAGCTGCGCGCGCGGCGTGCCGGTGATGCGCTCTTGCCAGGCCGGCGTGTAGGGTGTGTCGTCGTCGAAGTCTTTCGCCACGAACTCACCGGCCAGCCCGCGGGCAACGCCGTAATTGGCCACCTGAAGGTCGAACACCGTGGCGACCAGGGCCTCGCGTTGCTGGCCGGCCTTGCCCAGTGCGATACGGCGCACCGGCACTGTGCGCACCAGCACATCGCCGCTTTCACCTTTGAGCACATTGTTCGGGAAGTTCTCGCTGACGATGCCGCCGAAATACGGGAAGCCCACCTTCGCCGTGTCGGCACTCGGGTCAGCGCCTTCCAGCACCGACAGCTGCAACTTCACAGCGTTGCCATGGCGCGCTTCCTTGGCCTCCAGGTTCCACTGCCCTTGGTCGGCACGGCCTTCCGGGCCCCAGCGGAAGCCGATGGCGCCTTGCGGAAGCACGACTTTGCCCGTGTCGTCGAAGGCCACCGTCTTCCATTCCGGGTTGTTGGCCTGGCCCAACTTGCCGTTGAAGTCTGAAGCGCGCACATAGCGGTCGGGCACCATGACGACATCGCCGCTGGGTAGCGTGTGCTCTTTCATCATCACCAGCATTGGCATGTCGGTGTAGCGGCGCACGTAGTCGTCGAAGTACGCGCTGCGTTCACCCTGATCCGGGAAATAGAACTCCTTCAGGATCACGTGGCCCATGGCCATCGCCACCGCCGCATCGGTGCCCTGCTTGGGGTTCATCCAGATGTCGGCCAGCTTGGCGACTTCGGAGTAGTCGGGTGTCACCGCGACGGTCTTCGTCCCCTTGTAGCGAACCTCGGTAAAGAAGTGCGCGTCTGGCGTGCGCGTTTGCGGCACGTTGGAACCCCAGGCGATGATGAAGCTGCTGTTGAACCAGTCGGCCGATTCAGGTACGTCGGTCTGCTCGCCCCAGACCTGCGGGCTGCTCGGCGGCAGGTCGCAATACCAGTCGTAAAAGCTCATGCAGACGCCACCGATCAGGCTCAGGTAGCGGCTGCCGGCGGCGTAGCTGACCATGCTCATTGCCGGAATCGGTGAGAAGCCTATGACGCGGTCGGGGCCGTGCTTTTTGATGGTGTAGACATTGGCCGCGGCGACGATCTCGTTGACCTCGTCCCAGTTCGACCGCACGAAGCCGCCCAACCCGCGGATCTGCTGGTAGTCGCGCCGCTTGGCGTCGTCTTCGACGATGCTGGCCCAGGCATCCACTGGGTCATGCGCCAACCGCGCCTCGCGCCAGCTCTTCAGCAGCCGGCCGCGCACCATCGGGTACTTCACGCGGTTGGCGCTGTACAGGTACCAGCTGTAGCTGGCGCCGCGCGAGCAGCCGCGCGGCTCGTGGTTGGGCATGTCCCAGCGCGTGCGCGGGTAGTCGGTCTGCTGGGTTTCCCAGGTGACGATGCCGCCCTTGACGTAGATCTTCCAGCTGCAACTGCCGGTGCAATTGACGCCGTGCGTGCTGCGAACGATCTTGTCGTGGGCCCAGCGGTTGCGATAGGCGTCTTCCCAGGTGCGGTCTTCGCCGGTGGTGACGCCGTGGTTGCCCGAGAACGTTTCGCGCGGGTTCGAGAAGTAGTTCAGTCGGTCGAGGAAGTGGCTCATCGAGCGCCTTTCGGGAATGGGTTGTTGAAGCGGTGCCGAGCCTGGCCAGCCGGGCTCACGGGTTCTTCAAGGGTTCTTCACATACGCGTTCTTGCGCAGGTAAAACCACCAGTTCAGCACCAGGCACAGCGCATAGAAGATTGCGAAGCCGTACATCGCGTTCTGCGGTGTGCCGGCCTTGATCTGGTCACCGATGACGATGGGGGCGACGAAGGCGCCGTACGCCGCCACCGCTGAGGTCCATCCCAGCACCGGGCCGGCCTGGGTGCGGTCGAAGATCACGCCGATGGTGCGGAAGGTCGAGCCATTGCCGATGCCGCTGGCGAAGAACAGCACCACGAACAAGCCCAGGAAGGCCGGGAAGTACTGCTCAGGCGTGGCCGACCCGTAAGCCAGCATCATCACGTAGCCCACCGCCACCGAGGCCACCACCATCACCGCCGAGATGATCTGCGTGACGATGGAGCCCCCCACCTTGTCGGAAATCCAGCCGCCGATCGGCCGCACGGCGGCGCCGACGAAGGGGCCGATCCAGGCATAGGCCAGAACGGTCGGCGCATTCGGGTTGGTCAGCGTGTGCTGCATCACACCGGCTGCATCAGGCACATGGCTGATGCCGAAGATCACCTTCATCGACAGCGGCAACGCCATCGAGAAACCGATGAACGAGCCGAAGGTGACGATGTACAGCGCCGTCAGTGACCAGGTGTGCTTGTCCTTGAAGATCGCGAACTGCTTGCTGACGTTTTCCTTCATAGGTCCGAAGGCGGCCAGCTTCATGATCAGCAGCGCGCTGCAAATGTCCAGCGGAATCGCCACCCACATGCTGATCAAGCCCAGCCCGGTGGGCGCAGGCAGGTAAAGGTACAGGCCCAGGATCGCCGGGATGAAGGCCAGCGTGTACAGCCAGGTGATCTTGGCGAACGCCAGCAGCGGGTGGCCGCTGTCGGGCGTCACGGTCTTCAGGTTGTTCATGCCGAACCAGCACAGGATGGCCAGCGGCACCAGCGACAACACCCAGGCAAAGCCGGCGTTCTGGATCCAGGTCGGTGTGCCGGCGGCAATGCGCCCGAAGATCCAGCCGCTGTCTTTGATCAGCGTCATCGGCTCGCCGCCGAAGCTGCCGAAGATCGACACCGTCATCACCAGCGGAATGACGATCTGCATCGTCGTGACGCCGAAGTTGCCCAGGCCCGCATTCAGGCCCAGCGCCGTGCCCTGCAGCCGCTTCGGGAAGAAGGTGCTGATGTTGGACATCGAGCTGGCGAAGTTGCCGCCGCCCACGCCCGACCACAGCGCCATCAACTGAAAGCTCCACAGCGGCCAGTCCGGGTTCTGCAGCACGATGCCGGTGCCGATGGCCGGCGCCAGCAGCATGCCCGTGGTCAGGAAGATGGTGTTGCGGCCGCCCGCCAGGCGAATCAGGAACGACGCAGGGATGCGCATCGCGGCGCCAGCGATGCCCGCGATGGCGGTCAATGTGAACAACTCGGCCTGGGTGAACGGGAAGCCCAGGTTCATCATCTGTACGGTGATGATTCCCCACATGCCCCAGACCGCGAAGCCGCACAGCAGCGCGGGCACCGAGATCCAGAGGTTGCGATAGGCGACTTTCTTGCCAGTGGTGTTCCAGAATGCGTCGTCTTCCGGGCGCCAGTCGGCAATATCGGCGGCAGAGCCTCGCGCGGCTGGCGCGTTGGTGGTGCGTGTCATCGAAGCTTTCCGATAGCCAAGGTGTTCAGCGCGCGAGATTGCGCGACAACGGCGATTCACCGGCGTTTCTGCCCATGAGTTCGGTGCGACGCACTTCGGTCCAGTACATCCAGATCAACGACACCCAGACCACGCCGTACATCAGCATGAAGGCGCTGGACCGAATGCCGGTCAGGTCCATCAGCGCGCCGAACATGATGGGCAGCACGAAGCCGCCCAGGCCGCCGGCCAGGCCGACGATGCCGCTGACCGTGCCGATGTTGTCGGGATAGTCGTCGCTGATGTACTTGAAGACACTGGCCTTGCCGAAGGCGAAGGCGATGCCCAGGACGAACATCAACACCGTGAAGGTCACCACGTTCAGCCCGATGTGAAAGCTCTTGGGGCCTTCGGTGGTGAGGATGGTCATGTCGGTCTGCGGGTAGCTCAGCAGGAACAGGCAAATCCAGCTGACCCACATCACCCACCAGGTGACGCTGTGCGCGCCGTACTTGTCCGACAGCCAGCCGCCCACGGCACGCAGCACGCCCCCGGGCAGTGAGAAGCACGCGGCCAGCAAAGCAGCCGAGCGGATGTCCAGCCCGTACTCGCCGATGTAGTACTGCACCATCCACAGGCTCAGGCCCACGTAGCCACCGAAGACGATGCTGTAGTACTGGCAGTACTTCAGCACCTTCGGGTCCTTCAGCATCTTCAGCTGGTCGCTGAACCTGGTGTTGGAAGGCACCAGGTGCGCCGGGTCACTGGCGCTCAACATCCAGAACAACACCACCGTGATGAGCATGATGACGGCGTAGACCATCGGCACCATCGTCCAGCCGAACGCCACGAGCAGAGCTGGAGCGACGAACTTGTTGACGGCTGCGCCCGAGTTGCCGGCGCCGTAGACGCCCATCGCGAAGCCCTGGCGGTTCTTCGGAAACCAGCGTGCGACATAAGGCGTGCCGACCGAAAACGAGCCGCCCGCCAGGCCCACGAACAGGCCGACGACCAGGAAGTGCCAGTACGCGGTGGCGTAACTCATCAGCCAGATGGCCGGCACGGTGGCCGCCATCAGCAGCGTCATCACGATGCGACCGCCGTACTTGTCGGTCCAGATGCCCAGCGGCACGCGCACCAGTGAGCCCGTCAGCACCGGCGTGGCCATCAACAGGCCGAACTCGGTGGCGTTCAGGCCCAGCGTCTTCTTGATCGGGATGCCGATCACGCCGAACATCATCCACACCATGAAGCACACGGTGAAGGCGAGCGTGCTGACGAGCAGCACGGCCAGTCCCTGGCTGTTCTTTGTCATGCCGCAGTCCGCTTCGTTGCCATGCGCAGACTGTAGGAATCGCTGCCGGGCAGCGGCATCGTTCAGACGACGTGCCGACCCGGGGCAGAAGAACTATCGCGTCACGGTGGACATCGTCCTGAAGAACTACCGGTGCACGAACAATGCGTGCGTTTGAGCCAGGTCAATGCGACATCAGCCCAGGCCGTGTTCGCTGGCGATGACGGCGGCATGAACGCGCGAGCTGACGTCGAGCTTGCGCAGAATGTGCTGCACATGAATCTTCACGGTCGTCTCGGCGATGCCCAGGTTGCGGGCGATCTCTTTGTTGCCCTGGCCACGGGCGATGCCGCGCAGGATGTCGAGTTCGCGTTGCGACAGCACGTCCAGCCTGGATGCGGCCCGCGCGGGGTCAGGCATGGGCGCAGGCTGAGGCTGAGCGGCCGCGGCATCGCGGAAGGCCGCGACGAGCTTGCCCGTCATCTCTTCGGCGACCACGTTCTCGCCGCGCATCACACGCCGGATGGCCGCCGCGAGCACGTCCCCCTCGACTGTCTTGAGCAGGTAGCCACTGGCCCCGCCCCGCAGCGCCGCCGAGAGATCGCGCTCGTCTTCACTGACCGTCAGCATCAGTACACGAACCCCCGGCGCTGCTTCGAGCAGCGCTGGCAGCGCGCCGATGCCGTTCACGCCAGGGAGATGGTTGTCCAGAAGGATCAGGTCGGGTTTCAGTTCTGTGGCGCGGCGCTGCGCCTGCGAAGCATCGCCCGCGTCACCGACCACCTCGAACTGCGGGTCACGCTGCAGCAGCGCGGTCAGGCCGCGGCGGAACAGCGTGTGGTCGTCAACGACGAGGATGCGGATGGCGCTTGTTGACGCAGTCATGGCTCATCAGGCGGCGTGTTGCCGACCCGCACCGGTAGCGGCAGCGGCAGTCGAGGTGGCGGGCAAGGTCAGCACCACCGAAGTGCCACGCCCGGGCGCAGACGAAACGTCGAACTGGGCACTCAAGCGCTCTGCCCGTTCAGCCATGATGCGCAGGCCGACATGGGTTTCGTCGGCCGCACCTTCCTGCACCGGGAAGCCTTTGCCGTCGTCGCGCAGTTCGAACTGCCAGCACGGTTGCTGCTGAACATCCAGCCACACCTGCCCGGCGCTCGCGTGCTTGCGAACATTCGACAACGCTTCCTGGATGATGTGCAGCACCTGAATTTGCGTGTCCGGTCCGAGCGGCAGCCCCTGGCCGCTCATTTGCAGGGTGGCCTTCAGGCCGGTCTGGTGCTCGAACTTGCGCAAGGTCGTCATCAAGGCCGGCACGATGTCTTCTTCGTTGGCGCGGGTGCGAAAGTGCATCAACAGTTCGCGCACGTCGCCGTAGCTTTCGCGCACACCCAGGTCGATCTCGCCAAGCACATGGTCGACCTCTTTGGGGTCGCCTTTGGCGATGGCGTCGCGCATCAGCTGCACCTGCATTTTCAGGAACGCCAGTGACTGCGCAATCGAATCGTGCAGTTCGCGGGCAAGAAAACCGCGTTCCTGCGAGACGGCAGCTTCCAGCCCCAACGCATTGAGCCGAAGGTTCTCCATCGCACCGGCCACCTGAACCGTGAGCGCGTCGAGCCAGGCCCGCTGCGCATCCGAAACTTCCATCTGGGCGTGATAAAAAAGGTCCAGTTCGCCCATCAGTCGGTCATGCAAGCGGATCGGCACGGCAACCACGGTCTCGAACCCGGCTTCGGCGCAGTGATTGAACTGCGGCGACTGCATGCTGCGGATCGGTATGACGCGAGCGCCTGGTGGCGAATCGGGCAGGCTGCAATGGCACTCACCTGCCGTCAGAAATTGCTCAGCCTGCACCATGCTGGCTGGCAAGCCGTGCGAAGCCAGCATCAGGCAACGGCTGTTCTTTTCGTCGGTCCAGCGCAGGGCAACCCCATCGGCTCGTGCCACGCGTGCCACAGACTGGGTAAATCGGGTGGCCAGTTCGTCGAGTGTGAGGGCACGCGTGACCAGGTTGGTGATCTCGTACAGGCTTTCCAGTCGCTCGTGCTTTTCCTCGAGCTGCGCTGTCTTCTCATGCACCTTGGTTTCGAGGCTGCGGTACATGGACTGCAGTTGTGCCGCCATGTCGTTGAAGCCGGCTGCCAGCGTGCCGAACTCGTCGGTGGTCTGGCGTTCAACCCGTGCGTCCAGATCGCCACCTTGAATGCGCCTGATGGCCTGCTTCAGCAGGCTGACCGGTTCGAGCACGAACCGGTAACCCGTGTACAGCAACAGGGCTGCGCCCAACACAGCCAGCGCCATCAACGCGACCTGCAACAAATGCATCAGCGCAGCCCAGCGCGACAGACGCGTTTCAATTGCGGCGACGAAGCTGTCGATGTGTGCCGTGAACGTCGCGATCTGCACAGCTGCAGTGACTGGCACAGCAGGCGGCGGCGCCACAGCTTCGAGCAGCTGACGGAAATTCGCCCAGTCCCGCTCGACCGTCTTGAAACTCTCGCGCACCGCGTCGTCCTGGGGCAGGAACAGCGGCCGATCGGGGTCCCCCTTGCGCAACAACTCCAGGCTGCGCTCGAACTCCGCCAGCTGTCGTGGCAGCACTGCGCTGTCGCCAGCGCCAGCCGACAGCAGCATGCGGTAGGCCTGCATGCGCATGCGCCCGGCCTCGTTGACCGAGGCCGCGCCGCCTTCGAGCTGCAACGACATCCAAACCAACACGCTGATGGCAAAAAGCCCCAGGAGCAGAAATGGCGTGGCCACCAGGAAGAGCTTGGCGCCAAGGGTCCAGTGCCGAAGTGTCCGCATGCGGTGAATTTATGCCCTGGCGCTAGTCGTGCAATTTAGGAGCAGCAAGATATCCAAGCAACGACTCGCGCCAAGCCTTGACCGTCGTCTGACCGACGACAAGCATCATGCAGATGCCCGGACGGCTTCAACCGCAGCAGGCGCCGCCTGAGCAGCAGGAATCCGCCACCACTGCGACGGGAGCAGCGTGCAACTTCGAAATGCGCACGCGCCAGAGGTCGGGACCAGCCTCCAGAATGCGCCAGTGGAGGGCGGTTCAGTCACGGCCGCGGCGTCAGCCGTCCTTGCCGTCCAGGCGTGTCGACATCAGCCACGGCGTGTAGATGACGAGGTAGATGGCAAAGGCGGCGCTCCAGGCCAGCGCAGCCGCCAGCAAGGACTGCACGAACCACTGCGGCGCCACGATCGGCAGCAGCACACGCAGCACCGCCGCCGCCATCACCAGCCCATACGCCAGCACCTCGGCCTTCGACGCCTGCAGCGGCCGCCCGGTGTGGCCGCGCGCCGTGCGCGTGACCATGCCGATGATCAGCCCCCCGGTCGCACCGATGGCCAGCGCGTGCACGCCCGCCGACGCCGCCACCCAACCGATCTGACCCATCGCGAGCAGTGCGAAGCCCAATGGCAGCCACACGTAAGCGGCATGCAAGATCCACAGGATGGGACGGCTGCGCGTGACGCCTGGCTGCCACGACCACTGGCGACGCAGATGTGCGGCAGCGGCCAGGCCGAAAGCAACGGCAGTGAACCCGGCAGGCGCGGCCACGACCCACGACAGCAGAGAGATGCCCGTCAGCGCCAGCGTCACTTGCTCGAAACGAGGCTTCAGCTTGAGGCTGAGGCCCGGTGTCACACTGTTCGTGAACGCCGGCAACACGCGCCCGACCATCACGCACTCGATCATCACGATCAATGCCAGCGCCGCGTGCAGCGCGCGCAATGGCGCGATGTCGATGAGCCCCAGCACCGCCAGGTGAAAACACAGATTGGCCAGCGACAGCAGCAGCAGGATGCCGGCGAGCGGGAGGTTGCGCCGGTTGCGAGCCCGCATCAGCACGTTGATGAGCACCGCTGCCACCACCGGCAGCAGCATGAAGTCGAGGACGGCATACAACGCGTACGGCCCCACGATGGCAGCGATGCGTGCTGCCAGCCACAACGCCACCAGTGCCCCCAAAAAAGCGCCCCGCGGCGTGGCCAGCCCGGTCCAGGCCTTGCCGGCCGTCAGCAAGAACCCCACGATGACCGCCACGGCGAAGCCGTACAACATTTCGTGCGCATGCCACAGCAGCGGGGAGACGCTCAGCCCGGCCGACACCTGCCCCAGGAACAAGGCCAGCCACAGCGGTATGGCCAACATGCCGAACAGCGCGGCACACAGATAGAACGGACGGAAGCCCAGACGCAACAGCGGCCAGCCGCGTGGCTTGAGCGCAGGTGCTGTTGTGGATGCATTGGCGGATGCTGTGGCGGCGAGGGGAATGGCGACGTGCTTCATGGCGGGGGTGTGTGAAGGGATGCTGCGTGACGCAGACGCTTGCTTTAAGATGTATGCGTGTTGCATCTTAGTGCGCCGACCCAGGCAAAGCAACAGCATCGATGCATCGTCAGGAAACCGTATGCGACTGGCTGAATACACCGACTACACACTGCGCGTGCTGATGTATTGCGCCGCGCACCCCGACCGCCAGATCACCATCGCTGAACTGGCGGAACGCCATGGCGTGTCGAAGAATCACCTGATGAAAATCGTCAACGACCTGGCGCGCCAGGGCGTACTGGCGACCACGCGCGGGCGCGGCGGCGGGCTGCGCTTGCTCAAGCAGCCTGCCGACATCCGGGTAGGCGACGTCGTGCGCAGTTCCGAGACCGACTTCCGCCTCGTCGAGTGCTTCGATGGCAGCACCAACAGCTGCACGCTGACACCGTCATGCCGCTTGAAGGGGGTGTTTCACGCTGCGCTGCAGGCCTACTTCAACGAGCTTGACAGCGTGACCCTGGCCGACATCACCACCCCGTTGCCACCGGCCGGCGGCGCGGGGGCGGCGTCGCGCGGTACCAGGGCCGCAGCTCCGATGCGTGCGCCCGTGACACGCCAACGTGCGCCTGCCAAGTAGACAACGTCGACAGGTGTCGATGAAGATGACCATCCCCATTCCTGGCCACTCCGCCCCCGCCGTCGGCTTCGAAGTACCGCTGGAAATGCTCTCGGCCTGCCACGAACGAGCCCTGCACCAGTGTGCGACTCTGCGGCGGCTGGTGCCGCATCTGGCCCAGCGCGGCGCCGACGTGGACGCGCGCATCGCTGCTGCGGCCGTGCTGCGCTATTTCGACACCGCGGCGAAGGACCACCATGCGGATGAAGAGACCGACCTCTTTCCCGCACTCATCGAGTCGATGGCCGGGTCGGATGCGGTCTGCCTCCGTGAGTTGGTGCGAGCCTTGACCGTCGACCATCGTGCGCTCGAATCCCACTGGCAGCGCCTGCGCGTCGTCTTGCTACAGATCGCCGCGGGCAATGCAATTCCGCTGGCCAGCGCGGATGTCGAAGCGTTCGTTGTCTTGTATCAACAGCACGTCGCCCGCGAAGAGAGCGAGCTGTTGCCGATGGCAACCCGGCTCATGGGTGACGAGGCGCTGGATCGCGTGGGAAAGGCGATGCGCGAGCGGCGCGGCATCACCGCAATCGCGTAGCGGAGACCGGCACGCCGCGGGCGAGCCAGCCCCATCGTCTTCAAAATCACGACCTCGCACCGAGGCCGACAAAGCACCCGGCGCGAGAAGTCGACCTACTTCGTTCCGCGCTGAACTCGGGCCGCACCCACTTGCGCAGAGCGTGCTCGGGCAGTCGATGCGCTAGTTCGCCATCACCTTCGGCAGCCAGGTGGTCAGCTGCGGGAAGGCGATGAGCAGCCCCACCGCCAGCACCTGCAGCACCATGAACTGCAACATGCCGGCATAGATCTGCTTCAGTTCCCACTGCGGCACCACGCCCTTCAGGAAGTAGGCGGACAGGGCCACAGGGGGTGAAAGCCAGGCGGTCTGCAGCGTCACCGCCACCAGGGTGCAGAACCAGATCAGGTCGATGCCCGCGGCCTGCACCAGCGGCAGCACGATGGGCACGATGATCAGCACGATGGGCACCCACTCCAGCGGCCAGCCCAGCACGAAAATCAGCGCCAGGATGACGATGAGCATCAG
>Ga0105048_10012572_pt1 | contig 13265 bp, 9 predicted proteins | sample MAT05_FD_78382 | JGI IMG/M metagenome (GOLD analysis project Ga0105048, IMG submission 78382) | Freshwater microbial communities from Lake Fryxell liftoff mats and glacier meltwater in Antarctica - MAT-05 | ecosystem: Environmental > Aquatic > Freshwater > Ice > Liftoff microbial mat | place...
GATCTCGAGGAACAGCGCGTCGTCGGTGAGGATGCTCTCGTCGAGCGTGGTGAGCGCGCCGAGGTCGGCGTAGACCAGCCCCGCGCTAGCGGTGACCGCGGGACGGGTCTCGGCCCAGCGCTCGGTGCCGTCGACCGCGCGATCGTACAGCGCGAAGCGCAGCGCGACGGTGCCATTGACCGGGCCGGCGCTGGTCGTGAGGCGGCCGGTGAACGAGACGGTGGCCGGCACGGCGTGGGCCTCTGCGAAGAGGCAGAGGAGGCCGAGCCCGACGATGGTAGATACGAGGCGTTTCATTGGCGTGCTCCTGATCGATTCAAGGCTTGATGGGCGTGTTCGCCTGCAGGCGATACGTCGTGCTGTCGAGGCCGTGCTGGCCGACGGCGTGGCCGAGCTGGACGTCCATCGTGAACGTCGTGCTGGTGAGGCGACCGCCGCCCGAGGTCAGCTCCTGGCCCGGCGACGGCGCGGGCCCGTCGATGACCAGCGCATCGATCCCGGCGTCGGCACCGGCGTCGAGGGCCGACGCGTCGAGCGCGGCGCTGTCAGGCAGCGCGGCGTCGGCCGGCTGGGCATCGGATCCGCTCGGCGTCACCGAGCCACAAGCCGCGAGCGCGGCGCACAGCAACCACGAGACCTGGAGGCGCATGACCGTGCCAATCGCAAGCGGCTTGCCAGCCCGGTAGCCTCGCAACTACGCGAACAGGCAGCGCCCGACGCGGTCGGGTGTCGACACCTGTGTCAGGCCAGCGGCGCGAGCAGATCGTCGAGATCAGTCTCGGTGAGCACGCCGCCCGCGGCGCCACCGTCGGCGAAGATCGCGTCGGCCAGGCGGCGCTTGTTGCGCTGCAGCGCGAGCATGCGCTCCTCGACCGAGCCGGCCGCGATCAAGCTGAACGCGAAGACCGGCTTCTTCTGGCCGATGCGATAGGCGCGGTCGGTGGCCTGGGCCTGCACGGCCGGGTTCCACCACGGGTCGTAGTGGATGACGGTGTCGGCCGAGGTCAGGTTGAGCCCGGCGCCGCCAGCCTTGAGGCTGATGAGGAAGACCTCGGCGCGGCCCTTCTCGAAGGCGTCGATCGGCTTCTGACGATCGGGCGTGGCGCCGGTCAGCGTGACGTGGCCGATGCCCTTGCCGAGCAGGCCTTCGCTGATGAGCGCCAGCATGCGCGCGAACTGCGAGAACACCAGGATGCGATGGCCGGCGCCCAGCTGCTGCTCGATCAGATCGATCAGCATCGTGTACTTGGCCGACTCGGTGACCGAGCGCGCGGCCTCGACCTTGACCAGGCGCGGATCGCAGCAGACCTGGCGCAGCTTGAGCAGCGCGTCGAGGATCGCGATCTGCGAGCCGCCGATGCCGCGGTCGCGGATCTGCGCGCGCACGTCGGCGTGCGCGGCCATGCGCAGCCCCTCGTACAGCTCGCGCTGGGCGCCGGTGAGATCGACCGCGCGCACGATCTCGGTCTTGGGCGGCAGCTCCTTGGCGACGACCTCCTTGGTGCGGCGCAGCAAGTACGGCCGGACCCGCTCGCGCAGGGTCTCGAGGCGACGGCCCTCGCCGTGCTGCTCGATCGGGATGCGGAACCCGGTGCGGAACGACTCGGCCGTGCCGAGCATGCCGGGATTGACCAGATCGAAGAGCGCCCACAGCTCGCCGAGGTGGTTCTCGATCGGCGTCCCCGACAGCGCGAGGCGGTTGTCGGCGTTGAGGCCGCGGATGGCGTCGTGGGCCAGGCCGTCAGGGTTCTTGACCGCGTGGGCCTCGTCGAGGACGACGGTATGGAAGTGGTGCGCGGCCAGGGCCTCGCGATCGCGCCACACCAGCGGGTAGGTCGTGATCGCGACGTCGTGACCACCCGCGCCCAGCTCGACGAGGCGGTCGCGGCGCGTTGGTCCGGTGAGCGCGATCGTAGTCAGGCTGGGCGCGAACTTCGCGAACTCGCGCTGCCAGTTCCCGACCAAGCTGGTGAGCGTGACGATCAGGACCGGGCGATCGAGGCGGCCGGCTTCCTTCTCGATGAGCACGTGGGCGATGGTCTGCAGCGTCTTGCCCAGGCCCATGTCGTCGGCGAGGATGCCGCCGGTCGAGCAGGCCCGCAGGTGCTGCAGCCAGCGCACGCCGTCCTCCTGGTAGCCGCGCAAGGTGGCCTGGAGCGAGGTCGGGATCGCGAACGCGGTCGCCCGCGGCCCGAGCGCGAGGTCGTAGCCGCGATCGCGGACCGCGGTGTCGCCCGACCAGCGCACCGGGCGGCCGGTCTCGTGGAGCGCGGCGCCCAGCTCGGCCAGCGCGGTCGCGCGTGACAGCGGCGCGACCAGCTTCTTCTGATCGCGATCGCGGTACATCTCGCGCAGCACCTCGAGGAGCATGCGCAGCCGATCGGGTGGCACCGGCAAGAAGCGCTTGTCGCCCACCGGCACCGCGATGCAGCGGCGCGGCGTGCGCGCGAGCTGGTCGAGGCTCTCGGTGCTGTCGAGGATCGACAGCAGGGCCGGCATGAGATCGACCCGCTGGCCGTCGACCTCGACGCCGAGCTCGAGGCTGAACCAGTCGAGGCGTTCGCCGTCGGCGTTGACGGTGGCCTGGATCGCCGCCTCGTCACCCACGGTCTGCCACGGGTAGGCCGGGTCGACCTCGACCCGCCAACCCAGCGCGCGCAGCTGCGGCAGCGCGTAGGCGGTGAACCCGCACAGCGCGTGGACGTCGCGGTCGAGGCGCACCGCGTAGTCGACCTCGCCGCCGGTGTCGACATCGTCGAGACACCCCAGCTCGATCGCGCCCAGGCTCTCGAGGATGCGGCGGGCCTGCACCTCGGCCGTGGGATCGCGGCGGATGCGGGTCGCGCGGGCGTTGCCCCGGATCGTGACGCCGCTGTAGTCGAAGTCGAGCCGGACCGCCGCGATCGACTGTTCCTCGCCATCGATCCACACCGTCGCGACCGCGAGGTTGGCCACCGGGACGCAGGGTCCAGGGAGCGGTAGTGATCGTTGCTCGGGCGGTGCCATGTCCACGCTTTCGGTACCGCGCGCAGATCGCCGGGTAAAGAATTGCGCCGGCCCGCGACACTGATCAGATGGATCGTGGTGATCCGGAAACGCGGTACGATCCCGCGGCGCTTGCGCGCGACGATCAGATGCGCTCTCCCCTCCTGCTCATCACCTTTGGACTGGTGTCTTGCGTCGTCGACGAACCGTCGCTGGGCGCCTCGACGCAGGCCTCCACCGTCGACGATCACGTCGAGACCTCGTGCTCGACCGCGGTCGTGCTCGAGCTGTCGCGCCAGATCGCGGGCGAGGTCGGCTGCATGGCGCCCGGGCAACTGGTGTCCTTCGCGGAGGGCAATGGCATCGAGTTCGCGGGCGCGGCGGTGTTGCCGTACCTGAGCGAGGTGGCGCGCGCCGACCTGCTCGATGCGGTCGCGGCCGGCGGCGGACGCCCGCTTCAGCTCACGAGCGTCTATCGCACCGTGGCGCAGCAGTACCTGTTGTACCGGTGGTACCAGCTGGGCCGGTGCGGCATCGCGGTGGCCGCCACGCCGGGCACCAGCAACCACGAGAGCGGCCGGGCGATCGACGTGTCGAACCACGCGGCCTGGATCGCCGACCTCGGCGCGACGGGCTGGGCCCACGACGTGCCCGGCGACGACGTCCACTTCGATCACGCCAGGTCGCCCGACCTGCGCGGCACCGACGTGCTCGCGTTCCAGCGGCTGTGGAACCGCAACCACGCCTCGACGCCGATCGACGAGGACGGCGCCTACGGGCCGATGACCGCCATGGCGCTCGCGAGGGCGCCGGCCGAGGGCTTCGCGATCGGTCCGTCGTGCGCGATCGCGGGACTGGCGGCCGAGGTCGAGCGCGTCGACGCCCCGCGCACGCTGGCCACCGGCGCGCGGGCCCACGTCGCGATCACGCTGCGCAACACCGGCACGTTGCCGTGGCCGGCTGGCACCGCGCTGGTCACCGGCGAGCCGCTCGGTCGCGCCAGCGCGCTGGCCGATGCCAGCTGGCCGTCGCCAGCGCGGGCCGCCCTCCTCGACGCCGCGGTCGCGGTGGGCGCGACGGGCGTCTTCGAGCTCGACGTGCTGGCGCCGGTGCTGACGGCGGATACCGAGCTGTCCGAGACGTTCACGCTCGCGGCCGGCGCCGAGCATTTCGGCGCGGTCGCGCTGGTGGTCACGGTCACGACCGGTGGCGGTACCGCCGAGGGCGGCTGCGACGCGGGCGGCGGCGACGGCGGCGCGGGCGCGCTCGGGTTGGGGCTGCTCGCGCTGGTCACCACGCGAGGCCGACGATCGCGAGCTGTAGCCAGCGCCGGTCGTCGGTGAGCCGGCGGCTGAGCTGATAGGTCAGCGCGAGCGGCAGCCGCAGCGGCACGATCCGGGCGGTGAGCGCAGCGCCGGCCGCGGCGTGCCACGACTCGACCACGCCCGCGCTCGCGAACAGCTCGAGGTCGAGCTGGCGCCAGAACGAGGCCGGCACGAAGCCGAGGCTGGCCACGCCGCGGTCGACGATGAGCGGATGACGCCAGGCCAGCGCGGCCAGCGCGGCCCGGGTCCCGGTGATCGTCACGTCCTCGAAGCCGCGTAGCGACTCGCCGAAGCCGGCGCCGTCGGGGAGGATGCCGTCGCCCGGCTCGAAGGTGGCGAGGGCGGGTCGCGACCACAGCACCGCGGCCGGGTCGATCCCACCGACCGCGAGCAGGCCATCGTCGTCGCCCAGGAGCGCACGCCCGCGCAGCCGCAGCTCGACCAGATCGCGGCGCGTGATCGGCGCGATCGCCGCGACGCCGCCACCGACGTCGATCAGATCGTCGGGGACGCGACGCGGGTAGTACGCGACCGCGCCGTCGACGAAGAGGCCGCGCCGGACCCCGGTGTAGGGCGTGGTCTCGGCGCCGCCGTAGGCCAGCGCCAGCGACGGGCCGAACCGCCGCACGACGCGATCGTCGGTCCGATCGGCGAGGTAGGTGCCGGCCAGGGTCGCCGCGAACGAGTCGCGCCAGGTCCGGCCGATCGCGACGGTCGCGGACCGGCGCTCGCGGGTGCGCTCGCGGGTAGTGTCGTCGGGCAAGAGCACCTCGTCGCGAAACGCCAGGCGGGTCGCCGACGCCGCGATCGTCCACGGCGCGAGGTCGTGGTCGGCCAGCGCCAGGCTGCCGCTGACCCGGCCGTCGTCGACCTCGACCATGACCGAGCCGGTCCACTGCACGAAGCCGAGGCGATCGCCGCCGCCGAGCGTGAGGCCGATCGCGGTCGTGGGCGGCGCGTAGAGCAACGCCGGGACGCGCAGGGTCGGCACCAGCAGTCCGTCGAAGCGCGAGTACGGCGCGTCGGAGACGATGCGCGGCGAAACCGACTCGGTCACGGGGTCGGTCACGGTCACGGTCACGGTCACGGGTACGGTCACGGGTACGGTCACGGGTACGGTCACGGGTACGGTCACGGGGTCGGTCACGGTCACGGGTACGGTCACGGTCACGGGTTCGGTGCCGGCCCGCGGCAACGCGATCTCGTCGAGCGTCCAGCGCCAGCCGTCACGGTTGAGAAACCGCACCGCGTCGCCCACCGACCGCGCCTCGAGCGCACCGTATGGCACCGAGCTGATCACCCGCCGCGCCCCGCCGGCCTCGCGCACCACGACCTGGAAGCGCCCGTCGACCTCGTCGAGAAACACCAGCCGCCCGTCCGCCGTGAAGGCCGGGTCGTAGACCGGGCCTGCGCTGGCGCTCGCGATGGTGTCGATCGTCGCACCGCTGCTGGCCTCGACCAGCCAGATCGCGAAGCGCGCGCCGTCCCACACGCTCACCGCCAGCCGCGCGCCGTCGGGCGCGACCGCGACCCGCAACCCGTACTGCCCCGGCGGCGCATCCCACACCACCCGCCGCGTCCGCGTCGCCAGGTCGTACCCGATCAGGCTCCAGCGATCGCCGTCGCCGTGGAGCGCGTAGTAGGTCGCGCCGTCGGGCGCGATCGCGCCGCCCGAGCCCAGCTCGCGCGCGACCTCGACCAGCTCGCCGCTGCCGACCCGCAACCGCAAGAGCCGCGTCGTCTGGAACGTGGCGCCCTGATCGAGCGCAGTGAAGTACAGCTCGCGGCTGTCGGCGGTGAAGCCCAGGCCGGTCACCAGGATCGCGGCCGCGGTGGTCAAGGTGCGCGGCGGCACCACCTCGACCAAGGCGATGGCATCGCGCTCGCGGCCATCCGCGGCCCGCACCACCAGCCGGGTCGGCTGGTCGACGTCCTCGTCGACGATCGCGGTGGTGCCGTCGGCCGCCCAGGCCCAGCGCGCGTCGGTGCCGAGCCGCGCGATCACCCGCTGATCGGCGGGCCGCTCGCCGCGCGGAAACTCGGTCGCGACGTGGGCGCGAAACTGCGCCCACAGCCCGGGCAGGTCGGCGCCGTAGATCTCCTCGAACGAGCCGCTGACGTCGAGCACGATCGACACCGAGCGCGCCTGCAGGCCGATGAGCCGCCACAGCGCGGCCTCGCCGTAGGTGTCGGCGAGCCACTGGACGAACATGGTGCCGACCAAGTAGTGATTGCCGGCGATTGATTTTCGCTGGTATTCCGACAGTTGGCCCGAATCGAGCCCGTCGCCGCCCGGATACGCCGCGTGGAACATCGCGCGAAACACCGGCCAGCGCGGTCGACCCACGCCGGGCTGCAGCTTGGCCTCGTAGTACGTCGCGAGCCCCTCGATGAACCACAGGTCGAAGCCGCCCTGCGGCGTGACGATGCGGCCCAGCACGGTGTCGACCGCGCTCCACAGCCCGGCGATCTGCTTGAGGTGCACGTAGTGCGTGATCTCGTGACAGCCGGTCATGCCGGGGTCGGGCGGCAGGCCGAACTCGGTGACGAAGTCGAGGGTGTCGCCGGTCGGGATCACCGCGACGTCCTCGAGCCCGCCCACCGGTGGCAGCACGTAGGCGTTGTTGAACGGCACCTCGGGCAGGACCACGATCATCTTCTCGCGGCTCAGCCGGTTGTCGACGCGCGCGGCCCGCCGCAGCTCGCCCGCGCAGCGCTCGACGCGCGCCGCCACCCGCTCGGCCAGCGCGCGCCGCGGCGCCGGGTAGTAAAGCACCAGCAGCGCCGTCTCCATCCGCCGCATGTCGCCGTGGACCAGCGCGGTCTGGACGTCGACCGGGAAGCGGGGCGGCAGCGCCGCGCACGCCGACGCCGCCAGCACCACCGCCGCGAACCAGCGCATCACGCGGTCCGCTGCAGCTGGTCGGCTACCTCGGCCAGCGTCGCGGGCGCGCGCTCGCGCACCAGCCGGCCGATCATCGCGTCGAGGGTGGCGACCTTCTCATCGAGGGAGCGCCGCAGATCGGGCTGGCGCGCGCACAGCTCGCCCGGGATGCCATCGAGCTCGGCGTCGCACAGGTCGATGCCGTGCAGCTCGAGGTTGAAGAACGGCCGCCGCTGCATCGCCGCCAGCCAGTGCTCGCGCAGCCAGCGCGGCGCGATGAGCAAGGTCGTGCCGATCGCCGGCATGCGGGTCCACGGCGTCACCGCGATCGGCAGCTCGACCAGAGGCGCCCGACCGCGCCGCCAGGGCGCCCCCAGCGCGGGGCGGTACGGGTTGGCCGGCGCGTACAGCGCGCGCGGGTTGGTGAGCACCGCGCCGCTGGGTCGCCCGAGGAGCCGCAGCCCAGCCATCACCGCCAGCTTGGCCGCGTAGTAGCCGGGCGCGGGGAAGATCGACGAGTCGTAACGGTAGCCGCGAGCCACCAGCTCGCCCAGCATCGTCGACGACAGGTCGTAACCGGGCGCGCGAAAGCCGGCGGTGGGCTTGCAGGTCAGCGCGCGCAGCCGCGCATCGCAGTCGCCGATCTCGCGCGCGACCTCGTCGAGCGGACGCCGCGCCAGGTCGTAGTGGTGGTGCTCGGAGTGGTTGCCGAGCTCGTCGCCGGCCGCGACCCGTTCGCGCAGGAGCGTGCGCGCAGCCTCGGCGCTGGCCGGGCCGACCACGTCGTCGTCGAGGTCTTCCCCGACGACGAACCAGGTCGCCTTCACGCCATGGCGCTCGAACAGCGCGGCCAGGCGCGGCAGCGCCCGCGTCATCACCACGTCGCGCAGCTCGGCCGGCGGCTCGCCAAGCGCGTGGATGCGGTAGTAGCAGGGGATCGGATCGAGATCGACGGAGACCGAAACCAGCGGCCGCATCCTCAGGGTTCGCCGCCGAACCGGATGACCCGGGTCAGCTTCACCAGGCCGCGCATCACGCCGGGCACGCGCTTCATCAGGTTGATGCTCGGCGGGCGCTTCTCCTCGATGCGGAGCGGGATCTCGATGATCGACACGTCGGCGCGGCCGGCGCGGATCACCAGCTCCGACGAGAACAGATCCTTGTCGATCACGCAGGCCTCCACGAACGGCAACAGCGCCGCGCGTCGGAACGCCTTGAGCCCGTGGGTGTCGGTGCCATGGAAATCGAGCGCGACCCGCAAGAGGCCGTTCATGACCCGGGTCGCGACGCGGCGCAGGATCGGCCGGCGATCCTTGGAGCCGCGCATCGCCTTGGAGCCGACCACCAGGTCGCAGCCCCGCGCGCGCAGGAGCGCCAGCGAGCGCCGATAAAAGTCGGTGTCGCACAGATCGATCTCGTCGCAGATCACCAGCTCGCCGCGGGCCTCGACGATGCCGCGCCGCATCGCCTTGCCGTAGTTGGGCTCGCCCAGCGAGAACGTGCGCACGTCGGGCATCTCGGCGGCGAGCCCATTGGCGAGGTCGACGGTGCGGTCGCGCGAGCCGTTCTCGGCGAGGATGATCTCGAAGACCAGGTCCGGCGCACCCAGATCCTCTCGCACCGCCGCGAGGTTGCGGCGCAGCTCGGTGACAGCCTCGCGGAGGATGCCTTCTTCGTTGTAGATCGGGATTACGATCGAGACGTCAGGGGCCCGGGCGGCCATAGGTCAGCGCTTGTAGCATGCGTCCCGTCGGGCGCGTCACTGCGAACGCCGCCAACTCGGTTGGCGCTTGCCAACGCGGTGCGACGCAGCGCCGCCGCGAGCGTACGCAACGCCAGGCATAGAAGTTGGCGCTCGGCCTGCAATGACGCGGAGGATGCTCATCCACCACCGGGCCGGGGTCGCCCTCGCCGTCGCGATGCTGGTCGCCACCCTTAGGGCCCGCGAATGAACAAGTCGACCGTTCTCGCGGCCGATCCATCCCGGCTGGCTCGTTGCCGGGATGGATCGACCGCGATCATCGATCGACTGGTTCATTGGCGGGCCCTGAGCTACTGCCAGGGCGCCGAGACCAGCTCTTCGCCCGCGCCTTCGACGCTCCACGGCACCGCGTCGAGGCTGACCCGACGATCGATCGCCGGCCCGCCGCGTCGCAGCCGGCGGGCACCGCGCCACACCGCCGATTGCCCCGGCTCCAGCACGCGCACGTGCTCGTCGAGGCCGCGCTCACCCGCCAGCTCGCGCAGCCAGCGCACCGGCTCGTCGAGCCGCTCGTACGACAGCGCGAACGCGCCGTGGTGGATCGGCACCAGCACGCGCGCCCGCAGATCCTCGAAGGCGTAGAGCGCGTCGAGCGGGCTCAGGTGTCGGGCGCGAAAGCCGCGCGGCCAGTAGCCGCCGATCGGCAAGAGCGCGACATCGGGCGCGAAGCGCTCGCCGACCCGCGCGAAGGTGCCGTCGTAGCCGGCGTCAGCGCAGGCGAACACCCGGGGCCCGTCGCCGGTGACCACGTAGGCCAGCGCATCACCGAGCGGGGCCGCGCCGTGCCGCACGCCGACCGTCGCGATCGCGACGCCCTCGAGCTCGACGGTGGTGTCGGGGCCCAGCTCGATCACCCGCGCGAAGCCAGGCCCGCCCAGGCGCGCCGCGATGCCGCGGGGCCCGACCACGGTGGCGCCAGCCGGGATGCGCGCGAGGCTGGCCGGGTGCAGGTGATCGCCGTGGGCGTGCGACAGCAGCACCAGCGAGACCTCGCTCAGCTCGGCGGCGGTGAGCCCGGGCGCGGTCGCGCGATGCACGCCGCCGACCCAGTGGCCCAGCATCGGATCGAGGACGATCGTCCGATCGGCGTAGCGCATGAGCGCGGTGGCGTGGCCGCCGAAGGTGACCGAGAGCTCGCCGGGGACCACGTCGGGCAGCGGCTCGATCGCGGTCGCGCGGGGCCGCCGCAACCACTGCCACGCCCACGACGCCAGCAGGCTCGGCGTGCGCCGCACCTTGACGCGGCGGTGTAGCGCTTCGAGCTCGGCGCGGCGGTCCACGGCTCGAGTCTCGCCGGCCCGCGTCCACACGGCAAGAAACCGACCTTGCGCCCCCGCCGGAACTTCCCTACCGTCGCCGCCGCTTGCGCCTGCCGCCCGTCCTCCGCCATCCCGCGTTACGTCACCCCGCTGTCTGGGCGATCGCGCTCGTCCTGTTCGGCGCGCTCGTGCTGTTGCCCGGGATCGGCGGGCCCGGCCTGTGGGAGCCCCAGGAGATGGCCGTCGCCGACGAGGCCGCGGCCCGCGCCGACGGCACGTTCCAGCCCGCGCCCAGCCTCACCGCGTGCCCGACCACGGCCTCTCCGTCCGGGGCCCGGACACTCACGCCGCGCGCCGCCGCCTGGGGCCAGCAACACCTGTCGACCTCCGACGCCGGCCTGCGCATCCCGATGGTGATGATCGGGCTCCTCGGCGTGCTCGCCGTCTTCGGCGTCGGCCTGCGCCTGGGCTCGCGACGGGCCGGCGTCATCGCCGCCGCCGTGTTCATGAGCTTCCCGCTGTGGAGCCTGCAGGCCCGTCAGCTCACCGGCGAGTTGCCGGGCGCGGTCGGCGCCACGCTCCTTGTCTATGGGCTGTGTGTGCTGGCTCGGCCCCGCCGCGACCGCACTCTTTGGCTGGCCCTCGACGTCGCGGTCGCGATCGCGGCGCTGGTGGTCGGCGCGCGGCTCGCCTTCGCCGGCAGCGGCGCGCTGGTCGGGCTGTTGCCGCCGCTGGCCGCGGTGGCGATGGCCGGCGGGTTCGCGCTGCCCGAGCTGGGCCGGCTGCTCCGACGCGGCTGGCGCGCCCTCGATCGGCGCCGTGACGCCGAGCCCGACCCCGACTTCGACTGGTGGCGGGCCGGCGCGCTGCTGTTGGCCACCGTCGGCACCGCCGTGGTGTCGGTGTGGATCGCCCGCCAGGTCTTCGATCTGGTGCCGCGCACGCCGGGCACCCGCGCCCTCGCCGACCACAGCATCGTCACCAGCGAGTGCTGGTCGAGCGCGATCGGCGGGCTGTGGCGCAAGGACGACGATCTGCGCGCCACCTACGACAGCCTCTTCGAGCAGGCCGGCTTCGGCATGTTCCCGTGGTCGATTCTGGCAGTGATCGCCTTGGGCGCGCTGGGCAGCGGCCTGGTCAGCGCGCGTCACCGCTTCACCGGCGCGCTGCTGTTGGCCTGGGCCGCCGCCGGCTGGATCTGCGCTGCGGTCTTCGTGCGCAAGGTCGGCCCGGCGGTGTTCCCCGGCTTCCCGGCCTGCGCCATCGGCATCGGCATCTTCATCGACGACCTCTACGCGCGCCGGGCCGCCGCCCTCGTCGACCCGTCGCCGTACCGCGCCGCGGCCTGGAGCCTGTGCGGTCTGGCCGTGCTGTTCAGCATCGTCGTGCTGTCCAAGGACCTCGAGGCGTTCCCCGAGCGCATGGCCTCGTTCATCGCCGGCAACGACCAGATCAAGTACCCGGCCCAGGCCCGCCTGCTCGGGATCGCGACCCGCTCGTGGATCATCGTGCTCGGCGTGCTCGCCGCCCTGCCCTTCGCGCTCGACCTGTGGCTGTGGCGGGCGCCCCGCCGCGCCGATGAGCCGGTCGCGCCGACCCGCGCCCTCCCGAGTTTCGGCGTCCACCGCTTGGCCCACTACGGCATGCCCGTGGCGCTCGCGATGACGCTCGTGCTCGCGCTGTTTTGGACCCACGGCTGGCACCGCAGCCTCAGCCGCAGCCTGTCGTCCAAGCACATCTTCTCGGTGTACCGAGACCTGCGAAAATCAGGCGACAGCCTGGGCATCATGGGCTCGATGGGCAACGCGCCGCGCTACTACGCCGCCGGCAAGTGGGACACCCTGCCAGGCCGCGACGATCTGATCACGTACCTGCGAAAATCATCGCGGGTCTTCGCGATGGCCCCGGCCGGTGAGCTGTGCGCGATCCACAAGGCCAAGGCCGACGGCCTCGAGTACTACGTCCTCGACGACTCCAACCCGCAGACGCTGCTCCTGTCCAACCAGCTCGGCCAGCGCCGCGATCGCAACCCGATCGCGACCTCGATCCTGCGCGAGCGGCCCACCGACCTCGGCACGCCGATCTCGGTGACCTACGACGGCGCCATCGAGATCATCGGCGTGAAGCTGCCCGAGTCGGTGCAGCGCGGCGATCGCTTCGACGTGACGATGTATTACCGCGTGCTCAAGCCCATCAGCGGCGCGTGGAAGGTGTTCGCGCACTTCGACGGCGGGCAGCGCTTCAACGGCGATCACGATCCGATCCGCGGCCGGTGCGCGACCAACTACTGGCAGGCCGGCGACTACATCGTCGACCGGTTCTCGGCGAGCGCCGGCGACGTGAGCTTCAACAAGGGGCCCTACGAGATGTGGGTCGGCTTCTTCACCGGCTCGAACCCGAACTGGCGAAACATGCCGGTCAGCCAGGGCGCCAAGGACAACAACAACCGCGTCAAGGTCGGCACCATCCGCCTGCGATGACGTCCTTGCTATCGGGCGCGAACCCGGGTTACGAGGACAGGATGCCGCGTCGCGCCCTGAGCGCCGAGTCCGGGGAGCGCCGCGCCGCGCCGCGGATCCGCGTGCTGGTCGACGTCGAGGTCGACCCCAACCTCGACGGCACGTACCTGTTCGCGCGGGGCGCCCAGATCAACGCGACCGGCATGTTCGTGCGCACCGACGCGCCGCTGCCGCCCGGCACCGAGTTGCGGCTCCGAGTCGACGACGGCGACGGTACCCAGGTCGAGCTCGAGGGCGTGGTCGCGTGGTGGAACCCGCCCAGCCCGGTCGCGATCGATCCCGGCATGGGCGTGCGCTTCGTCGGCCTGGGCACGCCCGAGCGCCAGCGCCTGACCGCGCTGGTGGGCCGCATCGCGTATCTCGGCTGACGAGTGAGGTTGGGGCCCGCGAGTGGACAAGTCGATCGATGATCGCGGTCGAGGCGCCCGGAGGGCAAGTCGACGGTGAGGACCGCAGGGGAGCATCCTCGACGGAGGTGACCCGAGGACCGGAACCGGCAACGCAGCCAGCCGGGATGGATCGGCCGCGAGA
>Ga0105048_10012573_pt1 | contig 13265 bp, 11 predicted proteins | sample MAT05_FD_78382 | JGI IMG/M metagenome (GOLD analysis project Ga0105048, IMG submission 78382) | Freshwater microbial communities from Lake Fryxell liftoff mats and glacier meltwater in Antarctica - MAT-05 | ecosystem: Environmental > Aquatic > Freshwater > Ice > Liftoff microbial mat | place...
CCGATGTCGAGTTCCGCTACTGCGCCGACCCGGCGGCGGCGGTCGACGCGGCCAACGACTTCCGCCCGACGGTCATCCTCCAAGACCTCGTGATGCCCGACGTGGACGGGCTGTTGCTCGTGAAATACCTGCGGGCGAACCCCGCGACCCGCGACACCCCGCTCGTCGTCCTGTCGAGCAAGGAGGAGGCGGCCGTCAAGGCGCGGGCGTTCGCGCTCGGGGCGAACGACTACCTCGTCAAGCTGCCGGACAAGCTCGAAGTCGTCGCCCGGGTCCGCTACCACTCGCGCGGGTACACCGCCCTGCTGGAGCGGAACGACGCCTACCACCGCCTCGCCGAGAGCCAGCGCGAGTTGGCCGCCGAGGTCCGGCAGGCGGCCCGGTACGTCCGGTCGCTCCTGCCGCCGAAACTCGCCGGCCCGGTCGCCATCGACTGGGGGTTCGTCCCCTCGACGCAGCTCGCCGGCGACATGTTCGGCTACCTCTGGATCGACCCCGACCACCTCGCCGTCTACCTCCTCGACGTGAGCGGGCACGGCGTCGGGTCGGCCCTGCTCGCGGTGTCCGCCGCCAACCTGCTCGCGGCCCAATCGCTCCCGGACACCGACCCCCGCGACCCGGGCCGCGTCGTCACCCGCCTCAACGACATCTTCCAGATGGACCGCCAGGACGGGAAGTATTTCACCATCTGGTACGGCGTCTACCGCCCGTCCGCCCGAACGCTGGCCTATTGCAACGCCGGCCACCCGCCCGCCTTTCTCTGGGCGGCGGGGGCGGTGGAACAACTCGAAGCCGACGGCCCCGGCGTCGGCATGATGCCGGACATGCCTTACGAGACGCGCACGGCCGCCGTCCCCCCCGACGCCCGCTTGCTCGTGTACAGCGACGGGGTGTTCGAGGTCGAACAGCCCGACGGCGACATGTGGCCGTTCGCCGCCTTCACCGCTCGCATTGAGGCGGAATTCGGCCGCGACGACCTGATCGACCGCCACCTCGCCCACGCCCGCACCCTCCGCGGCGGGGAGGTACTCGGCGACGACTTCTCGATGCTCGAAGTCCGCTTCCCGGGCGTGCCGGGCGCACTCTCCGGGTCGTAGGGGTGGTATGGGTCGGGCGTTCCTGGTCGGTCGCGGAGACGGGGGAAGGGCGTTGGATCGTGTGCCGCGTGCGGGTAGGATCGACCATGCCCTTCGCCACACCCCGGCCCGCACTATGATCCACCTTCGTAACGTCTCCCTCCGCACCAAGCTGTACGCCCTCGTCGTCGGGTATACCGTACTCGTCACCGGGGTGCTGATCCTGGCCGCCGTCCTGCTCCGCACGTACCGCGTCCACGGCCCGGTGTACGACAAAATCGCCGACGACTGGGCGCTTCTCAACGAGACCGACCCGCCACCGCTCAACCTCGGCCGCCACTACCTGATGCTCCAGGAACTGGACTCGCTCACCGACCCGGTCGAGGTCCGCGACACCATCCAGAAGTACCGTGAGTTCGAGGCGACTTACCACGAGCGGCGGGCATACTGGCTCGGGCGGTTGCCCGACGGCGACATCCGCCGCGGGCTGGACGGCGGCTCCCACCCGTCCGCTGCCGAAATCTTCCGCATCGCCAACGACGAGTACCTGCCGCTCCTCGGGAAGGGGCCGGAGGCCCACAAGAAGGCGACGGACATCCTCATCACCCGCATCCGGCCGAAGTTCTGGGAACACCGCCGGGCGTCGGCCGTGTTGGTCGAGAAGATTCGGGCCAACACCGCCGCCGACGAGACCCGGGCGACCGCGGACGCGAGCTTCTGGACCAGCGTGATGACGTGGGTGAGCGTGATCCTCGTGGGGGTCATGGGGGCGGGCGGGTTGTGGCTCGCGGCCGCGATCGTCCGGTCGGCCCGGGCGCTGAACGACCGCGTCCGCCAGATGGCGACCGGGGCCGGCGACCTGACCGCCCGCGTCGCGGTGACGGGGTCCGACGAACTCGGCGAACTCGGGGTCGGGATCAACGCCGTGATCGGCAAGATTCAGGCCATCGTCGTCAAAGTCCGCGAGGCGAGCCTGCAACTGCTCTCGGTCGCGTCGCAGATCGCCGCCACCGCCCGCCGGCAGGAACAGACGGTCCAAGACCTGAGCGCCTCGACCACCCAGGTGGCGGCGTCGGTGCGGGAAATCTCGGCGACGAGCCAGGACTTGGCCGGGACGATGCACGAGGTGAACGCGTCGGCCGGGCACGCCGCCGACCTCGCCACCCGCGGCCGGGACAACTCGACGAAGATGGCGAACGAGATGAAGCGGCTGGTCGAATCGACCGCGTCGGTGTCGGCGAAACTGGGTATGATCCGGGAGAAAGCCGACCGCATCAACGCCGTCGTGACGACCATCACGAAGGTCGCAGACCAGACCAACCTGCTCTCGATCAACGCCGCGATCGAGGCCGAGAAGGCGGGCGAGTACGGCCGCGGGTTCCTGGTCGTGGCCCGGGAGATCCGCCGCCTCGCCGACCAGACGGCGGTGGCCACCCTCGACATCGAGACGATGGTCCGCCAGATGCAGGACGCCGTCTCCTCCGGGGTGATGCAGATGGACAAGTTCGCCGACGAGGTCCGCTCGGGCGTCGGGCAGGTGACGACGATCAACCAAATGACCTACGAGATCATCTCCGAGGTGCAGGGGCTGAGCGGGCGGTTCCAGCTCGTGGCCGAGGGGATGAAGAACCAGGCGGCGGGGGCGCAGCAGATCAACGACGCGATGGGGCAGATTTCCGAAGGTGCCCGGCGGAGTGCCCAGTCGGTGCAAGAGTTCGAGCGGGCGACGGCCCACCTGCGCGGCTCGGTCGAGGGATTGAACCAGGAAGTTTCGCAGTTCAAAGTGTAGTCTCCTCCCGGGACCGCGGGCGTCCCGCCCGCTCCTCAAGGCGTCCGCGGAAACCCCATGCTCGCCCTCACGTTCCAGGTCGGTCCGGAGCGACTCGCCCTCGACGTGGGTCGCATCCACGAGGTCGTGCCGCGGGTCCGACTCGCGCCGGCGGCCGGCGGTCCGGCGTGGGTGGCCGGCGTGTTCGTCTACCGCGGCCGCGTCGTCCCGGTCCTCGACCTGTACAAGTTCACCGGGGCCGGCGAGTGCCCGCTCCACCTCAGCAGTCGTATCATCCTCGTTCCCGACCCGGCCGGGGGCGGCGATCTCGTCGGCTTGCTGGCCACCCACGTCGCCGATGTCCGCGAGGTCGTCGCGACCCCGGCCGTCGGGGCGGGGCCGATCCCCGGCTTGGGGCGGGTCGTCGCCGACGGGAGCGGCGTCCTCCGCATCCTCGACGCCGACCACCTCTTCGCCACCCTCGGCCCGGGGGGCGGCCCATGAGCGCGGCCGTCGCAGCCCTGGTCCGGGAGCGGATCGGCCTCGACCCGGCGTCGCTCGGGCCGGCGACCCTGCCGCGGGCGGTCGCCGGGCGCATGCACGAGCGCGGCATCGGCTCGCCCGAATCTTACCGCGGTTTGCTGGTTGCCGATCCGGGCGAATGGGCCGCCCTGCTCGCCGACCTGCTCGTGCCGGAGACGTGGTTCTTCCGCGGCGGGCGGGCGTACTTCGCCGGGCTCGCCGGGTGGCTGCGGGGTCGAGCGGCGGCCGGCCCCGTGCGGGTGTTGTGCGTCCCGTGCAGCACCGGCGAGGAGCCGTACTCGCTGGCGATGGCCCTCGCGGAAGCCGGCGTGCCGCCCGCCCGCTGTCGGATCGACGCATTGGACTTGTCGGCCGATCACATCGCCCGCGCCGGCGTCGCCCGGTACACGGCGTTTTCCTTCCGCGAGCCGGTCGGCGACCCGCGGGCGAAGTTCTTCCGCGAGGTCGAACCCGGGCGGTGGGAATTGGCGGCGGGGGTGCGGGACGCAGTCCGCTTCCGGCCCGGCAACGTGATCGACGCCGACTTCCTGGCGGGCGAATCGCTCTACGACCTGATCCTCTGCCGGAACCTGTTCATCTACCTGACGGACGCCGCGCGGGAGCGGGCGGTCGCCAACCTCGACCGCCTCCTCGCCGCCGACGGCCGCCTCGGGCTGACCCCGGCCGAGGCCGACCGCCTGCCCGCAACGCGGTTCGTCGCCGACGGGCCGGCGGCGCTGGCGATCTTCCGGCGTGCCCTCCCCGGGACCGCGGCCGTCCCGGCCGCTCCGGGACGGATGAAACTGGCTACGGTACGTCAGCAGAGTCCCGTACCGGCCGTTCCCGCTCCCGTTCAAAAAGCGGCCGGGACGGACGCGGTCCCGGGGGCCGACCCGACCGCCGCGGTGCGCCAACTCGCCGACGCCGGCCGGCTCGCCGAGGCCCGCGCCGCGTGCGAGCGGGCCGTCGCGGCGGCCCCGTCCGCTTCGTTGTTCAGTCTCCTCGGGGCGCTCGACCTCGCCGGCGACTCCCCCGACGCCGCGGCCGAGGCGTTCCGCCGGGCGCTCTACCTCGACCCGGACCACCGCGAGGCGTTGACCCACATGATCGTGCTGTGCGAGCGGCGCGGCGAGGCGGCCCAGGCCGCCGGCCTGCGCCGCCGCCTGGCCCGCCTCGACGGGGGGGCCGGCGCGTGACCCCCACCCCCCTCGCCGTCCTCGCGGCGGACGCCTGCTGGCAGCGGATCGGCGTCTGGGGCGACCGGGCCTGCCCCGAACTCCGCGCCGTCACCCACTGCCACAACTGCCCGGTGTTCGCGGCCGCCGGGCGGCGCTTCCTCGACGCCCCCGTCCCGCCCGACTACCTCGACGAGTGGACCGACCGGCTCGCCGCTCCCGCCGCCGACGCGGGCGGCGGGGAATTCGGCGTGCTCGTGTTCCGCCTCGGCGACGAGTGGCTCGGCCTGTCGGTCGGGGTGTTGGTGGAGGTCACCGGCCCGCGGCCTCCCCACCGCGTCCCGCACCGCGGCGGGTTGCTCGCCGGCTTGGTGAACGTCCGCGGCGAACTCCACCTGTGCGTCCGGTTGGACCTGCTGCTCGGCACCGAACTCCCTTCGACCCCGCCGCCCGGCAACCCGCGGCTGGTCGTGATCCGCCGCGAAACCGAATGCTGGGCGTTTACCGCCACCGACGTGGACCAGGTCCATCGGGTGCGGGAGCACGACATCGTCCCCGTCCCGCCGACGCTCGGCCGGGCTGCCGCCCGGCTGACCCGCGGCGTGTTCGCCCACGGCGGCCGTGCCGTCGGCCTGCTCGACCCGGACCGCCTCTTCACCACGTTGCGGGAGCGGGTCCGATGACGGCGATCGACCCGGCACTGTTCGAGCTATTCCGGGACGAGGTCCGGGCGCACGCCGGCACGCTCGCGGCCGGGCTGCTCGACCTCGAAGCGGACCCGACCAACCCGCAGCGGATCGAGCCGCTCATGCGGGCGGCGCACTCGTTGAAGGGGGCGGCCCGGATCGTCGGCGTCGAGCCGGCGGTGCGGCTGGCGCACGAGATGGAAGACGCGCTGGTCGCCGCCCAGGCCGGGCGGGTGCGGGTCGCGGCGGCCGACATCGACCACCTGCTCCAGGGGGCCGACGCCCTCGCGGGCCTCGGCGCGCTGTCCGACGCCGGCGGCGTCGCCGAGTGGGAGGCGACGCAGGCCGCGACCGTGGACCGGCTCGAACCGATATTCCGCGCGCTGGCGAAGGGGCAGGGGGCTGTCGCAGTCCCGCGGCGGTCCGAGCCTCCCGCGCGCAACCCCGGCCCGGTCGCAACCTCGCCCACGCACCTCGTCGTTTTCGACTGGCCGATCCCACCCCCACACGACCCCGTTTCGATCCCACCCGATCCACTCGCGCGCGGCGACGACCACGGGATGCTCGATGTCTTCTGCGAGGAAGTCCGGGCGCACCTGCTCGTGGTGTCGGCCGGGGTCGCGGCGTTGAAGGCCGGCGAACTCCCGCCGCGCGACGATCTGGTCGAGAGCGTGCGTCAACTCCGCGGGTCGGCCCGGGTGATGAGGTGCCCGGCGGTCGAAGCCACCCTCGCCGGTGTCGCCGCGTACCTGACCGCGGTGCGCGAAGAACGACACGCACCGCCGCCCCCCGCCGTCGGTTGGCTGCGCCTCGCGGTCGATACGCTCGCCGGCGCGATTCACACCGATGCCGACACCTTCCCCGCGTGGCTGGCGTCCGCCACGCCCGCGCTGGAACGAATCGCGGCCACGTTCCGCACCGCCGCCGATGGTACGCCCAAAGCCTCGCCCACGCCGGTGCCATTTACGGCCCCACCGCCGGCTCCGGTATCGCCCGCCGCAACGACCCCCGCTCCTACGCCCGCCGAGGCTGTCGTGCGGGTCACGGCGCGGAGCCTCAGCCGGCTCATGGGGTTGGCCGGGGAGTCGCTCGTGCAGGCCCGCTGGCTGAACCTCTTTTCCGGCGCGCTGGCGGAGTTGAAGAAGCAGCACGAGCAGTTGACTGCCACGCTCGATGACGCGGCCGCCGCCGACCGCCCGCCCGACCACCTCGCCGCGGCCGTCGCCGACGCCCGCCGCCAGGTCGCCGCCTGCCGGGCCGAACTCGCCGGCCGAACGGCCGACTTCGACGACCACGCGGCCCGGGCCGAAGACTTGAATAGCCGCCTGTACCGCGAGGTCATCGCCAGCCGGATGCGGCCGTTCGGCGACGGCGTCCACGGCCTCGCCCGGCTGGTCCGCGACATCGCCCGGTCGCTCGGCAAGCACGCCCGCCTCGTCGTCGTCGGGGAGACCACGGAGGTGGACCGGGACGTGCTGGAAAAGCTCGAAGCCCCCCTCGCCCACCTCATCCGCAACGCCGTCGATCACGGCATCGACCCACCGGCGGAGCGGGCCGCGGCCGGCAAGCCCGAGGCCGGCACGGTCCGGGTCGAGGCCCGGCACCGGGCCGGGATGCTGTCCGTCGCGGTGGCCGACGACGGCCGCGGGGTGAACCTCGCCCGGTTGCGGGCCAAGGTCGTCGAGCGCGGCCTGAGTACGCCCGCTCTCGTCGGGCAGATGTCCGAGGCGGAGGTGCTCGAATTCCTCTTCCTGCCCGGCTTCTCCACGGCGGCCGGCGTGACCGAGTTCTCCGGCCGCGGGGTCGGGCTGGACGTGGTGCAAGATGCCGTGCGGCGGGTAGGTGGGAGCGTCCGCGTCACGACCGCCGCCGGCCGCGGGACGACGTTCGCCCTCCAACTCCCGATCACCCTGTCCGTCATCCGGGCGGTGGTCGTGGAGGTCGGGGGCGAACCCTACGCCTTCCCGCACACCCGCATCGACCGGCTGCTGCGCGTGCCGCGGGCCGAGGTCCGGTCGCTCGAACACCGGCAATTCGTGGCGGTGGACGGGCAGAACGTCGGCCTCGTCCTCGCCGGCCAACTCCTCGACGTGCCGGCCGACCCGCCGACGGGGGCCGACCTGCCGGTCGTTCTGCTCGCCGACGCGGCCGGCAGTTACGGGCTGGTGGTGGACGCCTTCCGGGGCGAGCAAGACCTCGTCGTCCGCCCCCTCGACCCGCGGCTCGGGAAGGTGCCGAACCTCAGCGCCGCCGCCGTCCTCGACGACGGCGAGCCGGTCCTGATCGTCGATGTCGAGGATTTGGTGCGGTCGATGGACCTGTTCATCCAGAGCGGGTCGCTGCGGCGGTGCGAGGCCCGCGCCGCCGGGCCGCCCCGGAAGAAGCGCGTCCTCGTGGTGGACGACTCGATCACCGTCCGGGAGGTCGAGCGCCAGTTGCTCGCCCACCGGGGGTACGACGTGGCCGTCGCGGTGGACGGCATGGACGGGTGGAACCAGGTCCGGGCCGGGCGGTTCGACCTGCTCGTTACGGACGTGGACATGCCGCGGATGACCGGCATCCAGCTCGTCCAGGCGGTGCGGGCGGACGAGGCGTTCAAGACCCTGCCGGTGGTGATCGTGTCGTACAAGGAGCGGGCCGACGACCGCCTCCGCGGGCTGGAGGTCGGGGCGAACGCCTACCTCACCAAGAGCAGTTTCCACGACAACCGCTTCGTCCAGACGGTCGAGGAATTGATCGGCCCGGCGTAGGCGGGCTTCCGCCGGCGTGGCCGGGAGATTACAACCACTGATGACGGAGAACGGAACCGGGGCTTCCCCACATGCGGATCGGGATCGTTAACGACCTGGCGCTGGCCCGCGAGGTACTCCGGCGCGTGGTGCTGTCGGTGCCGGGGTACGCGGTGGCGTGGACGGCGGACGACGGCGACGCGGCCGTCCGCCTGGCGGCCGCCGACCGCCCGGACGCGATCCTGATGGACCTCGTCATGCCGCGGCTCGACGGGGCCGAGGCGACCCGGCGGATCATGCGCGCGTCGCCGTGTCCGATCCTCGTCGTGACCGCGACGGTGCCGGGGAACTTCGACCTCGTGTACCGGGCGATGGGGGCCGGGGCGCTCGACGCGGTCGAGACGCCGACCCTCGGGCCGGACGGGGCCGTGGCCCACGCCGACCCCCTCGTCGCCCACCTGGCGGCGCTCGACGCGGCGGCCGGCGGCGCGAAAACGGCCGGCGGCGCGGCCGGGTCGCACCCCGCCCCGGGTCTGCCGCCGGTCGTCGCGATCGGGGCCTCGACCGGCGGGCCGGACGCCCTGGTCGTGGTCCTCGGCGCGCTCCCGCCCGCCTTCCCGGCGGCGGTGCTGATCGCCCAGCACATCGCGGCCCGCTACGCCCCCGGCCTCGCCGACCGCCTCGCCGGCCGCTGCCGCCTCCCCGTCCGCACCGCCCGCGACGGGGACGCCGTGGTCGCCGGGGTGGTCCTGCTCGCGGCGACGGACGACCACCTCGAACTCGGCCCCGACCGCCGCCTGCGGTACACCCCCGTCCCGCGCGACGCCCCGTACCGCCCGGCGGCGGACGTGCTGTTCGGCAGCCTCGTAGCCCACCACCCGCGGGCCGGAATCGGGGTGGTGTTGACCGGCATGGGCACCGACGGGGCAGGGGGGCTACTCCGCCTCCGGGCGGCCGGGTGGCACACCATCGCTCAGGACGAGGCGACGTGCGTGGTCTACGGGATGCCGCGGGCGGCCGTCGAGGTCCGGGCCGCCGTCGAAATCCTCCCTCTTGCGCTCGTCGGTCCCACACTCGTCGCCCGGATGCGGGTGAAGTCGGCGTAACACGAGAGGTTCCTTGCGCGTCCTCGTCTTCGAGTACCTGACCGCCCACGGAATCGGTCGTGACCCGGCCGGCCCGCTCCACGGTATGTTCCGCGAAGGCCGGGCGATGCGCGACGCGGTGGCCGCGGACTTCCGCCGCCTCCCGGACACGGAAGTCGAAACCGTCGCATTTTCACCCGGTAACGACCCCGAGGGTGAGTTGCGACGGACCGCCAGACGGTGTGATTACGTCGTAGTGATCGCGCCGGAACACGACGGAATTCTGGGCCGCTACTGCCGCATCGTTCGCCAATCTACCGCCCGGCTCATCAACCCCTCCCCCGAGGCCATCGAACTCACGTCCGACAAGCTTGCGCTCGCCCGCCACTGGCGCGACCACGGCGTTCGCACCCCGGCGACGACCGACCGCGTGCCGACCGCGTGCGAGGCCTTCCCGGTCGTCTGGAAGCCGCGCGACGGGGCCGGGTCCACCGCCACGTTCCTCCTGGCCGACGCCTTCGATGTCGCCCAGGTGCGTGCATGCCTGGTGGCCGGGCGGCACAACGGGCCGATGATCGTCCAAGAGTTCGTTCCCGGCCGGGCGGCGAGCGTCGCGTTTCTTTGCGGCCCGGCCGGGAACGTCCCCCTCCTCCCGACGTTTCAACACCTCAGTACCGACGGCCGGTTCACGTACCGCGGCGGGGAACTCCCGATCCCGCCCGACCTGGCCGGCAGGGCCGCTCGACTGGCTACACGAGCCATTGATTGTGTCGGAGGATTAATCGGGTACGTCGGTGTCGACCTGATCCTGGGCGATGCTCCCGACGGGTCGAAGGACTACGCTCTCGAAATCAACCCGCGCCTCACCACCTCCTACGTCGGACACAGAGCGGTCGCAGATACCAACTTAGCGGAGGCAATGCTTTGGGCCGCGGCCGGCACCCCGACACCGGAGCTACACTGGAAGGCGGGCGGGGTGAGGTTCGCGACGAGTGGCATGGTGTCTCCGACTGGATAAAGCGATATCGCGGGCCTGACGGAGGATGTTCGCACGACGACCCCAACCGTCCCGCTCGGTGTTGCCCGCTGGCGATCGCGAGTGGGCAACGGGAAGACGACCGGCGAGGCACGCGCGAGAAGGAGTGCAAGGGTACAGCTAAACCGCTCGACGCCTGCGAGGGGAGTTCTGGACGTGCTGGAGTTCACCCAGTTCGGTCGGGCTCGACTCGGGAAACGAAAACGCCTCCTCTCTTTGGTATTGCAGACAAGGAAGGAGGCGGGAGCCATGGCGGGTACCACACTCACCACAGCGATCCGGCAGCGATTATCCACCTTCGCCGTCGGCGTCGCCAGACCGTTCACCGATTCCCGCCGGCGAGCCTTCGTCACCGACATGCTGACCGGGCTGGTGGCCGGCGGGCACGTCCACCTGACGGCCGTCGCACGGGCTACCCACCGCGGCGACGCCAACATCCACCCGGCCGAGAAGAAGCTCAGCCGCTACCTGGCCAGCGAGCACTGGGACGCTGGCCGCACAGTTGCTCGCCCGGTCGGCCGCGATGGTGACGGACGACACCCCGATCGTGGCCGACACGACCGACCTGGCGAAGTACTGCGCCCGCAAGTTGGAAGGACTCGGGCGGGCCCACGACGGGTCCGACCCGGACGGCCGGACGGCCCCGGGGTACTGCCTCTTCGTGGCGTTCGTCCGCGTCGGGGAGTGGCAGTTGTTCCCCCTCGTGGTCGAGCCGCTCAAGGTGTACGCGGGAGCCCCGACTTGGGAGAACGCCGAGATCCTCGCTCACATGCTGCGGGTTCACGAGGCGACCGGGGGGAAGGGGACGTGGGTGCTGGATCGCGGCTTCGACCGGCGGGAGTTGTTCGGCCCGCTGGTCAAGAACCGGGTCGGGTTCGTGGTCCGGCAGCGGGGCGACCGGACGGTCCGGACGGCCGACGGGCGGAGCGTGTCGATCAACGCCCTGGTGGCCGAGCAGGTGTGCCCGACGCCCGGCCGGTGGCCGGGGGGCGGGGTGTCAGTGACGGTCGAGGTGTGGCTGCCGGAGGTCGGGCCGGACCCGTTCCTGTTGGTGATCGGGTGGCGGGTGCCTGGGAGCGACAAGCCGCTGGTACTGCTGGTCAGCCCGGCGGCGCGGCGGGCCGGGCGGAACGGGGGTGGTACGTCCGGGCGTACCACCGGCGGTGGGGGGTCGAGGACGCCAACCGGGGGATCAAGCAGCGGTTCGCGGTGGGGGGGTTCCTGGTCCGGTCGTGGATGTCGATCCGCCGGCTGGTGTGGCTGGTGGCGTGGGCGTTCTGGTGGCTGAACCTGTGGGGAGAGGCGTCGTTCGACCGGCTCCGGGTCGTCCTGATGAACCACCCGTGGCGGCTCAAGAAGAAGGTGACTTACCTGTTCGACTGGATCGCCACCATGCTCCGCGAACTCCTCCACCCCCACCCCAGGTTGCCGGCCAACACTGGGTGAAGTCCAGTGGACGTGCCGTTGACATTCCGGTTTCGCTCGCTATTATCTCAAAATGCGAGACGTGGACCTCGGGCTGTAGCTCAGCTTGGTAGAGCGCTTGGTTCGGGACCAAGAGGTCGCAGGTTCGAATCCTGTCAGCCCGACTGGTTGGAAGTAGTTGGCCGATAGCAGTTTACGCTAACCCGCCGGTGGTCGGCGGTGCGGTCTGAAAGCCTCGGGAATCCAGTACCGTACTGGATTTCGCTTTCGGAGCCGTACCGTGCCTCGCAAGTCTGCCCCCGCCTACCGCTATCACAAAGCCCGCGACTGCGCCGTCGTCACGCTCCACGGGCGTGACCACTACCTCGGCGTGTTCGACTCCCCGGAATCCTGGGAGAAGTACCACCGCCTCGTCGCCGAGTTCCTCGCCGCCCGCCGCGAACCGCCCCCGCCCGTCGCCGCCGACGCCCCCCTCACCGTCACCGAACTGATCGCCCGGTACTGGCGGTTCGCCAAGGGGTATTAGGCAAGAGCGGGAAGGTGATCTACCGGCCTTCTCTGTGATCGGCTAGAACGTGTGCCTCACGGAGGAGGCGGTCATGGCGGACCTCACGGACGACACGCGGCGGGCCATCCTGTTGGCGGCCACTCTGCTCACCGGTCACACGCGGCGGCGGTTCCAGGCCGAGATGGCCCACGCCTACTGCGGCGGCTCCGCCCGTCTCGCCGAGACCACCTTCGGGTGGGGGCGTGACGCCGTCCACACCGGCCCGAACGAACTCCGCTCCGGCATCCGCTGCCTCGACGCCTTCGAACTCCGCGGGCGGAAGACGACGGAGGAACTGCACCCGGCGTTGGAGGAGCACATCCGCCGCCGGGTCGATCCGCACGCCCAGGCCGACCCCAAGTTCCAGACCACCTTCGCCTACACCCGCATCACCGCCAGGGCCGTTCGCGACGCCCTGCTGGCAATCCCCGAACTGGCCGGGGCGGTGCCGTCCCGCCAGACCGTCGGCGACATCCTCAACCGCCTCGGCTACAAGTTGCGACGGGTGCTCAAGGCCCGGCCGCAAAAAAGGTTCCCCAGACCGACGCCATCTTCGCCCACGTCCAGCAGGCCCGCGTCGAGACCGCGGCCGACCCGGACGCGCTGAGAATCCCCGTCGACACCAAGGCGAAGGTGGAGGTGGGCGACTTCTCCCGCGGCGGCGAGGGGCGTGCGGCGGAGGTGGTGAAGGCTCTCGACCACGACATGGCCCCCGAGGCCATCCTGGTGCCGTTCGGGGTGCTGGAGTTGAACCGCGGGGCGGTGCCGATCCACCAGCCGTGGTTCCTGTTCGGCCACTCGCGTGAGACCAGCGACTTCCTCGCCGACGGCCTCGACCGGTGGTGGGAAGAGCGTAAGGCGGTCCACATCGGCGTCCGGCGGTTGCACACCGAACTCGATAACGGCCCCGAGATCGGCAGTTCCCGGACTCAGTTCTTGAAGCGGATGGTGGAGTTCGTGGACCGGCACCGGGTGGCAGTGGAGTTGGTGTACCTGCCGCCGTACCACAGCAAGTACAACCCAATCGAGCGTTGCTGGGGGATACTGGAGCGGCACGGGAACGGGGCGCGGCTGTCGTCGGTGGCGGACGTGCTGCGGTGGGCGGGAACGATGACGTGGCGGGGGCTCCGGCCCATCGTCCGAGAGACGACGGCCGCGTACGAGCGGGGCGTGCGTCTGACGAAGGCGGCGTTCCTCCCCATCGCCGCGCGGTTGA
>Ga0105048_10012577_pt1 | contig 13263 bp, 12 predicted proteins | sample MAT05_FD_78382 | JGI IMG/M metagenome (GOLD analysis project Ga0105048, IMG submission 78382) | Freshwater microbial communities from Lake Fryxell liftoff mats and glacier meltwater in Antarctica - MAT-05 | ecosystem: Environmental > Aquatic > Freshwater > Ice > Liftoff microbial mat | place...
AGTCGTTATTGGAGACGCAACCCCATCCCCCGATTCCAGAGCGAGAGTGATGAATTACAAATGGAAATGGCCGCTGAATATCGAGGGGCGAGTGTCGGGCCAATGTTCTGCAAGCGACCAAGCATCCGAGGATAATCTACCAACCGCGACTGCAAAGTCCGACCCATGACAGCCGCGATTCTGCGCCGGTGATCTCAAAGCATCACCCAAAAAATAACATTACAATCCAAACACCTCGCCGATGATTCCCGCGTTTAATAAAGTTTGCTCCGCGGCACCGAAGGAGAGGGTCATCCCTGCCCCACCCAGGCCGGTAAGGGCGTGAACGCGGGGGCTTTGGGGGGCGTGAACATAGGCCAGGGATGGGTGCTTGGCATAGATGCCGTGCCAGCGCTGCGCGATGTCCCAGGAGGGGAGGTTAAACACGAGCTGAAGTTCGCGAAGCATAAGCTCATCGATCAAGGCATTATCGAAGGGTGTTATGTTATGATCATACTCGTGCGAATCTCCGAGGATGATTCGCCCGGCGTCGTCCTGAGAGGCCATGACGTGGATGCCGTAACGGTCGAGTTCTGGGGTTTGCGTGGCAATGCGGCGGCGAAGTGCCGCGTGGCTTTTGCAGATCTCAAAGTTACGATAATGGCGCAATGTAAGTCCGCTGGCAAGGTGGGGGCCGATGCGAGGGGCTTGGTTGGGCGGGGTGGCCAGCATGTGCAGCTTGCACAGGCGCAGGGTGTGCGTGGAGAGGAAGTCTGGATAGAGTGTGGTGATGTCTGCACCGCCGCAGATGAGGCAGAAGTCAAAGTCGTGGCGTTCGCCGCGGGCAGTAATAGCATGCGAGTCAGATACTTCGCGAACAAGCGCGTTGAACTGAATACTTACATTTGGTTGTGCAGCCAGCCACTGAGCGAGGTGTGCGCTCGCGGTGCGGGGGTTCACTGCCGCTTCAGTAGTGCTGTGAAGGCCGGCGCGAAGGCGGGCGGGGCCAAGCCCACTGGCCGCAGCCGGGGTGATTTCTCTTACCTGATCCGCTGTAAGCAGTGAGAGGGATCGGGCCGGCGACTGTGCGATGAACTCTTCCAGCACGGCTTGTTCATCCTCGTGGTGGGCGAGGTGGAGGGACCCGCAAGGATTGAGCCAAAGCCCGGTGGTATCCGCGGCGTGCTGCCAGAGTGCGCGAGAGCGGATTGCAAGATCATGGAGCGGGCCCGTGGGCTGGCCGATGGGCCAGAGCATCCCAAAATTACGTACGGATGCGCCGCAGGCCAGCGGGTGGCGTTCTAAAACGGTGACGGAGAGACCAGCAGAGCGGGCGATATACGCAGCAGCGAGACCCACAACGCCAGCGCCGATGATGAGAAGCTTGGTAGACATTGAGCAAGAGGGTTGGAACGCCAATGGCTCGGAGAGGGGGCCGCGGCAATAACTTCGCACAATCTTCGCGCTAATCGGCTGGTGCTGCGGCGAATTGGGAGTAACAGTTGAACCTTGCCGAATGTCAACAAAAGTAACTTGTCAGCTGCGGGGACTGGTGCCGGGCCCAGCGGAGAAAGTCCGTCCGCGCCCAGACGTGACCAGTTGTATTGGGCCGTCTGGTCAATGCTCGCCGCGTTCGGCACGTACTTCTGTATGTATGGCCTTCGCAAGCCCTTCACAGCCTCTGCCTACGCGGGAAGCGAGTTCTACGGTCTGGATTTCAAGACCATCGCGGTGGTTTCGCAGGTGATTGGTTACACGATCTCAAAGTTTTTAGGTGTTAAGTTTGTTGCGGAGCTTCCGCCCTCCCGCCGCGTCCCGGCCATTTTGCTGCTCGTGGCAGTCGCGGAGGTCGGGTTGGTGTTGTTTGGGGTGCTACCGCGGCCGTGGAGTGTGGTGGGCTTGTTCTTGAACGGTTTGCCTCTGGGGATGATCTTTGGGCTGGTTTTGGGTTTTCTGGAGGGGCGGCGCGTCACCGAGGCACTGACGGCAGGGTTGTGCGCTAGCTTTATTCTGGCCGATGGAGTCACCAAGTCAATCGGGGCGTGGTTGCTGGAGCAAGGTGTAACCGAGGGCTGGATGCCCGCTGCGGCCGGAGCGGGATTCTTGGTGCCCTTGGTAGTTTTTGTTTTTATGCTTGGGCACATTCCCAGGCCAGACGCGGCGGATGTGGCGGCCCGGAGTGAACGAAGCGCGATGAGGAGGGCTGATCGGCGAGCGTTGGTTGCGACTTACTTTGTGGGTTTGGCCCTGGTGATTGCCATGTATCTTGTGCTCACGGTCATACGGAGCGTGCGTGCGGACTTCGCGCCCGAGATCTGGCGTGGCCTTGGCGAGGTGGCCGCCCCTGGCACGTTTGCAACCACCGAGATGGTGGTGGCACTTGGTGTGCTCGGTGTGTGTGGGTTGATGGTGATAGTGCGGGACAACCGCCGCGCGTTCTTTGGTTCATTGGTGTGGTGCGCGATTGGCGTGCTGCTGGTAATAGCGGGAGTTTTGCTCCGGAAGTGGCTGGGGGCGTTTGGCTTCATGACCATGGTTGGGCTGGGGATGTATATACCTTATGTCACAGTCCAGACGTCGCTGTGTGAGCGGCTGCTCTCGACGACGAGGGCCAAAGGTAACCTGGGATTTTTGGTATCAATGGCGGATGCCTACGGGTATCTTGGGTACGTAGTGGTGCTGCTGGCGCGGGGGGTAATCGGCCGGGGCGATGTATTTGGCTTATTTATTACGATGTGCTTATGGGGGTCCATCGTGTGCCTCGCATGCCTCGCGGGCGCTTGGGTGTACTTCGCGCGGCGGCTGGACCGCAATGAGGTATCGGCGGTGAGGGAAGTGAGAGTGGGGCAGTGAAGTTTTATTGAGTGGTTTGCAAGAGCGTGAATCAAGATGCAAGAGGGCAAGCGGGTATTGTGCAGTTGAGCGACGTGGAGATTATGTTATGAAAATTGCGTTATGCGTGTTTGATATGGCTGGAACGACCGTGCAGGACACTGACCACGCGGTAGCGCTGCGGCTGTGCGAGGCGTTGGCGGCGGCGGGGGTCAAGATTGAGCGTGAGGCGGTGAACCCGGTGATGGGAATTCCTAAACCTGTTGCGATTGCCTCGTTGTTGGAGGCGGCGCGAGGTGGCACGCCGCGGCTTGAAGAAGTGGAAGCGATCCACCATGACTTTCAGGAGCGGATCGTAAAGCACTATCAAACTGCGCCGCACGTTGCGGAGATGCCCGGTGCGAGTGCGTTATTCCGGGAACTGGCGCGGCTTGGTGTGGCGGTGGGGCTGGATACAGGGTTTGACAGCCGGACCAAGGACGCAATTATAAAGCGTTTGGGATGGGAAGGTTTGCTGGATGCCTCGATTGCGAGTGATGAGGTGGCGCACGGACGGCCGCACCCGGACATGATCGATGAGTTAATGCGCCGCACAGGTGTAAGCGAGGTATCGCGGGTGGCGAAAGTGGGTGACAGCGTAAGCGACCTTGAGCAGGGGGTCGCGGCGGGGTGCGGGCTGGTGTGTGCGATGCTCTGCGAGCGGACGCGCCCGGTAATGTCAAGCTTTCCAACCGTGGTCGGCCTGGAGGGGTTGGATGAGTTCATAACACACTTGCATGCTTATGAGGCGGCAACGTAGCGGTGGACGCGGCGGCCAAAACGTAACAAAAGTAAACGCAACGGCGAGAACCTCACGCGGGGCGCGGTGCGATCGGGCGAGAGCGATGCAGTCGCGAAATGAAGCGTTCAAATACCCCGCCGATCGTGGCGAACGCTCAGCCTGCGGCCGCCCGCGATGATTACGATGGCAATCCCTGCGCCGGTGGCTCGGCATCGAGGTTACGCAGTGGGCGAACCGGCGGGCTGATTGCACGCGACGAGGAGGTGCTTCTCCATTACACCCAAGGCGCAATCGAGTTGCCCTTGGGAGCTGTTAAGCGGAGGAGTAAGGGTAAAAATCCTGCCCGCCGAGACCTTGTAGCAGAGACCCTCACCAAGAGCCAGCTAGAGAGTCTGCTCCGCAGCGGTGGGTTCGCCACCGGATGCGCCAGCGAGCTGGCAAGCGAGTTGGGTAAGTGAATTAGGTAAGCGAATTAGGTAAGCGAGTAAGGTAAGCGAGTAAGGTAAGCGAGTTAGGTAAGCGAGTAAGGTAAGTTGTGCCTAGGGTTATTACTATTCGGACGGGGCGAAATAATCTCGATGCCGATGAGAAGCCCCGCAGTGCGGATATCCCGGATGATTGAGGCCCGTGTGGCTAAATCACACAGCCGCGTGAGGGCATGGGAACCAAGGCGGAGTGCCGCGGCGGGTGGATCTTCAGATTGAATGACATCAAGGGTCGCTAAGGCCACTTTTACCTGAGGCCGGTATAAAGCGGGAGCGCGGTGTTATTTTCAGCCTTGCCCACGGAGCGCACATGCCCATCACCCCAGGCGGTATTACAGCCGGTGTTGTGCCGGAAGTACTCTTTTTGCCATTCCTTGAAACGAGGATCGGCGGCATCAAGCTCGGGGTTATATTGGGTGAGGTCATTGAGGGTGTCGCCGTTTGCATCCAGCATGTGCTCAAAGGCATCCTGGAACAAAATCAACGCCGAAGGCTGAGTAATGTCGGCGGTCTTGGTGGGGGTAGAGAGGACGCGGTTGTATTGGCCCGAGCGGACTTTGCGCCACCACGTCATCGCGATCTTGCCAGTGCCAGGGTCTAGGCGGTCATCGACACCGTTGAAACCATAGCTTTGATATAAATGGTCGGGATTAAACGTCGTGCCGTCGGGGAAGGGATCCATCAGCTGCGCGCTCGGACACCTCCACATCTTCCAGCCAGCGAACGGAGGGCTGGTCATCGAAGGCCAAGGCATTCTGGCGGTGTACCAAGCGGGATCGATGGTGATATTGAAATACGGATCGTAAATAGCACCCCAGTACGCGCGATCAGTATCTGCCCCATCAGAGGTGAAGTTGGGGGAGTACGGCCGCAGTAACCGAAGGTTGGTGCTTTCGTAAGGCCCGCCCGCACTGATCCGCTCGAAACGGAGACCCCAGTTCAGCCGCTTGGCGTGGTGATAGTCCTTGAAATCAAGGGTATATTGGAAGATCGCCGCGTGGATCTGCTTTTGGTTGTTGGCGCACACTATCTGACGGCCAGAGTTACGTGCTTTGCCTAATGCCGGCAGGAGGATGCCAATCAGCAGCGCGATGAGCGCGATGACGACCAGCAACTCGATGAGCGTGAACGCGCGTGAGGCGCAGCGGGTACGGGCGGGGCGATGATGGCCGAGAAATGAACAGATGGCTGGATGCATAGCGGCTCCGAGAGAGAATCAAGTGTGCAGCGGGCTGGAACGTAAGCTGCCTTTGGAAGTAGTTGGCAAGGCGGGTATATACGAGGGCGTTGCCAGAGCTGAGAGAAAAGGAGAGAAGGGCGTAAAGCTGCGACGGACACTGCAAAGCTGGCCAGTGATGTTCGCGCGTCTGTGTGCCGTTAAGGTAAGCATCGAGGCTTACAAGGGCGAGCCCGAGGTGTGGTTTTTCCGGTTAACTTTGTGTTATGAAATGATGAAGGTGACCCGGGAGTGTAAGAAATCCACGAATCATCTGAACCAACTCTTCACGAAGTTTTGACAATATATAAGCTTCATGCGTGGGTAGATTTGCGGTACACTGATGGTGCGGTTGGCCCGAACGTCGGGCGGTGGAAAGTGTGTAACATGTTGAAAGTAGGAGAGTTACGATGAAGATGATGAAGCAAAACGTTGGTACTGGTTTGAGTGCGAGGCGCGGCACGCGCGGGTTGTGCAGCGTTGGAATGCTCGCAATGATCGCGGGTTCAATCGTGGCCAGCCACGCGGCGGCACAAACAGTGTTTTATTCAGAAAACTTCGACACCGCAGTGCTGAACCGAGTCTCCAATGACCCGCGCGTCACCAATGCGTGCGCTGGAAACGTGCCCTCGTTTACTCATACTCCGCCCCCCGGCTGGGCTTGGAAGGCTTGCGGCGTATCGTCATTTGGTTGTCGCACCGTTGGGTGCCCCATCGACTCCGCCTTTACCTGTGCTACTTGCTCTAACAACGAAGGCGTGCTCGAGTGGGAAGGCTGGTCCTTTGCCAACAAGGCGTTCTGGGTTCGTGTTGCCGGTGACCAGAACCGCAGCGAGTTCACGTTGGGCGTGGGCAATGTTGCAGTCGCGGACCCTGATGAATGGGACGATCGAGGTAACCCCGATCAAAACTGCGGCTATTACAGCACCTTCATGACGACGCCGAGCGTAAATCTCTCCACCGCCGATCTGTCAACCGTTGCCTTTGCGTTTGATTCGAGCTGGCGTCCCGAAGGCTTTGATGATCCCCGTTCCTTCACCAATAACCAGACGGCGACCATCAAAGCGGTGTACGTCGTTGGCGGCGTCGCCCAGCCCGCGGTGGAAGTCATGCGGTGGGATTCGGAAGAGGGCGGTATCTTCTTCAAGCCCGATGCGACCAACGAAAGCGTGGTGCTCGATGCATCAATGCTTCAGATTCCCCAGGGCGCAACCTCGGTGCGTCTGGAAATGGGCCTCTCCAACGCTGGTAACGACTGGTGGTGGGCGCTAGACAACCTCGTGATGAGCGGTGATGTAAGCGGTACCCCCACGGTACTCATGAGCGAGAACTTCGAAGGCGTAGCACTCGAAGCCCCCGTACACGAAGTACCTAGCGGCTGCGGCGTTACTTACTGCGGCGAGTTTACCCATACCCATGACGGACCAAACGGCGTTTTGGTAACGGTGGACAGCCCCGCAAGCGGCGGCGTGAATGATTGGTTCGGCTGGTCCTTTGTTGATCGGCCTTTCTGGGTGTGCGCTAGCGGCGGCCCCAATGGCTCGGCATTTACCAACTCGAGCGGCAAAGTGGCCGTGGCAGATGGTGATGAGTATGACGATCTGGCGCACCCGCCTGGTCCGCTCAACACGGTAATGGCTACGCCGCTGATTGATATCTCGGCACGGTCTGGCTCCGTGCTTGCCATTTCCTTCGATTCAAGCTGGCGCTTTGAATCTGGACAGACTGCGAGCTTAATTGCCGAGTACGACGATGGGTCTACCCAGGAAGTCATCCGGTGGGAATCCGACCAAGCCAGCGCGTTCTTCAAGGGTGATGCGGTCAACGAACGCTTCGCTGCCGGCCTTGCCGTGCCCCAGGGTGTTAACGGAGTAACACTTAAGTTCCGTTACATTGGCGGGAACAACTGGTGGTGGGCGGTTGACAACATCTCGGTCTTCGAGGGCGAAGCCACCGTAAACGTTGCTTCACTCACCCCAACCACCAACCCAATGGCCGTTGCCCCCAGCATTGATTATGCCCCCTGCTTTACACCTTGGTCGCCCACCGCTCCGGCGGGCTGGACTCAGGAATTTGTGCCGCAAGGTTCATGCCCCATGGAGTGCGGCCGTCCCGAGTGGCGCGGCTGGGCGATTGGCTTCAAGGATTGGTGGTCCACGCGGGTTGACGATCAGCTCCGCAGCGAGTTTGCTCTGGGCACTGGTTATGTTGCTATCGCCGATCCCGATGAATGGGACGACTTTGCTAACGGCCAGAGCGAGTTCAACGCCTTCATGACAACACCGCTCATTGCCCTCCCCCTCAACATAAGCGATGTCAGCCTCGGGTTTGCATCAAGCTGGCGGCCCGAAGGGTTTGATGATTCCTGCTCGTGCGCACCCTCTGGCGCGGTCGCCATCATCAACTTCATTTCTGCGGGCAACCCGGCCCAAGTGACGACAGATGCTGCCCACGGCTTTGCAAATGGAACGATTGTCAACATTATCAACTCTAACTCCGTCCCCTCGGCGGATGGAACCTACTCGGTGACTGTAACCGGCCCCACGACCTTCACGATCCCCGTGGAAGTCACTGTGGCGGGCAGCGCAGGCTCGGCAGTTATTGGCAACTCAAACAACCAGACCGCGAAGGTCAACGCAATCTACACCGTTGGTGGCGTAGAGCAGGCACCCGTCACGGTGCTGCACTGGGACTCAGACAGCGAGGGCCTTACGCCGGGTAACTTCTTCCATCCAGACAACACCAACGAGCAGGTCACACTAGATAACGCGGCGTTGAGCGTGCCCGCGAACGCTCAGGCAGTGCGGTTCGAGTTCTCGCTCACCGAGGCCCGTAACGACTGGTGGTGGGCCATTGATAACCTCGACTTCACCGTCAACGGTACTCAGGCCTTTGCGGAAAACTTTGAGAACCCCGGCTCGTTGCAGGCAGCACCGACCGAGAACCCCCCGGTCACTGAGTGCGCTTACTTCTCGACGGTTGCTGCGCAGGGAGCAAACCTTACAGTTGATAACTCACTGCTGACCAACTGCATCCAAGGCGATGACTTCTATGGCTTTAACGCCTGGGTTGTAGATGCCTGGTCCCGCGCGCTTGGCGGCCTGCGCACCGGCCACCTGGCATCGACGGCCTTCATCTCTGACTTCGCGGCACGCGGCTGCAATGGCACAGCGCGGCTTACTACTTCTAACTTCAGCGTGGCCAGCCTGAATGCCTCCACCCTCTCCCTCTCCTTCCGCTCGGGCTGGGAGAACGAAGCTGGCCACGCCAGCAGCGTGGAAGTTTCCTTCAATGGCGGTGCGTTCGTTAGCGTGCTCAACTGGAACGCATCCAACAAAGCGACAACGGTTGACGAGATCGTAACCATTGCCTTGGATAATCCCCAGGGTGCCAGCACCGTCCGCCTGCGCTTTAACGATGCAGAGTCCGGCTGGTGGGCCGTAAGCCAGGTCGAGTTGACGGGCATCGTCGGTTCAATCCCATGCGCGCCGTGCGCTGCTGACTTTGATAACAGCGGCGGCGTAGATGGTAACGATGTTGAAGCCTTCTTCACAACCTGGGCGAGCGGCGCGGCCTGCGGCGATGTCGACCTCACCGGCGGGGTAGATGGTAACGACGTTGAATTCTTCTTCGGCGTCTGGTCCGCGGGTGGATGCTAAGTTCAGTGATGGCACTGTAGTACGAACGTAATCTACGATTGATTACGATTAGTGTTGATTGCAAAGCCCCGGGGGTGAGTCAGCCCCCGGAGTTTTTTATGCGGTACGTGGGGAAGCAGGAAACATGCAGCGGCTCAAGGGAATATGGCGAGCCGCGTGGAGCCGCGTGGAGCGGCGCGGGCTGCCTTGCATGGTTGCATACCTTGTTGGTTGCTGTGCGCAACCTTGACGTAATCTGAACATGGACGGGCTGTAAGTTGGGTGTGGCCCGTCCTACGGTGGGGAGCAGGAACTCAAGCGAAGAAGGTAACAAACCTCATGATAATAATTAAACCTGTGACAAACATGAATGCGATGAAAACAACCAATCACACCGCAGCCGCCCACAATGCAAGTCGTGAAAGTCCGTGCGGCACTGGTGCAGGCACCTGGGCGGTCAGCGGAGCATTCGGACCGCTTACGGCCCTGCTGTTACAACTGCCGCGCATGGCTTTGGCGCGGGCGCTTGGCTTGTTTGTGTGCCTAGGTGCGTGCGCCGTAAGCCGGGCAGCGTGGCACCCTGATAACAGCGAACCGGGCCTGCTAGCGCACTTCGTGGCTGGCGGGCACGAGCCAGTCGATGGAATGGTAGAAGATCAAACGCATAACTTAAGTGCCAGAGTGACAGGCCCCCTTGGTCTGACCACGATCGGGCCGCTTGAGGGCGTGGTATTTAATGGCAAGGACTCGTGGCTTGAGATAGATGTAGCCGCACCCGGTGTAGCGGCCAAGCTGCCTGTACAGGCATTCACTGTCTCGGCGTGGGTGAACCTTTCTGAGATGCGCGGCGATGGGAGCGTCGCGGGCCTGACGCTGGATAATGGAGGAAGAGAGTACGGTTGGACGCTGGGGTATGACCGCGAACGATTTATGTTTTCGCTGGCGAGCAAAGGCGGGGACGACGGGGATGGAAAGTTAACACCCATCCGCGGGACGACCGTTGTGGGGATCGGGCAGTGGTATTATGTCGTTGGAACCTACGACGGTAAGGAGCAGCGGCTGTATGTCAACGGCGAGCTGGAGGCGAGCAGTACGCAGCAGTCCGGAGATATCCTTTACCCGCCACCGGAGAGTGGCTCAAAGTTAACTATCGGGTGCTACCTGGATGATAACGAAAAGCACCCCTTCAACGGTGCGCTGTACGAAGTAAAATTATATAATGTCGCAGTGCCGCCAGAGAAGATCAAAGCCGCGGCGGAGAAATCCTCGAATGCGGTAGCCTGGCGGCCGCCGCTCGCCGAAGAGCTGAGTTTTTTAGTTAAGCCATACTTACAGTTCGCGACACTTGATTCGATGGTGGTGATGTGCGAGACGAGCCGGCCCACGACCATGCGAGTGGAATACGGTGGTTTGCTCTCGCCCTCTGGAGCGCTCTTGGGGATCAATGCAGGAACATCCGAGAAGGCCGCATTAAGTGCGGCGGGTTCAGTTACTACGAGCGAGCCAAAGTTCATAAGCGAAGCAAAGATCCAGGGATTAACACAGGCCACGGCCTACCTCTACCGCGTGACCTGCACAGATGATCGGGGACGGGTTCTTACCGCACCGATCGCGACGTTTCAGACCGCGGTCGGGCCTGAAAGCGCGTACGCCTTCACGGTGATCGGCGACACCCAGCGCAACCCGGAAGTAACACGCCGCGTGAGCGAACTGGCATTTGGTATGCGCCCCAACTTTCAGATCCACTGTGGGGATGTGGTGGATGATGGCTACAGCAAGGCCCAATGGCTCAAGGACCTCTTCGAGCCTTCCAGCGTGCTCACGGCCCACGTCCCGGTATTTCCCACCATCGGGAATCACGAGGACGATAGCCACTGGTATTATGATTACTTCTCGCTCCCGCGGCCAGAATATTACTATACGTTTAAGTTCGGCAACTGCCAGTTCTTCATGGTTGACAGCAACCGGGACCTCTCGCCCGGGTCCGAGCAGTATCAGTGGTTAGAGCGAGAGCTTGGAAGCAGCACGGCAGAGTGGAAGTTTACCTGCCACCACCACCCTTGTTTCTCCTCAGACAGTGACGATTACGGCGACACGATGAAAGGCCCTTCGTTCTGGGGCGACCGCAACGCTCGAAAGGTTGTCGAGCTCTATGAGCGCTTCGGCGTTGATGTGGCTTTCAACGGGCACATCCACGTCTACGAGCGCACCTGGCCGATCTACCAGATGAAGGTAGATCAGGACCGGGGTGTGCGTTACATCACAAGCGGCGGCGGCGGGGGTGGGCTAGAGAAGGCCGCACCTCAGCGAACATGGTTCAGCCTCCACTTCAACCCAGCCCACCACTTTTGTTACGTCGCCTTGCAAGGAAAGACCATCCAGTTCAAGGCCTTTGACGTCGAGGGCCGCCTCTTCGATACCTACGAGATGACCAAGCCGTGAAGCTTTGGCCAATCACCCGGTCAACCCCTACATGCCAGGTGGTCAATCACGAAACGAAAAACCCCGGCGAGTGCCGGGGTTTTTGCGTGATTCGGGTGGCATATCGGCAAAGCGGGCGAAGGGATTCGAACCCTCGACGTACAGCTTGGAAGGCTGTCCCCATAGCGCAGAAAACCCTACAAAAATAGAGGTTTCTGAAGGGCGGAGTGTGGCCCCCAGCCATTCTGCCAGCTATTCGACACCGAAACCCACCCCCCAAGCCCCCACCGATGCCGAGTTGGCGGCGGTGGTCGCCGCATGGACCGACCTTCCCGTTGCGCTGAAAACTGGGATTCTGGCGATGGTGAAGTCCGCTGCGATACCTCGCCCGACACGGAGGACATGCTGACAGCACAATGGCCGGGCAGGGGGTACCCCCTTGGAGAGAACACCGAAACTTTTAAGGAGACAGGAATCATGCGATTATCACCGTCACCAAACGGCCCAAACGGCCAACCACAAGACCACATCCAATCCTCGGTGGAGGGTTATCCCGCCGGAGAGCAATCGCCGAGCACAAGGGCCAATGGGTCAACACGCACTCTCGGCGGCCGCTTTGCGCCCGGCAACAGTGGCGGCCCTGGCAATCCCAGCGCGCGTGCCGTAGGAAAACTGCGGGCCGCCTTACTTGCCTCTGTAACCGAGGAAGACATCCGGCAGATTGTGGCCGCACTGGTTCTTAAAGCCAAGGCGGGAGATATTGCCGCGGCGAAGGAAGTGCTTGACCGAACACTTGGTAAGCCAGTGGAAGCGGATCTGATCGAACGATTGCAGCTTCTTGAGCAAGCCCACGCGAGCAGGGCCATGGAGCAACACAATGCCTTTGATCCCACACTGATATAAGAGGAGCCTGAACAATGAGCAAGCTGCGCGCCAGGTTGGAACGAATCGAACGAGAAATGACAAAACTCATGCCCAAACGACCAGCACCCGGGTCACACATACTCCACATCCTGCATCGGTCTTCGGTGGCTGATAACCCAAACCTAAGACTCGTTGAGCGAGCGGATACAGACGCTGCCACATACGCGAGAATCCAAAACCAAATTGCCTGGGCCGACGATGATTACGACTTGGCCTGTGCGTGGCGCGAGGAGATTAAACGCTTGGACCCGTGTGAAGAGCTGCCTGCCGTTGATGTTTCTGGTCTCACCGCAGACGAGGCTGACAAAGCAGGGTTTCGCAGCTTTGTCAAGTACATCAACGAAGTTCAACTTGTTACTATAGCGAGGGAATCGCGCGCGATTGCGGCGGCGATTTGGGCGGCACTGAATCGCTTGGGACGGCCCGTACCGGAGTGTTGCCCAGTTGACAAGCGCGGCGAGAAAGTAAGCGAATAGTTTTCGCCAGACGTGGTCATCCGCCACAAAACATGCACGAATCTGGATGAGCGTAAGTTAAGCGTGGTTCCCACCGCCTCTTCGGCGGTATGATGGCCGGCGGGGGAGGGTAGAGGTGGGGTTCGGGGGAGGGGAGGGGCCTCGTCCCCTTCCCTGACTCAATCAAGTTGCTCTGCATCAAAAAAAACCGGTATGAGGATGCTGGGCTGCAAACTTCGCGGGAGCAACGTAACCGAACATACCGAGTGCAGTCGCCGGTGGCAGTATTCATTGTGCCAGCGGTTGGTGCACGCCTCCGCGTGCCTGACATCCTTGAATGCCTCCGGGTTCAGCAGTTCGCCGCGCGTCGTAGGTTCACCGATCCCCAACGTCTCCCCGACCTGCGCGAAGGACCTACCCGCCCCCGGCATTCCCGCATCGCATCCGCATCCTTGGATTTGCCGTAGATCTGTTCCGCACTCTTTCTGGCCCGTTGCTTATCTTCGACTCTCTTGGAGACCGTACCGTAGCC
>Ga0105048_10012578_pt1 | contig 13262 bp, 10 predicted proteins | sample MAT05_FD_78382 | JGI IMG/M metagenome (GOLD analysis project Ga0105048, IMG submission 78382) | Freshwater microbial communities from Lake Fryxell liftoff mats and glacier meltwater in Antarctica - MAT-05 | ecosystem: Environmental > Aquatic > Freshwater > Ice > Liftoff microbial mat | place...
CTACAGGCTCTGGATGCGCCGGCACCCGGCGCGGTGCTGCTGATCGACGAGATCGACCGCGCCGACGAACCGTTCGAGGCCTTCTTGCTCGAATACCTGGGCGAATACCAGGTCAGCATCCCCGAGATGGGCACGGTGCGCGCGCAGGCTGCGCCGGTGACCATCCTGACCAGCAACCGCACGCGCGAGCTCAACGACGCCGTCAAGCGACGCTGCCTGTACCACTGGCTCGACTACCCCGAGCGCGAGCGCGAACTGGCAATCGTGCGTGCGCGCGTTCCGCAGGCGTCCGAGGCTTTGTCGCGCCAGGTCGCAGACTTCATCGAGCGGCTGCGCGGTGCCACGACCGCCGGCACCTTCCACCGCGCGCCGGGCATTGCCGAGAGTGTCGAATGGGCGCGTGCACTGGTGGCACTGGACATGCTGGTGCTCGATCCGGAAGCGGTTGCCGATACCGCCGGCATCCTGTTCAAGCAGCGCGAGGACGTCGCGGCGCTGACGCAGACCCTGGCCGAAGAACTGCTGCGGCCACCGGTGGCGGCATGATCGTTCCAACCGAACGTCCATGCCGGTAGCGACCATGCAACCCGGTAACGCACACGGCGGCAAGTTCGCCGACAACCTGACCGGATTCGGCCGCGCGCTGCGCCGCGCCGGCATCGTGGTGGACAGCGCCCGCATGGCATTGGCCAGCGAAGCGCTGGCGCTGGTCGGCCTGGCCCGGCGCGACGACGTTGGCGCCGCGCTGGAGGCGGTGCTGGTGAGCCGCGAGCGCGACCGCGACGCCTTTCGTGAACTGTTCGACACGTTTTTCCGCGATCCGGCCATTGCCAGCACGCTTGTGGCCCAGATGCTGCCGATCGCTGACGGCCGCGCCGAGTTGCCCAAGGGGCGAGCACGCGTGCGCGACGCACTGGCGCCAAGCAAGGAGCGACCTGGCACGCTGGATCAGAAAGTCGAACGCGATGCGGCCATGACCGCCAGTGCTCTGGCCCGATTGCGCCATGCCGACTTCAACACGTTGGCCGCCAGCGAATACCACCTCGTCGAGCGGCTGGCACGCGAGATCCGCTTGCCGATACCGCAGTTTGCCGCGCGCCGCGTACGGCCCGGCAATCGGGGTGCGCGGTTGCACTGGCCCGGCGTGTTGCGCGCTGCCGCGCGCACCGGTGGCGAGGTGGTCCGGTTGCCCCGGATGCAACGCCGCACCCAGCCGCTGCCGCTGCTGGTGCTGGTCGACGTGTCGGGGTCGATGCAGCGGTATGCGCGCCTGCTGCTGGCCTTCCTGCATGCGGCCACACGCCATCTGCGTCGGTGCGACGTGTTCGCGTTCGGCACCCAGCTGACCGACCTGAGCGGTGCCATGCGGCTGGCCGACACCGACCGGATGCTGGCTGCGGCCAGCCAGTGCATCGACGATTTCGCCGGTGGCACCCAGCTCGGCCAGTCGCTGGCAAGCCTGCGCCAGCACCATGCCCGCCGCCTGGTGGGCCGGCGCACACTGGTGTTGCTCGTCACCGACGGTCTGGACACCGGCGAGCCGAAGGAACTCGGGCACGAACTGGACTGGTTGTGCCGCCACAGCCACCGCCTGTTGTGGCTCAACCCGCTATTGCGTTTCGATGGATATGCACCGTTGGCACGCGGCGCCAAAGAACTGCACGCGCGGGCCCATGGCATGCTGGCCGTACACAACCTCGACAAACTCGACGCGCTGGCCGCCAGCCTGGCCACGCTTTTGGCGCGCCGGGGCCCGGCCGTACGCGCCACGTCAACCACAGGAAAATAGATTCATGGACTTGCAAGCCAGCCGCCAGCTCGCGGTGACCCGGCAACAGGCCTGGGACGCGCTCAACGACCCCGAGGTGCTCAAGTTGTGCATCCCCGGATGCGACAAGGTGCAGGCCACCGAGCCGGGGCGATACGTGGTCGGCGTGGCCGTCAAGGTCGGCCCGGTGTCGGCCAGGTTCAACGGCAAGATCACGCTCGGCGACATGGACCCGCCCAGCGGCTACACACTCACGTTCGATGGCCAGGGTGGCGCCGCCGGCTTCGGCAAGGGTACCGCCAAGGTCACGCTGGCGCCCAACGACGCCGGCTGCGAACTCAGCTACACCGTACACGCCCAGGTGGGCGGCAAGATCGCGCAATTGGGCCAGCGCCTGGTCGACGGCGCGGCCAGGAGCATGGCCGAAGATTTTTTCAAACGTTTCGACAACGAGATGCAGCGCCGCTTCCCGCCACCAACGGCAGCAACAGCAGCAGCAGCAGCGCCGTTGCCGGTGACCGTTCCCGGCGCCAGAGTGCCGCAGTGGGTCTGGGTCGCGGGTGCGGCCGTGCTGTTGCTGGTCTGGTGGCTGTCGCGCTGATGAAGGAGCCGATATGGAAAACCTCGACGTGATGGTTCTGCGCACGCTGCGCGACTGGCGCGCTGCGGGCAAACGCGCGCTGCTGGCAACCGTGGTGCGCACCTGGGGCTCGTCGCCGCGCCCGGTGGGCTCCATCATGGCCTTGTGCGAAGACGGCGCCGTGGTCGGATCGGTCTCAGGCGGCTGCATTGAGGACGACCTGATCTACCGCCATACCCGTGCCTTCACACAGAACGTGGCGCCCGATGCAGCGCCGGCTTTTCCATCCGGGCCGCCGGCCTTCGTCAAGTACGGCGTCAGCGCCGACGAGGCGCACCGGTTCGGCCTGCCCTGCGGCGGCACGCTCGAACTGCTGCTGGAATACGACCCGCCGCTGGACTCGCTGCAGCAGCTGGTGCGTGCGCTGGAGGCTGGCCACCTGATGCTGCGGGCGGTGGCGCTGGCCGACGGGCGGGTGCGCCTGGACGAGGCGGTGGCGCCCCAGGCGCTGCAACTGTCGGCACACGAACTGGTCAACGTGTTCGGTCCGGAGTTCCGCATGTTGCTCATTGGCGCCGGCCAGCTGACGGAATACCTGGCCACGATGGCGCTGTTCAGCGGCTTTGCGGTGACCGTGTGCGACCCGCGCGAGGAACACCGGGGCGCCTGGTCGGTGGCCGGCGCCACGGTGGTCAGCGACATGCCCGACGACGTCGTGCTCGCGTTCAGGCCGGACCGGCGCAGCTGCGTGGTCGCGCTCACGCACGACCCCAAGCTGGACGACCTGGCGCTGCTCGAAGCGCTCAAGACCGAGGCTTTTTATGTCGGCGCGATCGGCTCGCGGCGCAACAACCAGGCGCGCCGCCAGCGCATGATCGAACATTTCGAGCAGACCGAGACCTCGCTGGCGCGACTGCGTGGCCCGATCGGCATCTACATCGGCAGCAAGACGCCACCCGAGATCGCAGTGAGCGTGATGGCGGAGATCCTGGCGGTCAAGAATGGCGTCGTGTTGCCGCGCGAGATGGCGGTTGCACGCGCCAAGGACGACACGGCGGTGGCGGAGAACCCACTATGAACAGTCCCCTTTCCCGGTTCGGCAGTGGCCAGTCGGTTCCACGTATCGAAGACGACGCACTGCTGCAAGGCCGCGGCCGGTTCACCGACGACATCACCGACGACGCGGCGTATGCCGAACATCTGCGGCTGTGTTTCGTGCGCTCGCCCTATCCTCATGCGCGCATCGTGTCGGTCGACCTGTCGGGCGCGCTGGCCATGCCGGGCGTGGTGGCCGCCTATTGCGGCGCCGATCTCCTGGCCGCCGGCGCCGGCCCCTTGCCTGGCTCGACCGGATTTCCGCGCCCGGACGGCACGCCGGGCGCGACGCCGCCGCGCCATGTCCTGGCGTTTGAGCGCGTGCGTTTCGTCGGCGAGGCGGTCGCCGTCGTGCTGGCCGGCACGCTGGAGCAGGCGCGCGATGCGGCCGAGGCGGTGTTCGTCGACTACGAGGAGTTGCCGATGGTCGTCACGCTGGCCGATGCACTCGCCGGCGGCGCGCCGGCACTGTGCGAGCAGGCACCTGACAACATCGCAGCGCAGGCACGCCACGGCGACGCTGCGGCCACCAGCCGGGCGTTCGACGTTGCCGCCCATGTGGTGCGGCTCGATCTGGTCAACCAGCGTCTGGCGGCGCTGACGCTGGAGCCGCGTTCGGTGCTGGCCCTGGTCGACCCGCAGGACGGACGGCTGACGGTGCGCATGAGCACGCAGATGCCGTCGGGCATCCGCACCTCGCTGGCCAAGGACATATTGCGCATCGCGCCCGAGCAGATCCGAGTGACGGTCGGCGATGTGGGCGGTGGCTTCGGCATGAAGAGCGGCATCCATCCCGAAGATGCGGTCACGGCCTGGTGCGCCTGGACGCTCAAACGGCCGGTCAAGTGGATCTCCGAACGCAGTGAGGAATTTCTCAGCAGCGCCACCGGGCGCGACACCGAGAGCCACGCCGAACTCGCGCTCGATGCCACAGGCCGCGTCCTGGCGCTGCGCGTGCACGCGCATGCCAACGTGGGCGCCTATGCGACCGGCACCGGCGTGGCCATCCCACTGCTGATCGGCCCCTGGGTGCAGACCGGCGTATACGACATCGGCACCATCGATTTCCAGTTCCGCGCCGTGCTGACCAACACCGCACCGGTGGGCGCCTACCGCGGCGCCGGCCGGCCGGAGGCGATCTACATCATCGAGCGGCTGATGGACGAAGCGGCGCGCCAGATCGGCATCGACCGCATCGACCTGCGCCGGCGCAACTTCATCCGTCCCGAGCAGATGCCGTACAAGAATCCGATGGCCCAGGTCTACGACGACGGCAAGTTCGAGCACGTGATGAACCAGGCTCTAGCGCTGGCCGACTGGGACGGCTTTGCGGGGCGCGAAGCTGCCTCACGCGCCAACGGCAGATGGCGCGGTCTGGGTATCGCGACCTTTCTCGAATGGACCGGCGGCAACGTGTTCGAAGAGCGTGTGACGGTAACCGTACTGGCAGACGGCATGGTCGAGGTATTCGCCGCCGTCAACGGCATGGGCCAGGGCATCGCCACCTCGCTGGCGCAACTCGTGGTCGACGTGTTCGAGTTGCCGCTCGAGCGTATCCGCGTCGTGCTCGGAGATACCGATCGTGGCAACGGTTTTGGCAGCGCCGGTTCGCGCTCCATCTTCGTGGGCGGCTCGGCCATGCGAACCGGCGCCCAGCGCAGCATCGAGCATGCACGCGCGCTCGCTGCCAGCCGGCTCGAAGCCAGCGCCGCGGACGTCCACTACCAGGGCGGCCGATTCCAGGTCAGGGGCACGGACCTGGGCATCGGCCTGTTCGAGCTGGCCGCCACCCAGGACGGCGGGCGCATCCACCTGGAGTCGACCAGTTCCGTGAGCGGCCCGTCCTGGCCCAACGCCTGCCACATCTGCGAAATCGAACTGACACCCGAGACCGGCGAGGTGCAGGTGCTGACCTACAACTCGGTCAACGACGTCGGACGCGTCGTCAATCCGATGATCGTGGTCGGGCAGCTCGATGGCGGTGCCATCCAGGGCATCGGCCAGGCCTTGACCGAAGCCGTGGTCTACGACCGGGAGTCGGGCCAGTTGCTGACCGGCAGCCTGATGGACTATGCGGCGCCGCGCGCCGACATCACCCCGGCGCTGTGCAACCGGATGGACCAGTCCACGCCGTGCAAGAACAACCCGCTGGGGGTCAAGGGCGTCGGTGAGCTGGGCACGATCGGCGCCACACCCTGCGTCGTCAACGCGGTCGCCGATGCGTTGGCGCGCAACGGCCACGGCCCCCGCACACCGCTACTGCAAATGCCGCTGACGCCGGCGCGGCTGTGGGAACACCTGCAAGGCGCAGGCGGGTTCTGACGCAAATGTTATCTGGCTGTGATGTTGCGCGATACCTGCGCGATGTGGCCGGCGCACAGTTGGTTCATCGCCAACTTGTACCGCAAGGAAAACGCCATGCACAGCAGCACCGCCCGCCTCGACACCCCCTTCAATGCGTCGGTGGGCATCGCCGTGTGCTGGACCGAGATGGTCTCGCACCGCAAGGACCTGGTGCGTTTCGCGCAGCGCCGGCTGCACGATCCGATGTTGGCCGAAGACGTCGTGCATGACGTGTTCGAAGCGGTGCTGTCGGGCAAGGCCGCATTTGCCGGTCGCGCCGCACTGCGCTCCTGGCTGACCGCGATCCTGAAGAACAAGATCGTCGACCTGGTGCGCCAGCGCGCCGGCATCGACAGCCTCGAAGAGCAAAACGACAGCGACGGCGCCCTGGCGATCGAGAGTCCCCAACCCGGCCCGCACGAAGTGGCCGAGCAGCGCCAGTTGCTGGCGCGCACATTGGAGCGCATCGACGGCCTACCCGCCGCTCTGCGCGACGCAATGCAGTTGCGGGTGCTGCAGGACGAGTCGACCCAAACCGTGTGCCAGCGTCTGTCGATCACGCCGGACAACCTGTTCGTGCGTCTGCACCGGGCGCGCGCGCAACTGGCACACTGACAACGGGTGACTGCCGACGGGCTGCGGGCGGTCCGTGTGCCGCCGCCCCGCTCCCAAGGCTCACAGGACGGGCAGCAATGGCGCCACGCGCGTCGCAAGCGCCTGGCGCTGCGCCGTGGCTGTGCCCTGCAAGGCGAAGCCGAGCACCGTTCCGTCGTCACCGAGGAACTGCGCGCTGCAATGCGCGTCGTCCTGCGCGACCGACCATGTGCCGGCGGCGTCCAGCGGCGGCGGGCATACCACCGTTGGCCAGGCCGGTGTCTTGACCACGACCGGCATCGCCGGGTAGTTCACCGCCGTCGGTTTGCCAGCCAGCGTCGCGCCCAATGCGCGTGCCTGCGCCATCAGCGGCAGCACATAGGGCAGGTTGTGGCCCAACACCTGCGCGTTGTCACCGACCGCATACACATGCGGCTGGGAGGCGGCAAGCATGCGATCGACCTGCACGCCGCGCCCGACCAGCAGTCCGGCGGCCTGAGCCAGCGCCGTGCGCGGGCGCAAACCGATCGCCGACAACACCAGGTCGGCATCGAGCGTGGCGCCGCTGTCCAATTGCAGCCGATACGCAGACCCGTGACGGTCCACACGCGCCACACCGGTTCCGAAACAGAACAACACGCCGGCGTCCTGCAGTCGCCGCTGCAAACGCTCGCCCGCCTCCTGCGGCAACAGGCGCGCCAGCGGCCGCTCGGCGATGTCGATGACGGTCGGCCGAATGCCGCGTGCCAGCAGGTCGTTGGCAAACTCGCAACCGATCAATCCTGCGCCCAGGATCGCCACATTGCTGGCGCCCTCCAGCGCCTGCGCGAAACGGGCGTAGTCCTGCAGGTCGTTGACCGACAACACGTCCTGCGCGCCGTCACCTTGCAAGGGCAGACGGATCGGGTCCGCGCCCAGTGCCAGCACCAGATCGCGGTAGACCAGCAACTGCCCGCCCGACAGCGTCAAGGTGCGCGATCCGGTGTCGATCGCGCTGACCTCGGTGGTGGCCATGACCGTGGCTGCGAGTTCGGATGCCATGGTCGCTGCCGTTTTCATGACCAGATCGGCGGCGCTCTTCTTGCCGGCCAGCGCGTTGGACAACATCGGCTTGGAATAAAAGTCGCCGGCGTCGCGGCTGATGATGACCAGCGGCGTTTGCTTGTCGAGCTTGCGCAATTCCCGCGCGGTGTTGTAGCCCGCCAGTCCGCTGCCGACAATGACAACCGGGTCCGGACCGGCGCCGCGCTGGGCCGCCATCAGATTTCCACCATTTCGAAATCGGCCTTGGCAACGCCGCAGTCCGGGCACTCCCAGGCCTGCGGTACATCCTTCCACAGCGTACCCGCCGCAATGCCGTCGCCGGGCAGGCCGGCTGTTTCGTCATATACAAATCCGCAAACAATACATATATAGGTTTTCATGGTGATTCCGGTTTTCGATTCAATGTTTCAGTGATTCAGGACGATCCGCCCTGTGTCAGGCCGCGATCCTGGCCAGCGTGGCCTTGTAGTGGTTGGCGTGGCGCTCCTCGACCTTGGCCAGCGCGGCAAAGCGCTTGGACGCTTTCTCGAGCACCGATTTGAACATCTCGGCATGTTCCCGGGACTCGGCAATCTGCTCGTCCATCTCCTGCACCGCGGCGGTGTTGCCTTCCTTGACCGCGGCATTGCGGAACGAGGGGTACATCTCGGTGTATTCGTAGGTCTCGCCCTCGATCGCCATCTCCAGCGCCTTGGCCACGGTCATGTTGGCTTTCGGAAACAGCAGATCGGCGTGGCCAAACGCATGCAGGATCTCCTGGTCGGCGGTGTCCTCGAACACCTTGGCGGTGGCTTCGTCGCCCATCGCGCGGCACAGTCTGGCGAAATAGCGGTACTTGATATGGGCCATCGACTCGCCGGCAAAGGCCGCTTCGAGATTTTGAATGGTGACCGACTGGGGATTGTGGAACGGGTTGGACATGGCTTACTCCTGGTGTTGTGTTGAAAACAGGCTCGATGATGCCGACCAGTTCAACATATGTAAAAGCAATTACATATAACTTGTCGATAGTCATTATCAATTCACCACGTGCCTGGCGATCGTGATGTCGCAACGCAGCAACCGCGCCAACCGGTCCCATGTGCGACAAACCCTGTTACACGTGGCGGATAGCCGTGCGAAACTGGATTCGACAATTCTGTGACGCGCGCAACAGGCAACGTCATGTCTTGGCAACACTGGCCTCACACGAACATCATTTATGCCCGTCATCGAATCCCGCATCCAGCCGCAGTCTGACGAGTTCGTCCGCAACCGCGCCCATATGTTGGCCGTGCTGGACGAAGTCCAGGTGCTGCTCCAGCGCACCCGCGACCGGTCGGCCCAGTCCAAGGCCTTGTTCGACAAGCGTGGCCAGATATTGCCGCGCGAACGGATCGCATTGCTGCTCGACCCAGGCAGCGATTACCTCGAGCTCTCGGCCCTGGCCGGTTATGGCCAGGATCACCCCGACCTGGCCAAATGTGTGCCTGGCGCTGGCGTGATCACCGGCATCGGCATGGTGGCCGGTACCCGGTGTTTGGTCGTGGCGTCGGATTCCGGCATCGAGGCCGGGTCCATCCGCGCTATGGGCCTGGAAAAGATGCTGCGGGCACAGCAACTGGCACTGGACAACAAGCTGCCGTTTCTGCACCTGGTCGAGAGCGCCGGTGCCAATTTGCTGCGCTACAAGGTGCAGGGTTTTGTCCAGGGCGGATCCATCTTTCGCAACCTGGCGCGGCTGTCGGCGGCCGGACTGCCGGTCGTGACCGTCGTGCACGGTTCGTCGACCGCGGGTGGCGCCTACATGCCCGGGCTGTCCGACTACGTCATCATGGTGCGTGGCCGGGCCCGCGCCTTTCTGGCCGGGCCGCCGCTGCTCAAAGCCGCCACCGGCGAGATCGCTACCGAAGAGGAACTGGGCGGCGCCGAGATGCATACCAGCGTGTCCGGCTTGGGCGAATACATGGCCGAGGACGATGCCGACGGCGTGCGCCTGGCGCGCGAAGTCGTGCAGCGCCTGCAATGGAGCCGGCATCTGGCGCCGACCGAGGTGGCCGGCCTTGAACGCCCGACGGCCCTGCCGCCGCGGCTGGACCCGCAGGAACTGCTGGGCATCATGTCGGCCGACGGCCGCAAGCCGTCCGACATGCGCGAGGTGATCGCGCGTATCGTCGACGACTCGGACTTCCTGGAATTCAAGGCCTTGTATGGATCGGCCACGGTGACCGGCCATGCTGCCATTCGCGGCCACCCGGTGGGCATCATCACCAACAACGGCCCGCTCGACCCCGACGGCGCAAACAAGGCAACCCACTTCATCCAGGCGTGTTGCCAGAGCGGCACCGCGCTGGTCTACCTGCAGAACACCACCGGCTACATGGTGGGCCGGGACTACGAACGCGCCGGCATGATCAAACACGGCTCCAAGATGATCCAGGCGGTCGCCAACGCCACGGTGCCGCAGCTCACCATCATGTGTGGCGCATCGTTCGGCGCCGGCAACTACGGCATGTGCGGGCGTGGCTACGACCCGCGTTTCCTGTTCTCCTGGCCCAATGCCCGTACCGCCGTGATGGGCGGCGAGCAGGCCGCCACGACGATGCGCATCGTCGCTGAGGCGGGCGCCAAGCGCAAAGGCATCGCGATCGACTCGGCCGCGCTGGATGCCCAGGAAAAGGCCATCATCCACACCTTCGAGAGCCAGCAAAGTGCGATTGCCACATCCAGCCTGATGCTCGACGACGGCATCATCGACCCGCGCGATACCCGCGCCGTGCTCGGCCTGTGCCTGGACCTGTGCCAAGAAGCACAACGACGCACGCTGCGCGCCATGCAATTCGGAGTCGCCCGGCCATGAGCGCAGCGCCGGGCCGCCCCAAGCAAGCTCGTACCGCAGCACGGTGTGCGGAGGTAATCTTATGAACACGCCAACAACCAAGACCATGATCTCGCCCGATGCGGGCACGGCGCTTCGCTTCCAGTCGCTGCTGATCGCCAACCGTGGCGAGATCGCGCTGCGCATCATGCGCAGTGCCCGGCGCATGGGCCTGCGCGTGATCGCGGTGTATTCCGAGGCCGATGCCGATGCGCTGCATGTGCGCATGGCCGACCAGGCGGTTGCCATCGGCGGATCGGCGCCGCGCGACTCGTACCTGAACATCGCCCACATCCTTGCGGCCGCGCAGGCCTCGGGTGCCCAGGCGGTCCATCCCGGTTACGGATTCCTGGCCGAGAACGCGGCTTTCGCGCAAGCCGTCACCGACGCCGGCCTGGTCTGGGTGGGCCCGCCAGCATCGGCGATCCGGGCCATGGGTGACAAGGCCCAGGCCAAACGGCTGATGCTCGCCGCCGGCGTGCCCTGCGTGAGCGGCTACGACGGACCCGAGCAGGACGACGCGACACTGCAGGCACAGGCCGAGCGCATCGGTTATCCGCTGATGGTCAAGGCCACCGCCGGTGGCGGCGGCCGCGGCATGCGGCAGGTAGAGCGCGCCCAGGACCTGGCGGCGGCGCTGGCCAGTGCCCGCTCCGAGGCTTTGGCGGCCTTCGGGTCGGCCACGGTCCTGCTCGAACGCGCCATCGCCGAGCCGCGCCATGTCGAGATCCAGGTGTTCGCCGACGCGTTTGGCCACGTTGTGCACCTGGGCGAGCGCGACTGCTCGGTGCAGCGGCGGCACCAGAAGCTGATTGAAGAGGCTCCGTCGCCGGCACTGACCAGTGCCAGCGGCGCCCGCTTGCGGCGCCAGATGGGCGACATGGCCGTGGCCGCGGCACGCGCGATCGACTACCGCGGCGCCGGCACCATCGAATGCCTGCTCGACGCGCAGGGCGGCTTTTATTTCATGGAAATGAACACCCGATTGCAGGTCGAGCATCCGGTGACCGAGGCTCTGACCGGTTACGACCTGGTCGAATGGCAGTTGCGCGTGGCCCCGGGCGAAGCGCTGCCACAGACATCGCAGGAAACCATCCTTCAGCGCTTCGAATCGGGCGGCCACGCCATCGAGGTACGGCTGTGCGCCGAAGACCCGGCGCAGGGTTTCCTGCCCCAGAGCGGCCGCCTGCTGGCCTGGGAGCCGGGCCACGCCGTACGTGTCGACCACGCGCTGCAAGCGGGCCGCGACATACCGCCCGACTACGATTCGATGGTGGCGAAATTCATCGCCCATGGCCCAGATCGGGACACCGCACGCACCACCCTGGCCGGCGCCCTGCAAGATGCTGGCGTGCTGGGAGTTCGCACCAACCAGGCGTATCTGGCAGCCTGCCTGCGCCATCCGGCCTTCGCGGCCGGACGGGCAACGACCGGCTTCATTGCGGCGCATGCACAGGAACTGCTGGCTCAGACGCCACCGATGCGCGCGGCGCTGGCCGCTCTGGTGCTGTACGCGGCACGGGCGATGCGCGATGGCCACGATCCGACCCGGGTCCGGCTGCCGCTGGCGTGGCCGCTGCCGATGCGTGTGGCTGTCGATGGCCAATCGGGCCAGGCCATGGTTCAGGCCCTAGGCGCGAACCGCTATCTGGTGACGGCCGAGGGCGAGCAGCAAGCCGCCTCGCTGATTGACTGCGACGCGGTCAACATGATGATCGCATCGAGCCATGGCCTGGAGCGCGTGCGCTGGACCTGGGACCGCGACCTGCTGCAGGTGAGCCAGGGCGGTCGCCAGAGCCTGCTGACGGACCTCAGCCTGAGCGCTGCAGCACGCGCCGGCGCGGCCCACAGCGGCGCCATCCGCGCACCGATGGCCGGGCGCATCGTTGCGCTGCACGTCAAGCAGGGCCAGGCTGTTCGCAAGGGCGAGGTGCTGCTGGTGCTCGAGGCCATGAAGATGGAACACCCGTCGGTCGCGCCGATGGATGCGGTGGTGTCGAAGTGCTGGTTCGACCGGGGTGCCCAGGTGGGCGCCGGGGCGCTGCTGCTGGAGCTGTCAGCCGCCGAGTGAGAGCGTGAGAGGCCTGTTGCGATGCCTTGATCCGACTCACGGCGCGTGCACGCGGGACTGCCAGAATGCATCCATTGCCGCGCAAACACGGCGCCTGGCGCCCACTGCGGCTGCAGCAGCCGATGAAAGAACCCGCATGTCCGCCACCACCGATCCGAACCCTCGTCCCTATGGCAACTCCGCGCAAGAGGTCTGCGCCGAACTTGCGCAATACGTGCCTTTTTGCCTGATGAAGGACATCGATCTGGCGCGGCTGGTCCACGCCAGCGTGCAGACGCGCCATGGCCCTGGCGAGCTTCTGGTGTCGCCTGCCAGTGGCGTTCCGTCCCACCTGATATTCATCCGCAGCGGCCATGTGGTCGGGCGCGGTGACGATGGTCGCGACAGCAGCGGCTTCGAGTTCGAGCCTGGCGATCTGCTTCCGGTCAGTGCGGTGATGGCGGCGCGGCCGGTGACCAGCCGCTACAGCGCGCACGATGGGGTCGAGTGCCTGCGCTTCCCGGTGGCCGAACTGCATGCGGTGGCCGCGCTGAGCCGGCCGCTGTCGGAGTTCCTGCAAGGGCGGATGCAGAAACAGCTCGAACTGGCGCGCCAGGCGATGCAGGCGACGGTGGCATCCCAGATCCTGGCGGAGCAGTCACTGGAGACGGCGCTTGGCGAGCTGGCGCTGAAGGCGCCAGTCAGCGTGTTGCCGCAGACACCGTTGCACGACGCGCTGTCGCTGATGCATACGAGCAAGATCGGTTCGATGTTGGTCGTCGACGAGGCCGCCGCGGCGGTCGGCATCCTGACCCGGCACGACATCCTGGACCGGGGAGCACTGGCGCGGGTGCCACTGGAGGCGCCGATCGGACAGGTCATGACACAACCCATCCACACGCTGGACGTGCAGAACACAGCCCAGGATGCA
>Ga0105048_10012579_pt1 | contig 13261 bp, 13 predicted proteins | sample MAT05_FD_78382 | JGI IMG/M metagenome (GOLD analysis project Ga0105048, IMG submission 78382) | Freshwater microbial communities from Lake Fryxell liftoff mats and glacier meltwater in Antarctica - MAT-05 | ecosystem: Environmental > Aquatic > Freshwater > Ice > Liftoff microbial mat | place...
AGCCAAGGGACGCGTACTGCCTCCCGTCGAGGTGGAGATGCTCGCTCGACTGGAATACGCGGCATTCATCGGCGGGCAGATGTTGGCTCCAGACGGCAAGCTTGATGCGCTGCCCGATATCGGGGCTCTGTATGACCGCATGCTCAATGCGTTTCTCCAGCGCCAATCGGCAACGTCAGCACATGTCTGAGGACTGGCCGCGCTGGCACCAGGCCCTGCTGCAGGAGCTCCGCGCCGAAACCGTGCGCTCCAGTCGCGGCCGCGTCGTCCCGCGCGGCGTCAAACGCAAGATGAGCAACTATCCCCTCCGGCCCCGACGGCGACACCCCGTCCAACGAGCGGACTATAGGGTGCGGATTATTAAGTGAAGAGTATTGGGGCAAGTCCCGCATTGCCACAGACCGCTTAGCTCGGACAACCAGATTTCGGTCGTTGTTTTGTGCGCCAAGAGTGCGACTGTGGTGATCTGTCTCGGCAAACCCGCCCGACCGGTGATGGCCGGGCGGGTTGCGACTCTACGCTCCTTAGTGATCGTGCATAAGATGCTGTCTGATTTCGGCGAGCATCTCGGTGCTCAACGGTAATTGGCGACTTACGAAACCTTTGCAATCAATTACCTGCAACACCCCACGATCGGCGTTGAACTCAACTTGAGCTTTAGCCACAGCGCCATCGTTCACTGCCTCTGCCGCTCGAGCGAATGCGGCAGCATCCTTATCCATGTAAGGGACGAGCAGGGCCTCCTCTTCCTCTGCCTCAACGCATTCCTGGTGGCATGGTCCTTCTTGAGGCTCGTCATGGCACTCTGACCCCGAAGAGCCTTCGCATGCAGCACAATTATTCACCGCCCGTTCTTCCGGAGTATCGAACAGCAAAGCCGACTCCAGGCTAAACGCGTGACCTTCTGGCGGCCCGCTGCTGTACACACAGAGCAGGCATTGATAAAAGGGAGTGTTGAGAGTTTCCGAATCTCCAACGGTACGGCTTTCACCGGTCTCGCTTGTGATGACGAAGGACGCGGCAACAAGCAGCAAAAGCCTGAGCTTGGGTAACATAATTCACCTCTTGTCGATGGTTGTTTTGGTGAATTTCCAAACATCAATAACTCGCTCGCCGCTCGGCAAATCCCGAAGCGAAGCGAGCGTCCCCCGTCCGACAAAGTCGGCAATGTATTGCGAAATTCGAACACTGCTCAAAATCTTGCCGCTCAATGGATCAATTTCTTCGAGCACCGAATCGTACATGTCATCCAGCTTGGCCGGCGTGTATGACACTCCCTCTCCGACGACAAGGTTGCGTGATCTCCAATCTACTGAGGCGACCGCAGCCAGCACCCAAAGATGGCCATCCTCTGCCACTTGGATGCCTGTAACGGCGGCCTGAGGAGCTTCCGTCAGTTTGTGAGGGCGAGTTTCACCGTCCTGACCCTTTTGCTTGGGAACGTTTGGTCCAGGTGGAGGAAACCAAGGTGCCTCTCTAATCAGCGTCGCCAACAGCTTGCCACTCCTGTCCCATTTCTCCAGATGATAGGTGTCGGCCATCGCGGACCAAAGGTCCTCGTCCAGAGCCAGCGCCACATACCGACGTCCCATCGCCGGCCTGGCCGGATCAACTATCGGGTCGCGAACGCCGAATGAGAGAATAGCCGTGCCATCCGGTCTGCGGACATGTAACGGGAAACCCGCATCACTTCGCAGACGTCCCATCGCAGCGATAACCAGAGACCCATCTCGATAATTGATGGCGCTGGTGGCCGCGTAAGGAATGACATGCGTACGAATGTGTGAAAAGCTCGGAGAAAACAATGAAAATCGTCTTAGTTCATCGAATACCAACAGAGAGTCGCCGGCGGTCGACTCTATCGTTCGAATCGCAACAAATTCGCCCGGGCCTTGGCCGCTTCTGCCAATCGTGCGTAGAAATTTGCCGGATTCACTAAAGACGTAAATCGTTGACCCGAGCGGCGCAACGTAGAGTTGGCCGCCCGCTCGGCCGGCGATAGACACGAACCCTGCCAGAGACCAGTCGTCGTGTGCGAGCGTCATAGCACGCTGCACGCTCACGCCACACGCCCCGCAATTGGGCACTCCGCGCATAACAACTTCACGCGGGCCTGCAGGGGATGTTTGACTAGACATCTCGTTGCTCAACGAGATCAGCAACCCGACACAAACAACTCGCGTCGGCATGATTCGCCGCCTGTGCGAGGACGCGGAATATTCAGGGTACTGTAGAGAAAAATGCAGCGCCCTGAGCATTGCGTCAATACCGCTCCGCGCGATAGGAATTTCGATCGGGGTCGGTCGAGTATCCGGCGGGGTCCCCCGCCGCGCGAGGACCGGCGGGCGGGCGGCGTGGGCGCGTCGGCGCGCCTCGCGGGCCGTCCGGTCCCGTGTTCCGGCGGGAGCAGGGGGCGGGAGCGCCCCGATGCAGGCCCTGGTGCGACGGCCGCGCACGCCCGCGTCCCCGACGGCTGAGCCGGGGCGCGTGTGGGGGCCATCAGCGCGCGTGCGGGGCGGCCGGGGGTGACGGTGTCGATCGGGCCGCGCCCCGGGACGCCGGCGCCCGGGTCGAGGGGGGACTCCGCGCGCCGCCGGGCGCCCCGGTGGTGGCGCGGGTGCGGCGGTGCGTCAGGATCTGATCGATTACCGCCGTCTGGGTGATGCACGCGACGATCCGCATCGCGCCGTGGCACGTCGGGCACCGGAGGGGGTCGACTTCGAAGATTTGCTGGAGGAGGGCCGCCGTAGGGCCCTTGGCCCACCGGCGGGTGGCCTCGGTGGGCGCCAGTCGTGGCGCGGGGACGATCGCCGGTGCACCGGCCGCGGCGGGCTCCGCCTGCTGCCGCCTTCCGCGCGGGCGGTTGGCGTACCACCCATCGTACCGCGTGGTGACGTGCCCCTTGTCCGGAATATGGACCAGGACCCGCGCGAGGAACTCAAGCGGGTCCGCCGTTTCGGTGCCCGCCGGGGGTCCCTCCGACTTGTCGGACCGATACGTCACCGCCTTCGCGGTCAGTACCGCGCGAGCCGGGTCGCGCAGGCCCGGTCGTCCTCCGACACCCGGACCGCCGTAGGCACGTGGAACCCCGAGTGCGGCCACGTGAGCCTGCCGGCGGCTTGCTCCTCGTCGAAGAGCGCGAGGCGCCCGAAGAGCCGGAGGACGGCGCGACGGAACGCCTCGGTCAATTTGGCGGTGTCATGGGCGGGCCATGTGACGAAGGTGCCGTCGGACCGGAACCCGCCGTCGGTGACGAGGAGATGGAGGTGCGGATGCCAGTGGGCACGCGAGCCGGGCGTCTGCAGACACGCGACGATGCCGACCGCCAAGTCGCGCTCCCCGGTGAGCGCGCGGATGGCCGCCGTGACCGTGCGGGTGGCGACGCGTGCGATCTCGCCGAGCGGGCGGCGACGATACAGGCCATACGCGCGGAGCCGCTTCGGGATGGTGCGGACGACCTGCCGGTGCGGCCCGGGCGCGAGGAGCGTCGTGTCCAGCCACTGGTCCAGATGGCGAGGCGCTTCGCGTGACAGCTCGGGCAGAAGTCCCGGCATTTGCAGGAGAACGCCAACAGGTACTCGCGCGCACAGGCGTCGCAGCGGATGCGCGCGAAGCCGTGCTCGAGGACCCCGCACGCGAGGAACTTGTCGGCAACCTCAGCGACGACCGGACGCCACGGGCCGTACGCGCGGGCGAAGCGGTCGTCGTAGACGGCCTGCCGCCGATGCAGATGATCCGACACCAGCCGAAAGAGCGGCGACGCCTGGGGGCGCCGGGGCCGGTAGACGCCCTGTACCGCTGGCGCCGCGTCTGCCATGCGCGCTCCGTGACCGTGGAGCGCCGAGCATAGGCGAGACTGGCGCGCGGAGCGTCACCATCGCATGGCGCGACGGGCGATTCTGACGCACCGTCGGCGTGTCGCCGGCCTCACGAGGCTTCTCCGCGGTGCTCGGCTGGTTCGCACTCGTGCCGGGACTGCCGCTGTTACGGCCGGCTACGCGTAATTGGTACCCAGTTTGATCTTGAACATCTGTGGCGGCACCCGGAGGCCAGTGCGGAGGGCACCACCACCAAGACGAACATCTGCATAGATCGCCATGAACTCTCCCGTACGGCTCGGTCAAATTTGAACGATGTCGCGATAGCCTCGATCGTGAGAAGGCAACGTACGGTAAATGCACCCGATGCGCGCCATCTGGAGTGTCCCGATAAACTGGTTCCGCCGGGTCACAGGCTCACGCCTTCAAGTCGATACAGCCGAGAAAGTTGGTGTTCGTCTTTTCCTGATCACTGATCGGAATAGCGACCTGCGATCCGTACGGAAAGCCATTGTTCTTGAAGAATGTGCCAACCGGGAACACGACATCCTGCGAGCGACCATATTGACGCACAAGACGGCGCAGATCACTCAGCCGCTCGCCGCGCCCGAATTGCCAGAACGCCTTTTCGCGGAAGTACAAGCTGACGGCTGATGACAATGTCGTTGGCACGGCCAGATCTGCCATTGTTTTGGGAGTGAAATTGCCAATCTTCGGCGGTGCAGCGCGAAGCGCATTCAAGATGGTGACCATGCCAGCCAAGTCATTCGTCTGCAACTTCGCTTCGGCTTCGATCAGGCGCGCATCCAGCCCGGACAGCAGGGGGATCGGGTCTTCGCGATCCCAGTTCAATAAATCGTTGAATGGCGTCGAACCGTCAAATGACTTGATCGTTGAGCGGTTGACTTTGACTCGGGGATCATTGGCCGACGCAAATGGCAACGCGTTCTTGATCACACCGGTGACATCGAAACTGTCACCAACCGTCAGGCGCCTGTTACTGGACACCTGGGTCCACCAGCCGTTGCTCATCGATGTCTGCGCATAGGTCATCAGGTACACCGCACTCGTTGGCACGGACGCGACCGTTGCTGCGGCAGCCGCGAATTGACCGATATCTACCTGCGCCCTTGCCTTCGCCACCAGTACGGCATCGCGAATATTCAATGTCTGCGCATCAGTCCCGCTCAGTACCGTGAGCGCAGTATCAAAGCGGGCGATTGCCACAGCAAAGACCTGGGCATTGGTCAGCGGCACTGTGTACTGCGGAACGCCAAGAACCGTTTCGCCAAGCGGAATCCCGTTACACCAGTTTTGCCCGAGTGTCATCTCCACGAAACCCATCCCCAGGTACATCTCGCCCAACTTCGCCGTCTCGGTTGGGGCGTACTGGCGTAGCGCGTTCACTCCATCACGCAGGTGACCGCGCGATTGCTGGAGGCCGTTCCAAATCGCCGCAAACGTGCCGTTGTTTGTGTCCACGGTGCGTTGGTCCGCCTCGTTCGTAACGCCAAAGGTGTCGCCGGATTTCATTTCGTCCGTAAACACCGCCGAATATTGCCAGATGCCGCTGATGTTGTTGAGGTATGTCTTCATAAAACCAATCGCACCCGTAGCAAGTGCTACGGCGCCTGTCGGGTTGGCAGCGTCCGACGGCGAGATGATCTGCGGCTGATCCAACTCGAGCAGACTTTCCTGCACGTTGCATGCGATCATGCCCAACAGCACGGCGCCGGCAGTGCCCGCATTTACGGCAAGTGTCCTGAATCGCGTCTTCATGATGAGTGTTCCTCGCAAGGATGTTAGAAGTGAAGATTCAGGCGGAACATCAAGGTCGTCGGCGGCGCTCCCGTCATGTAATCGAATTGCACACTGGAATTGTTTGCGGCCGCTTCTGGATCAGCGCCGGTGTAGTTCGTCCAGACGTGCAGGTTGCGGGCGCTCAACGTCAACGATGCATCGCGCGTGCGCATGCGACTGGTGAGCATTTTCGGAAGCGTGTACGTTGTGCTGATGTCGCGAACACGCCAGTACCAGACGCGCTCCCAGTATCCCCACGACGATCTGACGGGAGTGCCATACCGGTTCGCGATAGCGCGCGCCTGGAGTTCGAGCGAGGTTCCCGGCACGACTTGCTCAACACAGTTGCTCGTCGTACTGCAGGTGGCCATTTCGCCGAAGTTCTGCAGGAAAAAGTCGCCCTTGTAGTCTAGCGACACATCGAAGCGGAGCTTCTCCCCGAATAGCGCAATCCCGTTCTGCACGGAGAGAATCTTGCTTGGAATCGCAGACCCGTTGCGCGAGACGAAGGCGGTGTCGACGACCACTTCACTTGGCGCGAGAATCCCGTCGCCATTCGCATCGCTATAGGTGTACGGACGTCCGTAGGTCCCGAGGATCGGGCCGCCGACAAACGTGCTCCCGTTGATCGGTGGGAGCGGCTTGCCCTGTGCGTCGTAGCCCAGCGACAGCACCTTGCTCTTGTTGGTCGACCCGCCGATTGTAAGATCCCAGGTGATGGAACTCCGCCGAAGCGGCGTCGTCGTCACCGTCGCCTCGAGTCCAGAGTTCTGCACCGACGCCATGTTGCGCGTTACGGAGAGTTGCGCGGCACCGGAAGACGCCGCGACGGGTACGGCGACTAGTCCGTCCTTGGTGACGCTTTTGTAGTATGTCACGTCGAGGTCAACGCGACTTTTGAGCAGCTTCGCTTCGAACCCGACTTCACTTTCGGTCGAGCGTTCAGGCTTGAGGTCGGGATTTCCTAAAGTCGACACGATGAGTCCGGGGCTATCGACGCCAACCGTCGTCGCGGGCGTCGCTGGGACGTTGGTTGTCGTGGCCTGCAGAACCTGCAGCGCCTGCGTGGAACTCGGCTGCACACCTGAGGCGCCGTACGCGCTGCGCAAACGCAAGTTCTCCAGCCACACGGTCTTGGGAAAGAAGTCTTCGTCCGAAATGATGTACGACACACCGGCCTTCGGATACGCAACGCGCTGGAAACGCGAACCAAACGCGCTGTTCTGGTCGGTGCGCAGCCCCAGATCCAGGAATAGACGGTCACTCAGCGAAATCGACTCGTTGATGTAATAACCGAGCGTCTTCACCGACGCCTGCAATGAACCGCTGCCGCTTCGCGTGGCTGCCTGAGACGTGCTCTGCGCGCCGGGCGGCAACGTCGTTCCGTTCGTGCCATTTGTCGCCGTCGCTTGATTCACGTAGTCCGCACCGACGGTGGTTTTGAAAAGAACGCCGGACCGGACCTGCCAATTGCTGGTGCTCGCGAGCCGCGCCGTCAGGTTGCGATCGAATACGTCCCGCGTACCTGTCCTGCCCAGACGAGTCGTCGCGTTGTCCCGCTGACACTCGTTGTAACGACACAGATTGTAACGCTCCTGTTTTGCCCAATCGAGCCCCAGAATAGCGTCATTGTGCATCCACGAGAACGGACGCCACTGTGATGTTGTGCCAACCAGAAAGCGGTCGATCGTGAGGCTGTTGTAGTACTGAAAGAGTTGTCCTGGAGAGTACTGGGAGTAACCACCGAGCGTTTCACCCAGCGCACCCGTGTTGCTGTAGCCCAGGCAATTCGCCGGAGTGACCTGACAAGCGGCGGTGGGCCGAAGTCCCGGTCCGTTCAACGCTTGATAGAAAAACCCCAGCACATTATTGCCCTCCTGCTGATTGCGCTGAATCGACTTTGCATATGACGTCGTGATCGCGAGGTCAACCTTCGGATTCACCACCATGTTCACGTTGGCGCGCATCGACGTGCGATTGAAGTTCAGCGGATGGAGCCATTCCTCGCGAATCGGCGTGCCAAGGGAATCGAAGTAGTTCCGTGCAAACTTCGGCATCGCAACGGGACCGCGGTTGCCGTCGAAGTCGGCGCTGAGGAAGTAGCGTACGGCGTCCGTGCCACCGGAGAGCGATCCGCCAACCTGACGCACGCTACCGTTGGCGATGGGCGTGGAATTAGGATCGGTAAGCGCACTCCAGTGCGTGACACTATCGCTGACGCACGACCCGGCGGCGATGGTCACCAAGACGCAGCGCTTCAGAACGTTCGTGCTAGGATCGTGTCCCCAGTTCGCCCACTGACTCAGGTACTTGCCGTTATCCGATACCACACCAAGTCCGGTGTGCATTGTGTAGCGCGTGGCGCCCGCCGTTCCCCTCTTGGTCGTGATCACCACCACCCCATTGGCGGCATCCGTTCCGTACAGTGTCGCCGCCGACGAGCCTTTCACGATCTCCATGTTGGCGATGTCTTCGGGATTCAACGTGTTAAGCATACTCCCGCTGACCCCGCCGTTTAAAACAGTGATCGAGTTGGAGTTCATCCGAATCCCATCAATCACGTAAATCGGTTCAGACGATACGGCGCCGGCGAGCGGCAGTGAGCGGATGCCCCGGACGCGAATGGTCGGTGCCGCGCCCACCATGGTCGCCGGCAGGACGATCACTCCAGGCGCCTTGCCCACAATCAAGTCCGCGATGTTCTGAATGGGCGATCGCTCCACTCGCTTGTTGATATCGCCGAGCGATTGCACCGAATGTCCCAATTCGACACGACGCTGGTCACCGGTCGCCGTGGTGACGACATCCGAGAGCGTGACGGCCGCCTCCTCCATCGCAAAATCAAGCGTCACAATGTTTCCCGCAATGACAGTAACGGTCTTCTTCTGTTCGATGTATCCAAGTCGAAGCACGCGAACTTCATACTCTCCCGGTGAGGCCCGAAGCGTGAATCCGCCTTCCGTGTTGGTGCTGGCGATGATGTTCGTCCCGATGAGAGACACACGGCCTTGTGCGAGTGGGAGCCCGGAAAGTTTCGAGACCACACGACCCGTGATGAGAGACGGCTGCGCGTGCGTCAGTGCCGGAGTGCAGAGCGCGACCACGAATGCGATCGACGCGCGTAGGTGTGATCGTGCGGAGGACGTTCGTATCATCAGCATGTCGTTCTGCTCGGTAAAGAGTGCGACGCGGGCAGCGTGCCGTGTCGAAGACTACGGCCGGGAGGGAGGGTGTTGCCGCGCGGGTTCAGTGAGGACAACGAGACATTGGAACGAGATCGCGTCTCGGCACGATCGAATCCGGTCAGTGAGGCGCGGCAAGTCGCGGGGCGAGCGCTGCGAAATCAGCGTTGCCACCACTCAGGATCACGCCCACTCTCATATCCTTCGCCACAACGGTCTTGTCGAGAAGCGCGGCGAGTCCCATCGCGCCCGTCGGTTCGACGACCAGCTTCAATCGTTCCCAGATCACGAGCATCGCGCGGACAATCGAATCATCCGTGACCGTCACCATGTCCGAGACTTCGCGTTTGATAATTGCGAAGTTGCGAACACCGAGTGACGGAGTGCGGGCGCCGTCCGCGATGGTATCGGGGTTCAATACGGTCTGAAGCGTTCCTGTGCGAAATGATCGAGCGCCGTCGTCGCCCGCTTCAGGCTCGACGCCGATTATTCGACAATTCGGAGACATAACACCCACGCTCAACGCCGATCCGGCAAGTAGTCCGCCGCCACCGCACGGAACCAGGAGCAGGTCAATCGGACCGACCTGCTCGATCAGCTCTTTCGCGCAGGTCCCCTGACCACACATGACGTCTGGATGATCATACGGAGGGATCAACGTGAGGCCGTGTTCTTCCGAGAGCTGAGCGCCCAATTGCTCGCGCAGTGTTTCGTGTCGGTCATACATCACCACGTTGCCACCATAGCCGCGCACCGCACTGACTTTCACGGATGGTGCATCGAGCGGCATCACGATAGTTGTGGGCACGTCGAGAATTCGTCCAGCGAGGGCAATGGCCTGCGCGTGATTTCCCGACGAATACGTCACCACACCACGCCGCTTTTGTTCAGCGGTCAGCTGCACCATTGTGTTGTAGGCGCCCCGAAACTTGAATGCTCCAGCGCGCTGCAGATTTTCACACTTGAAGAAGATTTGCGCCCCAGTCCACTCATCGAGAGTGCGAGACGTCGCGACTGGCGTCAGGTGCGCCACGCCATCGAGTCGTGCGGCGGCACTGACGACATCTCCGTAGTCGACATCGATATTGCCCAAGGCAGTGACCGACATCGTCTTCAGGCCGCTCGGTCAGCTACGGCCAACAACGGTGCTGATTTCTTCGCGCGCGCCGGACGCCACCACATCAGCACCCCCGACAGCGCCTGCACCACGAGGGCAAATGAACTCAGCCCAAACAACAGCTGGCTCGGCAACCCGAACTTTGCTCCCGTGTGCAGATCGCGGAGCGAGTTGATCAGCTTCGTTCCCGTTCCCTGAGTCCGTGTGCTCGACACAAGCAAAACTTCACCGGTGTAGGCGTTGAGCATCACCGAACTGCGACCGCCCGGAGTGTGATCTTCAGGGAATCGTTTAGTGAAACTGATGGTTGGCGAATTGAACGGTCCGATGAACTTGGTTTCTGCACCAGCAAGGGCACCGTCGGCAATGATCGAGAGCGTGTCAAGACTCAAGGCCGCCTGTCCTTTGATGCGATCCACCTTGGGAGCGACGGGGGCCGCGACTGCGTCGAGTTGTTTCAAGGCGGCATTGAATGTTTTCTCGTTGGCTATCCACACGCCGGTGAGCGCGAGCATGAGACCAATGGCGGATCCGAAGAAACCGAACGCACTATGCAGGTCGAAATTCACCCGCCGCCACGAGCCCCGACGACTGACAGTCATGATCTTGCGCGGCCACCACACCACGAGCCCCGTCAGCATCATCAGCGCCGTAAACCACGACACAATCTCCACAACCTTCTTGCCGTTCTTCCCCGCGAGCAGCGCCGTATGAAGCAAATAGATCCGACGCATCAATGTCTGGTCACGCTCGGCACTCGATTTTGCGTCGAGCACTTTCCCGGTATAGGGGTTGACGAAACCGAAAAGGGGGTCCTTGCCACGGCGAACAACGATGCGATGCGAGTACGTAGGTTCGCTCGACTCGCCAAGGTTGAGCACAACATAGTCCTGGGCTTTGATGCTATCGATCAGTGCCTGCAAAGGCAGCTTGGCGGTGCCGGGCTGCACATAGCCGAGCGACGGCTCGACCAGACGCTCAAGCTTCTCCTGAAAAACCAGCACGGTTCCGGCAAAAGCGATCAGGACGAGAAACACCGTGATCGTGAGACCCAGATATCGGTGAAACCAGATGAAGCCTCGGCGAAGCATTGCGGGGGTCCCTTGAAAAGGCCAGACGGCTATGATATATTGTATATAATATTTAGTACCTCAGTCCTGTCAATACTAAATATCTTTCCGCCGAACCCAAACCCTAACACCGCCAATGACCAGTGAATCAGACCTCAGGGCTGGTCACGTCCTGTCACTTGCTGAACTCGATCCGTTCGTCAGCCGGCCGGCGGCTCTTTCGGACAGGATCTATGCGTCGCTAAAGCACCGCATCCTCACCGGAACGATGTCCCCGGGGTCGCGGGTCGTAGAAAAGGAATTGTGCGACGAAATGAGCGTGTCGCGAACGCCGTTGCGCGAAGCCTTGAATCGCCTCGCGCTCGAAGGCCTTGTGACCATCCTTCCGTTTCGCGGCTTCATGGTCGCCAGTCTTACCGTCGAAGACTTCCGCGAACTCTGCGAGGTCCGGCGCATCCTCGAACCTGAAATGGCGGCGCTGTGCGCCTTGCGCGCCTCGGATGCCGATATCACGGAACTCGAACGTCTGGCGGACCTACACTACAGCCGACTCGACCCGGCGACGTATGAGGAGTATCTCCGCGCCAACAGCACCTTTCACCAAGCGCTCGTCCGAGCCACAAATAACTCTCGGCTCGAAGCAATGGTTGTCTCAGCGCTTGACCAGCATCAACGACCGCTCTACCTCGGACTGGGTATCGGTATGGACGATGGCGTTGCGAGCACCAACGAACACCGCGAGATCGTGCGGTCCATTCGCGAGCATGATGCGAAAGCCGCGCGCGACTTGATGTTTCATCACATCTCCCAAGGCGAGGTGCGTATCGTCACGGCACTCAAAAATGGCGGCTACTGACATGGAAACTGCGCATGTCGGTGAGCGCCAGACAATACTGCTCGATCGCGCGTCGCTTGAGCCGCTGCTTGATCTCGCGTCTTGTATCGAAGCGGTAGAAGCGGCATTCTGCGCGCACGGCGAAGGGCGCGTGGCGCCCCCGGGGCTGCTGCACGCCGATACCCCCACCGGAGAATTTCACGTCAAGGCAGGCGTGATGGATCTCGGGATGCCGTTCTTCGCGCTCAAGGTCAATGGTGGGTTCTTTCAGAACCGTGAGCGTTTTGGCATGCCCAACATCCAGGGGCTCGTACTGTTGTGTGACGGTACCAACGGATATCCCCTCGCCCTGATGGATTCAAAGGCCATAACGGTCAAGCGGACCGGTGCGGCGACAGCGGTCGCGGCCAAATATCTCGCACGACGAGACTCCCGCATCGTCACGATTTGCGGGTGCGGAACTCAGGGCGCGATTCAACTTGAATCGCTGCTGCAACAGTTCCCGCTGCAAAAGGTGTACGCGCATTCGCGTTCACTTGAGTCGATGAATCGATTTGTTCGCGACTGCGAAGCGCGCTTCGGCGTCGCGGCTGTGGCAGCTCCCGATCTCGAGCTCGCAATGGCAGATAGCGATATCTGCGTAACCTGCACACCCGCCAAAGAGCCATTTCTCCGACGTGAGTGGGTGCGTCCCGGCACTTTTGTGGCTGCGATTGGATCGGACAGCCCCGACAAGCAGGAATTGCATTCCGATCTATTGGCAGGCACCACAGTGGTCGCGGACATTCTCGGCCAGTGCCTTCACGTGGGTGAGATTCATCACGGCGTGGCGGATGGACACCTTCGGGCCGAGGACGTTCATGCCGAGTTGGGGCAGATAGTCTGCGGCCGTCGCCCTGGCCGCACTGATGCCGACGAGATCACGATCTTCGATTCGACCGGCACGGCGCTTCAGGACTTGGCTGCAGCGATGTTGGTCTATCGCAAAGTGAGCGGGATGACGGGCTTGCCTCGATTCGACTTTTTCGGGGCGTGAATTTGTGCATGAAAATAGTCACTTGATGGGGTGCAAATAAAGAATATATTATATATGATTCTGTTCTGGATCGAGCGCGGGCATTGGTTTCATTCGCATCGGATGCTTACCTCCCAAGGCAAGCGATGACGTAGCCGCGGGACCACGTGTATCGAAGCGACCGACCAGCGGCGCACGCAGTGCCTGGATCCACTCCTCTCACACGACTCCCACCAATGCGTCGGCCCACATTGTTTGCGTTTTGCTCCTCCCTTCTCGCGGTGGCGCTGTGGCCATCGGCCGCGTACACGGCCGCCGGCAACCCGACGACGCCCTCTGCGGCATTCGACAGGCTCACTCTGAACCAGGTTGAAGCACCATCGTGGCGGTTGGGGCTCACGATCACCGGCACCACCAAGGCGGA
>Ga0105048_10012580_pt1 | contig 13260 bp, 13 predicted proteins | sample MAT05_FD_78382 | JGI IMG/M metagenome (GOLD analysis project Ga0105048, IMG submission 78382) | Freshwater microbial communities from Lake Fryxell liftoff mats and glacier meltwater in Antarctica - MAT-05 | ecosystem: Environmental > Aquatic > Freshwater > Ice > Liftoff microbial mat | place...
TGGCATCGGGATATTGTACCCAAGCAGGATTCATCTCACCCAACCCTTTGATATAAGTACGCGAAAATTTCTTATCAGCTTCTTGAAAAGCGGCTGAAAATTTGTTGTACTTCAACACATAATTGTTACGAAAACTTTGGTAGTACTTATACGCCCAATCGTTAGTTAGCGCGTCGTGAGTTGGCTTTTCTAGAAACTTCACAAAACGGTCTTTGGTGGCAAAATGAGAAGTAAGATAAACTTCTTGGGCAAATTTCTTAAATGACCCTTCGGGTGTTCCTGCCGAAAATTTGGTCAAAATTTCAGCGATGATGTCGGGGTGTTGGTCTTTTGGAATATCTTCATAAAAAGCCAAAAGCGTTTGTGCCAATATTTTTTGGTCAGAAGGTAAATTGAAATGCTTGAAAAAATCATCTGCATTATTTTTAAGATTATCTGTCATTTGCTTGACTACATTCTCATTCGTGCCTTTCAAACTCGTTTCTAAGCGGACCATCGAAATAGCAATAGGTGCCAAACTCGTTCCAAAAATTCCTTGATTGAGGTATTGCGCGTGCATGGCGTAAGGCTCGTAGGCGGTGTAGGCTTTTTGCCATTCATCAAAGATATTCTCATAGTCAACTTTGCCCTTTGCCCATGTCTTAAACTCGGCTTCTTGGGCTACTTTTTGGTCATAAACGTGAAGATGTTTAAGCTGTTCCGTTTGTCCAATAAAATACTTCCAATAGTTGGCTATGGTGGCGTATTCGCTGGCAAGCATTAACTTGGTGGCCACGCTTTTGTCCATTTCTTCCTTCCAAGCTTTGAGGCGTATGTCGCGGTTTTTGACAATACTCATATTAACTTTGTCAATGGCTAATTTAATACCCATCGAAGACTCATAGCGATTCGTTCGGCCAGGAAAGCCAAACACCATCGTAAAGTCGCCAGGTTTTATACCCTTGAGCGACACGGGTAAGAATTTTTTTGGCGTATAAGGCACATTATCTTTGCTGTAATCAACCCCTTTGTTGTCTTTGTCAACATAAATACGAAACACCGAGAAGTCACCCGTGTGGCGAGGCCATTCCCAGTTGTCGGTATCGCCACCATATTTGCCAATGCTTTGCGGAGGTGTGCCAACGAGGCGAATATCTGTAAACTTCTCAAAAACAAAAAGATAGTACGCATTCCCTTTGGCAAACTCCTTTACAGACGCATTGTAGGTAGTACCTTCTGTGGCGTTTTTTGAGAGTCCTGAACCGAGCGAATTCACTTTGGCAGCGCGGGCTTTTTCGTCTAAGCCTTTAAGTTCGGGCAGGATTTTATCAGTGACATCTTCCATGCGCACCAAAATATCTACAAACAAGCCTTCGACGGGGCGTTCTTCGGCGTTGGTTTTTGCCCAAAAACCATTGTCTAAAATGTTGTCTTGTGGTGTAGAAAGCGTAGTAATGGCATCGTAGCCGCAGTGGTGATTGGTAAAAACCAACCCTTTGCTAGACACAATCTCACCCGTACAGAAACCGCCACCCATCATCACAATAGCATCTTTGAGGCTGGCTTTGTTGATGTCATAAATGTCTTTGGCCGTCAATTTAAAGCCCTGCTTTTTCATTTGGGCTTCATTCTTGCCAATGAGGGAGGGTAGCCACATCCCTTCGTCCATCGGACTGCTTGCCCAAGCAAAATTTAAACTGATTAATAGTGAAAAAAGAGTGATTTTTAATTTGTTCATAGTGGTTGGTTTGAAGTGCCTGTTGAAGACTTGTTTACGAAATGTCACAATTGATACTTTGGTTTCAACAAAAATACAGAGAAATCGCTCTACTTGTCTTTTTGCACAAAAAAACACCCTCAGCAGGCAGCTAAAGGGTGTAGAGAAATACTGATTTTATTGGCAATTCCAACGCTGAACCTACAAGCGGCTGATTGACATTCACTCGTCAAGCGCTAAAACGGTAGATGCATTGATGAAACTTGAATTACCGAGTGGCGTTGATGTTGAACTGCGCAACTAGTATTGAGGATAATTGTAGAATTTGTTACTCATTAAAAAATATCCCAAAAATAGTGGTGTTATAATTTTCTTATTCTAAAGCAATTCAATACTTTTAGACAAAAAAATCAAACTATTTATGGAAAATGTACAAGATATTACCCGTTGGGCGGGTCATCACCGCGTTCTGATTCGTTTTTTTGTATTGCCTATAGTTTTTTACTTTTTTTGCCGAATGGCCTTTGTTTTAGGTGGAGAATTCCATTTTTGGGGTTATACAATTTCTAAAATTGCCGTTTATGGATTAACTGCAGTCATGATCACCGCTGCTTGGTTTTATCCCAAAAACGCCCGACAAGCTATTCACCAATTTTATTGGAAAATGAAAGGCCTGGAATTGGTGGTTTGTATGGCTTCCTTTTTCCTTTGGATGTACATCGGCAATCAAACTGTACAGTATTTTGACCCAATGCTCAACACGGCTTCTGCCCCCACCACTCATTCAGGCATCCACCTCACCAGCCTATCCTCCACCTCAAACACCGCCGAAAGCACTCCAGAAAGCGAGACTTTTACAAAATCGGCGAAACGAGGATTTTTCAATTATTTCAAAAACTCTTCGCGTTTGATTAAATCCAAAAGCTTTCTGACACCCAAAAGCGAAAGAATGCCCAAGGCGTTAGGAATTATATTAGGCGCTATCGGAATTGCGGCGGGACTGGTCGTTTTGGTTTGCGGAATCCAATGCGGTGGGGCTTCTGGTACAGTAGCCTTGGGAGTGATTGGTGGATTGGCTTTGATTGGCTTGGGAATCTGGGCTTTGGTGGCCACATTCAAACCTGATAATTTTAGTCGAAGTAAGTAAATATTGATATTGGGGCATTTCGACATACGACCAAACCCTAAAAAAATACTCTACCGTAAAAGTAACGACCGAAACACCTTCAAAATCTAAGAAAAGTTGGTCGTAGAAGGGGTTTTGTCTGACTTTATGAATAGTGCGTACGATGACAACTATCGCTTTACTTGTCTTTTTTACAAAAAAACACCCTCCAGCAGGTGGCTAAAGGGTGTAGAGAAATACTGATTTTATTGACTGTTTACTCCAATCTAACCTGAATAATCTGCTTTTTTTTGGTTGATACTGTTGTAGGAGTTATATGCAAATAGTAAATCCCTCTTGGCAGATCTCCTACATAGATGCTAAGAACTCCGTCTGATTTTAGTGTCTTTTTATTAATTGCATCTTGCACATCAATACTGAGAATCTTTTTACCCGATTTTTCCTCGAATAAATCAAGATATTCAGGTAATGACTCTTTGTTTTTAATTTCTCCAAATTCAATGTTCATCACATCTTTAGAAGGATTTGGATAAGCCGAATACCTTGCAAAACAATCATCTACACAAATGGTAGTACCATCACTGGATGAACCACATGCATTTGACATATTGATTGTCAATCCATAACAATCAGGGACATAGGAGTTAAAATAGGCACTTCCACTTCCGTAATCGGTGAGATAGGTGTTGGATGCATTGCCACTACTAACATACCAATTTGTATAAGTAGGATTACCTAATACGTTGGCTGTTACCGTTTGACCATACCCACTACACATCGACGTATTCACTGTAATTCCATTGACCGTGGGAGCTCCAAAGTGGACATAAGCTTCTCCCCAGCCACTATTGGGACAGCCAGTAGAAGGGTCTGCATCTGCCCTTACTTTTGCTTTTCCAATGCCAGTGGCCGTTACATTAGCAGAAGAAAAACCTGTTGAAGTAACTGATGCCCCTCCCTCCGATCCCCAAGTGAAGCCATAAGCAAAAGGCACAAAGCTGGCATCAATATATACATTTCCGCCGCTACAAATGAGAAGAGGATTGGGACTAATAGATGGCGTAGGGGGTATTTTGCGAACAATATTAAGAGATAGTTGATAAGTTGAACTCCCTGATTTGACAGTAGATTTAATTTCCCCTCCTCCAGTAGCATTTGGAGTTACATTGATAGTACATCCAGAACCACTTGAACTCCACCCTGCTGGGAATTCCCAATTTGAGCATGTACTTGAAACGCATCCCCCCAATCCATCTGATAGGCAAGCCGTAACTGCTATCGTTGAAGTGCTACAATCTGTATCTAGTGTTGAGCCTGTTAAATGAGGAATACTATTGTAATAGATATAGAAGGGATTAATCTGCCCCAAAGCTTTGGATGAACAGAAAAGGAGGGAAATAAAAAGTAAATTTTTCATGATAAATTTTTTAAAAATGGTACGAAAAGTTGAACACCTGTATCGGTTGTATTTCCAATAGCCCACCTTGAACTGGTGTTTGATATACAAATTTTAAACTTCCTCCTTCTAGCACAAAGTTATCAGGAGTAACGATGACTAACCCACCCGTATAAGTATTTATTTGATAAATTCGATAAGCCCCTTTTATGCTTGCTTCTGTAGAGATTGAAAAATTACGATTGATAAAATATTTGCATCCAATAAACCCGACCGCTCCTATTTGCCAACTAAAATCAGGAAAATAGAAGGGCAATGCTTTCGGGGCAGGAATTAACCAAGATTGTATTTCATCTTTTTGGTAATGAGTTTCTAAGCCTCCAAACAAGTAGGTTTTTTTGGCAATTTCTTTGCTCCATTCATGCCCTAAACGAATCATAAAGTTAGCTTTGAAAATTTTGCGCTCATTGCGTTTAGGATCGGTTTGCAAATCAGTACCTATTCTAATTCTTAGTGCTCTATGGGGCTTGTAATGCCATCGAGAAAACAGCGAATAATCAGGTAGCTTATTCTTTCCTATTAACGGAAGTAAATCGGTACCAATCTCCCATTTTTGAGTAAGCGTATCTTTGTTTTGCGCCTTGAGTTCACTCCCAAACCCAAGGATAAAAAGTAGTAATAGTAGGGATGTGTGTTTCAAAAAAGTAATGTTTTGTTTTTGTGGGGTGCCTACTTGCTTAGGGGCGTTTGGGCAGAGGCCATTGTTGTACAACAATGCAATGTTAGCGGTTACCAATGCAATATTCTTGCAGTGGGGTATTTTTGTTTGTGGCTTTTCCATGTCTATTTTGTTTTATTTTTAATATACTGATAATCAGAAGTTTACCTCCCTTCATTTTTGTTATAGAGGGGGTAATTTATGAACTTTTGTAGGAAATCTTCCCAATGAGAAGCATCGTCGGTGTAGTAGTAGCTGCACCTAAAGCGACAATAAGCAATGGGCAATCCATAATCCTCTCGGAGTTGGTCGAGCAGGTAGTACCATGCTCTTTCGGAGAGGCTAAGGCGTTGTGCCATTTGGCGGGGTGTGCCGGTAGATTTGGTGCGTATCAAATCGTCGGCACGCTTTGCCAGTAGAAGAAAGGAATGGAGGGGCATAAAAATTTAGAATACATTTTGTGGCTGTTGGCTATCGTATTCCAAATGTCTGTTTTTAGGCTTTCAAAGACAAAAATTTATCCTAAAATAACCTCAAAACTTATTTAACGGTAAATAAGGGGGTATTCAGAGGGGGCGGTCAAGGCTTTTGGCATCTTGCCGATAGATAATAGACAGCTGAATGAAAGTATAAATTTGAAAGAATAATTATCAGAAAAGTAAGCCCACGAAAATTCCTCCCAAAATAATGAGATAAGGGGGTGTTTTGGTAAAATGAAGCAATATAAGGGTAATTAAAATGCTTAAAATAGCAGTAGTGCCTGTTGACGTTGCCAAAAACATCCGTGCGGCAGCGGCGGCGGTAAGCCCAACGCTGGCCGCATTGATACCTTCCAATGAAGCCCGCACGCCACGGTATCTTTTTAGTTCGTTCCAAAAGTGATACACAAAAAATATCAGAAAAGTCCCCGGTAGAAAAATCCCCGTGGCAGAAGCGAGGCTTCCCCCAATTTGCCCTAAGATACTCTCAGTCCGCATGGAGAGTGTTCCGACGTAAGAAGCAATTGAAAATAACGGTCCTGGAACAATTTGAGAAATGGCCATACCTGTTAAAAACTCCTGTTGAGTCAAGTACTTCTTAAATTCCACAAACTCGGTATAAAGCATGGGATTCAAGACTTGCCCACCCCCGAAAACCAAACTGCCGTTACGGTAAAAGTTTTCAAATAAACGAATGGGTAGTGACTGCGTAATTTTGCCTAAAATAGCAGCAACAATCAACACTACTAACCACAAAAAAAAGTTATCCCATTTTATATTGATGGGTGTTTTATCCACTTTTTCCAAACGTCGAAAACGCATGGCCGTGGCAAACCCTCCAAGCACAATCACAAGCGGAGTCATATAAGGTGATGGAAAGAAATAGGCCGTCATAGCAGAGGCTATCAGAATAAACCAATGAAGGTTATCATGGATTACTTTTTTGCCAATCGTATAACCGCCAAAGGCCAGAAAACCAATCGCCATCGGTTGCACAAAGCGCATGAAGGAGAGCGAAATTTGGTTTTCTTGCAGGTAAAAAATACCCAAAGCCGCAAAAGTCATTATAATTACCGCAGGCAACGCCCAAGTTAATACCGTGAGATACGCCAAGCGTGACCCACCAATCTTAAAACCCAAAGCTGTAATGATTTGGGTAGAGGTAGGCCCAGGGAGGATTTGGCAAAGGGCTTGTAATTCGAGCAATTCTGCCTCGGTCAAATAGCGGCGTTTCTGGACCAGTCGCTCTAAAAAAAGCATTAAATGTACCTGTGGTCCACCAAAAGATGTCATAGCCAGAATCAACACATCTTTCAAAAAGATGATATGTCGAATCTTTTTGAAAGGGGGATGAATTTTCACGCTTTCTTGAGTCCCAATTCGATGAGTCGTTCGTTTAAAAATTCACCGGCAGTCATATCCACATATAGCTTTGGATGGTTAGTGGCTACACAACTTTCCAAACAAGAGAGATTCATGTCGGCACGAGGGTGCATAAAAAACGGGATAGAATAGCGCGATGTATTCATTTTCTCACGAGCAGGATTTACCACACGGTGAATGGTGGATTTAAGTTTATGGTTCGTCAGTCGGTCGAGCATATCGCCTACATTGACGATGATTTGGTCAGGTAAGGCTGTTATCGCAATCCATTTACCATCGCGCCGCAGTACTTCTAGCCCTTCGGCACTAGCACCCATCAGGAGCGTAATGAGATTGATGTCGCCATGCGCAGCAGCCCGAACTGCCCCATCGGGTACGGTAGTAGGGTCGAGTGGAAAATAGTGTAAAGCCCGCAAAATACTGTCGCCGTTACGCACTTTGTCTTCAAAATAACCTTCTTCAAGCCCCAAATAGAGGGCAATAGCGCGTAATAGAGTTTTTCCCGTGTGCTCAAAAATTTGGAAAACGAGGGTTGTATATTTGTCAAAGTCAGGCACTTCTTTCGGGAAGAGATTGTGGGGCATATTGTCTTCGGGCTTGGGCTGACCTACGTGGTAAAACTCCTTCAAATCGGCTACTTTGAAGCCTTTGGCTTTTTCTCGTCCTTTGCCAATATAGCCGCGTTGTCCATTGAGTTCCATAAACTCATATTGTTGTTTTATGGTATCGGATTGCTGAAAAAACTGCTGAACCGTCGCATAGAGTTGATTTCGAAGGTCATCGGTTAGACCGTGGTTTTTGATAGAAACAAAACCAATATTATTAAAAGCCGTACCTAAATTTTGCACAAATTCAGCTTTCTTTTCAGCGTTTTCGGAAGTAAAGTCCGATAAATCTAAAGTGGGGATTTGGTCCAGAAGTAATTGCTCTGCCATTTTTGCTGAAAGTTGTTGATGATTAGTAACAAGTTACGCAAAGTTTGAAAAAACAATTGATTTATTCAAACATCAAATAAATCGTTATGCTATGAGAAGTAAGTCGGCGAATACTATTGCTGGCTGAATTTTTGTCGTTAGGACTAAATAGGTTAATCAGTCCATGCGAAAATCGGATTTCAGGAGAAAATTTGGTGTAGGCCAAAAACTGCTCCAAACCGAAGCCATAATCTAGTGTCAAATCGTAATTTCGGGTATTGAGAAAATCGGAGCCTTGGCGCAGTCGTTTACGTACATTGGTTTCAAAGCCAAATGTCATGCCCGCGAGCATATACATACGCGTATTTTGACGACGTTGCGATTTATATTTAAGTAGAACAGGGAATTCTAACCAAGTAGCCTCACGAAGTTCACTCCGCTTACCACCTTTAGCAAACTCATATTCCACCATTCGGTCATAGAGCGATACCGATGGTGTGGTACGAATATCCCAGTTTTCGTTGAGGTAGCCATTGACTACAAAGCCCATCCGAAAGCCAGCCGAAGCAGGCGAAGTGATGCGATTGGTTGTGTCTTGATTTAAAAAGCTATTGTTATGAACAATATTAAATCGGGTAACTGGCAAAGCAAACAAAAAACCATAATGGATTGGCTTGTCGTCGTAATATTCCAAATGTTTACGAAAATAACTGGAATTTTGGGCTTGCGAAGATTCGCTTAGCCCATAGATTACTATAAATATCGAGAGGATTACTTTTTGCCAACGTAAATGGAGCAAACTCCGAAGGTGAGTGATATACATGTTGTGTTTTTAAAACCCGCTTGTTCGTAAACTTTCAAAAAATCATTTCCATCGGGGAAGGCTTGCACCGATTCGGGCAAATAGGTGTAAGCAGAAGCATCTTTCGATACAAGTCGCCCTACGATTGGTAAAATGTAACGAAAGTAAAAGTTGTATAATTGTTTGATAGGGAAAGTTTTCGGTTTTGAAAACTCTAAAACTACGCAAGTTCCACCCGATTTTGTCACACGATACATTTCTGTGAGCCCACCCAATAGATTTTCAAAATTGCGTACACCAAAAGAAGCAATGACCGCATCAAATGAGTTGTTCCCCAAATTCAAATTCGTAGAGTCGCCCGAACGAAGCTCAATGATGTGTTCAACCCCTAATTTTTTGATTTTTTCACGCCCCACTGCCAACATTCCTTCTGAAATATCCACACCAACGATTTTTTGGGGATTAAGTTTGAGTGCTTCAATGGCAAAATCGCCCGTACCTGTCGCAATATCTAGTATTGTCTTTGGTTTTTCAGCTTGAAGGAGGTTGATGGCGCGTTTTCGCCAGTAAAAGTCAATACCAGCACTTAGAAAGTGGTTTAAAAAATCATATTTGGACGAAACATTATCAAACATTTCGGCAATTTGCTCTCTTTTGGAGGCATCTTTATCTTTATAAGGAACTACATTCATGTTTTTGACAAATAAAAGTGGGCAAAGTTACGAACCACAATCAAGAAACGCTTTGTAAGAGTAAAGAGTTTTGCGTAAAATTGTGTTTTACAAAGTTAATGCCCATTTTGTACTCCAATAAAATAGATTTGCAACTTCAGATTACTCATACTCAAATTTTTATCAGGAGAGTTCTTTTCAAATCAAGTTAATAATGGTCTATGTTTGAAAAAATCGAAGAAATCCGTACCTATTTGTACAAATACCTCGAAGCGAGGGTGGACTTACTGAAAATCGAAACGCAAGAACATCTCGAAAATATAGGTGTCGGGCTTTTTTATCTCACCATACCACTCCTGTTGATTTCTATAACAGGAGTTTTTGTTTTTATGATGCTAGCAGTACTCCTCAATGAGTATCTAGAAAGCCGTTATGCAGGTTTTGCCATTGTATTTGGTTTCTTATCGGCTTCAACCCTGTTTTGGATTAAGGCCGATGACTTTGTAAAACGCCTCGTCCGACACTCGCTGTTTCATATTTTTAAGGAGAAGAAATCTTGATAACCCGCGCAGGATTACCCCTTACTACGGCAAAATCAGGAATATTTTTAGTAATAACACTTCCCGCAGCAATCATGCAATGCTTGCCAATGGTCAGATTAGGTGCCACGATTGTACCTGCACCAATGAGTGTTCCTAGCCCCACGCGCACATTGCCGCAAAGTGTAGCACGAGGAGCGATATGTACATAATCTTCGATAGTGCAATCGTGGTCTATACTCGCTCCAGTATTGATAATGACGTGCTTTCCTACCACGGCATCAGCTTGTAAAATAGCACCATGAAAAATAACCGAGCCCTCGTCCACGCTGACAGTTGAATCTAAAATAGCAGAAGGATGGATCACTTTCCCAAAATGATGCTGAACCATTGAAGCCACTTTTTGTCGGATATGGTTATAGCCAATGGCAATAATGAGATTTTCTTCTGATTCAAATTCAGGCTGGTAAGACCCCACGACGGAAACGCCTTCTAATACCTTTTTAGACAAATCGTCATCGAAAATCGCCGATACTGACAGCTTGTTGGCCCGTAAACAACTGATAATCACTTTGGCGTGGCCACTGGCACCGTATAGAAGCATAGTCAATTTCCTTTAAATTTTTCCATCGTTGTTGCAGTATCGGCATTGATTCCCTCTGATTTTAAAACTTTCAGAACGGTCATCCACAAAATCTTTAAGTCCAAACCAAAAGATAGATTTTCGACATACCAAACATCATACTCAAATTTCTCTTCCCAAGAGATAGCATTACGGCCATTGATCTGTGCCCAACCTGTAATTCCTGGGGTTACATTGTGACGACGACTTTGGCTAGGATTATATAAAGGTAAATACTCCACCAAAAGTGGACGAGGCCCTACCAACGACATTTCGCCTTTCAAAACGTTGATGAGTTGGGGTAGTTCGTCGAGCGATGTCTTTCTGACAAACCTTCCCACAGCAGTAAGTCGCTCGTTGTCAGGCAATAATTCCCCAGCTGTATTGCGTTTGTCATTCATGGTTTTGAATTTGACAATACGAAAAATTTGGCCATTCAATCCAGGACGAAGTTGGAAGAAAAAAGGCTTTCCGTTATTATAAAAATAGAGTAGGGCAGTTGTGACGAGTGTAATGGGTAATGTAATTGCTAATACAAGCAATGCGGCAGTCTTGTCAATCAGCGGTTTGAAGAATTGGCGATACATTTCGCAAAGTTACAGATTTCGTTGCCCTAGCCAAATCTAGATAAAGAGCCTTTTTCCCCTGCCAAATATCTTCGGGCTGAAAATAGACTTGTACTCTTTTTCGAGCTTCATATCCATGTTGATATCTAATTGTTGGATTTTGAAGGTAATACAAGATTTTGTTCGCCAAATCCTCTGCGGATTGCCGCTGGCAAAAAATACCCGTTTGATTGGCTACCACAGCATCTTTTAAACCCGTTACATCGCTCACAATAGCTGGTTTACCCATTGCGGCGGCTTCCAAAACCACATTGCCAAGCCCTTCACGATAGCTCGGAAGCACCAAAAAATCCATGAGCGCATAATAATCGGCCATATTCTGCCTTTGTCCAATGCGAAGAATCGTCGGGTCATTGTCAAAGGCTTTCAGCAATTCTTCGGGCGGCTTCTCTCGCTCATCTTCACCACCTACAAGTAGTAATTTGGCATTGGACTGAATTGGCTTGACGAGTTGCCAAGCGTCATACAATTCTTGGATTCCTTTTTCCAAGCAAAGTCTGCCTACAAAACCTACGACAGGTTGCTCTTTTATTAACTTCAACTCTTGTTTGATAGACTCAACGGTCTCAAAATTGGATTTTTCAGGATTGAGAATGTGTTCTGAGTCAATACCATTGCAGCTTCCATGGTGCATGACCGAAATTTTTTTAGGAGCTACTAACTTGTGCTTGAGTGCTGATTGGCGTAAAGAAGTGCTTACTGCAATGACGTGCGTAGCACAGAAGCAGCTTATTTTCTCTAGAAATCGCCATACAATCTTACCCAAAAAGCCTGCCGTTTCGAGCGGTAAGCCGTGCATTTCATAGATCCTGATGGGTACAGATGCCACCTTTGCCGCAATCATGGTGAGGAAGGCTGCCTTGGGTGTATTGCCATGAACGATGTCGGGTTTGTATTTTCTGAAATAGTGGACAAGTTGGTACAAACTTTTCAAGTCTTGCCAGAAAGTAGTACGACCTCTTTGGAAAGGAATAGCTTGTATTGGGACATTGTGTTTATGCCCAAACTCGATTAATTTATCGCTCGCAGCGGTCAAAACATGCAATTCGTGGCCATTTTCTTGCCAAAATTTTGCCTGACCTTCCAGAAAACACAGCGACATAGGCACCGTAAACGTCTGAACTATCCGCATCGTTAAAAAAGGTTTAGGATTTTAACTACTCGAATATATTGATTTTATAGGCTAATTGGTAAAAAAAGAGCGAAAAAATTTTACCTTCGTAATAGCAACTCCTGCCAAAAAGCGTCGAATGTGTCCTTTTTTCGCATAATGCCGCCATAAAACGACAATCCACCCCCAACGTGCTTGAAGATTTTTTGAAAATGAGGGCGTTTCATAATAATCGAGTAATACCTCAGAAAGGTTGGCGTATTGACTTTCGGCAGCAGCCCGAAAGAGCAACTCTTGATCTTCGTTGCGCAGATAAGGTTGATAACGCCACTTTTTGAACCAAGCCGTGCGCCCACACCAAGTAGGATGCGCCACTGACAAGGTTTTTAGCCACGGTCGAGCTACGATTTGCGCATGAGCCGTTGGAAAAAAATGGTCACTTTTTACTTCCCCTGCTTTATCTAAAACACGAATAGCACATCCCACCAAATCAATAGCAGGATTGGTTTCCAAAAAAGCGATCTGTTTTGCTAAACGCTCGGGATAGGCCACATCATCGGCATCCATGCGGGCAATGTAGGGGCTGTCAGCCAATTCAATACCTTGATTAAGCCGCGCCACAATGCCCGAATGCTTGCCGTCGCTAACTACTTGAATGCGATTGTCTTTAAAGCTTTTTGCTACTGTGATCGTATTGTCATTCGAGCCATCTTCAAGAATCAACAGCTTCCAATGTGGATACGTTTGTGCCAATATAGAGCCAATAGCCCGACCCAAAGTAGCTGCGCCATTAAAGACGGGCATAAGAATGGTTACTTGGGCTTGTGGCATGACATATTTTTGCTTTAGATTCTCCAAAGGCACTAAGGAGCAGTTGAATTAAATGAGCCATTTTTTGTAATTCTTCGACATCTTTATAGAATTGAGCACAAGCCTTGGGACAATGAGAGCGATATTTTCGAAAGAAATTTTTGCCAAATACTTCTACATAGTGAATCCTCCCATCTACTAAAAAAACTTCTTTGGAAGGCTTTTGACCAATTACCCGAACTGTATCTCCAATGATTTCGATACGGGTGTTTTTGTCACGTTGTTGATTTTTTAGCCTGCTATCCTGCCGAAGGGAATCTAAAATAAAATGAGAGTCTCTAAAAGTCAATAGATTATTTTGGAGTAA
>Ga0105048_10012584_pt1 | contig 13258 bp, 13 predicted proteins | sample MAT05_FD_78382 | JGI IMG/M metagenome (GOLD analysis project Ga0105048, IMG submission 78382) | Freshwater microbial communities from Lake Fryxell liftoff mats and glacier meltwater in Antarctica - MAT-05 | ecosystem: Environmental > Aquatic > Freshwater > Ice > Liftoff microbial mat | place...
CCATAGCGAGAGGGAAACGCCCGGTCACATTCCGAACCCGGAAGCTAAGACTCTCAGCGCCGATGGTACTGCAAGGGGGACCTTGTGGGAGAGTAGGACACCGCCGGACTCAAACTAGCAACACGTGAAATGGCCACCCCGATGGGGTGGCCATTTTGCGTTAACGAGCTGATGCGCGAGCATTGGCGTGCACACTACCTACATATCTAAACAGGAGATCCCAGTGAGCGATTCGGGCGACGGCAACAAGCGGCCAGGCGGCAAGCCAGACGGCGCGCGTTCCGACCAGAGCGGTCCCCGGAGCCGGCAGCCGGCATCCGGTGGCCCCAGACGCGATGGCGGTCCGGGCCGTGTTCCCGACTCCTCGAAGACTGGCCCGGGAGATCGGAGCCGCGTCGATCGCTCGGCCGGAAACCCGTTCCAGACCCAGCGTGGAGGCCGCGACACCGAGTGGGAGGACCGCGACCCCTACGGCATCAAGGCCGTGCGCAACCGACACGACGACCCCGAGATCCCGGATGATGTGAAGGCAGGGGACCTCGACCGCGGCGCACGCACACAATTGAAGACCCTTAGCAAGGAGAACGCCGAGGAGGTCGCCAGGCACCTCGCGATGGCCGCGCGCCTCATCGAGGAGAACCCCGCGCTCGCTCACCGGCACGCGGTATCAGCCGCCCGCAGGGCTGGCCGTATCGCCGTCGTGCGCGAGACGCTGGCGATCACCGCCTACCTCACCGGCGACTTCGGGCTTGCCCTGCGGGAGCTCCGCACCCACCGTCGCATCTCCGGCAAGAACGACCAGCTGCCGATGATGGTCGACAGCGAGCGAGGGCTCCTCCGCCCGGACAAGGCACTCGAACTCGGTCGCTCCGTCGACCGACTGACCCTCCCGGTCGATGTGCAGGTCGAGCTCGCAATCGCCATGTCCGGCGCGCGGCTCGACCTCGGCCAGCTCGACGCCGCCCTCTCCGAACTGGAGATCCCGCAGCTTGACGCCAACCTCGCGTTCTCGTGGAGTCCGGCGCTGTTCGATGCCTATGCCGCCGTGCTCGAGGACCTTGGCCGAACCGACGAGGCGGAGGAGTGGTACCAGCGATCCGACCGCGCGCAGGGGGCGCTGAGCGCCAGCGAGCGGAGCGACGACGACGAGACGATGGAGGTCGTCGAGGAGGAGTTTGAGTTCGAGGTTGAGCCAGACGCGGAGGACACCGCCGGGGAGAGCGACGAAGCGGCACACACCGACGCCCCTGGGGGCGACGTCGTTGAGCGCGCCGTCAGCCCCGGCGAGGAGCCCGCGTGAGCGGGGGAACACCGCTTGAGGGCGTCGACCTGCTTCTCGCTGACCTCGACGGCGTCATCTACACGGGCGCCCGGGCGATCCCATATGCCGTCGAAAGCATAAACACCGCCGCGAATCGGATGCGAGTCGGCTACATCACCAACAACGCCGCCCGTACCGCCGACTCCGTCGCCGAGCACCTGTCTCGCCTCGGGCTCACGGTGCGTCCCGATGACGTCGTGACGTCGCCCCAAGCCGCAGTGCGCCTGCTGGCGGGTACGGTCCCCGCCGGCTCGACCGTGTTGGTCGTCGGCGGCGAGGGGCTCATCTCTGAGCTCGTGCGCGCCGGATTCGTTCCGACGACGAGCGCCGATGATTCGCCCGCCGCCGTGATCCAGGGCTTCCATCCGTCCGTCGGCTGGACCCAGCTTGCCGAGGCGGCGTTCGCGCTGCACAGCGGCATCCCGTGGATCGCAACGAACACCGACTGGACGATCCCTGTCGCCCGCGGGATCGCGCCGGGAAACGGCACGCTCGTCTCCGCGGTGCATACCGCCGTCGGGCGACTGCCCGTCGTCGCAGGCAAGCCCGAGGTGCCGATTTTCACCGAGGCAATGAGCCGCTTCGGCGGAACATCCGCCCTGTTCCTTGGCGACCGGCTCGATACCGATATTCTCGGTGCGAATCGCGCCGGGATCCCGTCGGCTCTCGTGCTGACAGGCATCGACAGGGCCAAGCAGGTGCTCGCGGCCGACGCCAAAAGCCGCCCGACATTCCTGCTCGACGACCTGCGGCAGCTGCACGAGCCGTACCCGCCGATCCTCGACGAGAGGGATGCGGCCGGGCGCACGGTGAGCGTTGGCGAGGCGGTTGTTCGCGTCACCGGCAACGTCGTGAGCATCCGGGCCTTCGGGCCGCGCCCGATCGACGTGCTCCGTGCGGGCGCGGCCGCGATTTGGGGCTCCGGCCTCGCGATCTACGGGTTGGACGTGCCACCTGCGCTCTACGAGTAGCCGACGGAGGAGTCGTCCACGTCGGATCTGCCACACCGGCAACTCGCCGGGTAGGTTCGCGCTAGAGGCGTGCGATCGCGTCGATGTCCTCGAGGAACTCCTGTGCCACCTCGGCGCTCACTGTCATGCGCGTCTCAGCGATGGCGTCAATGTAGTCTCCGGTCGCCGGCCCGCGCCGAGCCTCCGCTGCGGAGGGCTCCTCGTAGACCGCCTTCTCGAGGGCGCGCTGCGAGGCGCTGCGGGCGGCGTACTCGATGTCGGCAGGCGAGAACCCCTCGGACCGCGCAACCAGTAGATCGACGTCGACCCGCTCGACGACCGTCGCGGGGATGAACCGTCGCCACATCGCGGCGCGTGCCTCGGAGTCGGGCAGCCCGATCGGGATCACGTAGTCGAATCGCCCGTGTCGGAGGAACGCAGAATCGAGCGCGCGGATGAAGTTGGTCGCGCACACGAGCAGGCGTCCGGGCTGATCCCGGAATGCGGGGATGATCTTGAGCAGCTCGTTCGTGACCCCCTGAAGCGGTGAAGGGGCACCGCCGGAGCGCTGCGAGGCGATCTCCTCGACCTCGTCGATGAAGACCACCGCGTGCTCCAGCTCCGCGATCTCGAGGAATGTCTCCCGCAGCGCCCCAGCGAGCCCGTTCGGGTCGGCCGCGAGCCGGGAGGGGAACACCTCGACGAAGGGCCACTCGAGCCGCGACGCGATCGCCTTCGCGAAGGTCGTCTTGCCGGTACCGGGAGGTCCGAAGAGCACGACGGCCCGCGGCGGCACGACCCCGAACTCCTCGGCAAGCTCGGCCTGGGCGAGCGGTAGCACCAGGCGGCGCTCCAGCAGCTCCTTCTCCCGCTTCATTCCGGCGACGAGATCCCACAGGTCACGCGGCATGAGCCGCCCGCCGAGTTCGCTCAGTGGGCCCAGTTCCTGCCGATGCACCCGAATCTGGCGCTCAAAGTACCGCAGGTTCTTCTTCAACTCGAAGCCGTTGTTGAGGAACGCCTCGACCCGGGTCTCGGTCTCGGGCATGAGCGCCGAGAGCTTGGTGAGCCCGTGGGGAGCCATCCGCTTCTCGATGGCCGCGAGGAGCGCGGCGCCGATCCCCTTCTCTCGCCATCCGGGTGAGGTGGCAAGAAACACGACCCAGCCCTGATCGTGGGCGGCGCGGGCAACGGCGGCGCCGACGACGTCGTCGCCGTGCATCGCGACGACGGCGTAATCCTTCTCGCATGAGGCGAGCACCTCAGAGAGCGCATAGACGGGCTCGACGCCGGTCGCCTTGATGATCTCCCACAGGTGCAGGATTCCGTCGAGGTCGGCCGTGTGGAAGTCCCTGATGCGCCAGCTCGTCATGAGCGTTCCCCATTCGTCGTCGTTGCCGCTCGTGTTGCGAGCATCATCCCACGTCAATGGTGGCTGCCAGCCGAGTGGGCGGCGCCCTCTCAGGCGTTGGAAATCAGCAGCTCCGACAGCGGCTTGCGAGAGCGCGGCGCGGACTCGCGCTCAAGCAGCGCGGGGTCCAGCGTCGCCACGTCGGCGAGCACGCCGAGAGCGATTACCGAGACGATGGCGTGGTTCTCGGCGAGACCAAACGCATCCGACAGCACGCCGGTGTCGATGCCGCCCATCTGGTGGCTGTGCAGCCCCTCGTGCTGTGCCTGCACCGAGAGGTGCGCGACGGCCTGACCGAGGTCGTAGCGCGCCCACCGGTTCTCCTTCCCCTCGGTTTCGAGCTCGGCAATGTTCACGATGAGAACGGATGCCGCGGAGGCCCAGGCCCGGTTGAAGCCCATCAGCCCCGTCTCGATCGTCGCGAAGTCGTCCGAGCCACGACGGGCGACGATGAACCGCGACGGCTGGCTGTTAGAGGCCGACGGGGCCCACCGTGCGGCCTCGAGCACGGTCGTCAGCAGGCGCTCGTCGATGACGGCGGCGGCATCGAAGCCACGCGGACTCCACCGCTCGGCGAGCGCGGGGATCAGCGTCGAGTCGGTGTCGGCCGAACGGTTCAGGGTGTCGGTGATGACGTTCACGGGTCTGTCTTTCTCTCGAGCGGATGATCGGGACGACGCTGACCCTGATCGCTCCAACGCAGCGGGCGGCCGAGTATTCCATCGTGACGCGGTCGGCGTCACGCCTCGGGTCTCGGGCGGGCAACGGCGCGGCTCTATGCACTAGCCCAGATGAGCCGTAGGTTTTACGCCAACGTCATTGTTGGAAACGATTTCGAAATGTGAGCGTCTGACAATGACATCACGCGCTCAGACCAGGAGGCCCACCTTGACCGTTGTACGTGCAGCACTAACCCAGACGACCTGGACCGGCGACAAGGAATCGATGATCGCCAAGCACGAGAAGTTCGCCCGCGACGCAGCCGCCCAGGGCGCACAGATCATCTGTTTCCAGGAGCTGTTCTACGGCCCCTACTTCGGCATCATTGAGGATGCCAAGTACTACGAGTACGCCGAGTCGATCCCCGGTCCCACCACGACTCGATTTCAGGAGCTCGCGAGGGAACTCGGCATCGTCATCGTGCTCCCGATCTACGAAGAGGCCATGCCTGGCGTGTACTACAACACTGCCGTTGTGATCGACGCCGACGGCGAGAACCTGGGAAGCTACCGCAAGCACCACATTCCCAACCTCGACCGCTTCTGGGAGAAGTTCTACTTCCGCCCCGGCAACCTCGGCTACCCCGTCTTCACCACCAAGGTCGGGAAGGTCGGCGTGTATATCTGCTACGACCGCCACTTCCCCGAGGGCTGGCGTGAGCTCGGGCTGAACGGCGCCGAGATCGTCTTCAACCCCTCGGCGACCAAGCCGGGGCTGTCGAACCGCCTGTGGGAGCTGGAGCAGCCCGCCGCGGCCGCCGCGAACCAGTACTACATCGGGGCGAACAACCGGGTCGGCACCGAGACGGAGGAGTTCGGCGATAAGGCTGTGACCTTCTACGGGTCGAGCTACTTCGTTGACCCGCGCGGCAACTTCGTCGGCGACATCGCAAGCGAGGACCAGACCGAGATCATCGTCCGCGATCTCGACCTCGACGTGATCCGTGAGGTGCGCAACAACTGGCAGTTCTACCGGGACCGCCGCCCGGACTCCTACACCGCCACCGTCGCCCCATAACCGCCAGCTGCAAGGGAGCAGTCATGACAACCACCCTCATCCGTGGCGGAACCGTGGTCACCGCGACCGGCCGCAGCCAGGCCGACGTGCTCGTCGACGGCGAGAAAATAGTCGCGGTGCTTGCGCCCGGCTCGATTCTGCTCGGCACCGACCTCAGCCGCGCGGTGCACACCGTGATCGACGCGACCGGCAAGTACGTGATCCCCGGCGGGATCGACGCGCACACCCACATGGAGCTGCCGTTCGGCGGCACCGCGGCATCCGACACCTTCGAGACCGGCACGCGGGCCGCCGCCTGGGGCGGGACGACGACGATCATCGACTTCGCCGTGCAGACCTACGGGCAGCGCGTCATGGACGGCCTCGCCACATGGCACGAGAAGGCTCGCGGCAACTGCGCAATCGACTATGCCTTTCACCAAATCGTCGGCGATGTGAACGAGGACTCCCTGCAGGCGCTGGAGTCGCTACCCGACGAGGGCATCACGAGCTTCAAGATGTTCATGGCCTACCCGGGAGTCTTCTACAGCGACGACGCGCAGATTCTGCGGGCCATGCAGGTCTCGGCACGCACCGGGATGATGACGATGATGCACGCCGAGAACGGCCCCGCGATCGACGTGCTCGTGAGCCAGCTGCTCGCCCAGGGCAAGACCGACCCGTACTACCACGGCGTCGCCCGCGCCTGGCAGATGGAGGAGGAGGCCACCCATCGGGCGATCATGCTCGCGAACGTCACCGGCGCCCCGCTCTACGTCGTGCACGTGAGCGCCAAGCAGGCCGTCGAGCAGCTCGCCGCGGCGCGCGATGTCGGCCAGAACGTGTTCGGGGAGACCTGTCCGCAGTACCTTTACCTGTCGCTCGAGGAGCAGCTTGGCGCACCCGGCTTCGAGGGCGCGAAGTGGGTGTGCTCCACGCCGCTGCGGTCGAAGGCCGAGGGGCATCAGGCGCACATGTGGCAGTCGCTGCGCACCAACGACATCCAGATGGTCTCCACCGACCACTGCCCGTTCTGCATGAAGGGCCAGAAAGACCTGGGCCTTGGCAACTTCTCGAAGATCCCGAACGGCATCGGCTCGGTCGAGCACCGCATGGACCTGCTCTACCAGGGCGTCGTCGACGGGCAGATCAGCCTCGAGAGGTGGGTGGAGATCACCTCGACCACCCCCGCCCGCATGTTCGGGCTCTACGGCAAGAAGGGCGTCATCGCCCCGGGGGCGGATGCCGACATCGTCATCTACGACCCGAACGGCCACACGAGCATCGGGTACGAGAAGACCCACCACATGAACATGGACCACAGCGCCTGGGAGGGGTTCGAGATCGACGGGCACGTCGATACGGTGCTCTCCCGCGGCAAGGTCGTCATCGACGACAACCAGTACCTCGGAGCCAAGGGTGACGGCCAATTCCTCAAGCGCGACCTCAGCCAGTACCTGATCTAAGGAACACAGTGGATTTCGGAGCAGTACTTCAGACCACCCCGCCCGCCTCGCGCACCGTGCACCTCGCCAAGCTCGCGGAGCAGTACGGGTTCAGCCACGTGTGGACCTTCGACTCCCACCTGCTCTGGCAGGAGCCCTACGTGATCTACAGCCGCATCCTGGCCGAGACGAACCGCGTCATCGTCGGCCCGATGGTCACCAACCCGGCGACCCGCGACTGGACCGTCACCGCATCCACCTACGCCACCCTCAACGAGATGTACGGCAACCGCACCATCTGTGGCATCGGCCGGGGCGACTCGGCCGTGCGCGTCACGGGAGGCGCCCCGACCACGCTCAGGACGCTGCGCGAGTCGATCCACGTCATCCGCGAGCTCGCCAACAGCCGCGCGGTCGAGTACAACGGCGCGACCGTGCAGTTTCCGTGGAGCGTCGGGTCGTCGCTCGAGGTGTGGGTCGCCGCCTACGGTCCACTCGCCCTCAGGCTCGCCGGCGAGGTCGGCGACGGCTTCATCCTGCAGCTCGCCGACCTCGACATCGCCGCGTGGATGATCAGGACGGTGCGGGATGCCGCGGAGAAGGCCGGTCGTGACCCGATGGCCGTCAAGTTCTGCGTCGCCGCGCCCATGTACATCGGCGACAACGTCGAGCACATGCGCAACCAGACACGCTGGTTCGGCGGGATGGTCGGAAACCACGTGGCCGACATCGTCGCCAAGTACGGCGCCGACGGCTCCGTGCCGAAGGCGCTGACCGACTACATCGAGGCGCGGGAGGGCTACGACTACAACCAGCACGGACTTGCCGGCAACACCCACGCCGACTTCGTGCCGGACGAGATCGTCGACCGCTTCTGCCTGCTGGGCAGCGCCGAGCAGCACATCGAGAAGCTGAAAGCCCTGAGGGAGCTCGGCGTCGACCAGTTCGCCGGATACCTGCAGCACGACAACAAGGAGGAGACCCTTCGCGTGTACGGGGAGAGCGTCATCCCCGCACTCAAGGAGAAGATCGTGGCCAAGGCATGACGGGGCCGTGCAGCGGATGACCGGTCTGGTCAGGCGCATCGGACTCGGCGCGCTCGCGATCGTGCTGCTCGGGGTGATCTGGGAGCTTTACAAGGCCGTGGGTCCCGCCGAGGGGGTCGACGTGGCCGGGCTGCAGCTGTTGCCGCGCACCACCGACCTCGCAATGCCGCACATCTGGGACATGATCGCCCGCGCACTCGAGCCTGTGAACTCGTCCGAGGGGTCGCCGCCCGTGTGGACGTCGGTTCTGCTCGCCGGCCTCTCAAGCCTCGGCACGGCATCCGTCGGCCTGCTCATCGGGTCCATCGTCGGCTTCGGCCTGGCGCTGCTCATGCAGCGGTTCCGCGTCGCCGAGTCGGCGGTGCTGCCGTGGCTCGTGCTCAGCCAGACCGTGCCGCTCATCGCCCTCGCCCCGCTCATCGTCAGCTGGGGCGGCCGGGTGCAGTTCGGAACCTTCGAGTGGGAGCGGTGGATGTCGGTGGCCGTGATCGCGGCCTACCTCGCGTTCTTCCCCGTGGCCGTCGGTGCGCTGCGCGGCCTCCAGTCGCCCGACGAGATCAACGTGGAGCTGTTTCACGCCTACGGGAGCGGGTGGTGGGCGACCCTGCGCTACCTGCGGCTTCCCGCGAGCGTGCCGTACCTGCTGCCGGCGCTGCGCCTCGGCGCGGCATCCGCCATCATCGGCACCGTCGTCGCTGAGGTGTCCACGGGCGCCAAGGGCGGCATCGGGCGCCTCATCATCGAATATGCCCAGTCGGGATCGAGCGACCCGGCTAAGGCGTACTCGCCCATCGCCGTCGCCGTGATCATGGGCCTCGCCGCGGCGGGCATCGTCGCGCTCGCCGGAGCGACCCTGAAGCGCTATCGCAGAAACGAGGTGACCGTATGAGCCATGCCATCGCGGTTCAGGTGAGCCACGTCACGAAGATTTTCCCCGTCAAGAAGGGCGACGGGGTCACCGCGCTCGCCGAGGTGAGCCTCACGGTGAACGCGGGTGAGTTCGTGTCGCTGATCGGGCCGTCCGGATGCGGCAAGTCGACGCTTCTGCGCCTCATCGCCGACCTCGACCAGCCGACGTCCGGAGCCGTGACCGTCTTCGGCAAGCCCGCCCACCAGGCCCGGCTCGACCAGGACTACGGCATCGCCTTCCAGAGCGCGGGGCTCCTGCCGTGGCGCACCGTCGAGGCGAACATCGAACTGCCGCTGCAACTGCATCGGGTGCCTGCGGCGACGCGCCGCGCGCGCGTCGCAGAGCTCATGAGCCTCGTTGGGTTGTCGGACTTCGCCGCGAACTTCCGGACCAGCTCTCCGGCGGCATGCAGCAGCGGGTCGCGATTGCGCGGTCGCTCGCCGAGAGCCCCGAGCTGCTGCTCATGGACGAGCCGTTCGGCGCGCTCGACGAGATGACGCGCGAGCGCATGCAGACCGAGCTCGTGCGCATCTGTGCCGAAACGGGCGCCGCCGTCGTGTTCGTCACCCACTCGATCCCCGAGGCGGTGTTCCTCTCCGACCGCGTCGTGGTCATGTCGCCGCGGCCGGGCCGCATCCGCGAGATCGTCGACGTCGCCCTCGGCGAGAAGCGCGGCGAGATGCTGCGCGAGGAGGAGAGCTTCTTCGAGGGCGTCACGCGGGTGCGCGAGGCGCTACACGGGGCGCCGACCGAAGCTCGGCCCGATAACGCTGTGCGGGGAGTGGACCTGCGATGAGATCCGCGACCCTGCGTTTCGTGGTGCCGCCCGTGGTGCTCGGGCTGGTCGCCCTCGTCGCCTGGCAGCTGCTCGTTGTTCTCGGCGACATCCAGCCCTACCTCCTGCCCGCCCCAACGGCGATCCTCACGCAGCTGGGCCTCGTGCTGCCGGTGCTCTGGACGTCGTTCCTCGCAACCGGCGCCAACGCGCTCATCGGGCTGATCGCGGGGGCACTGCTGGCCATCAGCATGGCGCTGCTCGCCTCCCGGCTCAGCTTCATCGACGACCTGCTGACGCCAGTCGTCGCCGCGATCGCCGTCGTGCCGATCGTGGCTCTCGCCCCCGTGCTCACCACGATGTACGGGGCGACGAGCGAGACGCCGCGCCGGGTCATAGTCGCGATCGTCGTCTTCGTCCCCGTGTTCATCAACACCCTGCGCGGGCTCCGCCAGGTGCTGCCGGTGCACCGCGACCTCATGCGCGCCTACGCGGCATCCAACTGGCAGATCAGCCGCACCGTCACGATCCCCGGCGCGCTGCCCTACGTGTTCACCGGGCTCAACATCGCCTCCTCGCTCGCCGTGATCTCGGCGATCGTCGCCGAGTACTTCGGCGGGCTGCAGAACGGACTCGGCTCACGGATCACTTCGGCGGCCGCCAACAGTGCCTACCCGCGAGCCTGGGCGTACGTGTTCGGCGCCATAATTCTCGGCGTCGTGTTCTACGCCGCGACTCTCGCGATCGAGAAAGCCGTCTCGCGCCGCAGCACCTGAACCCCCGACGTCCCCCTGCCGGCGACGCCGGGGTGGCCTGAAAGAAGCAGTCACCAGCAAATCCGAACAGCACAAAGGAGAAACACATGAAGCACAGCACGCGCGTGTGGATGGGAGCGGCCGCGATGGCCGCTACCTCGGCACTATTTCTCAGCGGATGCAGCGGCACCACCGACGAGGCGCCGGATGCGGGCGGCGGCGACGGCGAACTCACCCCCGTGACCCTGCAGCTGCAGTGGTTCGCGCAGGCGCAGTTCTCCGGTTACTACGCGGCCCTCGACCAGGGCTACTTCGAAGACGAGGGACTCGACGTCGAGATTGTTGAGGGCGGCGTCGACATTGTGCCGCAGACCGTGCTCGCCGACCAGCAGGCCGACTTCGCGATCGCCTGGGTGCCCAAGGCGCTCGCCTCGATCGAGCAGGGCGCTGGCATCACCGACATCGGCCAGATCTTCCAGCGCTCCGGCACCCTGCAGGTCTCCTTCGCGGATGCCGGAATCGATAGCGCCGCCGACCTCGAGGGCAAGAACGTGGGCAACTGGGGATTCGGCAACGAGTTTGAGCTGTTCGCCGGCATCACCGAGGCTGGCCTCGACCCGGCGACCGACGTCACCCTCGTTCAGCAACAGTTCGACATGTCCGCGCTGCTCGCCGGCGATATCGATGCCGCCCAGGCGATGACCTACAACGAGTACGCGCAGGTGCTCGAGACGATCAACCCCGACACGGGTGAGCTGTACCAGCCGGAGGACTTCACCGTCATCGACTGGAACGACGAGGGCACCGCGATGCTGCAGGACGCGATCTGGGCCAATGCCGAACGGCTCGAATCCGACGAGGAGTACCAGGAGACCGCCGTTTCCTTCCTCAAGGCCGTCATCAAGGGCTTCGTCTACGCGCGCGACTTCCCCGAGGAGACCGCCGAAATCGTCGTCGGCGCCGGCTCGCAGCTCGGCTCGAGCCACCAGCTGTGGCAGACGAACGAGGTCAACAAGCTCGTCTGGCCCTCGCCGGACGGCATCGGCGTGATCGACGAGGAGGCCTGGGCGCAGACAGTTTCGGTCGCCAAGACCGCGAAGAACCTCGAGGGCTCCACGGTCATCACGACCGACCCGCCGGAGAACGCCTACACGAACGAGTACATCGAGCTGGCGCTCGCGGAGCTCACGGAGGAGGGCATCGACGTGACGGGCGAGAGCTTCGAACCCATCGAGGTCACCCTCAATGAGGGCGGCAAGTAGCTCCACCAATTAGGGTGAGCGGAGGCCCCTTCCTCGGGGCCCCGCTCACCCCTGGATCTCACTGAAGGAACGACCATGAGCACGACGATCGACCCGGCAGACGGCACGCTCGCATACGACCTGGACCGTGCCCACGTGTTCCACTCCTGGTCGGCGCAGGCAGCGCTCAAACCCTTCGTGATCGCCGGGGCGCTCGGGTCGACGCTGTGGGACTACGACGGCAAGGAGTACCTCGACTTCTCGAGCCAGCTCGTCAACATGAACATCGGGCACCAGCATCCGAAGGTCATCCAGGCCATCAAGGACCAGGCCGACACCATCACGATGGTTGCGCCTCCGCACGCGAACCTCGCGCGCGGCCAGGCCGCCCAGCGCATTCTCGCGCGAGCCGGATCGAGCTTCGGGAGCGTCTTCTTCACCAACGGAGGAGCGGATGCGAACGAGAACGCCATCCGCATGGCGAGGCTCACCACGGGCCGCGACAAGGTGCTGTCGACCTACCGCTCCTACCACGGCAACACCGGCGCGGCGGTTGTCGCGACCGGCGACTGGCGCCGCGTGCCCAATGAGTATGCGCGCGGGCACGTGCACTTCTTCGGGCCGTTCCTCTACCGCTCGGACTTCTGGGCGCAGACGCCCGAGGAGGAGTGCGCCCGCGCACTGCACCACCTCGAGCGTGTCATCCAGGCAGAGGGCGCCTCGTCGATCGCCGCAATCCTGCTCGAGAGCGTTCCCGGCACCGCCGGCGTGCTCGTGCCACCGCCCGGCTACCTCGTCGGCGTGCGCGAGCTGTGCGACAAGTACGGCATCCTGCTCATCTTCGACGAGGTCATGTGCGGCTTCGGCCGCACGGGGGAGTGGTTCGCCTTCCAGGGCTTCGATGTCGTCCCCGACCTCATCACCTTCGCCAAGGGCGTCAACTCCGGCTATGTGCCGGTCGGCGGCGTCGTCATCTCTGAGACGATCGCGCACGAGTTCGACACCCAGGTGTTCCCGGGCGGGCTCACCTACTCCGGTCATCCGCTCGCCGCGGCGTCAATCGTCGCGTCGATGGACGCGATGGCCGACGAGGGCATCATCGACAACGCGCGGATGATCGGAACCGACCACCTCGGCCCGGGACTCGCCACACTCGCCGCCGCACATCCGCTCATCGGCGAGGTGCGGGGGATGGGTGTGTTCTGGGCGCTCGACCTCGTCTCGGACCCCGCCACCCGGGCACCGGTCTCGGCAGCGGTCATCGGCGAGCTCAAGGGGGAGCTCATGAAGCGCGGCCTGCTGCCGTTCGCGGCAGACAACCGCATCCACGTCGTGCCCCCCTGTGTTATCACGCCCGACGAGGTCGCGCGTGCTCTTGCCATCTACGATGAGGCCTTCACCGCGGTCGAGGCAGGCTGAGCCGCGGGAGCGCCGCGATCAGCACGACGCTCCGGTGGATCACCGCCTTGCCGTGAAACCGGCCGCGCAGGTTTACAACTCCGGCGGATTTGCGGATGCCGCCGCGGCGCGCCAGCATTTCCCGGTACTGGATGCCGTCGAGTGAAATTTCTCCGGAGTTAGGAACTGCTCCGGCGGGGCGACGCCGTAGGGACGAGTCCCGTCAGGTCTGACGCCCGGCACCGCGCACACCGCGCACACCGCGCTGCCGGGACTCCGCAACCGCTCGA
>Ga0105048_10012585_pt1 | contig 13258 bp, 11 predicted proteins | sample MAT05_FD_78382 | JGI IMG/M metagenome (GOLD analysis project Ga0105048, IMG submission 78382) | Freshwater microbial communities from Lake Fryxell liftoff mats and glacier meltwater in Antarctica - MAT-05 | ecosystem: Environmental > Aquatic > Freshwater > Ice > Liftoff microbial mat | place...
CGGTGTTCTTAAAAATACCTATTATTCCTTATCTACCGCATACCATAAAGGACTTGATGAAAATGGTTACCACCAAATCTCTATAGGGTTTCAGGGTACTTTTGCGCAAAAGCGCCTGAATACTTCTAATCTAAAATTTGAGGATCAGCTCCGAAGTAACGGTTTCACAGGAATTACTAATGAAATTTTTGATCCCCAGAACCTTAACATCAATTATTTCGGTTTGAATGCTGGGGTAATGTTTAGTGGAGTAACAGGAGGAAATGTAAATTATTATGCTGGGACAAGTATCTACCACATTAATAAGCCGAAAGAAAGTTTTACCGGAGCAGATTTTGCACTTCAAAACAGGTTTGCCATTCATGGCGGTGCATATTTTCCGGTCGGAACCTTAGGCATATTGCACACAAGTGGACAGTTTCAATCTCAGGCAGGTGCCCAGGAAGCCTCTATTGGGGGCGCAATGGGTTTCAGCCTCAGTAACGATATGCAATATAGCCCTGTAACTTTTTATGCAGGGTCATGGTATCGTTTTGGCGATGCCATAATTCCCTACATAGGTCTTGAGTTCGATAAATTAAGGTTTGGGGCTACCTATGATGTCAATACCAGTACCTTGCGTGCTGTAAGTAATAGTAGAGGAGGTTTCGAAATATCCCTTATTTACATCAATAATCCTAATGGAGAAAAAGGCATAAAGTGTCCTAAGTTTTAATGGGGGTTGCGGTAGTTTTAATTTACGGATTATTGATTAATAAGCAGGCCTTTGTTTGTAAAAGCCAAATGTTTTCACGCCAGTAAATTATAGAATTGCTTTTTGTATATGTAACGCCTTATTATATTGAACTAATAAAAATGTTATTATTACCTACTATCATCTGTAGTCTATATCTTTATTAAATAGATTATTTCTAAGGCCTCAATTCGAATACATCGAAAAAAATTTGAAACACCAATTTGAACTAATATTTTAGTTCTTTATTTAAGTGCTTAATTTTGTAATATGAAAATGGGTATTTTATCGCCTGATTCTGCGTATTATCCGAATATTGGCCATCAGTTTACAACAGCACTGATCAAGAGCGGACCGGGAGTGGATATTGAATGGATTGTAGAATCCGTTGGAAATGGAAGTGACTTGAACCGGGTGAAAAGCTTAATGGAGCAAATGATTCTGGTGGAAAAAGTAGATATACTTGTTCTATTTTTAGAGTTTGGGGTGGTGGAAAAGCTTAAATTATGGATGCAGGATTATTCCAAACTATTTATAGTTGTTAATACAGGTGCCAATTATCCTAAAGACTGGACACCTGTATGTAATATTGTATTTCTTCATCTTAATCAGGCCTTTTGTTGCCGGCTTACTGGAAATTCGGCTGGTGCTATGTTTAGAGAAGCTATTTTGGCAACCAACGAATATGATGAGGGCTATTTACAAACGGAGGCTATTGCTACTGCCTTCGAAAGACAGGATGGTAAGGTAGTTCAACGCTTTGTATCGAAGGCAGCACCAAAGGCACCCCCCAATAAGGCCGAAGTATTGGCAGTTTTTTCTTTTATCACCAAGCCAACAGCTATATTGTTAATGACAGATTACGAGCCAGGTTTGGCTTTATTGAAAATCATGCAAAAGTTACCTAACGCTGAATATCTTTCAATTTTCGCATCGCCTATGTTGCTTAACGGTGGGCAAATGCCAATTCCCGAAAATGGCTGGCCATTTTCTATTACCGGATATACACCCTGGCATTCAATGAATGAAGCTTCCCGATACCAACTCTTTGATTCCTCTATTATTGATAATACAAGTGAAAAACAAGATATTTTCTCTTTACTTGGGTGGGAAACCGGAATGTTGTTGCATGAATGGTTTGCCGTTTCAGGCAGAAAACCTGCCACATGGGATGCTGCCAAATTAACAGGTGTAGCACTTTCTTCCCCAAGAGGAATGCTTTCTTTCGATCCGGTAAATCATCATTTTTCAGCCCCGGTCAATAGGCTTCATCTAGCTAAAAATAGCCACGATTGGGAGGTGGATGCCGGTATTGATTTCGATCAGGAATGGGCTATTTTCAGCAGGTATTTTCACCCGGTCAATTTAATGGAGGCATCCGATACCACCTATCCATGCTATTAGGTTAGTCTTTACTATACTTATACAAATGCCCTGTTCAGCTAGTGCGAATACATAATTGCTCCCTTTGCTACTTCCTTATTTTGCCACTTACAAAAGGGTTTCCCTTTATAAAAAAGCGATAAGGCAACAATGCATCTTCCTGTGCATAGCTTACCCCAATTCTGGGGCTTTGTCCAATTTTCTTTTCGGGCACATTATAATAATCATCAACCAGATAAAGTAAAGGCCCAAGATATGATTGTCCATTATGCATCTGTTTTATACCCAAGGCTTTGGAAAGATTGCCGGGTCCACGGGTAAGGCTATCATCCACCTGCTTTTTGCCTGTTCGCATGAGCATTTCATCTATGCCGCCAACGGGGTCAAGTCCTCTTATTAAAATGGCATGAGGTATATCTGAGCATTGCGTTACAACATTTAACAATTGATGTAAGCCATAACAAAGGTATATATATGCCTGACCTGCCTGCCCATACATCACTTCCGTACGCAGTGTGCGCCGGTTGCCATAAGCATGGCTGGCTTTGTCTTCTATACCAAGGTAGGCTTCGGTTTCCACAATCCTTCCACTGGTATATTTTCCATCTGCCTGGCTTATAAGTAACTTACCCAATAGCATTTTGGCAATATGAAGTGTAGGTTGTGTATGAAAAAATGATACCGGCAAAACATTCATAATTGGTAAATTCTTTTTGTAAGCTTTACTTTGGGCATATTTGCAAATTAAATTTACAATAACCAAAGTGCTCAAAGAAATTGTATTGGCTATTACCTCCTTTGGCAGTGCTCATGCCTTTATTTCCAAGCATAAACTCTGGAAGTGGGTTTTCATTACAGGTATATTATACACTCTCTTTTTGTTGATTTGTTTTTATTTTTTTGGCAAAACTGCAAGTTATTTGCTCGATGAGCAGTTATTGGAACAGTCTGGTCTTCGTAGTTGGATAAGCCGCATTAATTCGGGACTTTTGAGTTTCCTGCTATCTTTCACATTGTTGGTCATCTGGCTTATTTTTGCACTTTGTTATCTATCGTTAGCAAAATATTTGTGGTTGTTTCTTGCTGCGCCCTTACTGCTTCATGTAAGCCAGATAATTGCTCAGCGAATGGGTAGAGTAATTGCACCCGTAAATAATGCATTTTACCGATCGTGGATAAGCGCACTAGCTATGGCACTCCGTAATCTTTTATGGCAATCCGTTTATTTATTGGCACTATGCTTGTTAGCGCTTGTGCCATTGGCAGGGTGGGTGGTTCCTTTTTTTGCGCTCCTTATTGAATGCTACTTTTGGGGATTCAGTATGATAGATTACGCCTTTCGGGCAAGGGTTCTTGATTATAAAGATGCCATATCTTTTTCTGGTGGTAATAAGGGGTATGCAATGGGTAATGGGATCATTTTTTATGGACTTCACTTAATTCCTATAGCAGGCTGGGTAGTAGCTCCCTTTTATGCGCAGGTGGCTACTGCCATTTTATGTGAGCAGGTAATTGTATCGCCGGAAAAAAACTAAACAAAAATTTTTACTATAAGTAAATAAAGTTATTATGAGTAGGCTAGAAGGAACGGTGTATCTTATTCCGGTGGAACTATACGAAGGCGTAAATGAAACCATTGCCCCCTATGTAATAGAAGCGGTGAAAAAATGCAGCGTTTTTTTTGTAGAAAATGAGCGTACAGCCCGAAGGTGTTTTAAGCGCTTGTGGCCACAAATGATTATTGATGATTATACATGGATCCCCATTCACAAAGCAGAAGCGGAGGTACTCGCACAGTTTACAAAATACTTGCAAAAAGGAAAAACAATAGGTATTGTAAGCGAGGCTGGCTGTCCGGGTATAGCCGATCCAGGGCAATTGCTTGTAGCTTGTGCCCAGCAATTAATGGCATCTGTAAAACCTTTATCAGGGCCTAATTCCATTTTACTTGCGCTTATGGGCAGTGGTTTAAATGGGCAATCGTTCCGTTTTTCAGGATATCTGCCTATAGATTCGATTTCTCGCAAAAACGCCATCCGCATTATGGAAAGGGAAGCCCTTGAAACGGGTACTACACAAATTTTTATTGAAACGCCTTATAGAAACAGACCGCTTTTGAAAGATATTACGGAGTCGTGCCGAAACGAAACCCTTTTATGTATTGCCTGTGATTTAACTGCCTCAACAGAGTGGGTAAAAACACTATCTGTATGTGAATGGAAAAAACAGGAGCCTGACATACATAAAAAGCCGGCTATTTTCCTGCTTGGGATTCCTCATTAGTCCTATTGAAGGTAGGAATTGCCATTTTTTGCATTATCGCGAACAGAATAAATAGTATCCACAATATAACGGCTTTGCCCTCGCCAGGGAATGCCGGCAAAATATTCTTTGTACCCGAGTTCTACAATTTTACCACCACTTAATTTCAGGGTTTGGGCTATACTTTCATCCACTACGCTAAATTCAAATTCGTTGCTTTGAACAGATCCCGGAACCAGCGAACGATAGCCGGTTTGGATTAACTTGCCTTCCCAGGTTTTGAAAGCTACTCCTTTACGCACCATATAGTTCAGTTCTCCGGCCTTTACGCCCTCCCCAAATACATAGTAATATCGCCATAAAAAAATACCCGAACCTATAAGCAGAACCAATAGCGTGGTAATGGTGATAAACTTTTTCATAAATTAAACATTGATAATAAGCGAAAGTATGAAACTGAAGGAGCATTGTTTAAAAAATATTAAAGGATGGCATACCTATTTTTATCGTCATATTTACAACATTTGTTTAATGTGTTGTATTTTGAACCAACACCACCTTTGTTCGTTAGTGAAATGTTGAACATAATATCTATTTTTACCAATATATTAAAGCATGCGAATCGGAATTGTATTATATCCTACGTTTGGGGGGAGTGGTGTTTTAGCAACTGAATTGGGAATTGCCCTGGCAAACATGGGACATAAAATACATTTTATTACTTATCGGCAACCGGTTAGGCTAAGTGTTTTTAATGCTAATATTTTTTATCATGAAGTGAGGGTACCTACGTACCCACTATTTGACTACCCACCTTACGAAACGGCTCTTGCCAGTACCATTGTGGATGTGGTGGTGAATCAAAAACTGGATTTGCTGCATGTGCATTATGCCATTCCGCATGCCTCGAGTGCCTATATGGCCAAAAAAATTCTTCAGAAAAATGATGGAATTACCATTCCTGTTATTACAACTTTACATGGTACTGACATTACACTTGTGGGCAAAGATGCTACCTATGAGCCTGTAGTAACCTTCAGCATCAATGAAAGCGATGCCATAACGGCTGTTTCGGACAACTTGCGCAACGAAACCTTTAAATCTTTTAATATTAAAAAAGATATTGAGGTAATTTATAATTTTGTAGATGTTGAACGTTTTAGTAAAAAGCCGATTGATGCCTTCAGGCAGGCCGTAGCACCCGATGGAGAACGGATCGTGATGCATGCATCTAATTTCAGGAAAATAAAAAGAGTGGAGGATGTAATCCGCATTTTTGAAGCCATCAATAAGGAGGTACCCTCCAAACTGATGATGGTAGGTGATGGGCCTGAAAGACATGGAGTAGAGGAATTGAGCCGCGAATTGGGAATTGGTAATGATGTCCGTTTTGTGGGCAAGCAAGAGCAAATGGAAGAAATTATGGCAATCAGCGATTTGTTTTTGCTCACTTCGGAATATGAGAGCTTTGGTTTAAGTGCGCTAGAGGCTATGGCAGCCCATGTGCCCGTCATCAGTTCCAACGCAGGCGGTCTTCCAGAGGTAAATATCCATGCCGAAACGGGGTATATGGCTCCTGTAGGTCATGTACGGGAGATGGCAGATTATGGAATCAGCATGCTTAGAGACGATGAAACATTACAACGATTTAAAGACAATGCCTACAAACAGGCCATGCGATTTGATATTTCTAAAATTGTACCCAAATACGAAGCACTTTACGAACAAGTGCTTGCTGCCAAAGTGCTTGTTCAGGCATAATTGACCTTTTGTGTTTCTCAAAGTACTGTTTTCTGCTTTTTATTTGAACAAATTCAGGCTATTCTCCCTGATTATTTTAATTTTATAATAATAAAAAAGGAATGAATTATGGCACAACCTAATTTAGAATTGATAGAGGCTTTAAGGGAAACAGCTAAACGGCTGCATGAAGGGGTACATTATGCATGGGGTCATCATGGAAGTTGTAACTGTGGTAACCTGCTACAAACGGTTACTGACTTAAGTAGCCGGGAAATTTTACAGTACAGCAGAACAGGATCGGGCGAATGGACGGAATTGGCGGTAGAATTTTGCGGCGTAACCGATGCACCTGTAGATTTACTCGTACACAAATTACAAAAAATAGGACTTACTCCTTCAGATATTCATTGTATTGAATATTTGCAGGATAAGCAGGTGTTGGATCGTTTGCCGGGAGGATTCCGGTGGTTAAAGCGTAACATAAGGGAAGATGTGGTTCTTTACATGGAAACTATGGCCTCTATGTTGGAGGAAAAATTGATTTACCTTGTTGATATTAACGTAAATCGTCTGATGGAAGATTTACCCAAGGTGCAACCTTCGAAACAGCATAGCCTAAAGGAATTTGTGCCAGTATAATTATTAATCAAATATCGTTTCACCAGACCCGCTTTCTCAACAAAGGTGGGTCTCTTTTTTTGGCTTTATTCATCTCTCTGTTTTTTCAGATATTTCCAATCATAGAATACCGATTTATTCGTTTTCTTTACGCATCATTTTTTTTATAATCAAAAACTTTAATGAAGCATTTAATTACACCTCTTTTGGCCTTTTTTCTGTTAGGTTCAGGGTCAGCCGAAGCCCAAAAAACCTTTTCCCGTGAAGATTTAATCAGCGGAAAAACCCCAAAGGGATTTTATAGTACCTTACCAAGGGTGATGGAGTGGCAAAATGATGAGCGGCTTGTTGTTAATATGCGCACCCATCCAGACTCTTCTACCCGTGATATGGTAATGGATGTAAAAACTGGTACGCTTTCACCGCTCCTTAAAAACATAATTATACCAGTGCCTAATATTTTGGTGTACTATAAAAAAAATGATCTCTTTTGGCGTAAGGGGAATGAAGAAAAGCGATTGACCGAGGATGAAGCTGAAGAAAAAAATCCTACTATGAGTCCAGATCAGTCTAAAGTAGCCTTTACCAAAAACAACAACCTGTATTGTATTGATCTCATCACAATGAAAACAGTGCAATTAACTACCGATGGTACACAAACCATTTTGAATGGATTTGCAACATGGGTATATTGGGAAGAAATTTTTGGACGGCCTACCCGCTTTCGGGCATTTTGGTGGAGCTCTGATAACCAAACCATTGCCTACATGCGTTTTGATGAAAATAAAATACCTATGTTTCCGTTGTACGTGGCCGATGGAAACCATGGATTGATAGAAGAGACAAGGTATCCAAAAGCAGGCGACCCCAATCCGGCAGTTAAGCTTGGATTTGTAAAATTTAATGGCGGATCAACCAATTGGGTGGAGTTTGGCGAAGAAACCAACCATCAATTGGGATGGCCTAAGTGGACACCTGCCGGAGATCGGCTTTATGTGCAATGGCAAAATCGTGGTCAGGATACCCTGAAGATGTATGCTGTAAATCCTGCAAACGGGGAAAAGAAGGAAGTATATCAGGAGACCCAAAAAACATGGATTGACCTGAGTGAAGCGGACAGCAGGATAGAATTTTTGAACAACGGGAAGGATATGCTTATTCAAAGTGATAAAAATGGGTGGAACCACCTCTATTTACATAATGCAGAGGGAAAATTGATAAGCACCATTACTTCTGGAAAGTACCGCGTTACTGCCATTGATAAAATGGACATGAAAACAGGAATGATTTATTTCAGGGCGCGTACGCTGGAAAGATCAGCCGAAAATAATTTATTCAGGGTGAGAATGGATGGAAAAGAGCTGGTACAATTAACTCCATCGGGTGAAAATGTTTTGAATGTTGATATAAGCCCAACCGGAAAACACCTGGTGGTGACCCATACCAATATCACTCATCCTAATGCTATTACTGTTTTTGATGCCAATGGCAAAATAGTACGCAGTTTGGGTAGTATGGCCGATGGTGAAATGAAAGAGTATAAAATGGCTAAGACGGAAATGATCCGTATAAAAAGTGATGACGGATTGTTTGAATTGCCTGCTGTGGTTACCTGGCCCGACAATATGGAACCGGGAAAAACCTACCCTATGCTGGTAAGTATTTATGGTGGTCCTGATGCTGGTACTGTTTCAAATAGCTGGCAGTGGAATGCCAACCGCGAATTTTATGCGCAGGAAGGCTTGATACAGGTAGCTTTCGATCACCGGGCAAGTGGCCATTTTGGTAAAGAAGGCGTTAATTGGATGCACCGCAACCTGGGACACTGGGAGTTGGAAGATTATAAAACCATGGCACGTTGGTTTGTAACAAATGGTTCGGCAGATTCTACCAGAATTTGCATTACTGGATTTAGTTACGGTGGATATATGAGTTGTTTGGCACTTACCAAAGGCTCCGATGTATTTACCCATGGTATGGCGGGTGGAAGTGTAGTAGATTGGGCGCTATACGACAGTCATTATACCGAGCGGTTTATGGACACCCCCGCAGAGAATCCGAAGGGGTATAAAACAAGCAGTGTATTGAACTATGCTACCAAATATAAGGGCATGCTGCAGATTGTACATGGAACACTTGATGACAATGTACACATGCAAAACAGCCTGCAACTCATTGGAGCCTTACAGGATAAACTCAAAGATTTTGAATTTATGTTGTACCCCAATGGACGGCATGGATGGCGTAATTTGCCTGCCAAAAGCATCCATTACGACAACCTGAAAACGAAATTTATTTACAAATACATTCTGCAAAAAGATCCTCCCAAAGCGCTCTTTAAGTAATAGCAGCACATAAATAATTGTAAACTATAATGGGGTCATTCCATAAGAGTGACCCCATTATAGTTTGATTAATTGCGATTGATATTATTGATGGAAATAATTGCTGACAACAGGTGTTTTATCCTTTTTCTCATCCCCTCCCGCTTTATCTAATAAAAGCGTTTGGGTAGGAAAAGCAAATTCTATACCCTCATTTTCAAAAGCACGGTATATTTTTAGCAATAGGCTTTGTTGATTATTCATAAAGGTTACATAATCAGCGTTTATTACAAAAAATACGATTTCAAAGTTTAGACTGAAATCACCAAAGCCGGAAAAATGTGCTCTGTCAAAGGTAAGTTCATCCTGTTCTTTTATCATACTTTCGATCATAGAGGGTATGTTCTCAATTTTTGTTGAGGACGTCCCGTATATAACTCCTATTTTCAAAACTACTCTTCGTTTTTCCATCCGCTTGTAATTATGTACCCTCGAATTTGTTAGGTTTGAATTACTCATTATGAGCTGTTCCCCGGTGATGGAACGGATCCTGGTTGATTTTAATCCTACTTTTTCTATCGATCCCACCTTATCGTCCACAATAATAAAATCGCCAACCTCAAAGGGCTTATCAAAGAAGATTACAAAATAGCTAAAAAGATCACCCAATATGGTTTGGGCAGCTAGTGCTATGGCAATACCACCTATACCTAAACCAGCGACAATACCCGTTACATTAAAACCCAGATTACTCATCAATAAGATAAGTGCCAAACACCATACAATGACATTGATGATGGCCATTAGGGTTTTAATTTGCTTACGTTTCATTTCTGGTTCAGCCTGATGATCGGCGTAGCTTTCCGTAGCCCGGGCAATAAAGCGAATGGCCAGTCTAACGAGGAACCAGGTAATAACAACAGAATAAACGATAATAAGAACACGTTCAACTTTAAGATTTATATTGAGGTATTGAAGCCCAAAATAAAATATACCAATATTGATAATGGGTAAAAGATTTTTCTCAATCAGAAGTACTAGAAAATCATCAATTGTATTTGTGCTTTTATCCGCCCATTGTTTCAACATAGAAACCGCTTTTTTCTTAAAAAGCCTGACCAGTAATAAACCTCCAAGGATAATTCCCAGAGTAATTAAATACTGTTCCACGGTGTTATTCCAAAATATGCGGTTTAAAAGTTCTTGCATAAATAATAAGTTTTTATATGTTAAAAATTATTGGGTTCATCAATACTAAAAAGCTTGAAAGATCGTAATCATCTTCTACCATTAAAGGCAGTAAACCACGTACTTGCAAGCCACAGCAATAAATAGCCGGTAATTAGTATTGAACCTAAAGGTAAATGGAAAATCAGCACGACGAATGCTAATATGGCAACCCCAAAAAGGCCAAGATTGATGCGGTGGCTCCACGTATGATGTCGCGAAAACAAGGGAAAATACAATTTTTGTGCTGGCAAACAAAGCGTTGCCAGAAGCAATGCACCCATTTCAAGTTTTTCCTGCAACGCAGGTTGTTCCGCAAAAATTAAAGAAGGAAGAAACACCACTAAAGCAGTGGCTAGCAATCCTACCACTAGTTGACTTACTTTTTTTTCACGGTCATTTAGTGCATATCGGCCTTCGGGGTGATACAAAAGAAAAAAGTTAGCTAAAGGAGTAATTAACCAGCTTATAAGTACAAATACCAAATACAGGGCTACAGGTATCCACATAAGGTAATTCCAAGGCTTTGGAAAATGCGTAGCTGCATACAAAGCCAACCTGTATAATATAAATAGCCCAATGATGGAAATCAGCGCGGTATTTTTCCCTTTGCTTTGCAGCCAATATTCATATTGTAGCAACCACCGGTAAGGGGCAATTTTACTTTTCAATGCTTCTTTCATGCCTTCACGGGCAGAAATATTACCAGGGTTGATGCGCAATGCTTCCCTAAAATGATGAGCAGCCTGTTCATGTTTGCCTTTTTCGAGATAATTAAACCCCACCGTGGTATGCGAAAAATCATTTTCCGGATCTACCCCAAGGGTATCCTGCATGGTTTCAATGGCATCTTGAGTGCGGTTTAGTTTATTCAATGCCTGGCTACGTGCATTAAGGCAGCCTATGTCAGCGGCATCTATTCGCAGCCCTGCGTCTGCTTTTTCTAAAGCACCTGCATAATTGCGCTGTCTTATAAGTATAAAGGCATACAATGCAAAGTAGCCTGCGTGGTAAGGATTCATAGCAAGTGCCTGCCCTATATTTTGGGCTGCTATTTCAAGTGCATCCTTCTTATAATAAGCGAAACTCTTAAGGTATAAATAATACTCTTCTTCGGGATCTAGCGAAAGAGCCTGATCCAGTAGTTCCAATGCTTCGGTTGGGTGATTGGTATCAAGTTGCAACTTTGCCATTAATCCCAATGTCTCACTATTGGCCGGATCGAGTGCCAGCGCATTCTTCAATTCCTTGCTGGCGTCTTCATAGCGGTTTTGCTCAAGCAATAATCTCGCCTTCTGCAAGTGGTTGTGCAGGCTTTGCCACATGTGTTTCGTTTATTTATTTTTCTTATTCATGTATTCCAATATATCACTGTATTGTCCGCTTTCATTGCCATAAAGGGCATAGTTCCGCGCTGTCGCAAACCATTCTCTTGTAGAAGGCTTTTGCAATTTGGCTGCGGCTAAAAGATCTTTTGTGGTAATATCTGTAATGGAGCCACCTGCCAAAGCGTCTTCAATTTTATGATCTGTTACCCGCTCAATCAGAGCTTGTAAATCTGCACCTGAAAATTCGGCTGTCACACCCGCAACTTTTTGATAATCAATTAATGCATGCGGTTTGTTTTTCAGGAGTGTTTCCAGTATTTGTGCCCGGCCTTTTTCGTCGGGCGGGGGTACAAATAATACCCTATCAAAGCGACCCGGCCTGCGAAAAGCGCTATCTACGCTCCACGGAGCGTTGGTTGCAGCTAATATAAGTACTCCTTCGTTGTTCGTGTCAATGCCATCCATTTCAGCAAGAAATTGGTTGATAGTATGGCGCATGGCACTTTGTTTCAGATCGCTGCGACTTGCCCCAAGGGCATCTACTTCATCAATAAAAAGTACGCAGGGTGCATGATAACGGGCGTTTTCAAAAACCTCATGCAAGTTTTTTTCGCTATTGCCAATCCACATGTCAAGGATATCGGTAAGCCCGATATTCATGAAATTAGCGCTGATTTCGCCTGCCGTAGCTTTAGCTAAAAAAGTTTTGCCACACCCGGGAGGGCCATATAATAGAATGCCTCCACCAGTTTTTTTGCCATAAGCTTTATAAACTTCCGGGTTTTTAATGGGATGTATAATTTTATTAGCTATTTCCTTTTTTATTGATTCCATGCCCCCTACATCGCTAAAATTGATATCGGGTTTTTCCATCAGCATTTCTTCATCTTCATCAAAAAGATCCTCCTCGAAAGGGGATCCGCTGCCAGCAGGTAATTTAAATATTTCATCCAGGTCGGGTGCCAACAAAAATGGATTCAAAACACTAATGGTCTGATAAATTTCTGCTGCCCTGGACATATTATTTTCTTTTACTAGTGCCCGTACATAGGTCAACTGATCTTCTGCACGTAGCTTTTGTTCTAGTTGTTCGTAAATAATAATGGCTGCTGAAAATTGATTGAGTGCATAATAGCAAGAAGCAAGTCCTATCTGTGCTTCAATATGGCCATAGCTCAGCTGTAGCACTTCTTTGTACTCAGCAGATGCCTCTGTAAAGCGATCCTCTTTTTTAAGCAATTCAGCCAGGCTGATTCTAAGAGGAATATTGTCGGGTGAGAGCGAAACGGCTTCTTTGAGTGCATCTATCATAGTTCAAGAAAAAGATTGACAAAGGTCGGTAAAAAAATGGTGTTAGAGAAATATGCTGGAGAGGGATTCTTATTGTGAAACGTGAAAGGTGAAAGAGGGGAAGCGTGAGAAAGGTGAAAGAGGTGAGAGAAGTGAGAAGTGAGAGAGATGTGAGAAAGGTGAAACGAGAAAGGTGAAAGGAGAGATGTGAAACGTGAAAGGTAAAACGAGAAAAGGGTGAGAAGGCGTGAAATGTCAAACGGAGAGAGGTAAAACGTGAGAGATGTGAAAGGTGAAGGGTAAAACGTGAGAGATGTGAAACGTGAAAGGTGAAACGAGAAAGGTGAAAG
>Ga0105048_10012586_pt1 | contig 13257 bp, 11 predicted proteins | sample MAT05_FD_78382 | JGI IMG/M metagenome (GOLD analysis project Ga0105048, IMG submission 78382) | Freshwater microbial communities from Lake Fryxell liftoff mats and glacier meltwater in Antarctica - MAT-05 | ecosystem: Environmental > Aquatic > Freshwater > Ice > Liftoff microbial mat | place...
ATCCTCCCCGAACGCGAGGCCGGGTCGATGGTTTCCGCGAGCGGTCGGGGCATACTGACCCGCTCGCGCCCCGGTAGCTCAACTGGACAGAGCCGCGGATTTCTAATCCGCAGGTTGCAGGTTCGATCCCTGCCCGGGGTGCCACGCCCCCCGCCCGCCGGTGCACCGCGTCCGAGCGACCGCCCGCCGCCGACGGAGGGCGGAGACGCCCCCGCGAGGTACGGCCGTCGGTGGCCCGCGCGCCCCCACCCCAAACGGAGACGGGACGCCGCCGCTCGCGGGCCTCGCGTCGCGGCGCCGTCGGCCGCGCCGCGAGCGTGTCAGCCGTACCCCGCCTCGTCGCCGCCCTGCCGCTCGGCGGCGAGCGTGGCCTTCGTGTAGGCCCGGTTCATCTCGGCGATGAACTTCACCGGGATCTCCTTCGGACACGCCTCCATGCACTCGTAGTGGTTCGTGCAGGCGCCGAAGCCTTCCTTGTCCATCTGCTCGACCATCCCGCGCACGCGCCGCGCCCACTCCGGCGTGCCCTGCGGCAGCCGGTTCAGGTGCGCCACCTTCGCCGACGTGAAGAGCATCGCCGAGGCGTTCGGGCACGCCGCCACGCACGCGCCGCAGCCGATACAAGACGCCGCGTCCATGGCGACGTCGACGACCTCCTTCGGGATCGGGACCGCGTTGCCGTCGGGCGCGCTGCCCGCGTTCACCGACACGAACCCGCCCGCCGCCACGATCCGGTCGAGCGCCTCGCGGTCCACGACCAGGTCGCGGATCACCGGGAACGCCGCCGCGCGCCAGGGCTCCACGCTCACCGTGTCGCCGTCAACGAACGTGCGCATGTGGAGCTGGCAGGCCGTCACGCCCTTCTTCGGGCCGTGGGCCGCGCCCGCGATCATCATGCTGCAGGTGCCGCAGATGCCCTCGCGGCAGTCGTGCTCGAACGCGATGGGCTCGCGCCCCTCGCGGATCAGGCCCTCGTTGACCTGGTCGAGCATCTCGAGGAACGACATGTCGGGCGAGACGCCCTTGACGTCGTGCCGCTCCATGCGCCCCGGGATGCCGGGCCCCTCCTGGCGCCAGACGTTGAGGACGATGTCCATCACTTGTAGCTCCGCGTCGCCGGGTGGACCGTCTCGAACACCAAGGGCTCCTTCTGGAGCGAAGACTGCTTCCCCTCGCCCTGCCACTCCCACACGCTCACGTGCTGGAAGTCCTTGTCGTTGCGCAGGGCCTCGCCGTCGGGCGTCTTGTGCTCCTCGCGGAAGTGCCCGCCGCACGACTCCTCGCGCGTCAGCGCGTCGAGGGCCAGGAGCTCGGCGAACTCGAGGAAGTCGGCGATCCGGCCGGCCTTCTCGAGGTTCTGGTTGAGCCGGTCGCCGCTCCCGAGCACGCGGACGTCTTTCCAGAATGCCTCGCGGATCTCGGGGATCCGCGCCAGCGCCCGCTCGAGGCCCGCCCGGTTGCGCGACATGCCGCATTCGTCCCACATCAGCTTGCCCAATTCGATGTGGAAGGCGTCGGGCGACCGCTTGCCGTTGACCGACAGCAGCCGCTTGGTGCGGTCCTCGGCCTCCTTCGCCACCTGCGCGAACGCCGCGGCGTCGGGCTTCACCGTGTTGTTCCCCACCGTCGCGAGGTAGCCGCCGATCGTGTAGGGGAGGATGAAGTAGCCGTCCGCGAGGCCCTGCATGAGCGCCGAGGCCCCCAGACGGTTGGCCCCGTGGTCGGAGAAGTTCGCCTCACCGATCACGAACAGGCCCGGCACCGTGGACATCAGGTCGTAGTCGACCCAGAGCCCACCCATGGAGTAGTGAGGCGCCGGGTAGATCTTCATGGGGACGGCGTAGGGGTCGTCGCCCGTGATGTTCGCGTACATGTCGAACAGGTTGCCGTAGCGCTGGCGGATCTGGTCGCGCCCCACCCGCTCGATCGCGTCGCGGAAGTCGAGGTAGACGCCGCGGCCGCCCGGGCCCACGCCCCGGCCCTCGTCGCAGACGGCCTTCGCGGCGCGGGAGGCCACGTCGCGCGGGACGAGGTTGCCGAACGTGGGGTAGCGCCGCTCGAGGTAGTAGTCGCGCTCCTCGTTCGGGATCTGCCCCGCGGCGCGCCTCTCCCCCGCCGCCTTCGGGACCCACACCCGCCCGTCGTTGCGCAGCGACTCCGACATGAGCGTCGTCTTGCTCGAGTGCTCGCTGCTCGCCGGGATGCCCGTGGGGTGGATCTGGTTGAAGCAGGGGTTGGCGAAGCCCGCGCCGCGCCGGTGGGCGCGCCACGTCGCCGTGACGTTGCACGCCTTGGCGTTCGTCGAGAGGAAGTAGACGTTGCTGTAGCCGCCCGTGGCGAGCACCACCGCGTCGCCGGCCCACGTCTCGATCTTCCCGGTCAAGAGGTGCCGCGTGACGATGCCCCGCGCGCGGCCGCCCTCGACGACGACGTCGAGCATCTCGAGCCGCGAGTGCATGGTGACCGCGCCGGCCCCGATCTGCCGCTCGAGCGCCTGGTAGGCGCCGAGGAGCAGCTGCTGGCCGGTCTGGCCGCGGGCGTAGAACGTGCGGGAGACCTGCGCGCCGCCGAACGAGCGGTTCGCCAGCGTGCCGCCGTACTCGCGGGCGAACGGGACGCCCTGCGCGACGCAATGGTCGATGATCGCCGTCGACACCTCGGCGAGGCGGTGGACGTTGGCCTCGCGAGCGCGGAAGTCGCCGCCCTTCACCGTGTCGTAGAAGAGGCGGAAGACGCTGTCGCCGTCGTTCTGGTAGTTCTTGGCCCCGTTGATGCCGCCCTGCGCCGCGATGGAGTGCGCACGGCGCGGGCTGTCGTGGAACGTGAAGCAATCGACGTGGTAGCCGAGCTCGGCCAGGGTGGCGGCGGCCGAGCCGCCGGCGAGCCCCGTCCCCACGACGATCACGCGGAACTTCCGCTTGTTGGCGGGGTTCACCAGCTTCAGGTCGAACTTCCGCTTCTCCCACTTCTGGGCGAGCGGCCCCGCGGGGACCTTCGCGTCGAGGTTGAGCGCCATCAGCGGGCTCCAGAGCCGCCGCAGGGGATCAACCCCGTGGCGATGGACAGGGGGATCGCGCAGTTGCCGAGCAGGATGACGGCGGCCACGGCCGTGCCGAACCCGCGCTTCAGGAACGCGAGGCGGGGGTGCGTGACGCCGAGGGTCTGGAACGCGCTCGACGCGCCGTGCGACAGGTGGAAGAAGAGCAGGACCTGCGCGACGACGTAGGCGATCGAGATCGGCCACTGCTGGAAGCCGGCGACGACCGCGCCGTAGACGTCGGGGCGGCCCTGCGCGTCGATGAGCGCGTGGTGGTCCGGGTTCGTCACCCCCACCGTCAGGTGCAACAGGTGATAGACGATGAACGCCGCGACGATCAGGCCGCTCATGAGCATGGTGCGGCCCGCGTAGGACGACACCTGCGGTCGCACGCTCACGTAGGGCTGCGGGCGCGCGGCCTGGTTCCAGCGGGTCAGCCAGACGGCGCAGACGACGTGCGTGAGGAAGAGCGCGAGCAGGCCGGCGCGCATCACCCAGAGCAGCGGACCGAGGTCCTGCAGCGTCTTGGCGTACGCATTCAGCTTCTCCCGGCCCGCGAAGACCTGGAGGTTGCCGAGCATGTGGGCGATCACGAACCCGAGGAGACCGAGGCCGGTGAGGGCCATCACGGTCTTCGTCGAGATCGACGACAGGAGCGGGCGGGTCGGAGACGGCACGGAGGACTCCGGTCGGGACGCGAGCCGGGATTCTAGGACCCCCCCGCCCCCGGGCCCTGCGGATGCCGGACCGGACCGGCGCCGTGCGAATCCGACCGTCGGTCGGGGACCGTCGTCGCGTCGACCCGTGCCCGCCGCCCGCCGCCCGCCCCCGCTCCGACGCCGACACCCGCGGCGCCGCGCCTGCCCCCATCGCGACGCGCGGCGCGCATTGCCCGAGGCGGAGGCACGCGGGCTCGGCGCGGTGCTGGGAAGGCTGGGGGACGCGCTCTTCGACCTGCCGCGGCGGTTCCTGCGGATCGTGGCGATCGGGATCGGGTGCCACGAGCGATCCTTCGACACCCTGCTCGACGGCGGACCCACGTTGTGCCGCGCGATCCGGTGCCCGGCCATGACGCTCGCGCCCGACGCGACGCACGTGGGGGCGGGCGCCCACGGCGACCTCCACCTCGTGACGGCGCTCCTCCGCGCAACGGCCCGGGGCCTCACGGTGGACGTGGGCGGTCGCTGGGTGGACGCGGCCGCGCCGGCCGGCCACGCGATCTTGAACCGCGGGATGATGCTCGAGCGGCGGACGAACGGGCGGGTCGCGACGGGCGGCCACCGCGTGGTGGCCGACCCGGCGAAGGCCAGGGCGCGGTCGTCGGTGGTGCAGTTCTGCCATCCGACGCCGTGGACCGCGCTCGGGCCCGTGCCGTCGTGCGGGGGCCGGACCGTCCGCTGCGCTACGCGACCGTCGAGGCCGGCGCGTGGCTCGACCCAGTGCTCTACGCCCTGAACCTCGTCGAGGAGGCGCGCCGCGTCCCGTGACGCCGCGCGCGCGGGGCCGTCACTTCCCCTTACCGGCCTTCGGCTTGGGCGGGTCGGCCTTCGCCGACCAGAAGGCCCAGTACTCGGTGTCGGACCGCGTCGGGTCGAGGGCCCCGTAGGCCGCCTCGCTCGCCGCGTCCGGGTCCCCCACCTTGCGGAAGGCCGCGATCCACGCGGCGAACGACGCCTTGGCGGCCGCGGCGCCGGGCGACAGCAGGTAGCCGAGCGCCAGTTCGGCATCGACCGTGCGCATCTCCGCGTCCTCGGCGAGGTACGACGCGAGGCGGTTCATCCGCATCAGGCGCGACCACGGCTGCGCCTCCCGCTTGCGGATGCGCTCGAACGCCGTGGGCTCGTCCGTGGGCGCGAGCGACGCTCCGGCGGCCGCGCCCTCGGCGAGGGCCGCCGCCTGGCGGCGGATCCCCGTGAGGACCGGCTCCCCGTTCGCCGCGCCGAGCAGGTGCTGGAGCATCTGCGCCGCCGCCTCCTCCGCGACCTGCCCGGCCGCCACCTCGGCCTTGCGCGGGGCCACGATGAGTTCGGCCGCCCACGCGACGTGGACCGCGTCCATGGACCGCAGGTCCTTCCGCCCCGAGAGGTGCGCCATCATGTCGCGGTTCTTCGTGAGCCGCACGACGGGCGGCGTGGGCCCCACGTTGCCCGCCGCGACCGTGCGGCGGACGAACGCGTGCGCGTCGCGCACCGCCTTCAGCGCCGCGTCGCGGACGGCCGGCTCGAGCGTGCCGTCGTCGGTGACGAGCAGGTCGGGCGACGCCTGCCGGGTCCACGTCGCCTTCACCTCGGCGGGCAGCCAGCCGTCGACGTCGTCGCCGCCGCCGGTCACCCAGCCGACCGCCGACTTCACGAGTCTCACGAGGCCCGCCTCGTCCTTCTTCGCCGCCTCGCCGCGGACGAAGAGGACCGTGCGGCCGAGCTGGCGCGTCGCGCACGCATACACCGCGTCCTTCAGCTTCAGCCGCACGACGCAGCCGTCCGACTTCACGTCGGCCACGGCGAGTTCGCCGCGCGCCACGGTGTGCGTGAAGCGGTAGGCCTCGTAGGCCGCGCGCTGCGCCGCGGTGAGCACCGAACGGTCGGCCCCCAACTCGAGGGAGATCGACTCGAACTCGCGGCTGGTCCCCTCGAGCCGCCCGACGATCCCGGCACGGGCGGCCTCGTTCGGCAGGAACCGGAAGAACGGATCGGTGCGCAGGAGCGTCCCGCGCAGGATCCCCTGGCCCGCCACGGCCTGCGGCGCCGGCCGGTCGGGTTCGCCCGACGCCGGGCGGGCGAGGGCCGTCAGGAGGAACGGGAGGACGAGGACGGCGAGGACGAGGAGGGCGCGGCGCACGGGCGAGGAGTGTACGACACGCGAGGGGCGGCGAGGGACGGCGCGGAGCGACGAGAGGCGGCGCGGGACGGGCCTCGCGTCGGCGCGCCGCGGCGCGTCAACGGGTCGGCGGCGGCGCGCCGGGGTTCGGCCCACCCGGCTTCGCAGGGCCGCCGAGCAGCGTCTGCACCACGCGCGCAAGCTCCACCATGCGGAACGGCTTCAGGATCACGGCCTCGACCGCGAGGGCCTGGCGGATCTCGTCCACGGTCCCGGCCATGCTCCCCGTGACGACGAGCACCGGGGCGATCCGCTTCGTCCCGCCGAACCGCAGCGTGTTGAGCACGAAGCGGCCGCCGCCGCCGGGCATCCCGATGTCGATGACCAGCAGGTCGGGCTTCAGCCGCTCGTAGGCCACGACCGCCGTCGGCGCGTCGATCGCCTCGTGGACCTCGTGCCCGGCGCGCTCGCAAGCGTGCCGGATGACCATCCGCATGGGCGGTTCGTCGTCGGCCACGAGGATGCGCGCCACGGGGGCTCCAGGAGGGCGCGGCGCACGGGCGCGCCGACGACCGGGTGCGGATGCTATCAGACGGCGCCCGAGCGCCGCCCGTCGTCCCGGTTCCGGGCGGCCCACGGGGGCGGGCCCGCGATCGCGAGGTCGTCGAGGACCCGGCGGTTCGCGCGCGGGAACGCGAGTTCGGTCAGCGCCGACAGAGGGACGAACCGCAGGTCCTCGACGCCCCGCGCGCGGAGCCGCCCGCTGCGCACCCGCGCGTGGAACACGTGCAGCGTGATCGTGAAGTGGGTGTAGGCATGCTCCACCGTGCGGAAGAGTTCGACGACCTCGACGTCGAGGCCGGTCTCCTCGCGGACCTCCCGCGCGCACGCGGCGGCCAGCGTCTCGCCCGCCTCGACCTTGCCGCCGGGGAACTCGTACAGGCCGCCGAGCAAGCCCTCCGACGGACGCCGCCCGACGAGCACGTCGCCCGCCTTCCAGACGAGCGCCGCGGCGATGTCGTGGTGCGGGACCGCCTTGCGCCGTTTGCGGCGGGGCACGCGGTCCTCGCGGCCCTCGGCTCGCGCCCGGCACCACGTCGCCACCGGGCACACGAGGCAGCGCGGGTTGCGGGGCACGCAGATCGTCGCGCCCAGGTCCATCACCGCTTGGTTCCAGTCGCCCGGCCGCCGCGGGTCGAGCAACGCCTGCGCGGCCGCCTCGAGGCGGGAACGCGCCGGCGAACGGTCGAGGTCGCGGTCCTCGTCGAGCCAGCGGGCGGCGGCGCGCACGACGTTCCCGTCCACGACGGCCGTAGGCTCGCCGAACGCGATGCTCGCGACAGCGGCGGCCGTGTAGGGCCCGAAGCCAGGCAGCGCGCGCAACGCGGCCGAGGTGGCGGGCAACCGGCCGCCGAGGAACGACTCGACCTCGACGGCCGCCCGCCGCAGGTTCCGCGCTCGACCGTAGTAGCCGAGCCCCTCCCACGCCTTGAGCACCTCGGCCTCGGTGGCGGCGGCGAGCGTGCGCAGCGTCGGGAAGCGCGCGAGGAACGGCCCGTACCGCATGCGCACCGTCTCGACGCGCGTCTGCTGGAGCATCACCTCCGAGACCCAGATCGCGTACGCCTCCGTCGCCCCTCGCCACGGCATCTCGCGCCGATGCGCGTCGTAGTGCGCGAGCAGGGCCGCGCGCATCGCGACGACGTCGTCCGCCGACCACGGCAGCCTCGCGACGGCCGCGCGCGCCGCCGCCGACGCCGTCGTCGGCGAGGCCGGCACGGCCCCTGGCGCGCGCCGCGCACGGGTCGTCGGTTTCGGCGCGGCCCCCGCCTTCGCGACCCGCGGGGATCGGACGGGACGCCCCGTGGAACGTCGTCGGGGGGCCGCCATGGGCCGGATGCTACCGGCACGGGGGACACCCGGGCCTTGCGTCGGGGACGCAAGGCCCGGCCCGCACGACGCGAGACCTGGCCCGCGCGACGCGAGCCCTGGCCCGCGCGACGCGCTGGCCCGCGGCACACGCGCCGTCGCGCCGCGCCGCGGCGCTGTCATACGGTCGTGCGGTCGTGCGGTCGTGCGGTCGTGCCGAGGTCCCCGGAAAACGCGACGGGCCGCCCCCGGAGGGACGGCCCGTCGTGCCTCGGTTGAAACGCCGCCGATCGAGGGCGCAGCGGAAGCCCGGGGGACTACATTCCCGGGACGCGGCAGACGCCGCCCGGGCACTCCTCGTCGTCGCCGTGGTCGTCCCCGAGGGGGATCACGGGCGTCGTCGGCGGTGCGATCGGCAGTTTTGCGGGGCCCCGGATCGCGGCCTTCTCGGGCACCGCGACGGCCTTCGGCGCGGCCTTCGGAGACGGCGCGGCGAGGGCCGTCACGGGTCGCGGCGCCGGCAGCGCCATCGGCGCACCATCCGGCGAGCCGAGCGCGGCCACCGGCACCGCGACGGCCATCGGCGCGCGAGCGGCGCGCGGCGCCACGATCGCCGGCGCGGCGTCGGGCGAGCCGATCGCGGCGTCGGCGGTCGGGGCCTTCGGGATCGCGGCGACAACGCGCGCGGCCGACGGCGTCCGACGGCGCGCCACCGGCGCGGCGTCCGTGCCGGACCCGGAGAGCCGCGGGAGGTTTCCCGCGTACCGCGACGGGTCGGCCGTCCACGTGGCCCGGGCCGAGGCGTCGCAGAACGCGACGGTCGCGCCCTTCCACTCCGCGGTCACTTTTGGGTCGACCGGATTGCCGAGCATCACCGGGCACGTCGCGTTCACGGGCTTCCCCGCGATCGCCGTCGCGCCGACGCCCGGCGTCGCCAACCGCACGGACGACGCGTCGGTGATCAGCCGGGTGGACGTCACCGCGGTCGTGTCCCCGGCTGCGGGGGCCTGCGCGCGGGCGACGGCCTCCGCACGCTGGGCCGCGCAACCGGGAAGCGTCCACGCAGCACACGCCACCGCCAGGATCCAGGGCTTGGGCATACGACCTCCGCCTTCGACGACGTCGAGCGCACGACGGCCGTGCGCGCACCACCGCGGCGGGTCGGCGCACCGTGCGCATCGCGGGCATGGGGGCGTCGCGGGCAACCGACCGCGCCACCCGACCCGCGTCACGCTCGGAGAACCGAGCCCGCCGCAACCATCCTCGAACCCGACCCTCCTCGAACCCGACCCTCGTCGAATCCGATCATCCTCGAGACCCAGCGTGACGAAACAGAACCCAGCACCGGATCCGCCACCCTCCCACGGGAGCGGCTCCGGAACGCGCACATGGGACCGACGCCGTGTCAGCGGAACGTCACGGCGCAGGGCCCCAACTCACCGGAACCCAACTCGCAGGAACCTAACTCGCCAGAACCCAGCCTGCCAGAACCCAGCCTGCCAGAACCCAGCCTGCCAGAACCCAGCCTGCCAGAACCCAGCTCGGCCGAACCCACGCTCGGCCGAAACACGCATCCTCCGCGGACGCCCGGTGGAGCGCCGTCGCGGCGGGTACCCCCAACGAAGCCGACCGGCGAGGGACCGCCGTTCAACCGGGGGCACCGGGGCGCGGGGGCGACCCCCGCACGCAAACGAACGACGGGGACCGGGTGCGTGCATCCAGGTCTTGGACGACACGCGGGTCCGGTCCCCGCTTCGAGTCAGACCGCGCGAACTACTTCGCGCAGGGGCTGCACGCCGGCTTCGGCGTCGAGCAGGCGTTGCAGTTCGTCTTCGCGCACGAGTTGCACTTCGGCTTCGAGCACGAGTTGCAGTTGTTCTTCGCGCACGGGTTCGACTTCCCACACGGGTTGCAGTTGCTGCAAGCCGTCAGAGCGAACCCCACCACCGCCACCGCCAGGATCGAGAAAACGCGACGCATGGAATGCCTCCTGTGTTGGACCCATCCCGAGAGGCGGTGGACCGAATGGTCCGCCCTCCCAAGACCTGTAGGTTACACAATCGGGTCCCCGGATGCACGACTTCTGCCGGGGTGCCGCCCGCGGCTCCGGACGCGAACAACACCCTACGGCCGCCTACCCCCCCATCGCCGGGGCCGCGGCGGCCGCGGATGCCGCCTTCAACTCGTCGAGTTTTGCCTTCGCCTCCGTCGCGAATCGCCCGTCGGGCCACTTCGTCAACAACTCCTCGAGGATCTTCCGGGCGGCGACCTCGTCCCCCTCGACCTCCTTCATCCGGGCGTCGAAGAAGCGCACCCGCTGCGGCGCGTCGAGTTTCGCCTTCGCGTCGGCCTCTTTGCCGCCCGGGAGCTTGGCGAGTTCCGCGCGCCACCGCGCGACGTCCTTGGCCGCCTCCCGTCCCTTGAACTCGACGTCCACGCGCGCGAGCGCGTCCGCCGCGTCCGCCGCCTTGCCGCCCTCGATCGCCTCGCGCGCGGCGCGCACGAGGTCGCGCCCCTTCCCCTCGACGATCGACTCGAGGTTCAGGATCTTCTGGTACGCGGCGCCCTTCTTGTCTTCCTTGACCTTCAGTTCCGCCAGCCGTCGGAACGCGTCGAGGTAGTGCTCGTTCTGCAGCGCGGCACGGGCGAACTCGAAGCGGTCGGCGTTGCCCTGCGTCTTGAACGCCTGGTCCTCGCCGAAGCCCTTGCCGGCGGCCGCCGGGAACTTGAAGCCGTTGCGCTCGTACTCGCCGCCCTTGTCGTTGCGGGCCCCGCCGCCGCGCGGGCTGACGTGGCAGTAGCCGCAGGGCTTGCCCTCCTTCATGGAGTACGCCGGCTTCGCGTCCGCGGTCGGCAGCGGCGCCGCGGCGACGGACACGACGGCGAAGACGGCGACGGCGCCCAGCGCGCCGACGAGGGGGGACGGACCGTGCATGGAGGCTCCCGGGGAAGCGGCCGGAGAGTCTAACGGACGGGGAACGGCGTCGGGACGCGAGGCCCGGGATCGCCGCGCGGGGCGATCCTCGACGAGCCTCCCGCGAAGCACCGCCCCCGGCCCGCCCCGCGAGCCGTCGGGCAGGCCGGACGGGGGGGCCGCGAGGACCCGCTCGCTACCATGCCGCCATGCGCAACGACCTCGCCCACCACCTGCTGCCCGTCGTCGAGGCTGCCGCGATCGCGTCCGCGCGCCACATGGGCCGCGGCGACCGCAAACACTGCGACCGCGTCGCCGTCGAGGCCATGCGCCGGGCCATGGACGAGGTCCCGATGCGCGGGCGGATCGTCATCGGGGAGGGCGAGCGCGACGAGGCCCCGATGCTGTGGATCGGCGAGGAGGTCGGCCGCCGCGGCCCGGGCGACGCGGCGATCGACATCGCGGTGGACCCGCTCGAGGGCACGAATCTCTGCGCCACCGGCGCGCCGTCGTCGATCTGCGTGCTCGCCGCGGCGGAGCAGGGCGGGCTGCTCCACGCGCCCGACTGCTACATGGACAAGATCGTCGTCGGCGCGCGCTGCCGCGGACGCGTACACCTCGACGCGCCCGTCGCGGAGAACCTGAAGGCCGTCGCGCTTGCGTTCGACCGCGAGGTCCGCGACCTGGTCGTCGTGACGCTCGACCGCCCGCGCCACGACCGGTTGATCGCGGAACTCCGCGAGGCCGGGGCCCGCATCCGCCTCATCGGCGACGGCGACCTGGCGCCGGCAATCGGCGCCTGCGTCCGCGGGACCGGCGTCCACGCCGTGATGGGCATCGGCGGCGCCCCCGAGGGCGTGTTGTCGGCGGTGGCGGTGCGGTGCCTCGGCGGCTACATGGAGGGCCGGCTCGTCGAGCACGGCCCGGGCGACCGCGAGCGCGCCGGCAAGATGGGCATCGCCGACTTCGACCGCGTCTGGACGGCGGACGACCTCGCGCCCGGCGAGCGGCTCCTCTTCGTGGCGACCGGCGTCACGACGGGCGATCTCCTCCGCGGCGTCGATTTCTTCGGCCCGGGCGCCCGCACCCACAGCGTGGTGCTCGAGTCGGCCGAAGCCCAGCGCGTGCGATTCGTCGACACCATCCACGTCGAGGACCCCGACGACATCGAGATCCGCCTCTAACGTCTGGGTCGGCGAGATCTGCGTCGGGTTGGATCGGCCGCGCTCGCGGAGGCTCGGGGTTCGCGGCGACCTCGGGCCGCAACGGCCCGAGGTCGCCCACCTCGTTCGTCGCGCCTGCTGGCGCTCCTCCTCGTCGGACAGCTCGCGCACGGGACGCGGGGCAGCCCCCGTTCGCTCGCCGCCGCGCCCGCGAGCCTGAACGAATCGCGGCCGGTTCGTCAGAGACGTCCCCTGCGCGAACCAGAGACGGGAACGCAACTCGCGCGGCGACGTCCGGGACGCGTTAGCCGCCCCTGGCCGGAGGAACTTCGTCGGTCATCGCGGGCGGTGCATCCGACATCGGCGGCTCGTCGGTCATCGCGGGCGGCGTGTCGGTCATCGCCGGAGGCTCGTCGGACCTCGCGGGCGGCGTCGTCGGCTTCGCCGTCGGCGGCGGGGCCTCGCGTTCGGCCAGCGTGACCGTCGTCTCGCTCCGCTTGCCGCCGCGCTCGTAGGTAATCACGACCGCGTCGCCCGGGGCGCGGAACCGGAGCCGCAGACGGAGCTGACCCGGGTCGGTCACGGGCTTCCCGCCCACGGCGACGATCTTGTCCCCCGCCGCCAGCCCGGCCGCGGCCGCCGGACCGCCGGGCACCACGTTCACCAGCTCGACATGCGGCACGTCGGTCTTCAGCTCGACCCGCATCATGGCGGTGTTCAGCAGGAACGACTTTCCGGCCTTCAGTCGGGGGAGCGCCGCCTCGATCTTGGGCCACGGCACGCCGTACCCGATCCCCGAGTTCCGTCCCTGCTGGACGGTGAGCCACAGCGTCCCGACGCCGAGGAACCGGCCGCGCACGTCCACGAGCACGCCGCCGACCGTGCCGTCGGTCATGTTCGCGTCGGTCTGGAACGACCCGCCCCACGACTCGATCGCGTCGTCGGCGTGGACGCGCGAGAGCATGCCAAGCGTGACGACCGGCGACGGCCGCCGCTCGCGACCGAGCGGGTTGGAGACGCCGAGCACGAGGCGTCCCGCGCGGAGCGCGTCCGCCGGGGCCGGCTCGACCGCGGTGGTCGTGGTGCCGGCGGGCAGTTCTAGCTTCAGCAACACGATCCCGAGGCGCTGGTGGTGCGCGACGACCCGCGCGGGCACCTGCGTGCCGTCCGGCAACCACGCGACGACGCCGCTCACCTGGGCGAGGTCGTCGGCGACCACCTGCTCAACGTCGCGTCCGGCCACGAGTTGCGGCACGGAGATCAGGAGCGTATCCGCGAACGCGTACAGGCTCGCCACGACCCAGCCGTCGTCGGACACCACCACGCCGCTCGTGGGGCCGAGGTAGCGGGCGAGCTTGCCCTGGGGCGTTTTCGTCTCCAGCGGCGTCTTGCGCGAGACCTCGAGGCTGACCACGCTGCGCGCGACCTTCGTCGCCGTCGCGGCGATCGCCTGCTCG
>Ga0105048_10012587_pt1 | contig 13255 bp, 12 predicted proteins | sample MAT05_FD_78382 | JGI IMG/M metagenome (GOLD analysis project Ga0105048, IMG submission 78382) | Freshwater microbial communities from Lake Fryxell liftoff mats and glacier meltwater in Antarctica - MAT-05 | ecosystem: Environmental > Aquatic > Freshwater > Ice > Liftoff microbial mat | place...
ACTGCGCGACAAGAACGCCAACCTGGCCAAGCGTCTCGTGGATTTCACCGGCTGGGGCCACGCCCGGGTGAACGGCGAGATGAACCGCCGGGCCAGTGTCGCAGCGGTCTCCAGCGCCACCACGGATCAGCTCGAACGGCGCTTGCGAAAGTCGCTGGAGTGGCTCGAACAGTTGCGGACACGCCGAACCTGAGACGTCGCCTCGCCGAGTTGTCACGACTCTGCCGACCGCTCGCTCACGGCGACGATCGCCGGTAGGGTTGGTCCCATGGCTACCTCTGGTGAACACCATCCGGCCTTCGAAGAATATTGCGAGTGCATCTTCGAGCTGCAGGAGGATGCCGTCGAGGTGATCCAGGCCCGCATCGTCGAGCGCCTGAACGTCAGCCGACCAGCCGTGTCGGAGATGATCCGGCGGCTCGAGAACGAGCAGCTGATCACCGTCGATCACAACACGATCAAGCTCACGACCACGGGTGAGAGCCTCGCCCAGCAGGTCGTTCGCCGCCACCGTCTGGCCGAGCGTTTCCTGACCGACGTCCTCAATCTGTCGTGGGCCGAGGCTCACCACGAGGCCGGCAAGTGGGAACACGTGATGAGCATGAACGTCGAGATCGCAATGGACAAGCTGCTCGGCAGCCCCACCACCTGCCCGCACGGCAACCCCATCCCCGGTAGTCCCTACGAGGCCCCGGATTCGCGTCGCCTCGTGGATCTCTCGATCGGTGAGGCCTTCACGGTCAGCCGGATTCCGGAAGCGCTCGAGTTCACTCCCGGCCTGCTCGATTTCCTCGAAGGTGCTTCGTTGCTACCCGGTCGCAGCGGCACGGTGACGGCGTCGTCACCCGACGGCACGATGACGGTCGAGGTCGACGGTAGCCACGTCGGCGTCGGCGCATTCGCCAGCGCCCGCATTCTCGTCACTGCCTGAGTCTCGTCTCATGACCAGACTCCGTTTGATCGCCGTCGGCGCGCTCGCGCTCGTCGCCACATCCTGTGCGGGCACCACGATCGACTCGTCGGTCACCGAGGCTCCTGTTGTCGAGACCACGACGACGCTGCCGTCGGGATCCGCGGCCGAATTGTTGCCACGCCTATTGACCGAGGTCGGCCAGTTGTCCGAGATCATCGGCAGCAGCGGCGATCGCTCGGAACAGATGCGAGTGATCCAGAACCTCTTTGATGCCGTGCGCCCTGAGATCGCCGACAACGACGGCCTGGCGGCCGACTCGTTCGAAGCGTCTGTCGAACTTTGCCAGAAGGCCACCACGTTCAAGCGGCCCGCCGATGCCGACAAGTGCTTGCGCAACCTGAATGCGCTCTCGGCCGCCTACCTCGAAGACCACCCCTGACCACAGCGCCCGATCACAACTCCTGATCAGAGCATCGGCTCCGGCAGGGGGTCGCTGTGGACGATGCTGAGTCGACGGGTGCTGCGGGTGAGCGCGACGTAGAGAGCGCGCAGACCCTGCTGTTCGTCGGCCACGATCGTGGCTGGTTCGACCACGACGACGCCATCGAGCTCGAGCCCCTTGACCACGCTGACCGGCACGACCGTGACGCCCGTTTCGAGCGCGGTGCGGGTTGCCCTGCCGTGGGTGATGCCGGCTGCGGTGAGCGCTCGTGAAAGGGATTCCACCATGGGATCCGGGGCGACGACGGCGATGTTGCCGTCGGGGATCTCGTCGACGAGGCGAGCGGTCTCGGTAGCGACCGCTTCCGCCAAATCGCCGGCAGCAACCCGGATGAAGTCGGGTTTGTGGTCTCCTTCGCGCACGGCGGTGGGCGGACGCAGCGACGGCGTGGCCGCCATCATGACCTTGTTGGCAACTTCCATGATCTGGGCCGGGATGCGGTAGCCGACGCTGAGCCCGATGACGCGGCTGCCCTTGCGATCGGGCAGGTGCTTGACGATGTCGTCCCATGAGTTCGGGGCGAGCGGGCCCGTGGCCTGGGCGATGTCGCCGACGACCGTCATCGACCCGTTGAGCGAACGGCGTGACGCCATCCGCAACTGCATCGGCGTGAGATCCTGCACTTCGTCGATCACGATGTGGCCGTAGGTGCGGATCTCGTCGGCTTCGTCCTGCTGCCCCAACTTGGCCGGCTTGGAACCCAGGTAGCTACGGGCTTCGTCGAGCAGTGCAATGTCGGAGTCACTCCACCGCACGGCGTCGACATCGTCGTTGCGAGGGCGATAGAGCGACAGGTACTGGGCTTCGGTGAGGTGTTTCTGGCCAGCGAGCTTGAGCAGCGCCTTGGACCCGAAGAGGTCGTGGAGCAGATCGGCCGGCGTGAGCACCGGCCACATCCGCTCGAGCAACTGGCGGATCTCGGGCATCTGCCGGACGCCTTCGCGCGCCTGTGATGGCGAGAGATCGCCGTCGCGCCAGGTGTGTGCCATCGATGCCCAGACCTCGCCCTCGACCCACTTGCGAGCTGCGTTGTGACGACGGAATCGACGCTGCGCGGCCCGGACGATGCGGTTGGATTCCTGAGCGCTGAACCGCAGATATCCGGTGCGATAGCCGACGACGACATCTTCGCGAATCGGGCGCTCGCGGTCGGTGACTGCCTGGTCGATCACGAGCGACATCCGCAGATCGCCCTTGGTTCGAGCGGCGAGCTGGGTGTCGACGCCGCCCCAGGTGACGTCGCGGACGAGGTCGCGAAGCACGACCTGCTCGATGCCGGCCTCGCCGAGCGACGGCAGCACGCGCTCGATGTAGCGCAGGAACACCCGGTTGGGACCAATGACCAAGACGCCCTGGTCTTCGAGCGGGAAGCGAAAGGTGTACAGCAGGTAGGCCGCGCGGTGGAGCGCGACGACCGTCTTGCCGGTGCCGGGTCCACCCTGGACGACGAGCACGCCGGCCTGGGGCGAGCGGATGATCTCGTCCTGCTCACCTTGGATGGTGGCGACGATGTCGCCGAGCTGACCGGTACGGCCACGTTCGAGCACCGCCAACAACGTGCTGTAGCCACGCAGACCGGCGCCGCGAGGAGCGGCGCCGTCGAGGCCGTCTTCGGCGCCGACGCCGAGGTGGCCTTCGCCGAACAGTTCGTCTTCGAGACCGAGCAGCGTGCGCCCCTGCACTGCGAAGTGGCGTCGCCGGGCGAGGCCCATTGGCTCACGGCCAGTGGCCCGATAGAACGGCTCGGCGACGGGCGCCCGCCAGTCGACGACGACTGGTTCGCGATTGTCGTCAGCCACCGCCAGCCGCCCGATGTGGAAGCTCTCGAATGCGTCGGGACTCTCGATCATTGGATCAGCGAGTCGGTCGATCCGGCCGAACACCAACGCGGCGTCGCCGAGATCGAGCTGGGTCAAGCGGTTGACGACGGTTTCGTCGAACACATCGCGTTCGAACCGGGCCTGCACGGTGCCGCCGAGCTGGCCTTCGTGGATCTTGCGTAGCTTCCACGCATCCGTACGACTGGTCTCAAGGCAGTCGTAGGCGTGGTCGATGTACGCCTGTTCGTCAGCAAAATCGGGGTGTTGTTGTGTCATGCGCTCTCAACCCGAATCGAGCGGCCGCGTCCGTTGACAAGGCCGAATTAGGGTCTGAAAACTCTATCGGCGCCACCCGCCAACGGGCGCTCGCGAGTCAGGGCCTCACGAGGTGGTGGAGATGCCGCCATCGACCGGAATCACGGCGCCGGTGACATATGACCCGGCGCGGCTGGCGAGATAGACAGCGACGCCGGCCATGTCGTCGGCCCGACCGATTCGGCCGAGCGGAGAGATGCGGGCGATCGAATCACCAAAGGCCTCCAGCGTGGCCGCCATCATCTTGCTCTCGAACGGGCCGGGGGCGATGGCATTCACGGTGATGTGTTGTGGCCCGAGCTTGCCGGCCAGCGCCCGAGTCATGTGGTGCACACCTGCTTTGCTGGCCGAGTACGGGAACGTGTCCATCGGATTGACGTGCAGGCCATCGATCGAGCCGATGTTGATGACACGAGCGGGATCCTCGAACGAGCCGGCTGTGCGCAGGTTGGGCAGTAGCGCCTGGGTGAGGAAGAACATGCCCTTGAGGTTGGTGTCGACGGTGCGGTCCCAGCCGGCCTCGGTGAACTCGTCGATCGGCTGGCCCCACGTCGCCCCTGCGTTGTTGACGAGGATGCTGAGCGCCGGGAAGATCTCCGAGGTCGCGGCAGCGAGCGCCCTGGTGCCGTCTACGGTGCTGACATCGGCCCGGATGGTCTCGACCGACCCGAACTGTGACAACTCGTCCTTGGCGGCATCCAGTTCGTGCTGCTTGCGGGCGCTGATGATCACGGATGCACCGGCATCGAGCAGGCCGCGGGCGATCATCGCCCCGATCCCACGGCTACCGCCGGTGACGAGGGCCGATTTGCCAGCGAGGGAGAAGAGGTCAGATGCCATCCGCGCAGTCTGGCCGACGGCGCCGCCTGCGATCGATTCCGAGCGATGCGCGTAGGCTGCGATCATGACCGTGCTCGACCACTCCATCAACACCCTTCAGGGCGCCGACGCCAACCTCAACGGGTACCTCGGCAAGGCGCTCCTCGTCGTCAACGTCGCCAGCAAGTGCGGCTTGACGCCGCAGTACACCGGCCTCGAACAACTCCAGAAGGACTACGCCGACCGTGGGTTCAGCGTCATTGGCTTCCCCTGCAACCAGTTCGGTGCTCAGGAGCCCGGCAGCGCCGAAGAGATCGAGACGTTCTGCAGCACCACATACGGCGTCACGTTCCCCATGATGGAAAAGATCGACGTCAACGGCGACGACCGCCACCCGATCTACCAGGACCTCACCGCCGTGGCCGATGCCGACGGCAAGAGCGGCGACATCAGCTGGAACTTCGAGAAGTTCCTGATCAGCCCCACCGGCGACATCGTCGGCCGTTACGGTCCAATGACCGCTCCCGACGACACCACGTTGATCGCCGACATCGAGGCCAACCTCCCCGGATAGCGTCGTGGACATATGACGGTGATGCCGAGCGCCCCCTTTCTTGCCGCTGCACGGGGTGAGTCCACCAGCCATACCCCGGTGTGGTTCATGCGTCAGGCAGGACGCAGCCTGCCCGAATACAAGGCCGTTCGCGGCGAAGGCAGCATCCTCAACGCGATCAAGAACCCTGAGTTGTCCGCTGCGATCACCATTCAGCCGGTCACCCGCTACGGGGTCGACGCTGCGGTGCTGTACAGCGACATCGTCGTTCCCGCTCACGCGATCGGGTTCGGGATGGATGTCGCGCCGGGCACCGGGCCGGTTGCGAGCGACCCCTTCCGTAACCCGTCCGACCTCGCCCGGGTACGGGTGCTCGAACCAGAGATCGACACGCCGTACGTGATCGAGACGGTCAAGATCCTGGCCAAGGAGCTCCGGGTGCCGATCCTGGCGTTCGCCGGAGCGCCGTTCACGGTGGGCAGCTACTTGATCGAGGGGCGGCCGAGTCGCACGTACGAGCACACCAAGGCACTGATGCGCACCGACGAGACGACCTGGCACGATTTGATGAGCCGGCTTGCCGGTCATGCGATCGCCTCGATCCGGAGCCAGCTCGATGCCGGCGCCTCGGCGTTCCAACTGTTCGACTCGTGGGCGGGTGCCCTCAGCCGCCACGACTACGAGCGGTATGCAATGCCACACTCGGCCCGGGTCTTCGCCGAACTGCACGAGTCACACCCCGACGCCGCCGGCATCCACTTCGGCATCGGCTGCGACCACCTCCTCGAATCGATGTACGCCGCAGGCGCCACGATCATGGGTCTCGACTGGCGTACTCGCATCGCCGATGCCCGCACCCGTCTCGGCTCCGGAACAATCGTGCAGGGCAACCTCGATCCCGCTCTCGTGCTGGCTGGTTGGCCGGTCGCCCAGCGCGGCTGCGACGAGGTGCTGGCCGACAACGCCGGCCATCCCGGCCACATCTTCAACCTCGGCCACGGCGTTCAACCCAACACCGACCCAGGCGTGCTCGAGCAAGTCGTCACCTACGTCCACGAAGCAACCCGGGCATGAACGATCCGAGCATGAACGATCCGGGCATGAACGATCCGGGCATGAACGATCCGAGTATGAACATGAGCGAAGACCGCACAGCCGTGTTGTTGATGGCGTACGGCACGCCGCGCACGCCCGAAGAGATCCTCCCCTACTACACCGACATTCGGCGCGGCCGGCCGCCCACCGACGAACAACTGGCCGACCTCGTCCGTCGCTACGACGCCATCGGCGGCATCAGCCCGCTCGCCCAACGCACCGAAGCCCAACGCGACGCGCTGCAATCAGCGCTCGACGATGCCGCGCCCGGGCGCTTCTTCGTCACGCTCGGGCTCAAGCATGCAGCGCCGATGATCGAGAGCGCGGTCGACGTGCTCGCAGACGCCGGCTTCCGCCACATCGTCGGACTCGTCCTCGCGCCGCACTACAGTTCGTTCTCGATCGGCCAGTACATGGACCGCGCAGAGGCCGCAGGCACCCCCCGCGGTGTCACAGTCACACGCGTCACCAGTTGGGCGACCGAGCCGGCGTTCATCGAGTTCATCGCCGCCGATCTGCGTCGTCGCCTCGATTCGATGCCGGCCAACACCAAGGTGTTGTTCACCGCCCACTCCCTCCCTCAGCGAATCATCGACGCCGGCGACCCGTACCCTGACGAACTGCGGGCCACTGCCGAACTCGTCGCGAAGGCGGTCGGCCTCGAGCACTGGAGTCGCTGGGCGATCGCGTGGCAGTCGGCCGGCCGGACGCCGGAACCGTGGATCGGACCCGACATTCTCCAAGTGATCGACGAACTCGGCACGAGTGAGAGCGCATCCGGCGTGCTCGTGTCGGCGGTGGGATTCGTCGCCGACCACCTCGAGGTGCTGTACGACCTGGACATCGAAGCAGCGCATCTTGCCGAGACACTGGGTCTTGCGTTCGATCGCACGGCGTGCGTCAACGACGACCCGAACGTGATGGCTGCGCTCGCCGAGCGCGTGATCGAAGCCGACGTCTCGCGCCGCCCGGCATGAACACTGCGCCGCGCATCATCGTCGTCGGTGCCGGCATCACTGGTTTGACGGCTGCGTACCGCTTGTCGGCCGCTCTCCCCGGGGCACGGATCACGGTGATCGAGGCCGACGATCGCGTCGGCGGCAAGATCCGCTCGACGCCGTTCGCCGGCATCGACGGCATCGACGAGGGCGCCGACGCGTTTCTCACCCGCGTCCCGCATGCGATGGCGCTCGCCGCCGAACTCGGCCTCGGCGACGCGCTGACGTCGCCAGCGGTCGCGTCTGCGAACGTGTGGTGGAACGGTCTGCACCGGATCCCCGAGGGACTGTTGCTCGGCGTGCCGTCGGACCTCGGCAAACTGGCCCGTACCAAGCTGCTGACCTGGCCGGGCAAGCTCCGTGCCGCGCTCGAACCGATCCTGCCGGGCACCGGTGTTGCCCAGGATTCGGTCGGGTGGTTGATCCGCAAACGGTTCGGCAAGCAGGTCCACCAGCGCCTCGTCGATCCGCTCGTCGGCAGCATCTATGCGGCCGACACGGAACAGTTCAGCCTGTACGGAGTTCCCCAGATCGAGCAGCTCGCCTCGAACAACCGCAGCCTGTTGATCGGCGCTCGCCGCAACCGGGCCAAAGCCGCCAAGGCTGCCGGAAACACGCCCGCCGGCCCGATCTTTGCCACGCCGACCGCCGGTATGGCGGCAATGACCGGAGCACTCGCTGCTGCGCTCGCGCAGCGCGGTGTCGAGATCCGGCTCGCCAGCGCGGTCAAGCGCCTCCACCGAGGTGATATCGAGCGCGGCCGCTGGCTCGTCGACGGCGAGGCCGCCGACGCTGTCGTCCTGGCAACGCCGGCCAAACCAACGGGCGCAGTGCTCGCCGACGTCTCGGCCGAAGCAGCGGGATCACTCGCCTCGTTCGTCCACGCCGGCGTGGTGATGGTGACCCTCGCAATCCCGGCGAGCGAGTGGCCGGAACCGTTGCGCAACTATTCGGGCTACCTCGTTCCCAAGCCGGTCCAGCAGTGGGTGACGGCCGTGTCGTTCGCGACTGCGAAATGGAATCATTGGCGTTCACGGGACGACGACACGTTCCTGCTGCGCATCTCGCTCGGCCGCGACGGACGTGATCTCACCGGCGAGTCCGACGAGGCGCTGCTCGCCGCGGCGATCGACGAGGTGGGCGTGCATCTCGATCTCAAGTTGCGACCGACGACGCACCGGATCACCCGCTGGCCGCTCGCGTTCCCTCAATACCGTCCTGGCCACGCCAACAAGGTCGCAGGAATCGAAGCTGCGCTCGCCCGCGACGCACCGGGCGTGTTCGTCGCCGGTGCGAGCTATCGCGGCATCGGCATCCCGGCCTGCATCGCCCAAGGAAATGCAGTGGCAGTCGCGGTGTCCGCTTTCCTCGAGACTGTGTCAGACTGACACGATGCGTGGCGTGCGGTCCCGGCTGGTGGCACTGACCCTCATCGGCGCGGCCTTGTTCGCAGCATGCGGAGGCGACACCACGATCGCCGATGGCGTCGCCGGCGCCCCGGTGACAACCGAGGCGCCTCCCGAAACCGACGCTCCGACCACGACCGAGGCTGCAACCACCACCACAGAGGCTGCGACCACGACGGCAGCACCGACCACGATTGCTGCCACCACCACCGTCGTCGAGACGACTCTGCCGCCAACCACCATTGCCGAGACCGTGCCCGCCACGGCGCCGACGCCGATCCCACCGCCCGCCGATACCCGCGGCCAGGAGCCCGTGATCGAACTCGGTTCGATCGAGATCCCCAAGATCGGTCTCAACGCAGCGATGTTCGAGGGCATCCGGCTCACCACGCTCGACCGTGGTCCCGGGCACTGGCCCGGCACGGCGATGCCCGGCGCCACCGGCAACGTGGTCGTCGCCGGCCATCGCACCAGCCACAGCAAGCCGTTCCGCCATCTCGAAGTGCTGGTGCCGGGCGACGAGGTCATCTTCAACACCTCGGAAGGGCGGTTCGTGTACAACGTGACGAGTACCGAGGTGGTGTACCCCGACGCCGTGCACATCATCAATCAGACGCCGGACCGTACCGCGACCTTGTTCGCGTGTCACCCGGTCGGATCCACGAAACAACGCATCGTGATCCACCTCGCAATGGCCGCCGGCTGATCTGAATCTGCACCGGTAGCGTCACGGTCCGTGCGCCGACCTCGACGACCTCGACGACCCCGCCGGCAGGCCTTCTACCCTCTCGGCGGCGGCTTGTTGATTGCACTGTCGTTGCCGCCGTGGGGCATCTGGCCGCTCGCGTTCGTCGGCATCATCCTGTTCGAGATCGCCCTCGGTGATGCGCCCACCCGCGCCGTGCGGTTCCGTTACGGCTGGTTGTTCGGCGCGGGGTGGCTGTACCCCGGCATGGTCTGGATGTGGTTCCTGACGGCGCCCGGCTACCTGATCGCTGGGGCGTTGTTCGCCGTGTTCCACGGTCTCGCGGCGATGATCACGCCGTCGGGAAACTGGCGCGTGATCGGTCGCCCGCTCGCGCACACGCTGGCCGAAGCCCTGCGGTTCTGCTTCCCGTTCGGCGGGGTGCCGCTCGCGAGCCTCGCGATCAGCCAGAGCAGCGGCCCGTTCGTCGGGGTGGCCCGCGTCGGTGGTCCGGTGCTGCTCACGTGGCTCACGTTCCAGATCGGTTTCGCGCTCGCTGGTCCGTCGCCGGGAGTTCCGCAGTTCGCCAAACGAAGTCGACCGGGCGTCAGCGGTGCATGGCACGGCATGTTCGCGCTGATCGCGGTCGTTGGTCTGTTGACCGTGGCTGCGATCGCGCCGTCCGGCGACGCCACCGGCAAGATGGTGAACGTCGCGATCGTGCAGGGTGGAGGTCCGCAGGGCACCCGTGCGGTGAACGTCGTGCGGTGCAATGCCGATGGGCGAATCGACGACGCCGGCGCGTTCGGCGGTTCCCGATGTGTCACGTTGCGCCATCTCGCTGCCACCCGGGAACTGCAACCGGCGGACGGTATCGACGTCGTCGTTTGGCCGGAGAACGTGGTGGATGTCGAATCGTTCAGCACGAGCGTTGCGTTCACCGAGATCGCCGCCGAGGCGAGACGCTTGGACGCAACGTTCCTGGTCGGCGTCACCGAGGAGACCGACAACAATCAATTCACCAACGCCCAGGTGGTCGTGACACCAGACGGCGAATACACCGGCCGCTACGACAAGGTGCGGCGTGTGCCGTTCGGCGAGTACGTGCCGCTGCGCGGTCTGTTGGAGTCACTCGGCGCGCCGACCAACCTGGTGCCTCGCAACGCCGTGGCCGGAACGGATCCGGCCTACCTCACGTTGCCCGACGGAACGCGGGTCGCCGTCGTGATCTCGTGGGAGGTGTTCTTCGGCGGCCGCGCCCGCGACGGCGTCAGCCATGGAGGGCAGTTGATCATCAACCCCACCAACGGCAGCAGCTACACCTGGACCGTGCTCCAAACTCAACAGATCGCATCGTCGCGGCTGCGCGCGATCGAGACCGGGCGCTGGGTCGTGCAGGCTGCCCCCACCGGATTCTCCGCGTTCGTCTCACCCGACGGCGATGTCTTCGACCGCACCGGCGTCAGCGAACGGGCCATCATCACCCGCACGCTCGAGCTGCGAACCGGCGATACCTGGTACGTCAGCCTCGGCGACAAACCGTGGGTCGCGCTGGCTGCGATCCTGCTCGCCGTTGCCCTGTGGCGCAGCGGCTGGCGCCCCAGGCCCGGACCAGCTACGGGAGTTGCAACATCACCGTGACGGGCCCGTCGTTGATGAGCGAGACCTGCATCTCGGTGCGAAACCGGCCGGTCGCCACGGTGGCTCCGAGCCGCCGGAGTTCGGCGATCACGGCCCCGACCAGCGGCTCGGCGATCTCGGGTCGCGCTGCGGCGATGTAGCTCGGTCGGCGACCGGCGGAGGTGTCGGCGTACAGCGTGAACTGGCTGACGATCAGCACCTCGTGGGTCGTGTCGGCCACCGAACGATTCATCACTCCGTTGTCGTCGTCGAAGATCCGAAGGTTCCAGATCTTGTCGGCCAATTTGCGGGCGACGGCTTCGGTGTCATCGTGGGTCACTCCCACCAGCACGCACAGCCCGCCGTCGATTGCACCGACCACTTCGCCTGCCACCGTCACCGACGCTTCCCGAACCCGCTGCACCAAACCACGCATCCGTCCATCTTGGCTGCCGCGACGGCCGCTCGCCGCACACGATCGAAGCCGGAAATCGCCGCCAGAATGGGCGGGTGACCATCGAACTCCGAGCTGGCTCCGCACGCTGCACCATCGCCCCGCACGACGGAGGTCGAATCACCTCGCTGCGCCTCGGCGACCGCGAGATTCTCGTGCCCCGACTGGCCGAGCATCCGCCGATGTTCGGCGGCAGCTTTGCGATGGTGCCGTGGGCCGGGCGCATCCGCGACGGACGTTTCAACTTCGACGGCAACCAGTACCAACTCGAACTCGGCCTGCCTCCGCACGCGATCCATGGCACGGTGTACACCGCCGAGTGGCGGGTCGGCGCGGTGGGCAACGACTTCGCCGAATTGTCGTGCCCGACCGGCACCGGCTGGCCGTTCGGCGGGATGGTGCGCCAGCGGTTCGATCTCTCGACAGACGAGATCCGCTGCACACTGTCGATCACGGCCGACGAGCAGGCAATGCCCGCTCAGGTCGGTTGGCACCCGTGGTTCCCCAAGCCACATGCAGCCGACGTCGTGTTCGCGGCGATGTACGAGCGCGACGAACACGGGATCCCGAACGGGCAGATGGTGGCGGTGCCGGAAGGGCCGGTCGACGATTGTTTCGTCGAGCCACGGTCGCCGCTGCAACTGCACTATCCCGACCTGACGATCGAGATCGCGAGCGACTGCGATCACTGGGTCGTGTTCAGCGCTCTCGACGAAGTGTTCTGCATCGAACCGCAGAGCGGCGCACCCGATGCGGTCAACGGCCCCGCGTCGCAGCGACTCGAACCAGGTCAGACGCTGGAACGATGGATGACCATCCGCTGGGATGCCGTGTTACATGTTCACGAAACACTTGTGCCAGCTACCGGGCGGTAATGGGTGCCAGATAGCGTCATGTCTCATGTCTTCACCGACGGATCCGAACGGACCGCTCCGGATTGCCTATCTGACCTACCGGGGTAAGCCCCACGTCGGCGGACAGGGCGTGTACACCCGTCACCTCACCAAGGCATTGGCTGATCTCGGCCACGAGATCGAGGTCTTCGCCGGGCAGCCGTACCCGATCCTCGACGAGCGGGTGCCGATGCACAAGCTGCCGAGTCTCGACATCTTCAACGACCAGTACCCGGGTCGTTTGCCTGCCTACTGGGAGCTGAAGAGCAAGGAAGATGTGCTCGAGACGGCGCAGTACCTGACCGGTACGTTCAGCGAGCCGCTCGCATTCAGTGCACGGGCGTACAAGGAATTGAAGAAGCGCACCCACGACTTCGATCTTGTCCATGACAACCAGTGCCTGGGGTACAACATCTTGTCGATCGAGAAGATCATCCCGACGATCGTCACCCTCCACCACCCAATCACCAAGGACCGCGAGCTCGAGATGAGCCACGCACCCAACTGGCGCAAGCGGCGCAGTGTCGGCCGCTGGTACGGGTTCGTCAAGATGCAGGGCCGCGTTGCGAGCCGCCTGCCGCGCATCGTGGTCGTCAGCGAGAACAGCATCAAGGACATCAACGCCGACATGGGCGTCAGCCTCGATCGCATGCGCCTGGTGCCGGTCGGTGTCGATCCAGATCTGTTCAAGCCGATTCCGTCGGTGACCCGCATCCCTGGCCGGTTGATCACCACCGCGTCAGCCGACGTCGCGCTCAAGGGCCTGTCGTATCTGCTCGAAGCAATGGCCAAGCTGCGCACCGAGCGTGACATCACACTCACCATCATCGGCAAGCCACGCGCTGGTCACAGCAACGATCTGATCGACAAGCTCGGTCTGCGCGAACACATCTACTTCGTCAGCGGCGTCACCGACGAGCGCATCGTCGAGCTCTACGCCGAGGCGGAACTGGCCGTCGTCCCCAGCCTCTACGAAGGCTTCAGCCTGCCCGCGATCGAGGCGATGTGCACCGGCACTCCCCTCGTCGCCACCGACGGCGGGGCGCTGCCCGAGGTGACGGGCAAGGACGGCGAGACAGTGTTCCAGTGCAAGGCCGGCGACGCCGAGGGGCTCGCCGCCCAGATCCGGCTCGCACTCGATCACCCCGAACTGCGGGCCAAGATCGGCGAGGCCGGACGCCA
>Ga0105048_10012590_pt1 | contig 13254 bp, 8 predicted proteins | sample MAT05_FD_78382 | JGI IMG/M metagenome (GOLD analysis project Ga0105048, IMG submission 78382) | Freshwater microbial communities from Lake Fryxell liftoff mats and glacier meltwater in Antarctica - MAT-05 | ecosystem: Environmental > Aquatic > Freshwater > Ice > Liftoff microbial mat | place...
CGACGAAGACGACGCCGGACTCGACCACCAGGCGCACGACCAGCGCATCGCCCGCGGGCGCCGGAGCGTCGGTGAGCGTGACGCCGTAGGTCGCGCCGCTGCCGAGGCCGACCCAGGCGATGTCGCCCGCGGTGACCCGGTTGATGTCGTTCCTCGGGCGGCCGGTGCGGGCCAGCGCGTCGACCACCTTCATCGGGTCGAAGAGCGCGGCGGCCTGCGACTGGACGGTGATCGTCGGCGACGACGACAGCTTCGGGGCGGTCTTCTTGGCCTCCTCGCAGAGCTGGCCGACGGAGGCGCCGCGCAGCTCGTGGAGGTTGGTGTCGATGCGCGGGCGGAGCGCCGCGAGCTTCTTGGCCAGCTCGGTGAGCTTCGGGTCCTTCCTCTTTTCGGCCTCGGCGGAGACCAGCGCGGCGGCGTCGCGGCCCATCAGGAGCAGCGCCTCTTCGGCCTCGCGCACGCCGTTCAGGAACTGGTCGACGTGGCTCTCGACCAGGCGCAGATCGCCGACCCCGGCCTCTTCGAGCCGCTGGTAGAGGCCCTTGGCCTTCGGGCCGGCGGGCACGGTCGGGGTGCCGATCGCGCTCGTGGCCTTCGGAGCCTTCGCGGCGCCGTCGTCCTTGCGCGCCTTCTTTTCCCTGGATTTCTTGCCCATGCTGGCCCGAAGCACTGCCACGGGACAAAGGCGCCCGCAAGGATACAGCCCCTAGTCCGCGACCTTGGTGCCGTCGAAGCCGATGGTGAACGTGCACCTGCGCTGAGCGTCGTAGACGTCGCGCGAGCCGTTGATGTGGGCCGGATCGAGGCCCGCGGCGGTGAAGGTGCCGCGCATCGCCACGTCGGAGCGGCCGACCTCGGCGAACAGGCTCTCGGTGGCGTCGAAGCGGCCATCGTTGTCGAGGCGACCGACGTAGACCGCGCTCTCGGCGACCACGTCGTGCGCGGTGAAGAGCACGATGGTGTTGTCGCTCGGCCCGACGTTGATGCCCCAGAACATCTCGAACGGCCCCGGGGCCCCGGCGTAACAGGGCGGCACGCTGTCGCCCATGACGAGGCCGGCGACCCGATAGATCCCGCTGATCCCGGGCCGGAAGTTGGTCTCGAAGCCCCCGTTGATCGCCGCGGTGAACGGCCCCGCGCCGCCGCAGGTCACGTGCGACAGGAAGATCGCCGAGGACATGCGCTGGAAGCTCCCGGTGATGTGGGCGTCGGGGCAGCCGCTGCGCAGGAGGCGCGGCGAGGTGGTGGTGACGTCGCCGTTGGCCTCGATCGTTCCAGTGTACACGTACGGCGTTCCGCCGATGATGATCGCGACCTTGCCCATCACCTCTCGCGCGAAGAGGCGGTTCTGGTCGTTGTCGATCTGCCACACGCCGGTGAAGGCAAAATTGAGCGGGGGCTCTCCGCTGTCGAACAGCACCACCTCGCTGTCGGGGGCGCCGGCGTCGGCGATCGCGTCGGGCGCGGGCTCGGCGTCGCGCTGCCCGGCCTCGAAGCGCGGCGCGGCGTCATCGAACGCAGGCAAGCGACCCGGCTCCGAGCACGCGGCCGAAGACGCCGCAAGAGTCAGGGCGATCAGCCAGCGCACGGGTCGACTATACCGCGACCGCCGCGTTCCAGCCGCGCGGAGTCTTCCCCAGGCGGCAGATCGTGCGGATGGGGCACTCGCGGCAGGCCACCACGTCGCGCTTTCGCGGGCAGGCGCCGCTGATCCCCAGGTGGCAGAGCGCCAGATCGTAGGCCAGCGGATCCGCGGGGCGCAGCCGCGAGAGCCGCGCGGTGATGTCGCGCGCGGTCTCGAGGCCACCCGAGGCGCGATCGGTGAGGCCGATGTACCGGCCGATCCGCTCGATGTGCGTGTCGAGCGGGATGACCAGCCGCGCGGGATCGAGGCGATCGGGCGCGAGCTGGTGCCAGGCGCCGAGATCGACCGGGCCCGAAGGTCGGATCATCCAGCGCAGATAGAGGCAGAGCCGCTTGGCCGCTCCGGTCGCTCCCGCGCGCGGGAGCAGGAACTTCAGCCCAGGCGAGAGCGCACCCGTGACCTCGGCCCGGAGCGCCAGCGACCAGCGATCGAGCGCGGGCGCGTAGTCGGGATCATCGGGATCGACCACGCTCGCGAACGCGGCCGCGAGGCTGCCGTGCTTTTTTCGCAGGCCGGCGATCGCGGCGAGGAAACGCGGCAGGTCGTCGCCCTTCTGGAAGCGGTACACGAAGCCGCTCAGGCCGCTCGTATCGCCGCTATCGACCGCGCGGGCGGGGCGCGATCCCAGATGCGCGAGCGCCTTTCGCGCGGTGACCTGGATGAAGCTCGCGCGCCCGTAGGCCAGCGCCGCGACCAGGAGGCCCGCCACTTCCTGATCGTGCGGATCGGCGTAGCCGCGCACCAATGCCACAGGATCCCGCAGGACGAGCGGAGCCGGGTCGGTGATGTCCAGGAATCGATCGAGCGCGGCGCGCAAGGCGTCATCGCCCACCGCTTTCGACAACCCGGCTCGACTCATCGCGACCCAGAGCTTGAGCCCATGAGGGATGCAAGGCTACACTCCGTTCGCGTGAAGTACTCCACTCGACCGAGGTGCCCATGACGATACGCGTGCTCGTGGTCGAGGATCAGCCCAAGATCCTGAAGGCACAGATCAAGCTGCTCGAGACCTATCCGGAGATCGAGATCGTCGGATCGGCCCTCTCTGGTGAGACCGCGCTCGAGGAGGTGGAGAAGACTTCCCCCGACGTCATCCTGTGCGACCTGGGCTTGCCGCAGATGAGTGGCATCGAGGTCACCCGCGCGGTGAAGGCCAAGCACCCCACGATCGAGATCTTGATCTTCACGATCTTCGACGAGGAGGAGAAGGTCATCGAGGCGATCACCGCCGGCGCCGCCGGCTACCTGCTCAAGGGCGCGCCGGTCGAGAAGATCGTCGAGGCGATCAAGGACGTGAAGGCGGGCGGATCGGTGATCCAGCCCAACCTGGCGCGCGCGCTGCTCCGCATGATCGGCGTGGCTATCCCCGGACAAGGCGGCTCGGCCAGCGGCGTGAAGTCCGTGCCTCCCCCTGCCCCGCGGCGCGGCCGTGGCGGCGCCGAGGAAGGCGATGACGGGCCGCAGCAGCCGGTGGTCTCGGTCCTCACCGATCGCGAGCTCGAGATCCTCCAGATCATCGCCAAGGGCCTCTCGAACAACGAGGCCGCCAAGGTGCTCGGGTTGTCCAAAGCGACGATCAGGACCCACCTGGAGCACATCTACGAGAAGCTCGATGTAACGAACCGGGTCGAGGCCGTGACGGAAGGGATCCGCCAGGGCATCATCAATATCTGAGGCGTGTTTCTCAGATCGACGATGCGCTGCGCCCTTTCCGTTTTTTGCTTCGCCCTCGTCGTGCCCGGGCTCGCGGTTGCGCAGCCCGCGGCTTCTCCTTCCCCATCACCCTCCCCTGCGTCCCTCGTGACCGCGGCCGACGCGCGCGCGCTGATCGCTGCTCTCGAGCTCGAAGGGAAGATCTACGCCGAGGCGCGGCGGGCGCTCGCGAGCGGGCGCCCCGGCGAGACCTTGCGCCTCCTTCGCGTGCACGACGCGACGAGCCTGCTCGCCGATCGCGAGGCGCTGCTCCGCGGTGACGCCCTGCTCGCGCTCGGCCAGAAGCCGGCGGCGAAGGACGCGTACCAGCTGGCCCACGATCAGGCGAAGAACGAGGCGGTACGGCAGCGCGCCGCGCGCGGCCTCGTCGCGGCGCTGAACCAGCTCGGCGATCGCACCGGCCAGCTCGCGGCGATCGACGAGCTGCTCGCGATCCGCGGCGTGGCGCGGCGCCCGTCGCTCTTGCTCGAGCGCGCGGCGCTCCTCGCGCGCATGGGCCGGAACAAGGAGGCGGGCGACGTCGCGTGGCGGATCATGACCGAGTTCCCCACCCAGCGCGTGGCGGACGAGGCCCGCGATCTGCTGACCCAGCTGAAGAAGAAGGGCGTCGCGTCGCCGGTGAGCTCGGGCCGGATGGAGCTGTCGCGCATCCAGCGCATGACGCGATCGAGCGAGCCGTCGAGCGCGCTCGCCCCGCTCGACGCGCTGGAGAAGTCGCTCGCCGACGCGAAGGACACCGAGACTGCGCTGCTCGACGCGATCGCGCTCGAGCGAGCCGACGTCTACCAGCGAACGAAGAACCGCACCAACGAGATCGCGACGCTGACGGCGCTCTCGACGAAGAAGCTCGATGACGCGAACAAGCTCGAGGTGTTCGATCGGCTGGGCCGCGCGTACCTGGCGATCGGCGACACGATCAACGCCACCAAGTGGTTCGATGCTTTGAAAGAAGCCTTTCCGCGCAAGACACGGACGGTCGACGCGCAGTTCCTGTCGGCGTGGACGATGTACAACGACGGCAACTTCGGGCCCGCGGCCGTGGCGTTCCTGGCCCACGCGGACGATTACCGGAGGTGGCGACGCCGCCCCGAGTCGCTGTGGTTCGCCGGGTGGTCGGCGTATCGCGCGAAGGACGACGCCCTGGCGCGGCGCGCGTTCGAGCAGCTCTTGGTCGATCACCCCACCAGCGAGCTCGCGCTCTGGGCACACTACTGGGGTGGGCGGATCAAGGAGCGGACGCTGGACGCCGACGGCGCGCGGCAAGCGTACCGGAACGTCATCCGCGTCGCGCCGCTGTCGTATCAGGCGAGCTGGGCCGCCTCGCGTCTCGGCAAGCTGGGCGAGCGCGTGGTGATCGGCGCGCCGAACGCGCCGGAGCGCACCGCCACGCTGGTCGAGGTGCTCACGCTGCTCGGATCCACGCGGCCGGTGCTGGTCGATCGCGGGATCGCGCTGTCGCGGGCGGGCCTGGAGAGCGAGGCGATGGAGGAGCTCGACGCGGCCAACTCCGAGCTGGCCAAGATCAAGGACACCCGCGGCCGGGTGATGATCGCCGAGATGCTCGAGACGCTGGGCGCGCACTTCCAGGCGTACCGCTTCGCCACGCAGATCACGCAGACCGGCGCCGATCTCGTGACCGGCGAGCCCTACGCGTGGCGGGCCTGGCGCCTCGCCTATCCGAAGGCGTTCGAGACCGAGGTGAAGGCGGCGGCCGAGGCGCACGTGATCGATCCGCTGCTCCTGCTGTCGATCATGCGCACCGAGTCGTCGTTCCGACCGCAGGTCCGCAGTCCAGTGGGCGCGCGCGGGCTGATGCAGATCATGCCGGCGACGGCGAAGCAGATCGGGAAGCGCGCCGAGGGCGGGCGATCACACGCCGGCCGCTACACCGAGCCGGCTTCGAACGTGTGGCTGGGCGCGTGGTACTTGAAGCAGCTGCTCGATCGTTACGGCGGCAACATCGCGATGGCGGCCGGCGCGTACAACGCGGGGCCGGGGGCGATGGATCGCTGGATCGAGGCGGGAAAGACGATGGAGCTCGACGCGTTCGTCGAGACCGTGAACTACCGCGAGACGCGGCAGTACATGCGTAAGGTCATGGAGACGTACCAGATCTACCGGCGTCTCGACGCGCTCTCGGAGGCGGATATGACCGGTGTGGTGGCGTCGGATCTTCCGCGGCGCGAGAACACGGTCGCCTTTTAGGGCTCGATGATGACTTTGTCGCCGACCTCGGCGCGCGCATAGATCCACTCGATCTCTTCGTCGGTGACGGCGATGCAGCCGAGCGTCCAGTCGGCGCTGCTGCCGCCGCCGTGGATCCCGACCCAGCCGCCGAGCTTGGTGTGCTGCGGAGGCTGGCGGCGGGCCTTCACTTTGCGGCGGATCTCTTCCTCGGTCGCGGCGTCGATCAGGCCGCTCTGCCGGCCCAGCGCGGCGTGGTGGATCATCGGATACGAGAGGCCGAGGAACAGGTGGAAGGCCGAATTCGGGTTCTTCCACGCGACGTAGTGCTCCCCTTCGGGCGTCCTGGAATCGCCCTGCCGCTCCTTGTCGCCTTCGGGCGCGCCGCCGAGCGCGCAGCGAAACTCGCGCGCCTCGCCGATCGCGGGCTCGAACCGGAGCAGGCGCTCCTTCTTCTTGATGCGGATGATCGGGCGCGGGGCGGCCTGCGCGGCCAGCGGTAGGACGACGAGGCTGGCGAGGAACGTGCGTCTCTTCATCGGGCCTCCACGGTCAACGCGCCAGCCACCGCCAATCGTTCCGTCAGACCGATCACCGCGGCGGGGATCGCGAACAGCCCCAGCGCGGGCACGAGGAGCGCGAGCGCCAGCACCGCGCCCGCGCCCGCCAGGAGGCCGAAACGCTGCCGCAGCAGCACGAACCGCGCGCCGAAGCCGTGGCCGGTCGCGTTGAGCGCGGGGCCAGCCGCGGAGACCGCGAGCCCGATCGAGGCCACCGCGAGCGAGGGCACCGCGAGCGGCGCGAACAGGAGCGCGCCGAGGGCCAGCCCGCCGGCCGGGATCGCGAACGTGATGGCCCAAGCGATGTCGATGACCAGCCCGCGCACGAAGCCGACGTCGTTCTTCGCCACGTTGTGCTCGTCGAGGAGGACGCCGGCGATGCGCTCGTGAAAAGGCCCTGAGATCGCCGTCGCGATCGCCACGAACGTCAGGACCAGGACCGCCGCCAGCGCCACGAAAAGCAGCGCCGCAACGGCGACCCAGAGGATCTTCACGGCCCCCTCGGGCGGAGCCCAGAAGCGCGCGAGCACGTCGTCGACGGTCGCCGCCGCGGTGGCGAGACCGAGCGCGTAGAGCACGAGGGTGATGAAAACCGGAGCGACCGCCCAGCGCCGCAGGCCCGAGTCGCGGAGCAGCCGGCGGGCCCCGCTGACCACGGATTTTGCCCCATCGAGGAAGCCCATCGGCGCGAATCTTAGCCGATGGTCGGCGCCAAGCGACGCCCGAGGCCAACGATCGGGCGCGAAGCGGCCCTATGTTAATCATCGTTGCGCGCTGCGTCGATGGTCTGGGCGAACCGCTTTGCGAATGCTAACGTCCGCGCGATGTCCCGACCGATGACCGCGGGCGATGAAGCGCACGCCGGCCTGCTCTCGCGGCCGGTGTCCCGGACCCCGATCGAGGCGCTCCGCCAGCTCTTCGTCGCCGGCGAAAAGGCCCCCAAGGACTGGCTGATCGGCGCGGAGATCGAGCTCATCCCGCTGGCCGGGCCCGCGCTCGAGACCGTGGGTCACGAGCTGGTGGGGAAGATCTTCGAGACCGTGGCGAAGCAGCTGGCCCTCGAGCTCGAGCGCGAGCCCACCGGGGTGATCATCGGTGCGAAGGGGGGCGGAACGCTGCTATCGCTCGAGCCCGGCGGCCAGATGGAGATCGCCACCCGTCCGTATCACCGGGTGTCCGAGCTGCGCGACGGGATCTTCGAGCTCACCGCGGCGATGGCCCAGGCTGGCGCGGCGCACGGCGTGCGGTTCGCGGCGATGGGCCACCATCCGTTCGCCGATCGCGACACGGTCCCCAAGATGCCCAAGGCCCGCTACGAGCTGATGCGGGCGTACCTCCCCACGCGCGGCACGCGGGGCCTCGACATGATGCACCTGACCGGGAGCGTGCAGTGCGCGGTCGATTTCAGCGACGAGGCCAACCTGGTCGAGAAGATGCGGGTCGCGGCGCGCGCCTCGCCGTTCCTCACCGCGCTGGTGTCCTCGTCGCCGTTCCTTCGTGGCAAGCCCAACGGCCTGAAGTCGATGCGCTACGAGATCTGGCGCGACGTCGACAACGCGCGCTCGGGGATCTGGCCGGAGATGGTCGACGCCGAGGGCATGACGTACGCGCGTTACGTGCAGCGCGCGCTCGAGACGCCGGCTATGTTCTTCCTGCGTGACGGCCAGTACCGCATGCCCGAGGCGCGGCCTTTCTCGTGGTACGCGCGCGAGGGCTTCGAAGGCACGGTCGTGACGGTGGCGGACTTCGTCGACCACCTCACCTCGCTGTTCCCCGAGATCCGCGTGAAGAGCTACATCGAGCTGCGCGGCGCCGACTGCGTCCCGCCGGCCGAGGCGGTGGCGATCGCCGGGTTCTGGCGGGCGATCCTCGATGACGACGACACCCGGAAGCACGCCGCCGAGCGGCTCGCGGGGCTCGATCATGCGGCGCTGATGGCGCTCCAGATCGACGTGGCGCGGCGCGGGCTCGCAGCGGAGAGCGCGATCGGGCTGGTGCAAGAGGTCGCGAAGGACCTGGCGAAGATGGCGGTCGATCGGTTCCGGCAGCGCTCGCCGCACTGCGCCGACTGTGTGTCGGTGCTGCACGATCGCGCGGTGCGCGGCGCGAGCCCGGCGGATGACATGCTGGCGGTCTACGCGAAGGATGGGATCGCGGCGGCGGTCGCGACCTCGTTCGTGCCGGTCTAAGTGCTCGCGCGTAGCCAGGAACCCGATCGAGCCGCCTCGGACTCCTGAAAGAAAAAGCGGTCAAATCGGCTCCGATCAGCCCTTGCCGAAGAGGCGGCCGAGGATCGACTTCGAGCGCGGGGGCGGAATGGAGGTCTTGTCGGGCTCCTTCGGGCGAGCCTCGAGCTCTTTCCTTCGCGCGAGCGGGGTCTGGCTCGTCGGCATCACCAGCTTCTTCGAGAGGCCCGACTTCGGCTCGGTGAGCTCGATGCTGAGCACGGCGTCGGCGTCGAGCTCGATCTCCACGTCGACGTTGATCTGGCCTCGCGCGCCCTTGGGCAGGCCGGCCAGCACCGCGTTCGCCAGCGGCGTGCACTTCACGACGTTGTCGCCGCGACCCTCGAACAGCGCGAGATCGAGCTCGGTCTGGTTGTCGCGGGTGGTCGCGTGCTTGCGATTCAGCTTCGTCGGCAGGCGCGTGCCTGCGGTGATCAGCGCGTGGAAACGGCCGCCCGGCAGCCCGATGCCGATGTCGTTCTCCATCATGTCCGCGCGCGTGGTGCGCTCGAGCGAGGCCCGCGCCTCCGCGCCTCGCGCCATCCCGAGGAGGACGATCTCGTCGGGATCCAGTCCACCTTGCGGCTCGAGCGTCGTGAGCGCCGTCAGCGCCTGAGCGATCGGCGCGAACGAGGCGCCCGGACCGACCAGCACCATCGCTCCGAGCGCGCGCGGATGCACGCCGCCCTCGCCCAGCACCTCGCGTACGGCCTGCGCGATCTTCGACACCACTTGCTCGGTGACGTTCAGGACCTTCGGACGCGGCATGCGCAGCACGACGTCCCCCTCCGGAGCCTTCACCCTCATTTCGACCCACGCCTCGCGGCGGATCTCGTTGCGCAGGCGCTCGAGGCCCGCATGGAGCTGCCGCTCGATCGCCGCATCGACGTCCACCGTGGGATGCGCGCGCTTCATCTCTTCGATGGCGAGCGCGAGCAGAGGGCGATCGAGATCGAGCACCGAGAGCGTCGTCGTGTTGCGCACCAGCGAGGTGCGCAGCCCATCGCGCGCGCGACGCAGAACCGCGACCGTCAGGTGCGCGGCGCCCACGTCGACGACCACCGCCGACTCGAGCTGCAGCTGATCGAGCGCGAACGCGCGCGCGGCCGCAGCGCCGAACGGCACCGTCTCCGAAGCCTGCAGACCCGCCGCCTTCGCCGACTTGAAGAGCATCGCGTCGGCCTCGGGCGACAGCGGCGCAGGAACAGCGACCGCCGCGCGGTGACGCTCCTTGCCCATCGCGCGCCCGAACGGCGTGAAGAACACCCGCAAGACCTCGGTGACCTCGAGCACCTGGCCGGTCAGGCGGATCATCAACCGCCCGTCCACCGTCTCGGTCGTCACCGACGACGGGACCCCGGCGAGCGCCAGCAACAGATCGCGCATGCCGACCGTCGCGCCGGGCAAGCCGATCGCGTCCTCACCCGTCACCAGCGTCCCGTCCGAGCGCAGCGCGACCGCCGCGGGCGACGAGATCTGGCCATCGATCTCCACCGCGACGAAACGGCCGCGCTCGATCGAGCCCAGCCGCGCCCGCGCGCTCATCATGTCGAGCACGATCGGCTTGGGCGGCGTCGTGTCCGGCGACGTGATCGCGCCGAGCTTGAGATCCGAGCTCGAATCCTCGGGCGCCGGCGCTTCGGTCGACGCGGGCGGCAGGCTCGACATCGGCGCGGCCGGCGGAGCCGACGGAACGATGTTCGAGCGCGCGCGCGGCGGCGGGTTCGAGCCGCGAACGCCGAGGATCACCGGCACGATCGGCGGGAGGATCGCGCTCGGCTCGACGCGAACGGTCTGCGCCTCGGGCGGAGCGAAGTGCGGCGCGCTCTCCGGCTCCGGCAGCATCGGCTCGGGCGGCGGCAACATCGGCTCGACCGCAGCGGGCTCGGCGGCGCGGATGAGCTCCGAGTCCACCTCGATGCGGGTCGTGACCGGGACCTGCTCGATCGGCGCATCGCTCGCCGCGACATCGAGGCGAATCGTGTGCTCGGCGACCAGCTCGCCCGTCTTGGCTACACGGCCGTGGCCCGAGACCGCGACGAGCTCGTTCACGTCGACCGGCGCAGGGTCCTGAGCCTCAGCCGCAGCGGCGTCGTGCTCACGCAGATCCGACTGGAACGCGTCGTCGATCACCGCAGAGCCGGACGGCACCGCGATGACGGCCTCGCGATCGTCGATCGCGCGCAATTCGAGCGTGGCGTGGCGGACCTCGATCCGCTGCGTCGCGCCGACCGGCTGGCTGAGCCGCGCGGTCGCGAGCGTGCTCGCAGTGGCGGGCGTTCCTGGCATCGCGGGCGGAGGATCGCTCTGCGCGAGACCGAACGCCGAGGCCCAGCTCGCGTCGGCGAGCGCGGGGATCGGGAGCGCGGTGATGGCTTCGGGACGCGCGGACTCGGGCACCGCGGGACGCGCCAGCTCGGGCACCGCGGTCGGCGCCAGCTCGGGCACCGCCGTCGCGGCGAGCTCGGGCGCCGCGAGCACGGTCGCCACCACCGGCTCGGGAACCGGTGCCGGCTCGGGCGTCGCGGTGATCGCCTCCTGCACGGGCGTGATCGGCGGAGCAGCCTTCGGCGGCAAGCTCGCTAGATCGGCGAGCGCGGCCTCGCGCGCGGCGTGCGAGTCATCGACGCGCGACGGCTCGGGCTCCGATCGGAGCGACGTCACGTGATCCGCGTCGAGCAGCTCGGGCTCGGGATCGATCGGCTCCGGCTCGACCACGCTCTCCGTCGCGATCCGCGCGGCGGGCATGATCGCCGATCCGAGATCGACCTCGACCGCGGGCCCGATCGCCGATGCGACCTCGACCTCCGGCGCGGTCTCCGCGACCTCGGTCGCCTCGTCCTTCCACGGCGTCACGTCGAGCCGCGCGGTCGCGCCCGCGTCGGGCACGTGCTCACCGACGATCGACGACGCGACATCCGGCAGCGCGGTCCGCGGCTCTTCTGCGCGCCACGGCGAGACCGGATCGGCGCGATCGGAGAGCAGGCTCGGCGCCTCGCGGAGCATGTCGATCAGCCCCGACTCGTTCCCCGGCATCACCTCGATGTGCATGAGATCCGTGCGTGTGAGGATCGGCGCCTGATCGACGTCCGCGGGCGAAAGACCGGGAACCGGCGGCTGGATCGCGGTCGGCTCGAGCGTGTGATCGGGCAAGAAGCCCATCGCCACTTCGTCGCGGACCAGCGGATCGCCCTGCCCTTCGACGCCGGTCGCATGACCATGGCTGGTGTCGACGCTCGCCGCAGCGGCCAGGTTGGCCGAGCTCGCGTCGAACGCGATCAGCCGCGCGGTGATGCGATCCTGATCGGGCAGTCGCGCTGGGCTGGTGCCCGGCGGCAGATCGACGGTCGGCGAGTCGAGCGAGTCGCGCCGCGGCACGATGTCGCGCGACGACTCGCTGAGCAGCGCCGCGTCGTACGGTGCGCCGAGCACGTCGGGCACCTGCGCCATGTCGCGCGCGTACGCGGCCGCGACCGCGGGGTCGTCCGGCGGAGCGACGGCGTCCTCCGGCGGGATCTCGCGCGCAATGATCTCCGCGTTCGTGGCGGAGAACTGCGGCGACACGTCCTGCATGAGGCCCACCCGCTCTTCGCCGGGTCGCTTCGCGCTCTCCGACGAGGTCGCGTCGGGGGCCGCGAGATTCGCGCTGCCCTGCTCGCTCTGCAGCATCGCGCGGGTGTCGATCTGCTCCGTCGCGCCTTCCAGACCCACGGGCGCCGGATCGACCGACGGGCGGCGGAACGGTGCATCCGACGCGCGCGCCTGCGCGATCGCCTCGTCCACCCGGATGCGCGTGGTGTCGGGATCGTCGAGCTTGATGCGCGCGGTGGTCTCTTCGGCCGCGGGCCGCTCGGCCGGGACGTCCATGCGCGCCGTGCCCGAGACCCACGGCGAGGGCGCGGGCGGCGGTTGCGAGAGCGGACTGCGCGGCCGAACGACCTCGGTTGCCGTCACCGCCTGCGAAGCGACGTCCCAGGGACGCACGATCGATGAGCCGCGGCGCCGCGATCGGGTGTCGCCCTCGGGCGGCGGGACCGATCGCACGACGGGCGGAGCCGTCGAAGGCGTCGCGTTCCATGCGCCGGGCGCCTGCCACGCGCTGGAGAAGGTGCCCGACGCGGGCCGACCGAAGTTGCCGCCGAGCGGCGCCGGCGCGAGCGCGCCATCGCCATGCGTGGCGACCATGCGATCAATCAGCGCCTGCGATTCGGCCTCGATCTGGTGAAAACGGATCGACATGCCGGGCTTGTCGTCGTCGCGAACGGCGGTGACGACGCCATCACCCGCGACCGCGCGCGTGCCATCGACGAGCAGCAGCTCGAAGCGGATCTTCGTGCCGGTCGGCTTCGGCGTCCGGGTGCGAAGAAACAGGCCCGCGGAGGAGATGTTCTCGGCGTAACGCGCCACGAACTCCTCCACGTCCTTGTAACGGAGCGTGATGCGCAGCGAGACGGTCCCGGACACGGCCCGGGGACTATACCGCCGCCCTCAACCGGCTGCGAGAATCGCGCGGATTCGGGCGAGGCCGGCGTCGAGGAGGTCTGGCTTGCCTCCGCCCTGCGCAAAGTCGGCCCGGCCACCCCCGGACCCCTCCATGGCCTCGGTCGCGGCTTTCACCAGGGCCCCAGCGTCGATCTTCGGGGTCAGATCCTTGGTCACGGCCACCAGGAGCGCCACTTTGCCCTCCTCCACGGCGGTCAGCACGACCACGCCGCTCTGAAGGCGATCTCTTAGCTTGTCCGACATTTCACGCAAAGCCTTGCGCGGAATGCCCAAGGCGCTGTGGATGAGCACGCGGGCCCCGCCCACCGTCTCGGCGCGGTCGAGGATGTCGCCGCCGCTCTTGCCGCCCATCGCGGCCTCGGCGCGGACCTTCTCGATCTCGCGCTCGAGCTCCTTGGTGCGCTTGAGCATCTTCTCGATGCGA
>Ga0105048_10012591_pt1 | contig 13254 bp, 9 predicted proteins | sample MAT05_FD_78382 | JGI IMG/M metagenome (GOLD analysis project Ga0105048, IMG submission 78382) | Freshwater microbial communities from Lake Fryxell liftoff mats and glacier meltwater in Antarctica - MAT-05 | ecosystem: Environmental > Aquatic > Freshwater > Ice > Liftoff microbial mat | place...
ACCTTCGGGTCGAACTTCTGCGCGGCGATCGCCGGGGGCGGCGGGGCGCTCTTCGGATTCTCGGCCTGGGCCTGCGCCCGCGCCACCACCGCCTTCGGCACGTCCACCTTCACCCGCACCGGTTGAACCTGCGGCTGCGGCACCGGGTTCGGCAACTTCGGATCGAACTTCGGCACCACCGGCAGCGGGTTCGCCTTCAGCGCCGCCACCTCGGCGTCGCGGCGCTGCACCGACACCTTGCGGATGTCCTGAGCCGCCCGCGCGTCCTGCTGCCGCACCTCCGCGGCGATGGGCCGAATCTGCTGCTGCGGCTGGAGCTTCGGGGCCACCGCCAGCGGCGCCACCATCACCACGTTCGACACGTCCTTGTTCGCCACCCGCAGGCCGCCCAGCTGCGCCGGCGAGCTGTTGTTCACCGTCGTGTTGTTGTTCACGACCGTGATGTTGTTCGTGACGTTGTTCACCGTCGTGTTCGTGATCTGCTGGATGGCGGTGTTCTGCTGCACCAGCGTCCGCGGCGGCCGCGGCACGTTCCCCTGGTAGCGGCCGACGAACGTCGTCGCCACCGCCGCGTTCCACTGCGGCTGCCCCCGGTAGGCCGTGCTGTAGTAGTTCCACAGCGGGTCGTAGCTGTAGCCGCCGCGGCCGAACGCGAAGTTCACCTGCGTCGCCACCGCCGGGGCGCACCACGGCCGGTAGCCGACGCCGACGTAGCTGCGGTCGTAGTAGTCGCCGAAGTAGTACGACCCGTGCCCGCGGCGCACGAACAGCGCCCCGAACAGCACCGGCTCGGCCACGACGTAGCTCGGCGTGTACACGAACCGCCGGGCGAGGAGCGGGCGCGGGAAGTAGACCGGCGTGAACAGCACGCCGCGGGTCGCCAGCGGGTAGTCCCAGTAGCCGTCCACGAAGACGTAGCCGACCGGCGACCAGCTGTACCGGGCCGGCACCCACACCCAGCCCGGCCGGTGCGTGATCCAAACGCCCGGCCGCCACAGGAAGCGGCCGCGCCACACCCAGCTCCCCGGCACGTACAGGTGGTCCACGCCCGGCGACGGCACGACCGGGCCGGTTTCGATGCTGACCGGCGGCTGCGGCAGGTACTCGATCTCCTGCTGCACCGCGACGCCGCCCGCCTGCTGGATCACGACCGGCTGCCAGAAGCCGCTCACCCACTGGTGGCCGCCCTGCACGGCGTGCCAGCTCCCCGGCACCCACACGTGCGCCGGCGGGGGGACGCGCCAGAAGCCGCTGATCCAGATGTAGTCGGTCCGCTCGTCGTCCCAGTCCCAGTACCCGGGAATCCAGACGACGTTGTCACCTTCGGGCTTCTGATCCGGCGGCAGTTCCTCGATCGGCTCCGGCGGCGGCTGGGCGACGACTTCGCCGGCGACGGCCTGCTCGGCGGTGGAGGCGTAGGCCTCGTGGACCTGGCCGCGGGCGAGGACTTCGGTGCCTTCGGGGTGGCCCGGCTGCGCCTGGGCCTCAGCGCCGAAGACGACCGGGGGTTGAACGAGCGGCGGCTGGGCGGGGGCCGAGTTGAGCGTGACGCCGAGGATGAGGCCGGCGAGAACGACCACGGCGGCGAGCTGGGTCGGTCGCGGAATCATGGGGTGGCTCCGGGGGAGGCGACGGGGGCGCAAGTGGGGGCGCGGGGGTGGGGCGGGCTTGCGCCGGTGGAACACGATTGTGGCGAACGACGTGCCGGTGAGTCCAGCCGAAAGCATCCGGAACGCGGAAAGCCCGGGGACGGCCGTCCCCGGGCTTCGCACACATCTCAAGTTATGACGGGGTAGTCTGTTGCGACCAGGAGTCTCGCTTGGTCAGGCGTCGATCTAACCGCGTGACATGTTTCCGCGACCCGGTGGGGGGCGCGGCGGAAACAATAATCTCGACTAAAATGTTGTCACCACCGCAGTTCGGCACCGAATTGTATGCCGTTGACCCAGAGGTGATCCTGTCGGAACGGCACCGTCGGCCGGTTCAGCCCGGAGAAGGCCGGCTCCTGCCCCGTCGCCGGGTTGACCGGCGGGTTGGGGATGAACGTTACGTCGATGGTGCGGTCCACCTGATCGCCGGGGCGGGCGACATTCGACCAGTAGAGGGCGTTGTAGCCGACGTAGGCCTTCACGCTCGGGGTGATCCAGTAGCCGAGGTTGAAGGACACTTCGGGGACGACGGAGAAGCGGTCGTCGGTGAAGCGGCCGAGGTTCGGCCCCGCGGCGAGGAGGCCGCCGTCGGGGAACAGGACGGCGGCTTCGCCCGGCCGCTGCCGCTGCTGGAAGCCGGCGACCTCGACGGTCTGGCGCGTGTTGCCGAGCGCGACGGCGGCGCGGCCGTCGAGCGAGATGCGGCCCCAGTTCCGTTCCGCGGCGTAGCCGAGTTGGCCGCCGTGGAAGCGGTTCGTGGTCGTGAACTGGTCCTGCACGATGATGCGGGTGCCGGCCGGGTCGGCGGTGTTCAGGGGCAGCGCGGTGATGTACTCGGTGACGGTCAGCGACTCGTTCAGCGCCAGCGCCCGGTAGCCGACGAACACCTCGCTGCGGAAGCCGCACGTCCGGCAGAGGGCGTGGCGGAGGTTGGCGTCGAACCCGTAGAGGGAGCTGGTCGCGTCGGCGGTGAGGGTGCCGCGGGCGAAGTCGGGCCGGGCCACGCGCTCGCCGAACTCGAACCCGCCGTCGTTGGCGGCGAAGAACGGCCGGGTGATCGTCGGTGTGGTGGCGGAGTCGAACGTGGTGCTGGTCGTGTTGCGGCCGAGGAAGAAGAAGCTGCCGTCGACGCCGAGGTGCCCCTCGTCGTCGCACCACCACCCGCCGCGGACGCGGAAGCCGCTGCGGAACCGGTCGCCGAAGCGCTCCGGGCCGAGGAGCGCCGCGGTGCCGGGTTCGCCGAGGAAGCCGAGGCCGCCGGTGGTGCTGGTGCTGGCGAGGACGGGGACGCGCTGCGGGTTCACCCACCACATCAGGTATTCGAGGCGCACGTAGCCGCGGTCCGCTGCCGGGGCGGCGGCGGGGTCGTCGCCGCCGGCGCGGTCGTGGTGGACGCGGAACAGGTCGTGGAGGCTCGGGTAGTCGCGCGAGATCGACACCGGGTCGGAGCCGAACGCGGTGTGCTTCGGCGGCAGGTGGTAGCCGCCCGGCACGAGCAGCTCGGGCGGCGCGGTTTGGAGTTCCGGCTGCGGCACTGGCTGCGGGCGCGGCGGCGCGTCGGACGGCGGCACCGTCGCCTTCGGCGGCGGCAGCGGTTCGGGCATCTTTGCAGGCGGCATCGGCGGGGGAGCGACCGGCCGCGGCGGCGGCGCGACCTGGGGCTGGAGCACCGGTTGGGTCGGCAACACGGTCGGAATCGGCGGCAGGTCCGCGGCGACGGGGAACAGTTGCGGGGTGGCGGTTGCGTCCGGCAGCGGCGGGATGGTGGGAAGCGGCCCGTAGTCCGCGGACACAGCTCCGGTCCGCGGGCCGAGGTTCACCGGTTCCGCCTCTGCCTGCACCGGCCGAACGACCATCGGCGGCGGCGTGACGACCGGCAACGGCGGCGCGACCACGAGCGGCGTCGTCGGGATGGCCGGCGTCGGCATCGGCCGCGGGGTAGCGGGGCGGGCCGGAAACCACACCGCGTCCGAGGCGGCGCCGGCGGACCACTCGCCGGTGCGGACGGTCGGCGGGAGCAGAGCGGGTGGTTGCGCGACGAGCGGGCCGGCGGCCAGGGCCAGCCCGAGCCCGAGCACCTTCCCCCGGATACGCATCATGCCGACTCCTCCCGCCGCGGCGTGGTCACTCCTCCATCGGCATCGCGGCCGGTACGACCCGCACGAAATCCGCGACCGCGCGAACCCGGACGACCGCGGCGACTGGCCCACTTTGCCCCGCTTGCCGGCGCGGTCGGGGTTGACGCGGCGGGCGGAGTTGGGGATGAGGGCGCGGTCCGGGGCGCCTTCCCGGACGCGGAGGGACACCATGCGACTCCCGACCCGAACCCGCTTCGCCTGGGCCGCCGCCGCGGCGCTGGCTGCGGCCGGTCCGGCCCAGGCCTTCTACTGGGACGGCTGGCCCGGCAGCGCCATGCCGCGCCCGCGGAGCCTGGTGCCGACCGACAGCACGAAGCTGCCGCAGAACCCGACCGCGGACCCGAAGTTTCCGCCCGGCGGCGAACCCCCCGAGCCAGGCGCTCCCGTGCCTCCTGTCGAGACCCCCGACCCCGAACACGTGCCGGAGCCGGCCACGGGCGTCGCGGTGCTCGTCGGGCTCGGCCTGCTGGCGGCGCGGCGGTTCAGGCGGGCTTAATAAAGGGACAACGCAGAAGGCCCACCCGGTTTCCGGGTGGGCCTTCTGCTGCGCCTACGAAAAAGCCCGGGGACGTTCGTCCCCGGGCTTTCCGGCTTCCTGATTACGCCGCCGTCCGCAGCCGGCCGCGGAGGTAGCCGGCGACCACGTCCAGCACCCGGGCCTGCTGCGCTTCTGTGATCTCGGGGAACATCGGCAGCGCCACCACCTCGCGCGTCGCCGCCTCGGCCGCGGGAAAGTCGCCGGCCCGGTAGCCGAGGTACGCGAAACACTCCTGCTGGTGCAGCGACAGCGGGTAGTAAATCTCCACCCCCACCTTGCTGTCCTTCAGGTGCTGCACGAGCGCGTCGCGGTGCGCCGTCGGCACCCGCACGACGTACTGGTTGTACACGTGCCGCCGGTCCGGCCGCGCCGCCGGGCGGCGCAGGAAGCCGTGCAGCTGCGTCGCCTCGATCATCGCGTCGTACCGCTTCGCCGCCGCCTCGCGGGCCGCCAGCCAGCGCGGCACGTGCGGCAGCTTCACCCGCAGCACCGCCGCCTGAATCGCGTCGAGGCGCATGTTGTAGCCGAGGTGCTTGTGGTAATACTTCACCTCCGACCCGTGAACCCGCAGCGCCTTCAGCCGCGCAGCCAACTCCGGGCTGTTCGTCGTCACCATCCCGGCGTCGCCGACGGCGCCGAGGTTCTTCGTCGGGTAGAAGCTGAACGCCGCCACCTCGCCGAGGGTGCCGCACGGCACGCCGCCGTACTCCGCCCCCTGCGACTGCGCCGCGTCCTCGACCACGTACACGGCGTTGTCCGCGGCCACGCGGCGGATCGGCCCCATGTCGCAGCACTGGCCGAACAGGTGGACCGGAATCACCGCCCGCGTCCGCTCCGTGATCCGCGCCGACACCTGCGACGGGTCAAGGTTGAACGTCACCGGGTCGATGTCGGCGAACACCGGCTTCGCCCCCAGCCGCGCCACGGCGCTGGCCGTGGCGAAGAACGTGAACGGCGGCACGATTACCTCGTCGCCGGGGCCGACGCCGACGGCGTGCAGCGCCAGGATGAGCGCGTCGGTGCCGGACGAGCAGCCGACCGCGAACGCGGCTCCGGTCGCGGCCGCGGCCTCCTTCTCGAACGCCTCGACCTCCGGGCCGAGGATCGCCTGCCCGGTGCCGAGCACCCGCAGCACGGCGGCGTCGATCTGGGGCTGGAGCGCCTTGTACTGCGCCTGAATGTCGCAAAGCGGAACGGGCGTCACGGTGGCCTCCTGGCTGCCCGGCCGAGCGGAATCCGTTCCGGTCGGAGTTTGTGAAAGTCGGCACTAGTTACGCGAACCCCCTAAACCTGTCAAGTCAAGCGCCGCGGTGAATTCGGACCGAAATCATTGTTTCCGCCGCGCCCCCCACCGGGTCGCGGAAACATGTCACGCGGTTAGAGCGACATCCGATCGTGTGTTGGTTTTGCGTCTAACCTGTTTGTCGGAAACGAGTTGAATGGATACGTTGGGGTTGAGATTGATCGCCCCGGCCGAGATGGGTATTGCCGGAGGAATGAGGCGCTTCCTACCCGCAACCGCTCTGATCGTCGCACTCGGGTGCAGTAACGCCCCCATCGCCGGCACGCTGGACGCCGTCTGGCCCTCCCGCGCCGGCGGGCGCGACAACGAAAAAACCGACCGACCGCCGGTCGCACCCGACGTGCGCCCGCCGGGGCCGGACGTGCGACCGGCACCAGCCGCCCCCGCGACCGACGCGCTACCGCCGCCGGCAGACTTCTTCCCCGGACCCCGCACCTGAGCCGGCTCACGGACCCGGTACGCCGGCCGGCGTCGGCGGGTAGGTCGCCCACAGGTCGGCCCACCCGGCGCTCCACGCGGCAAACCGCTCCCGGCCGGCGGTCAGCGCGGCGTCCTGTCCGCGCAGCAGCTTCGCCACTCCGGGTTCGTACCGCGGCCAGTCGTCCGGTAGCACCCGCGTCAGCCGCTCGCGCAGGTCCGCGAGCCGCGCCCGGCCGACGGCCGCGTCCTGCACCTCACCAAGCGCCTCCTGCACGGCCTCGACCGATCGGTACAGCTCCGACCGGAACGATTCGGTGAAGCACGGGGCGAACAACTCCATCGCGTAGCGCACCCGCTTCCCCAGGATGCGGAGCTGGTGCAGCGCCTCCGACTCGGACGGGTCGGACGACACCACCCGGTTGAAATCGGTGAACAGCGCGGTCATCTCGGCGCGGGCCAGGTCGCCGAACGTGGCCGGGGCGTCGGACCCGCGCGGCGGGCGGACGTGCGCCGGCAGCACGGTCGTGTCGGCGGCGAAGCGGGGGCCGACGTCGTCCGCGGCGGCGACGAGCCGCGTCTGGGCGGCGGAGCGCTCGCCGAGGGCGTAGCCGGCGAGGAAGTCGAACGCGGCGGCGTCGGCCGGGTCGTCGGAGCGGGCGTCGGCGAGGGCGAGGAGGAACACGTCCCAGTCGCGGGCGTCGCCGGCGGCGCGGCGGAGGCCGCGGAGCGACGCTTTGGCGGCGCGGAGGCGCTTCCGCGGCAGGCAGGTGCCGAACACCTGCAGAGCCGCCCCCGCCCGCCGCGTGCCGACGCGGAGTTGGTGGACGTACTCCACGTCGTCGTAGGGTCGGGTCGCGGCGAGCGGCAGGTACTGGCGCACGACCTCGAACCGGGCCGCGAACACGACCCGGGCCGCGTCCTCGACCGGCATGTCCGCCGTGAGGCCGTTAATCCACTTCCCCTCCGCCATCGGTAACCCCCTGTGGTGTCGGGGTTAAGGTATGGGGTGGGGGTGTGGGTTGTGTGAAGGATTGGGTTCCGCCGCTTGCGGCGTTGCAGGGCATGCCCTGCAACGCCGCAAGCGGCGAAACCCCGAGACACCCGGGGAACACATCGTTCCGAATCACGGTGATGGACCGTGGCCGCCTGCCGCACGAGCCTTCCCGGCATCGAACAAGTCATCCACGACCTCGCCGTTCTGGTGCAAGCGTGCCAGGTCGAGCGCCGTCAGCCCGCGCTTCGTTCGCGCGTCGGCCTCCGCACCCCCGCGGAGGAGTGTCCGCACACACGCCGCGTCACCATAAACGGCGGCTACGTGAAGGGCGGTCCACTCACCGTCGTCGCTGCTGACCATGTTCCAGCGGGCGTTCACGTCGGCCCCGTGTCGGATCAGTTCATCCAGCGAGCCCGCCCGCCCGCGGTAGGCCGCGAGGTGGAGGGGCGTCATGTCGATGCGGTTGCGCTGATTCAGCCGGCCGGGCTCGCGGTCGAGTAGTTCCGCCATGCCGCGCACGTCACCCGGGTCGGCCAGCGCATGAAGGCGTTGTGAATCGTAGGTGCGTGGTAGGGACCACCCGACGTAGGAGAAGATGAACACACCGAGTGCGAGTGTCGGGAGGGACAGCACCAGAATGAGGCGCCAGGGTACTCGGTCACCGGGGTTCATCGGCGTGTCCTCGTCTGTGGCGTCTCACCCGTCGCTGAACACGCACTCCGGCTCCACCTCCGGGCTGCTGTGAAGATATGCCGGCAACCGACTTAGTAGTCGGGGTACGGCACGGTCGTTGGCGGCATGGGCACCTTTCCCGCCCGACCGGCGGCCGGTACAGTTCCAGAATCGATCTTACGGGCACCCGCCCGGGGCGCGGAGGCGGACATGCGCGTGGAGCTGTTCGGGCTGGCGATGGACGCCCCCGGGGTGACCTTCTACCTGTGGTCGCCGTGGCGGTGCTCGGCCCTCGAACACAAGCTGTTCGACGGCCTCAAGGGCGTGCCGCACGCCACCCTGGAGAAGGCTCCCGACGAGCTGCGGCTGCACGTCACCGACGCGAAGGGGTGGAAGGCGTCGGTGCAGAACCTGTCGCGGGTGCTCAAGGGGTGGCAGGAGGAGGCGAGCGACGCCGGCAAGGACGAGCGCCGCGGCTGGCGGTGGCTGATGGAGTCCGACGTGGACGCCGCCGGGTACGACATGCAGGGGGAGAAGGCGAGTTTCTGGCTGTACGTGCGCCTGTCGCTCGACCGCGGCGGCCCGAGTGACGGCGAGAAGGGCGAGGACATCGACCTGAACGGGTTCGGCGTCCAGGTGTGGGGCGCCGCGGCGGAATAGACTAAAAGCCCGGGGGCGGTCGTCCCCGGGCTTCAATTTGGAGTACTCCCGATGACCGCCCGCTGCCCGCGCTGCTCGACGCCGGTGGACTTCGGCGCCCTCGCAGCCGACGGCCGGGCGTACTGCCCCGGCTGTGGGACGCGCCTCAAGATGCCTCCGACGGCGATCGGGGCGGGGGCGCCGATCTCGCTGGACGACGCCGAGCCGCTGGCCGTGCCCGACCCGATGCCGGCGCCGATGCTGGTGCCGATCCCGATCGGCACGCCGCCCGAGCTGGTGCGCGAACAGGTCGAAGACCTCCGCGACCGCCGCGACGACCGCCGCGAGCGGCGGCAGAACGAGCGCGTGGACCGGTTCAGCAACCCGACCGCCATCGCCGGCGCGGCGGCGACCGGCACGGCGCTGCTGCTGGTGGTGTCGGGGGCGCTGTTCGCGTCGAACCTGAAGGCCTACGGGTGGTTCGCCGCGCTGATCGGCCTGATGCTGACGCTGCTGGGGCTGCCGCTGTCGATCATCGGGGCGCTGCGGCCGGGCCGGCAGCGGGTGTTCGCCGTCGTCAGCGGGGCCGCGGGGGGGCTTCTCCTGCTGGTGCTCGTCCCGGCGCTGATGATGTACCTCTCGAACCTGAAGTGACGGGGCGCTGGGTTTCGCCGCTCGCGGCTGCGCGCGGCCCGGCGCGAAGCCGCAAGCGGCAACTCAACTTTCACTTCCGCTTCTTCTTCCGGTCCTTGCCGTCGCGCCGCTCGGGGTTGCGGATCGGCTGCGGCCGCCCCCCCGGCGGGGCGTTGCGGTGCTGCCGCGACGACTGCTCCGCTGCCTGCTTCTGCAACTCCTCCAGGCGGGCCTTCAGCCGCGCCTTGATCTTGCCGAGGAACCCCTTCGGCTTCGGCGGCACCGGCGGGCCGCCCCGGCCGCCGTCCCCGCCGTCCCCGCCGTCCACGTCGTCGATCTTGACCTTCGGCTTGGGGATGAACTGCCGCTCGATGATGCCCCACCCGGTGCTGACGATGAAGTACAGCGACAGCCCCGCGGCCACCTTGTAGAACAGGACGGCCATCACCCCCATCATGATCTTCATCATCCGCTGCTGGGCCGCCATCTGCTCGTCGGTCGGCTCCGGCATCATCTTGTTCTGCTGGTACAGCATCAGCCCCACCGCCAGCAGCGGCAGCACGTTCAGGTACGGCCCCAGGTACAGGAACGACCACGTCCCGTGGCGGTTCGACGGGTCGGAGATGAGCGGCACGTTCTCCGTCCACCACACCGTCATGTCCGGGGCGGCGAGGTTCTCGACCCACAGGAAGGACTGGACGCGGAAGAACACGCTCTCCTGGAGGCAGAAGTACAGGCCCATGAAGATCGGCATCTGCGCGAACAGCAGCAGGCACCCGCCCATCGCCGAGAACGGGTTCATCCCGTGCTTGAGCATCAGCCGCGTCTTTTCCTGGTTGTAGGTGCGGAAGTCGTCGCCGTACTTCTCCTTCAGCTTGTCCAGCTCCGGCTTCAGCCGCTTCTGCACCTCCACCATCTTCATGTTCATCGCCGTCTGCTTGCGGCTCGGGAAGAACAGCAGCAGCCGCACCAGGATGGTGAGGATGATGATGCTGTACCCCCAGCTGCCGCCGGGCACCCACGCGATGGCCTTGTGGATGGCCCACAGCCCGCCGTGCATCAGGTTCGTGAACGTGATGACGAGGTCGGTCCAGTAGATGGCGTTGGCGAACGTGCCGAACACCGTCGGCGACTGGAAGTCGGTGATGGTGCGGAGTTGGTAGTCGTTCAGGTAGCGGTCAACGATGGCCGAGTCGACCGCGGCGTCGCCGCCGAGGAGGTTCAGCAGCCGCACCTTCGACGGGCCGTTGTAGATGATGTACGTGTGAACCACCGGCTGCCCCGGTTCGGGGCTCAGCGCCTCCGACACGGCGCGGACGGTGATGTCGTCCAACTCCGGGAGTGTGCGGTTCAGGATGGGGCGGAGGCGGACCAGGGTTTCGATCGCGACCGGGTTGCCGGCCTTCGCCTCCTGCTCGAGTTTGTCGAGATCCTCGCGCGACGGCACGAACGGCAGCTCGCTGGTGGCGCGGACGTACGCCCACGGGTTGGCCTTCGGGTCGGCCGAGCGGTCCACGGCGAGCGCCGACGCGAAGTACGGCGTGGCGACCGCCATGTAGCGGAACTGGTTCTCGCCGTTGCCGGCGTGGAGCGCCTCGCCGCCGCGCTTGGTGTTGATGGAGGCCGCGTCCTCGTACTGCCGCCGCGGCCGGTTGCGGTTGTCGTAGCCGACGAGGGCGGTGCGGGTGGTGCTGGTGTACCACTCGCCCTCGACCGGCAGCCCGCGCGGCCCCGACAGCTGGTAGCGGAACGGCCGGGCCGCCTTGCCGCCGGTGTCGGTGCGGAAAAACTCCAGCCTCAGGCCGATGTGGTAGTCCTTCGGGGCGAGGGTGTACGTCTTGCGGACCTTCACGAAGAACGGCTCGCCGAGCTCGGCCTCGAACACGACGGTGTGCGGCCCGTCGGCCGGGCGGCTCTCCTCGACGACGCGCCAGTTGACGGTGCCGAGGTGCGGGTCGGGGTGCTTGTCGTCGGGCGTGGCGTAGTGGAACAGGGTGTACGCCGGGTCCGCGAGGCGGCCGCGCAGCGCGGGGTCGTTCACCTTCCCCGGCGGCAGGTGCGGGACGACGAATTCTTCCTTCAGCCGCTCGCCGCGGTTCCGCTTCTCGCCGGGGATGAGGTGGAGCGGCACCGGCTTGCCGTCCTCCTTCACCTCGTGACCGATCCGGTCGGCCTCGTCGAACGCCGGGAGGATGACCTGTTGGACGCCGGCGCCCTGGGTGGTGAGGGTGACGCGGTTGTTGAACCCGTCGCCGCCGAGGGTGATGAGCGTGGGCGGCTCGGAGGGGGCGGCGGGCGCCTTCGGCTCGACCTTCGGGGCGGGCGGCGCCAGCTTCGGCGGCGCGTGCGCGACGGCACCCCCGGCGGCGGCCGTGACCGCGTCGGCGGACGGCGGGGCGGGGGCGTCGGTTTTCGCGGCCGGTTCGGGCTTGGGAATCCAGTTGCGGTCGGCGTACCACCACACCCCGGTGGCGGCGGCGGCGAGGACGACGAAGGCGGCGATGTTGGGAGCGTTCTGGCGCATGAGTCCGATCGGAAACGGGCGGCGGCGCGGATCGACTTATGTTAGCGATTCGCCCCGGCGGCGGACTTCTTCCGCCGCTCGCGGCGGTGCAGGGGGTGCATCGCCGCGAGCGGCGGAACACCGATGGTCAGTCCCCCTCGGCCTCCGGCAGCGGGCTCGCGGGGTCGGCGGTGCGGTAGCGCGTCAGTTGCCGGCGGTACAGGCGGCTCCGCGGGTACTCCGCCGCGAGCGCCTCCATGAGCTTCACCGCCTCGGCCCGCTCGCCGCGGCGGAACAGCACCTCGGCGAGCGTCTCGCGGTAGCCCGCCGACTTCGGGTCGGCCGCCACCGCCTCCGTCGCGTACACCTTCGCCGCGTCGAGTTCGCGGCGGCAGTTCGCCGCCAGCGCCGCCAGCGCGTTCCGCGACGACGGGCTCGCCGGGAAGTCGGTCAGCACCTTCCGGTGCGCCGCCCACACCCGGCCGAACAGCTCGTCGGCCTCCGCCTTGTGGCCGCGCTTCTCCAGCTCCGGCACCAGGCCCGACGCCAGCTCCACGTAGCCGGGCGTCGTGTCGAAGTACTGCCGGGCGAGGGCCATCGCCGCGGGCACGTCGCCGGCCGCGAGTTTGGCGCGGGCGGAGTAGCCGAGCATGTCGTGCGGCACGTGGAGGTACGCACCGGGGTCCACGTAGGTGACGTCGGGCGTCTTCAGGAGCACGAAGACGGCGCGCTGCACGCAGCGCTCGGCGGTCGCCCAGTCCTTGTTGAGCACCGCCGCCCGGCCGGCCTGGTTGATGACGTTGCCGAAGTAGAAGTCGCGGCTCCAGCACGCCCGCAGCAGCAGGTCCGTCTCGCGGGCGGCGGCCTTCGCCTCGCCGCGCTTCACCAGGTCTTCGAGGAACTTGCCGCGGACGCGCTCGTTGCCGAGCGGCACCCAGTGGGCGAACTCCATCTTCCGCCGCCCCTCCTCGACGCGACCCGCCTTCGCGAGCGCCTGCCCGGACAGGAACAGCAGCAGCGGCGCGTCGGGGAACTTCTTCCACCCTTCTTCGTAGCGCGCCGCGGCGTCGGCGGGGCGGCCGCGGTCGGCGAGGTAGTCGCCGTACTCGACCCACGGGCGGAAGGCGTCGGACGTGCCGTACACCCACGCCCGCGCCCCGGCGGTGACGGGGTCTTCGGCGGCGTTCTCCGCCGCGCGGGCGAACGCCGCCTCCGCCTCGGCGTGCCGGCCGGCGGCGCGGGCGACGAGGGCTGTCGCGGTGAGCCGGCTCTGCCTCTGCCGGGCGAACGGTGCGACGCCGGGAAGCGGCGGCGCCTCGCCGGGAAGCGCGTCGAGCGCCGCGGTGACGAGTTCGGCCGGCGCCGTCCCCAGCAGCAGTTCGCGGACGCCCTTCATCGTCGCGCCGGGCTCGGCCCCCGGTCGGCCGCGGAGCGCCTGGAACAACGCCTCGGCGGCGTCGGCGTCGGCGCCGAACAGCAGGTCGAACAGCGTTTCGGTCCGCCCGTCGGGGAAGGCGGGGCCGGCGAGGAATCGGCCGGCGTGCTCGCAGGCCAGCTCACGGAATCCGGCGCGGAGCTCGGAGCGGATCAGCCCGCGGCGGGCGCCGGCGATGTCGAGCCACTCGCGTCCGCCGTTCGGGTTCGGCGGCGCGGCCAGGGCGTCGGCGGACTGCGCGAACAGCTTCGCGGCCTTGGCCCGGTCGCCGGTGAGGGCCATCACGCGGGCGCGGCGGAGGTCGAGGTCGATGCGGCCGAAGCGGTCGCG
>Ga0105048_10012592_pt1 | contig 13253 bp, 13 predicted proteins | sample MAT05_FD_78382 | JGI IMG/M metagenome (GOLD analysis project Ga0105048, IMG submission 78382) | Freshwater microbial communities from Lake Fryxell liftoff mats and glacier meltwater in Antarctica - MAT-05 | ecosystem: Environmental > Aquatic > Freshwater > Ice > Liftoff microbial mat | place...
CTGGAAAGGCCGCACGCTCTACATCTCGGCCGAAGAAAGTGCCCAGCAGGTGCGCCTGCGGGCCGAGCGCCTCGATGCCGTCCGCCCAGATCTGTGGCTGCTTCCGGAAACCTCGCTGCCCAACATCGTCGCGGCAATCGACGAGCTCAAGCCACAACTCGTCGTGGTCGACAGCATCCAGACTGTCGCCGACCCTGATCTCTCCTCCGCGCCAGGCTCCGTGGTGCAAGTGCGCGGCTGCGCCCACCGACTGGTACAAGAGGCCAAGCGGCGCGGCATCACCATGGTGCTGGTTGGTCACGTCACCAAAGAAGGTGGCCTCGCCGGCCCCCGCGTGCTCGAACACCTCGTCGACACCGTGCTGTCGTTCGAAGGCGAACGCCACCATGCGCTGCGCCTGTTGCGGGCCTCGAAGCACCGCTTCGGCCCCACCAACGAACTCGGTCTGTTCGAGATGGCCGATGCCGGGCTCATTCCCGTTCCAGATCCCAGCCAATTGTTTCTCGCCGATCGTCGCACCGGCGTACCCGGTTCGGCCGTCGTGCCCACCATCGAGGGCCAACGCCCGCTGCTGGTCGAGGTGCAGGCGCTCACGAATCAACAATCCGGTGGTGGCCAACTGCGTCGCTCGGCGCAGGGCATCGATCCCGGACGGTTGGCGATGCTGCTCGCGGTCATCGAGCGCCGGGCCCGGCTTCCGGTCGCCCAGCACGAGGTGTACGTGTCGGTGGTCGGTGGCGTCAAGCTCACCGAGCCAGGGGTCGATCTTGCGTTGTGCCTCGCGATCGTGTCGGCGATGCTCGGCCGACCCCTTGCTGCCGATCTGGTGGTGTGCGGCGAGATCGGCCTCGCTGGCGAACTCCGCCAGGTCGCCCAAACCCAACGTCGCCTGAGCGAGGCCGCCCGGCTCGGCTTCGCCCGGGCCATCGTCCCCGCGTCGGCTCCCGATTCGGCCAGCGGCATCCGGGTCAATCGGGTCTCCACCCTGGCGGAAGCGTTGCGGGCCGCCGGATTGATCGGCGGCGAGGTGGCACCAGGGCTCCACGCCGTCCCCTGATCGTCCTTCTGCCCCCTACTATTGAGCCCATGTCGATGCTGCCGCGCGAGGCCGATTTCATGCTGAGTGCGCTGGCTCAGGTCGCACCGGGGACCCCGTTGCGCGACGGGCTCGAACGTATCGTCCGGGCCAAGATGGGTGCCTTGCTGGTGCTCTCCGACGACCCGGCCGTGCTCGAGATCTGCTCTGGCGGATTCCTGCTCGATGCTCCGTTCTCGCCGCAGCGGCTCAGCGAGTTGGCCAAGATGGACGGCGCGATCATCCTCAACGCCGATCTCAGCCGGATCGCCCGGGCCAACGTGCATCTGCTCCCCGACTCCACCGTGGCGACCGTCGAGACAGGGACCCGGCATCGCACCGCCGAGCGCGTCGCGCGCAGCCTCTCGGCTCCGGTGGTGAGCGTCAGCGAAGAGATGAGCGTCATCAATCTGTACGCCGGTGATCGCAAGCATCAACTGCAAGAAGTCGGCCGGCTGCTCGACCGTGCGAACCAGGCGCTGCAGACACTGGAGCGGTACAAGGTGCGGCTCGACGACGCGATGGCAAACCTCACGGCGCTCGAAGTCGAAGACGTCGTCACGCTTCGCGAGGTCGCTGCGGTGGTGCAACGAGGTGAGATGGTGCACCGGATCGCTGACGAGATCGAGACGATGATCGTCGAACTCGGTGTCGATGCTCGCCTGCTGCGGCTGCAGCTCGACGAGTTGTACGTCGAGATCGACGACGAGATCGATCTGGTCATCAGCGACTACATGCCCGACGGCCACAGGGTCAGTGACACCCACGCCTACATGGCGGTGCTCGACGACGATGGTGTGCTCGATCTCCGCAAGACAGCAGCGTCGCTGGCGCCGGTCGGTGGCGCCAAGGATCTCGATCAATCGCTCGCCCCACGGGGGATGCGGCTCCTGGCCCGAGTGCCACGGATGACCGACGAAGTCGCGCTCGCGATCACGAGCTACTTCGGCGAACTCACCAAACTGCAACGGGCGACCGTCGCCGATCTGATGGTGGTCCCCGGGGTCACCGCCAATCAGGCCCAGGCGGTCAAGGACACCCTCGAGCGGGTGGTCGAGGCGACCATCATGGATCAGTACAACTGATTCATCTGGTTCACCTCACCCCTCACACCTCGCGGCTCGTCGGCGTTGACCCGGTGTGACTGTGCCGCCGTTCGAACTCGTCGTGAACCACCACGGTCCGACCGTGATGCGTGTCTGCCGTGCGTTGCTGCGCCCGGCGGACGCCGAGGACGCGTGGGCCGAGACCTTCATCGCTGCGATGCGCGCCTACCCGACGCTGCGACCCGACAGCAACGTCCGCGGCTGGCTGGTGACGATCGCCCATCGCAAGGCACTCGATCAGATCCGTTCGAGTTCGCGCTCGGCGAACCCGAGCGGCGAGATCGAGCGTTTGGCCGATCGTGCTGCCGCCGCCGGCGAGGACCCGATGTCGCCGCCGGACACCGACCTGTGGGACGCGGTGCAGTCACTCACACCCCACCAACAGGCAGCCGTGGTGCACCACCACGTCGCCGGCGTGCCGTTCGCCGAGATCGGTCGATTGCTCGGCATCAGCGCGGCAGCCGCTCGCCGAAGCAGCGCCGACGGTGTTGCCAACCTCCGCCGCCGCTACTCCCCCAATGCAGACCCCCAGGAGGTCACCACATGAACGCGACCGATCCCGTCTCCATCCTTTTCGCGACCATCGCGGACATCGACGACGCAACCATGACCTCCCTGCATGCGCGGCTCGAGGTCAACGCCGACAGTGACGGGCTGCTCGACGTCGCTTACCGCACCGTCGACAGCCCGATCGGAACATTGCTGCTCGCCGCCACACCCGAGGGGCTGGTGCGGGTCGCATTCGAGTCCGAGGGACACGATGTGGTTCTCGAACACCTCGCCGCCGATGTCAGCCCGCGAATCCTGCGGTCGCCGAAGCGGCTCGACGGCACGGCCCGTGAACTCGAGGAGTATTTCGACGGCCGCCGTCGCGAGTTCGAGGTGACCATCGACTTGCGACTCGTCCACGGATTCCGCCACGAGGTGCTCGATCATCTCCGGTCGATCCGGTATGGCACCACCGCCAGCTATGCCACACTCGCTGCAGTCGCTGGCCGGCCCGCGGCGGTGAGGGCTGCTGCGAGCGCCTGCTCGCACAACCCGATCCCGCTGATCGTGCCGTGCCATCGCATCATCCGCAGCGACGGATCGGTCGGCCAGTACCTCGGCGGCGCCGCCGCCAAACGAGCGCTTCTCGATCTGGAAGCAGCAGCGTGAGCGTGACAGGTGGCACAGCTCAAGACACCAGCATGGTGCCGGAGAGCAACTCGCGGCGGAGGGCGACGATCTTCGGGCTCGGCTCGCCATCGCTCCACGTGTCGGCAATGAGCGCCCGTTCGTACGACTCCCATTCGTTTCGAACGCCAGCCAGATCACCAGTACGGGCGAAGGCCTTCATCCGTAGCGCGATCAATTCCTCGTGACCGGCCAGCACCTGGAGACCCCGGCCGGTCGCCCAGAACACTCCGTCGATGTCGCCGAGAACGAGATACTGCCCAGCGAGGACCGCTGCGGCCGATGTCACGAGCAAGGTGAGCTGTGAGGCGATGCCCTCGGTGTCGGGCCACAGGTACGAGGTGCCGCTGAACGGCATGTCGCGCACCAACTCGAGCCCGGGCCGCAGCGTGGCGATCGCATCGATCGGCTCCTGCCGGCGAGCGTGGGCGAGGCGGGCACCGAGCAGATCGGCGTCGGTGATGACCGCTGGGCTCAACGGCAACTGTTCGGTGAGGGTCCGTCCGATCCACTCCTGATTGTCGACCGTCGGCACCAACCGCGCCATCGCCCGCCGCGCGTCGCTGACGACATTGGCAAACGTCGCATCTCGGACATTGATCTCCCACAGCGCAGTGCGGGCAGCGGTCCGCATAGAACGGTCGCGGTGTTGGCTGAGCCAGACGACCAGTTCGAGCGCCTTCGATCGTTCGAACTGGACTGGAGCGCCGTTACGATCGGTGACCTCGACCGGTCCGAGCAGTCGGACCATCAGTGGCCAATCCGGTTCCACCCATCCGCCAGCGCCCCAGGTGGGATCGGTGTCGAGCGTGGCCTCGTGGATCCCGACACCGCAGTCGATGGTGGGCTCGATCAGGGGCCGATCGGCCTCGTCCAGCAGTTGGCGAACGTGGCCGAGTTCGACGGCGGTCAACCCGATCGGGACGATGTCGAGACCAAGGGGATGCAGCGTCCATGCTGTAGGGCCCTGCTCCAGCCGCCACCGAGCACCGGCGACGACGCGATCGATCACGACGGCGAGCCCTCGGCCAGCGGTGCTCGTCAGACCGACGAGATCGGCGTCGACCGCTGTGTCGAATGCTGTGTCGAATGCTGGGTCGACTGCGGGGTCGACTGCGGGGTCGATCATCTCCGTCGAACTCCGGCGGCCGATATCCGATGCTGCAAAGACGATCGCTGGTTCCCATGCTTCGCCACCCTGGTGTCGAGCGCGCAGCGTGAAGGTGCTCAGCGATGCACTGGTCACGGCTGCAGTGGTTCCGATCGCGTTGGCTGCCAGGTCGAGCGCGCTGTCGAGTGACTCGGCGACAACAGACAACGGATGGCCGAGCACGACATCATCGAGGCCGGTGGCGATGAGGTGGGCGATCTCCGACATCGGCGACACGGCCACGCCCGCGGCGAGTGCGCGGAGCACGTTGTTCGCAGCGGTTGGGTCGCCGTCGATCGTGAGCAGTCCAACGGCCTCGAGATCGATGAACACGTCGTCGCTCCGGTCGCCCGCACCGCTGCGGGTGACACCGAGGTGCGCAATGGCCGGGCACGGCTGATTCGCCCTCCGAGCAGCAGCCGCGATCCTGTGCAGGGCGACATCGCCGCCGAGGCGCCAGCGGTGATCGGTCACCGATTGCCACGGCTCCGAGCAGGTTGCCACTGCTTCGGTCAGCAGTACGTCGACCGTTCCGTCGCGACCGACGATCGCTCCGAGTACCGCCGCACCCGGCGCCGTGTCGACGAGCATCCCGGCGACGGCTCGGAGCGCGATGTCGAGGCGAGCGATCCGTTCACCATCGCCGAGCGAGCGCAGCACCGCTTCGGTTGCGACGGCGTCGGTCGAGGGCGCGGCGAGCCGGGCGTGCACCGATGCGGTCCGCAGCCGACGCCGCCGACGGCTGACGACCGCGACAAGCACACCGCTCGACAACAACAAGCCGGCGCCGAGTCCGGTCGGGATCGAGCGGGACTCGTGGCTGCCGCCCCCCTCGTCGACGACGGAGCGTTGCTCGCCCGGCTGAGGCCCGACCGCGACGGGCGCCACTGCCGTCGGCGCAGCTGGCACCGTGTCCGGCGGCAGCTCGACCGGCACCTCGACCGGCACCTCGACCCGCACCACCGCCGGCACCACGACCGGCACCACCATCGGCGACGCCGTCTCCAGGATCGCAGGCTGGATCACCTCGAGCAGGATGTCGGGCGTGGCCACGACAGGCACATCGACCGGCACATCGACAGGCACATCGACCGGCACGTCAACCGGCACATCGACCGAGACATCTGCAAGTGTCGGTGGCGGCGGTTCATCGACCGGTGCGGTCGAGGGCGGATCGAACACGCCCGGCACGACGAGTTCCCATCCGGCCAGAATCAGATTCGGGTCATCGAATGAACGACCGCCAAAGTCTCTGCCGCGGTTGACCTCGAACAGAGTCGGCCAGGCAGCAGCGTCTCCGAGTTCGTCGGCCGCGATCTCGCTCAGGGTGTCGCCGCGCTCGACGGTGACGAGGCGTTGAGTGCCAGCTTCGGGCACCGTGACCGGTGCAGCCGACGGCGCGATATTGGCCAGGGGCACGGCCATCGTGACATCGGCGGCGCGAACATCGTCCGGCGACGCCTCCGTGGAAGTCACAGCACCCGTCGCTCTGGTGGATACAGCAGCATTGGTCGGGACGAGCAGCACCCATCCGGGCAACAGCCGACCTGGCGTGCCGTCGAAGACGACGCCAGGCGCAACCTCGACCCCTCGGTTGATCTCGATGATCTCCCGCCACCGGGCGCCGTCACCGAGTTCGTCTTCAGCGATCGACCAGAACGACTCGTGACGCTCGACGGTGTGGGTGGCCGTTGTCGGGGCGAGCGAGGGGCGGGCCACCATCGCGCCCGCCGCGGCTGACTCGAGGCCGAATTCGAAGCGGGCGGGCGCCGCCATGACCGGACGGATCGGCGCCGGCTGGAGCAGTGCGATCGAGATCGGTCGAGCAGCGGACGGCGCCGACGAGGCAATCGCCCCGCGAGGCGCGACGCCCACCATCACGATGATGGCAGCGACAAGCCCAGCTGCCCACTTCTGTGCCGAGCCGAGACCCGCCACCCGAGGCGTCGGTGATCCAGTGAGCCGGGCGATGATCTCGACGGCGATGCTCAGCGAGAGACGCGCCCACGCGACCCAGACCAGGATCGCCAAGGCCTTGATCACCGTGGTGTCGCTGATGTCGCCCGACTGGATCGACGACCAGATCGTGTCGATCGACGGCAGCGGTGTCGGCCAGGGCCGACCGACAAATCGGACGAGGGCCAGCGGCACCCCGACGAGCAAACCAATCAACGCTGACAGCGCAGCCAACCCACGAATGATGCGATGCATGACCTGGTGCTCCTATTCGCTCACCGGATCGGCCGACCGGGTTGCACTGACGGAGCGGGCGCCGACACCAGCGAGCGAGAGCAAGGTGGTGTCGACGGACTCCGTGACCGTGACCGTGATCCGGGTGGGGGTAACCGCGACGGCGCCGGTGGCACCGATCCCCGCGAGGTACGCCGCAGCACGTTGACGGGCCCGGGTGACATCGATGGTGACGATGCCATCGCGGGCGATGATCTCCTGCGCTCCGGCGCGGGCTGCATTCTCGGCGTGATCGGCGGCCTCGACCTTGGCGCCGACGACTCGGGCACCGTCGACCACGAGCCCACCGCACGCGAGGACCGCGATGGTGATCACGACGACGAACCCGCTCACCGAGCCGCTGTCGTGGCCCCCGCCCAGCGCCCGCCAGATCGCCCGCCACCGGCGGATCATCGGCCACCCCGATGTTCGTCGACGACCTCGGTCGAGCTCGCGCTGACCGTGCGGGCGGTGGATCCCAGCAACGTCGTGCCTTGCTGGTTGATGGTGCAGCGCACAGTGACCGTCACCGACATGGCATCAGCGGCCCCGTTCACGGTCACACCGACCGAGGTCGACGAGCAGTTGACGCCGTTGTCACGCAGGTCGTTGGTCGCTGTCGCAGCAGCGACCTGTTCCATGGTTGGTCGGGCAACGATCGACGCAGCGCGAGCACCAGCGTCGGCCGCATGGCGAACCTGTTGAATCGATCCACCAGCCCGACCGAGGTAGACGATGAACACGGTCAACAGCACGAGCACGGGTGTCAGGATGACGAGTTCGACGGCGACGCTGCCGCGGTCTCTGACCACCTTCATCTCGACGTTCTCGCTCACCCTTGCGTTCACCCCGTACTGAGTGCTTCGAGCTCGGAAGAATGGAAAACAAACTTCGTCTGGCTGCAGTCCGAACGGCCGCATCTCATCGGTCCGACTCGGGGACGAAGCGTTCGCGAGGCTCGAGGGCCGTTCGCGAAACCGATTCGGGGAAGAACGGCACGATGCTGGGCACATCGATCGAGACCGTCACGGACACGAAGCCATCGGTCTCGCTGACCACCGGCGGCCCAGCGGGGTTGCCGCCCAGATCGGCGATCAGTTGCTGTGCTGCGGCTGCAGCGTCGCTTGCGGTTGCAGCGCGGGGCGACGCCGCGGCCGCACCTTGCGATGCGGCGGCAGCAGCGACATTGGCGGCGTGGAAGTAGATCGCCGCTTGCACGCCCATGAAGATCAGCAGCACCAGGATCGGCGTGATGATCACCAGTTGGGCCGTCGCATCACCACGGTCCCGCTGCGTCCTCGTCGCCACAGTGGCGAACCTCGGGTTCATCCGAGGTTGATCGTGTTGGCCTTGTCGGACACGCGATTGGTGATGATCACTCCGACCGCGATCGCAAGGGCGATCAATGCAGCGGCCAGCACCACCGTCGTCGCGCTGACTTCGCCGCGATCACGATCGTCGTCGAGCGAAGAACGGAACCGGATGACGTAGTAGGTCCAGATCGGCAACATGGCATTCATGGGGTGACCTCCCGGTCAAGGTGTTGATGGTTGGTGGTGGTTGGTTGTGCGGACTCGCGCGACACCGATGGACGGTTCACAACGACTCGACGATCTGCTGCATCGCTGGATAGCCGAGCAGCACCATGAACCCGAGGAACAGCAAGACGGTCGGCAGACCCATCCGCTCGGTGGCGGCGTTGGCCTCCGACTCGATTCGTGCCATCTGATGGCCGCGCAGCGCTGATGCCTTGGCGGCCAGCGACATCTTGATTCGCGCTCCCTGTTCGCCAGCCAGGCGAACGCTGGCAGCGATCTCGCTGAGTTCGACGACGCCGATCCGGTCGCCGAGTTCGGTGAGGCATTCGAAGGGCGATTGACGCAACGTGCGGGCCCGCAACAACGAGTGCCGGATCTGGACGAATCCCCACCCGTCACCCGCGTCGGCCGCAGCCTCCAGCGAGGTCTCGATGCCGGCGCCTCCGGCGAGCAGCACGTTGACGAGATCGAGATAGCTCGAGAGGGCGTGACGGAAGCCGATCCGGCGGCTCGCAGCCTGCGACCGCAAGGCGAGGTCGGGGGTGACGAACCCCACCGCAAGACCGCACACAGCCATCGCAAACGTCAGGCCGGTGTTGATCGGCGAGCCGGCGACGGACAACACCAGCGCGAGCGCGATGATGATGCCTCCGAGCGCGAGCGATGTCGTCAGCTTCTCGATCGCAAACGAGTCCCGGGTGCGTTCCATCACCACCAGATCTGACTCGGCCTTGGATCCGAGACGGCCGCTCATCGACGTCGCGAGGCGCTGCATCGGGTGCCCGGAACGGCTCGACGCTGCAGCGGCGGAGCGACGCTCGAACACCGAACTGCCCGTGCGGTCGAGTTGGCGCAGCACCGACGACAACGGTGAAGGGCGGGGCATCAGGCCGCGCACCAACAGGAACAGCCCGAGGCCGATGCCCAGCCCGGCAAACAGGACCGGCGTCATATTTGGTTGACTCCGGCAACCCGGCGGCCGACGAACCGCTGCGGCATCGCGATTCGACCGAGCCGCTCCATTGCGACGAACGAGCCAATGAACATCACGATGATCAGGCTCAGCACGATCTGGCCGCCTGCACTGTCATACGGCTCGAGGTACGCCCGGTTGAAGGCGAGCAGGCCAAGCACCATCGAGACGACGACGACCACGATGATCCGCACCGCGCTGCGGCTGCGAGCCCGTCCAACCCACACCCGGGTGCGCATCCGAGCTTCGTCGCGAGCCGCTTCCGAGAGCTGGGTCAGCAGCGCTCCGAGATCGCGCGCTTCCTTTTCGGCGGCGATCACGAGCGCTGCGACGACAAAGTCGGCCATTGGATGATCGACCTCGTCGGCGAATCTGCGGAGCGCGTCGGGCAGCCGTTCGTAGTCGAACCGGGCTGCGAGCCGACCAACGGCACCTGCGATCGGTGCCGGGGCGATTGGTGCGGTGGCGCCGAGGGCGTGCTCGAGTCCGTTCGCGGCAGCGAGCGTGTCGCGAATCTGCTCGGTCCAGGCAGCGATCGCCTCGACGAGTTGCAGCTCTCGTTCGTAGGACCCGCGGCCCACGTACCAGGTCGGCGACCACCATCCGACTGCCGCCGCCGTCACCGCCGCCACGGTCCAGTGGGTCGCGAACAGCGCAACCAAGGCCCCGACTGCGGCGATCGAGAGGCGCAGCAGGAAGCGGTCGAGGTAGCGGCTGAGGCGACCATCTCGGATCGCAGCGGCATTGACGATCTCGATGCCCATCATCCCGGCCATCACCAGCATCACGCCGACGCCGACTGTGGCGCCGAGCAGCGCCAGAACGAGCGCGTTCACCAGCTCCACCACCCGTCGGGCTTGTCGAGCAGCGAGCCCTCGAAACCATGCTGTTCCAGTACCGCCATCGTGGAGTCGCGGAGCGGGTAGCCCGGCACGGCCCGACCGTCGAGCCCAGGCTTGAACACCTCGTTGGAGATGATGCGCGGGCCGTCGGCGTCGACCACCTCGCGCACACTCGCCACCCGCCGGACACCATTGATCGACTCGATGTGGACGACGAAGTGCAGCGCGGTCGCGATCAGCAGGTTGACCGTGTCGACCGGCAGACCGGTCTCGGCCATCGACACGTATGCGGCGAGTTTGGGGAACACCGTCCGGGTCGAGTCGGCGTGCATCGTGCACATCGATCCGTTGTTGCCCTGCGACATCGCCATCAACATCGGGAAAGCCTCAGCGCCACGCACCTCGCCGACGATGACCCGGTCCGGGTCCATCCGCAGCGCCATCTTGGCGAGGTCCACCATCGAGATCTCGCCGCGTCCTTCGATGTTGGGCGGGCGGGCCTGCATCATGTCGTAGTCGGGATGCAGGGCTTCGAAACGGTCGATGCCGAGTTCGTACGCGTCCTCGATGGTGACGATGCGATCGTCGGGTGGGACCTCGTTGAGCAGTGCCCGCAGCATGGTGGTCTTGCCGCTACCGGTGCCACCGGCGATGATGATGTTGCGCTTGGCCCGCACCGCAGCGGACAGGAACGAGAACAGCGCCTGATCGATCAGTCCGCGATCTTCCAGTTCGACGAGTGAGCTCAGCTCGAACCGGTGCCGGCGGATGATGACGCTCGGACGGGCCGAGACCTCCATGGTCGCGAAGAGTCGAGACCCATCTGGTAGCTGGACGTTGAGTTCGGGATTGGCGGCGTCGAATCGGCGCTCGCTGCGTCCCATACGGGTCGCGACGAGGCGCACCAACTCGACCAGTTCCTCGTCGGAATCAACCACGGGCGCCGCGGCGACCCGTCGGCCGTCGGTGAGCTTGAGTCGGGTGGACGCGCAGCCGCGGATGTGGATGTCGCTGATGTTCGGGTCGTCGAGCAACGGTTGGATCCGACCGAGGCCGAGCACCTTGGCCAACACTGCGTCGATCAGCAGCGACTCCTGCGATTCGTCGAGTGGCTCGTGGCCGGTGGCCAGATGTTCCGCGGCGAGCACGTCGAGGTGGCGCACGATCACGCTGCGAGCGAGTTCGCGTTCGTCGTCGAGCGCGAGCGCCAGACGACCCGCAGTGCTACGGCGAACGCGATCGTCGGCGAGTACCTCGCCAACAGCCTTGGAGACCCGGATGACGGCTGCTCGAGTCGCTTGGGATGTGTCAACGCCTGTCATGCCGGAACCTGTGCTTGGCCGAGCTCTGCCGGGGTCGCTGCCGGGGTCGCTGCCGGGGTCGCTGCCCGCGCCGGGGTCGCTGCTGGCGCCGGGGCACTCGGTGCGGTCGGCGTGGTGCGACGATCAGGAGCGCACATCGCGACGAGTTCGCGCAGAGCGCGACTGCGCCGGCGAACCGTGCGCCGACCCTGCGCCGGCGGCATCACTCCCCAGACCTGTTGACCAGTGGTCGCGGCGATCTCGTCGACGCCGTACGGCTTGGCGGCGGTGAGCACGACGAGCGGATCGGCGAGCCCGTGCAGCAACTGGGCTCGATGGGTGATCGCGACGACCGCCTCCGCGCTGTTGTCACTGACGAGCAGCAGGCGGTCGGCGAGGGCCGCGAACCCCAGTGCCGGTGACCCCGGTCGGATCCGGCCGACATCGATGACCACATGGTGGCCGAGCGATGCCAACGAGGAACCAACATGGTGCACGGCTGCGCGCAATGCGGCCTGCACCTGTTCGGCTGCCGGGTGGGCAACGATCACGGCCACACCATGATCCGTTGGTTGAGCAAAGCGCCACAGATCGTCGGCTGCAATGCCGACCCTCGCTGCACCGGCCAGTTCGGTGAGGCCGGGCCTGAGCGCGAGATCGAGGCGGGCGGCGAGACAGCCCCCGTCGGGATCGGCCTCGATCAGCAGCGCATCGCCATCGCAGAAACGTGCGAGATCGAGTGCGAGCAACGTTGCGCCCGGGGACCCACGCAAGCTGCCAACCGCGATCACGGCCATGTCAGCCCTCCACCCGCGCCAACCGGACCGAAACGGCAGCGGCGACATCGCTCGACAGCGTGAGCGGTCCTCGAACCGTGACGATGGTGGACACACCGTCCTGGGACAACTCGACCGACCATACGACCGCACTGGCCTCGAGCAGTTGGGTCGTCGCTGCACCACTCTGACCGGACGCTGCCGTCACGATGATCCGAACGTGATCGTTTGGTGACAGATCGGGCGGCATCTGCCCCGGCTCGAGCGCGACGCTGGTCAGCGCCTCGTCGGCTCCGAGCGGCATCTCCTCGGTGACCAGCGCCATCGACAACGGCAATCCTGCTGCGATGTCGACCACAGCAATCCGACCGAGCAACAGGGTTGCGTCGTCACCGGCGATCAGCGCCGAGATCTCGCCACCGATCTGGGCTCCGCCGAGGTCGGCCGACGTGACGACGGCGCCACGAGCGATCGGCCTGGACGCGACCACGACCGTCTCGGTGGTGTTCGTGTGCCGCTGCCACAACACTGCGGCAAGGGCACAGCCCGCTACCAGCAGCACGCCCAGAACCACCTCGGGCAACCGGAACGATCGTTTCGGGGTCGCCGGCTGCACGGCCGCCCGTCGGGCGCGACGCGGCTCGGTCGGCTGATCCGATGCTGAGACGCGCTGAGATGACGCTACGACGAGACGCTCCGCCATTGTTGCCTCCGGTTGTGGCCCCGCACGGGGCGATTCGGTGTGCTTCATTCGCCCTGACTGAGTGCTTCGAGATCCAGAAAACGGAAAACAAACTCCGAAGCTCGGAATCTGAAAGATCAGGGTCAGCCCATTTGAATGGTTCAACTGGTTCCTGTCAAGGGAAACAGGTTGCACTGTGCGAGCAATAACGATCACTTCATCGCCTCGGCACTCGCTCGATCGAGCCAAACCCCGTAGCCTGGAAACTATGTCGACCGTGTCGCCACCCCAGACGCTTCCGCAGGCCAACGACCAGTGCTGGTGCGGCAGCGGGCGCAAATACAAGCGCTGTCACAAGCCGCTCGAAGGTCGCATCCTGCCCCACGAGATCAGCCCGTACCGGCC
>Ga0105048_10012593_pt1 | contig 13253 bp, 7 predicted proteins | sample MAT05_FD_78382 | JGI IMG/M metagenome (GOLD analysis project Ga0105048, IMG submission 78382) | Freshwater microbial communities from Lake Fryxell liftoff mats and glacier meltwater in Antarctica - MAT-05 | ecosystem: Environmental > Aquatic > Freshwater > Ice > Liftoff microbial mat | place...
CGGCGACCGCAACTCGGCGAGCGCGACAGCGGCGTGGTCGGCCGGCGTCGCGGGGTCGAGGTCGAGCAGCCGGCACGTCACCGCCGGCAGTTCGGTGGCGACGGTGCGGAGCATCCCGGCGGCGGGGGCTTGGAGCAGGTTCGGCGCGGAGGCGTCGTGCTTCCCCCACGTCGCACCGGCGGTGACGAGCCACAGAGACACGCCGGTCGCGTCGCCCGCAGCGAGCGCCTGCGCGGTCGTGAGAAGCGGGTCGAGGGCGGCGCGAACGCCGGCTACGGACGGGTCGCCCGCCCCCGCCGCCCACACCACGACTGTCGCGCCGTTCGTGAATAACTCGGGAGATAACTCCGCGTCGCCGGCGTGGTGCGTAACCGCGTCGCCACTCGCCCCGAGACTGCGGACGAGGTCGCCGGCCGCGGCCGCCGGGTCGATCACCAGCCACGGCCCGTTGCTCGACTTTTCGGCGGCGTCGCGGGAGGCGGGTTCCCACTCGTCGCGGTACACCTTCGTCGCGCCGCGGGTGACGTGCGCCTCCTGCAACTTCTTGACGCAGCAGCACCCGGCGAGCCGCGCGACCGGCTCGCCGGCGGGGGTATAGATGTCGATGTCGGCGAACCAGCGCACGTCTTGGATGTAGACGTTGCGGACGTGGCACACGACCGCCGTTCCGCCGCGCCGCCGCCAGTCGATCCGCTCCAGGCGGACCGGCAGGAACATCGCCTCGCGCTCCTCATCGACCGGCGTGGCACGCAGCGCGGACTGAAGTGCGCCGTCGAGGAGCGCCGGGTGCAGGTAGTAGCGGTCGGCGTCGGCGTGCAGGCTTTCGTCGAGCGCGACTTCGGCCCAGAGTTCAGCCCCCTTCGCCCACATGCGGCGGACGGTGCGGAAGAGCGGGCCGTAGTGGTGCCCGGCGCGGTCGAACCGGGCGTACAACTCCTCGACCGCGACGGGTACGGCGTCGGCCGGCGGCACGTGCGCGCCAACCGTTGTCGCTTTCGCGCCGGAGGTATCGGCCGCCCAGCGCACGCCGCGGCTCACCTGCTCCCACCCGCGGCCGCCATCGTCCACCGGCCGGGCCGACACGGCGAGGCGGCGGGTGGCAGGGTCGAGGACAGTGCGGACGACGTGCGGGTGGTCGGCCCAGAGCGCCCGGTCGAAGGTCACGTCGGCCAGCCCGACGGGGTCGGCGAACGACCCGTCGGCGGCGGCGGCGAGCATGAGTTCGAGGTGGGCGGCGGCCGGGAAGACGGCCCGCCCGCGGAACCCGTGGTCGGGGAGGTACGGGAACTCGGCCGCCGACAGGCAGACCTCCCACTGGTGGACCGGCCCGGGTTCGCGGGTGCCGAGGAGCGGGTGCGTCGGGCCGTCGAGCCGGCGGCGGCGCGAGTCCTCGCCCTCGGCCCAGAACGGCAGGCGGTGCCACGGGTGGCGCGGCAGGTCGGCGTGGGCGACGGGGCCGGCCGCGGGCCAGTCCACGCGCACCCCGCGCACGTGCAAGGCGGCGGCCGTCTCGGCCAGGCAACGCGGGCCGTCGGCCTCGCGCTTCAGCGTCGGGACGACGGCGGCCCCGCTCAGAGTCTGGTGGATGTAGCGCAGCAGCCCGGGGTGGGGGCCGACCTCGACGAACACCTCGCCGCCGCGCTCGGCCGCCCGCCGCGCCGCGTCCGCGAAGCGCACCGGCTCGCGGACGTTCCGCCACCAGTAGGCGGCGTCGAGGGCGGTGCCGGCGAGGTCGGTTCCGGTCACGGTCGAGACGAACGGCACGTCGCCGGCCCGCGGGTGGAGGTGCCCGACGGACGCCAGGAACCCGTCGCGGCACGGGTCCATCGCCGGCGAGTGGAAGGCGTAGGGGAAGGGCAATAACTTGGCGAACGTGCCCTGTGCCGCGAGCGCTTCGACGGCGGCGCGGACCGCGCCGGCGTCGCCGGCGAGGGTCAGGTCGGTCGGGCTGTTGACGGCGGCGACGTGCAACCGGCCGGGGTGGACGGCGAGCCACGGCCCGGCGGCCGCTTCCGACAGGGCGACGGCGGCCATCGCCCCGGCCCCGCGCGTCGTCTCCTGGGCGCGCGAGCGGTGGACGACGACGCGGGCGGCGTCGGGCAACGCGAGCGCCCCGGCCGCGACCGCCGCCGCCACCTCGCCGATGCTGTGCCCGACGACGGCCACCGGCCGCACCCCGCGCGCGTGCAGGTGGCGGTAGATGCCGACCTGCAACGCGAACAGGATCGGCTGGCCGATGTCCGAGCGGAAGACCGTGTCGTCGGCCCGGCGCATCTCTTCGATCAGGCTGCGGCCCCAGTCCGGCCGGAAGAGGGCGTCGAGTTCTTCGACCGTCGCGCGGAACGCGGCGTCGCGGTCGAACAGGTCGCGGGCCATCCCCGGCCACTGCGTCCCTTGCCCGGAAAAGACGTAGACCACGCCCGGCGCGGCCGGCCCGGTCTGCCCGGCGAACACCCCTGCGGGCGGCAGGGCGTCCGGCGTCCAGGCGCGCAACTTCTCGGCGGCTTCGGCGGCGGTTTCGGCCACGACCGCGACTCGATGCGCGTGCTGCGACCGCCGAGAGCGCGACACGGCGGCGAGGTCGGCGAAGCGGTCCGCTTCTACCTCCGCGAGGAGCGCCGCGTCGGCGCGGACGGTTTCGGCCAGCGCCGCCGCGGACCGGGCAGAGGTCGTCCAGACGACCGGCCCGCCATCGCCCCGGCCGGGTCGCGCGACCGCATCGGGGACCGAACTCAGGACGGCGTGGGCGTTCGTCCCGCCGAAACCGAACGAGTTCACCCCGCCGTAGCGCAGGCCGTCGTCGGCAGCGTCCCACGGCGTCGGCGCGGTCGGCACGCGCAGTCGGCATTCGTCGAACGGGATGCGCGGATTCGGTTCGCGGAAGTGGACGGTCGGCGGGATCGTGCCGTGGTGCAGGGCGAGGGCGAGCTTGACGAGGCCGGCGACGCCGGACGCCGGTTCGAGGTGGCCGAGGTTCGACTTCACCGACCCGAGCCAGAGCGGCCGGCCGGCCGGCCGGCCGGCCCCGAGAACCCGGCCGATGGCGGTCGCCTCGATCGGGTCGCCGACCGGCGTGCCGGTGCCGTGCGCCTCGACGTACCCGACCGCCGCCGGCGACACCCCGGCCCGGCGGTACGCCTCCACCAGCATCGCGGCCTGCTGGTCCCCGCTCGGGACGGTCAGCCCGCCGGTCCGCCCGTCCTGATTCGTCACCGTCGCGCGGATCACGGCGTAAACGCGGTCGCCGTCAACTACCGCTTGCGCATAGGGTTTGAGGACCACGAAGGCCGCGCCTTCGCCGCGGACGAAGCCGTCGGCCGCGGCGTCGAACGCCCGGCACCGGCCGGTCGGGGAGAGCATCCCGGCCTTGCTGAACGCGACCGCCACGTCGGGCTGGAGGACGGCGTTCGCCCCGCCGACCAAGGCGAGGGGGATGTCGCCGCGGCCGAGCGCCCGGCAGGCGAGGTCGAGGGCGACGAGGGCCGACGAGCAGGCGGTATCGACCGACAGGCTCGGGCCGCGCAGGTCGAAGGTGTACGACACCCGGTTCGACGCGATGCTCATCGCCCCGCCGGTGCCGGTGTGCATGTCGGCGTCGTACCGGCCGCGCTTCTGGATGTCGCCGTAGTCGCACGACGAGATGCCGACGTACACGCCCGCGTTCGACCCGGCGAGCGCGGCGAGCGGGTAGCCGGCGTCCTGAATCGCCTCCCACGCGGTCTCCAGCAGCCACCGCTGCTGCGGGTCCATGCGGCTCACTTCCCGCGGGGTCAGGCCGAAGAAGGCGGCGTCGAAGGCGGCCGGGTCGCCGACGTACCCGCCCCACCGGGAGTAGGTGCGGCCGGGGGCGGCCCGGTCGGGGTGGTAGTGGGCGGCGACGTTCCAGCGGTCCGGCGGGGTGTCGGTGACGAGGTCGGCCCCGGCGAGCAGTGCGGCCCACAACCCGGCCGGAGAGGTGATCCCGCCCGGGAGCTTGCACCCGATGCCGGTGATCGCGATCGGTTCCATGCGGCGTCTCAAGAAGGCGGGTCAGGCGGCGGTGGGTTCCGGGGCGGGGGCGGCCGCCGGCGGTTCGACGGGGCGGAGCTTCGGCCGCCGCACCCGCCACGCCAGCCCGAGGCGCTCCATCAGCCAGATCGCCTTCCACGTCGCGTCCGGCTGCCGCCAGGTGAAGCCGTGGCGGGCCGAGGTCGGGAAGGCGTGGTGGTTGTTGTGCCACCCCTCGCCGAGGGCGAGGAGGCCGACGAGGAAGTTGTTCCGGCTCTCGTCCCCCGTCGGGTATGGCCGACTCCCCCACAGGTGCGTGACGGAGTTGACGGCGAACGTCACCTGGAGGGCGACGAAGTGGCGGAGCAGTCCGCCCCACAGGAAGCCGATGAGGGCGTCGTAGGCGGTGCCGCCGATTAGGTAGCCGACGAGCGCCGGCAGTGCCAGCCCGAACACATACCACGGCAGCCACTGGCGGTCGATCCACGCGAGGTCGGGGCGGCGCTTCAGGTCGGCGACGGCGTGCCCCGGGTAGGCGTACCCGAGGGTCTGGAGCCAGCCGACGTGGGCGTGCCAGAACCCGCGGAAGAACCCGAGCCGCTGCCCGGCCCAGATGTGGGGCGAGTGCGGGTCGCCGTCCTTGTCGCTGTGTTGGTGGTGGACGCGGTGGGTGGCGATCCAGAAGAACGGCGACGACTGCCCGGACATGCACCCGAGGACCATCAGCACCCACTCGACTGGGCGGGATGTGGCGAACGCGCGGTGGGTGAAGAGGCGGTGGAACCCGACGGTAACGCCCAGCCCGGTCGCCACGGCCATGACCGCCAGCCCGACGATCGCGTGAACCGGCAGGCCGTAGACGCAGGCGACCGCGACCGCGACCGGGGCACCGACGACCGGGGCGAGTTCGGTCGGCCAGCCGTTGAGCACCCGGTAGGTCGGGTACTCGGTCGGGTTCGCGTCGCCCATGGCTCCTGCCTCCGCGGGGGTGTCACCCCCAAAGGCCGGGGCGCGGGGTCGGGGGCGAATGCGGGGCGGGTCGGGCGGCGCGGGGATCGCCGCGCCACCTGCTGTCGCCGCCGTGAGCCGGTGTAATGAGGTGCTATTTTGGGAAGGCTGCGGCCGCGAGTCAATCGAACGGGGTGGCGAATTCGGCCGCGCTTCGTGGCATTTTCCGCTGTCAGGCGGGGTGTTCGGCAAGCTGGGCGGGATGGGTAACAACCTGCTTACGGGCATCGCCACACATATATCACCGCGCCGGCGATGGGTATGGCATTCCGGCCGCGTCGTCGTCGCCTTCCGATCCGCAAAGGAACGTCCTTTCGCGGAGCGAAAGGCGACGACGCCGGCCCCCGCGCCGAAGTGATGCCCAACCGCGACGGGGGTACGGGGCCACGCCCCCGGCCGATAAGATAACGGCATCGCCGTCCGCCCGCGTCCCCGCCGAGTCCGCGCATGACCGTCCTGCTCAGCGCCCAAGAACTGACCAAGAGCTTCAGCCACCGCCCCCTCTTCGCCGGCCTCTCGCTCGACCTGCGGGCCGGCGAGCGGATCGGGCTGATCGGCCCGAACGGGGCGGGAAAATCGACCCTGCTCAAAATCCTCGCCGGCCGCGACGCCACCGACGAGGGCACCGTCACCGCCCGCCGCGGCACGCGCATCGGGTACATGGCGCAGGACGACACCTTCGCCCCGGGGGTAACGGTCAACGACGTGGTCGTCGCCGGGTTCGGGTCCGATTCGGTCGAAGATCACGAGCGCCAGACGCGGGCCGCGATCGCGCTGACGCAGGTCGGATTCGCCGACCACGACCAGCCGGCCGAGACGCTCTCCGGCGGGTGGCGGAAGCGCCTCGCCCTCGCCCGCGAACTCGCCCGCGGGCCGGACGTGCTGCTCATGGACGAGCCGACCAACCACCTCGACCTGCCCGGCGTCGTGTGGCTCGAAAGGCTCCTCCGGGCCGCCCCGTTCGGCTACCTCGTCGCCACCCACGACCGGGCCTTCCTCCGGGCCGTCGCCGACGACGTGATCGAGGTCAGCCGGGCGTACCCGACGGGCATCTTCCGGGCCGACGGCGGGTACGACTCGTTCGCCGACAAGCGCGACGCCTTCCTCGAAGCCCAGGCCCGGCAGCAGGAGGCCGTGGCCAACCAGGTTCGGCGGGAGACCGACTGGCTCGCGCACAAGGCCCGCGCCCGCACCCGCAAGGCGAGTTCCCGCATCGAGGCCGCGGCCGACCGGCGGGGCGAACTGGCCGAACTCAAGGCCCGCACCGCCGCGACCGGGACGGCCGGCATCGACTTCGTCGGCACCGGCCGGCAGACGAAGAAGCTCCTGACCGCGACCGGCATCGCCAAGGAACTCGGCGGGCGGCCGCTGTTCGCCGGGCTGGACTTGATCCTCTCCCCCGGCATGAAGCTCGGGCTGCTCGGGGCGAACGGGAGCGGCAAGAGTACTCTCCTGCGCGTCCTCGCCGGGGAACTCGCCCCGGACGCCGGCACGGTCGTGCGGGCCGAGGGGCTGCGCGTCGAGATGTTCGAGCAGGGGCGGGCGGCCCTCGACACCACGCTCACGCTGCGGCGGGCGCTCAGCCCGAACTCGGAGATGGTGACGTTCCGCGGCCGCGAGTTGCACGTCGCCGGGTGGGCCAAGCAATTCCTGTTCAGCCCACAGCAGCTCGACCTGCAGCTCAGCGCCCTGTCCGGCGGCGAGCAGGCCCGCGTCCGGATCGCGCAACTGATGCTGCGCTCGGCCGACCTGTTGCTGCTCGACGAGCCGACGAACGACCTCGACATCCCGGCCCTCGAAGTCTTGGAGGACAGCCTCGACGACTTCCCCGGGGCGATGGTGCTGGTGAGCCACGACCGCGACCTGATGGACCGCCTGTGTACCGCCGTGGTCGGCCTCGACGGCCGCGGCGGGGCGACGCTGTACGGGAGCGTCGGCCAGTGGCTCGCGGACCACGCGGCCAAGACCGCCGAGCGCGGCCAGCGGGCCGACGGCCAGCCGAATCCGGCGCGGCCCGCGTCGCCGGGGAAGTCGAAGACGAAGCGGTTGAGCTACAAGGAGCTGCAGGAGTGGGACGGGATGGAGGCGGCGATCCACGCGGCGGAGGTGGCGGTGGCGGAGAAACAGGTCGCGGCCGAGCGGGCGGGGACGGCCGGGCACGCGGCCTCGACCGAGGCGTGCCGGGCGCTGGAAGACGCCCAGCACGCGGTCGAGCGCCTGTACGCCCGGTGGCAGGTGCTGGAAGCCAAGAAAGGCTCGTGACCCGCGATGAATGCCCGCGACCTCCCCCCGCCGACCGCCGCCGGGCCGCTCCTGCCGTGGCTCCTCGCCGCACTGCACCCGACGAACCGCACCCGCGTCAAGCTGTTCCTGCGGAACGGGCAGGTACTCGTCAACGGCACCGCGGTCACGCGGCACGACCACCCGCTCGCGCCCGGCGACCGGGTCGCGGTGGCGACCGGGGCCGTCGCCGGGTCGCACCGGGCGAAGCCCGCCGGGGTCGTGATTCTCCACGAAGACGACGCGCTCGTCGTGACCGAGAAGCCCGCGGGGTTGCTTACCGTCGCCACCGACGCCGAGAAACTCGACACCGCCTTCGCCCGCCTCCTCGCCCACCTCGCCGATAAGAAGGCCGGGCGGCCGTTCGTCGTCCACCGCCTCGACCGCGACACGTCCGGGCTGCTCCTCTTCGCCCGCACCGCCGACGCCCGCGACCGCCTCCAGGCGGAGTGGGACGCGGTCACGAAAACCTACCTCGCCGTGGTCGAGGGCACCCCGCGGCCGGCGGCCGGGGTGATCGACAACTTCCTGACCGAGGGGAAGAACCTGCGGGTGCGGGCGACCCCGCCGGGCGGCGACGCGAAGCGGGCGGTCACGCACTACCGCGTGACGGCCACGCGCGGGCGGTTCAGCCTGGTCGAGGTCCGCTTGGAGACGGGGCGGAAGCACCAGATTCGCGTCCACCTCGCCGGCCTCGGCTACCCCGTGACCGGCGACGAGGCGTACGGGTCGGCGACGAACCCGGCCGGCCGGCTCGGGCTGCACGCTTGGCGGCTGGCGCTCGACCACCCGGTCACGCGGCAGCGCGTGGAGTTCGAGTCGCCGTTCCCGGAGGCGCTGCGGCGGGTCGTCGGGTGACGGTCACATCAGCACCGGCTTGCCGAGCTTCCGCCGGGCGGTCGTGAGCTGCCCGGCGTGCATCAGGGTGTGGTTCGACACGAAGAGGAAGAACGACCCGAGCGTCGAGGCGAACGGGGCGAACGGGCCGGTCGTCGGGCGGTCTAACTCGTTTTCGGTCAAGCCTTCGAGGGCCGAGATCGTGCCCGCACGGACCTGCTCGAAGAGCTTGAGGTACTCGGCCTTCGGGCGGAACGCGGCCGGGTCGTCGCCCGCCGCCATTTCCCGCCTGTGGTCCTTCGAGAACCCGCCCGGGAGCAGGGTGATCGTGTTGTCCGGGAACTGCGACGCGAGCAGCTTGCTCTCCTCCGAAATGAGGTGCCCGAGCTGCCAGGCGGTGTGGTTCGCCGCCGGCACCGGGCGGACCATCAGGTCGGCGTCGGACAGGTCGGCGAGGTACGTCGTCAGGAGCCACTTCGACGATTCGAGCGAATACCGGATCGCGTCCTTCGCGGTCATCGGCCGTCTCCTCAGCGGTGCTTCTTGCGCTTGTTGGGGGCCTTGCGGCGGAGGCGGAAGTCGTCCCCGCCGTGGTACGTGACGAGGACCGCCCCGGCCCCGGCGTAGCGGTCGAACAGCTCGCCCGTCACGCCCTCCTCGTCCGGCCACGGGTAGGCGAAGATCAGGTCCATGTCGCGGGGGTCGAGGCCGAGTTCATCGTAGGCGTAGTCGGCGTCGGTGGTCAGCCAGGCGTACTCGCCGGCCGAGTACACCCGCGACTCCCCGCCGCGGGGGACGAAGCTGCCGATCACGAACTCGGCGGTCAGGGCGTAGTCGTCGGCGAGGCGGCGGGCCTCGATCACCAGCTCGGCCTCGATCTCGATCCCGCAGGCGTCGAACTCGAGCATCGAAGCCAGGCACGTCGCCACCCCGAACCCACTCCCCCACTCGCAGAACCGGGTGCCGCGGGATAGGAGGTTGTCGTTGACCGCCCGCAGCACCCGGAAGACGCCCTCGTAGTAGCTGGGCACGAACGCCGGCACCTTCGCCCAGAGCTGGAAGTCGTCGATCCGCCGGTCGGCCTCGCGGAGGAAGCGGCGGACCTCGGGCGGGAGGCCGGCGTCGTCCGGCGGGATGCTCAGGTCGGTCAGCGCCATCCGGGACGTTCCGCGGGGTGGGGAAACGTTACCCCGGTATCTTACGGCCGCGAGGACGGAACCTAACCCCCCAACCCCCTTCCCTAAAAAGGAAGGGGGAGCCGGACGCCGGGCCGTAGGCCCGGCGGACTTCTCTTACTCCCCCTTCCCTCCTAGGGAAGGGGGTTGGGGGGTTAGGTTGCTTTTCGTCTACAACCCCCCACGAGGCCCGCCATGCACCGCCGCCGCTTCCTCGCCCTGCCCGGCCTCGCCCCCGTCGCCTACGCGACCCGCGCCGAGCCGGTCGCACTCGCACTCGACGCGGGGAAGCCGGCGGGGAAATTCCGCCCCCTCCACGGGGTCAACGGCGGGCCGCTCAACCAGGGCGGGACGCTCGACCTGTCGGCCCGGTGGAAGGAGGCCGCGTTCCCCCTCGCCCGCCTCCACGACTGCCACTGGCCGAACCCCGACGTGGTGGACCTGCACGCCGTCTTCCCCGACCCGGCCGCCGACCCGGACAAGCCCGCAAGCTACGACTTCGCCCGGACCGACGAGTACGTCACGAGCGTCCTCGACACCGGGGCCGGGATCGTCTTCCGCCTCGGCGAGAGTATCGAACACGGCAAGGTGCGGAAGTACGTCTACCCGCCGCGCGACTTCGGGCGCTGGGCGGCCGCGTGCGTCGGCGTCGTCCGCCACTACACCGACGGTTGGGCCGCCGGCTTCCGCCACCCGATCCGCTACTGGGAAATCTGGAACGAGCCGGACAACCGTCCCGCAATGTGGAGCGGCACCGACGCCGACTACCTGCGGCTCTACGCCGTGACCGCGAAGGCGATCAAGGCACGCTTCCCGAAGTTGCTCGTCGGCGGGCCGGGCCTCGGGAACAGCGGCACGCTGACCGGCGACCGACTCGCCCCGCCGCCGTTCCTGCGGGCCTTCCTCGCCCACTGCCGGAAGGAGGCCGCCCCGCTCGACTTCTTCTCGTGGCACTGCTACGCCGCCGACCCGACCGAACTCCTGCGCCGGGCGCGGGCGGTGCGGGCGCTGCTCGACGCCGCCGGGCACAAGGCCGCCGAGAGCCACCTGAACGAGTGGAACTACCTGCCCGGCGGCGACTGGGGCGGGCTGCTGGCGGCCGACCCGGCGGTGCGGCAGGCGTGGTACGGGCGGCTCGGCGGGGCGGAGGGGGCGGCGTTCACGGCCGGGGTGCTGCTGCTGCTGCAAGACGCGCCGGCCGATGCCGCCAACTACTTCTCGGCCGAGCCGCAGGGGATGGGCCTGTTCAACTGCTACGGCGTGCCGCGGAAGCCGTTCCACGCCATGAAGGCGGTCGGGCAGTTGACCGGCGACCGCCTCCCGGTGCGCGGGGAATTGCCGGGCGGGGCCGTCGCCGCGGCGGTGAGTGCGACGCGCGACGCGCTCGTGCTGGTGATGAGCCGTTGGGCGGGCGCGGGCGGGCCGGTGCGGGTGACGGTCGCGGGCCTGCCGTGGGCGGGGGCGACCAAGACGACGGTGGCGGTGCTGGACGAAACGCGCGACCTGGAACACGTGCGCGGGCCGGAGTTGGACAAGAACGGCGTGCTGGAACTCGACGTGAAGCCGCAAGCGGTCGTGCGGGTGCGGCTGGAAAAGGCAACCTAACCCCCCGGCCCCCACCTTCCCTAAGAGGGAAGGGGGGGCCGGACAAATCTGATCCGGCGAGCCGTAGGCTCGTCGTCTGGCTCCCCCTTCCCTCTTAGGGAAGGGGGCTGGGGGGTTAGGTTCTTCGTCTCACACCCGCCCGCGCCCGGACCGCTTGCGGTCGCTCTCCTTGAGGTAGAGCTTGCGCATCCGGATCGACGCCGGGGTGATCTCGACCAGCTCGTCGTCCTCGATGAACTCCAGCGCCATTTCCATCGAGAAGCGGATGGGCGGCTTCAGCGCCGCCTTCGCGTCGGTGCCCGACGCGCGCATGTTGGTGAGCGGCTTCGGGTCGGTCACGTTCACCACCAGGTCCCGTTCGCGCCCCTGTTCGCCGACGATCTGCCCCTCGTACACCTCGTCCCCGGGGGCCACGAACAGCGTGCCGGACAGGCCGTCGGCCGAGTACGCCGTCACCTTCGACGTGTTCTTGGAGATGAAGACGCCGGTGCTCCGGCCGGCGTTGGTGCCCTTCGCCGGCCGGTACTCCAGGAAGTTGTGGTGGAGCATCGCCGTCCCCTGGGTCGAGGTCAGCATCCGGGTGCGGAGGCCGATCAGCGAGCGGGCGGGGATGTGGAACTCGACCTGCGTCACCCCGCGGTGGTTCTCCATCCGCTGGAACTCGCCCTGCCGCTCCAGCACCAGCCGCATCACCGAACTGTGGTGCTCGTTCGGCACCTCCACGACGAGGTGCTCGTACGGCTCGCACTTGACCCCGTCGATCTCCTTGACGATCACCTGCGGCTTGCCGACGGCGATCTCCGACCCCTCCCGGCGCATCGTTTCGAGGAGTACGCCGAGGTGGAGCAGCCCGCGGCCGGAGACGATGAACTCGCTCTCCCGCTCGCCCGGCTTCACCCGCAGGGCGACGTTGTGGTGCAGCTCCTGGTCGAGCCGGGCGCGCAGCTCGCGGCTGGTGAGCGGCTTGCCCTCCTTCGTCGCGAACGGCGAGTCGTTCACCTTGAACACCATGTCGAGCGTCGGCTCGTCGATCAAGAGCGCCGGCAGCTGCGCCGGGTTGTCGAACTCGCAGATCGTGTCGCCGATCTCGGCCTCGTCGATGCCGACGACGGCGCACACGTCGCCGGCCATGATGACCTCCGCCTCCTTCTGGGCGAGGCGGTCGAACTCCAGCACCTGGACCACGGTGTCCGGGAACGACTTGCCGTCCTTCTGGCGGACGACCGTGACCTTCTGATTCTTGCGGATCTTGCCCGAGAAGACTTTGCCGATGGCGATCTTGCCGACGAACTCGCTGTACTGCAGGGCCATGACCTGCATCCGGAGCGGGCCGTCCATGTCCACGTCCGGGGCCGGGACGCGCTCGAGGATTGCGTCGAACAGCGGGCGGAGGTCTTTCGGCGGGACGGCCATGTCGTTCGTGGCAATCCCGGCCCGGCCGCTGGCGTAGATGACCTGGAAGTCCGCCGTCTCGTCGTCCGCCCCGAGTTCGATGAACAGGTCGAACATGAACGAATGCACTTCGTCGATCCGGGCGTCCGGGCGGTCGATCTTGTTGATGACGACGATCGGCCGCAGGCCGGCGGCGAACGCCTTCTTGAGCACGAACCGGGTCTGCGGGAGTGGGCCTTCGGCCGCGTCCACGAGGACGAACGCGCCGTCGGCCATCTTGAGGATGCGCTCCACCTCGCCGCCGAAGTCGGCGTGCCCGGGGGTGTCGATCAGGTTGACCTTCACGTCCCCGATGCGGATGCCGCAGTTCTTCGCCAGGATGGTGATCCCGCGCTCGCGCTCCTGGTCGTTCGAGTCCATGATCAGGCCGTGCTGCCCGCCGACGAGCTTGTCGAGCTCCTCGGTCCGGAACTGCCCGGACTGCCGGAGCATCTGGTCCACGAGGGTCGTCTTGCCGTGGTCAACGTGGGCGATGACGGCGACGTTTCGGATGTCGTTCCGCTTCATGATTCCTGCGCGTGCGAATGTACGGGACGGTGCCGGGGGCACTCGGGGAGAGGGGCCGACGGCGGGGCAACTCATAATGTAGGAGTTCCGGCGGACGGCCGGAAGGGGCACCCGAGAGTAGATTGGGTGAACCGCCCGAAGGATTCAAACGCCCGGTCGATACTCGGAGCCGCGCATGGACTTGTACATCGTCCGCCACGCCGACGCCGGCGACCGCGACAACTGGGAGGGGGACGACGCCGACCGCCCGCTGACCGACCTCGGCCGGCAGCAGGCCCGGGCGCTGGGCGAGGCGTTCCGGCGGCAGGGGCTGGCGGTGGAAGTGGTCGTCAGCAGCCCGCTGACGCGGACGTGGCAGACGGCCGGCGAATTCCGCGAGACCGCCGCCCCCGACGGCAAGGA